>Ga0209538_1001460_pt1 | contig 12445 bp, 8 predicted proteins | sample BarGraNGADG00211_2_FD_184492 | JGI IMG/M metagenome (GOLD analysis project Ga0209538, IMG submission 184492) | Arctic peat soil microbial communities from Barrow, Alaska - Barrow Graham LP Ref core NGADG0004-211 (SPAdes) (version 2) | ecosystem: Environmental > Terrestrial > Soil > Wetlands >... | reverse complement strand
TCTTCGTGCAGAAGTGCATGCGCTTCATGCGCCGTTTCAAGGAAGAGAACACCTTGGTGTTCGTGAGTCACGACGTAGACGCCGTGATGGGCCTCTGCGACAGGGCGATGCTGCTCGAGCACGGCGAACTCAAGGCGGCGGGCACGGCCAAGGAGGTCTGCGAGCTGTACCGCCGCGAGTACTACGGCGCCCAGCAGCAGGTGGACGGTGTGAACAGCGTCCTTCACCTCGCTTCTGCGGCAGGTGCACCGCAAGACCTCGATTTCGTCGACCAGCGACTCCAATACATCAACACCACCCAGTATCGCAACGACATCGAGCTGTTCGCCTTCGATCCCACGGCCGAAAGCTTCGGCTCGGGCGGCGCCCGCATCGTCGATGTCAGCATGCGGGATCCCGAGACCGAGGCGCCGCTGTCTTGGGTGGTCGGTGGCGAGCGGGTCGTTTTCGACGTCACTGTGGAGGCCCTACGCAATATCGAACGGCCGCTCGTGGGGTTCCTTGTGCGGGATCGGCTCGGCCAGAGCCTGTTCGGCGACAACACCTACCTTACGCACCACGCCAAGCCGGAGAGGGTCGCTGGCGGCAGGCGATTCCGCTCACGCTTCGCATTCCGAATGCCTGTTCTGCCGGCCGGCGACTATGTGATCGCAGCGGCTGTCGCGGAGGGCACGCAATCCGAGCACGAGCAGCTCCACTGGATCCACGATGCCCTCGCATTCCATTCGCATTCCTCCAGCGTCTGCACGGGCCTTGTGGGCGTGCCGATGCTGTCGGTAACCATGGAGATGCTCGAAGGAGTGACCGCGACATGACGGACGACGGAGTCGTCGACAGTTTTCACAAGCTCTTCTACGAGTCGTGGCTCGACACATGGGCGAACACGCGATGGCTGGGAGTCGCCAGCGAGAAGCCACCACTCGACCTGTGGGTCTACCAGGAGATCATCGCCGAGCTGCGGCCCGACTTCATCATCGAGACCGGCACCCGGTTCGGCGGCAGCGCTCTCTTCATGGCGTCCATTTGCGAGCTCCTCGGTAGCGGCCGCGTCATCACCATCGATATCGATGACTTGGCGCAGTCGAAACAGATGAGGCCACCGCATCCACGGATCCAGTACTTGAGCGGGTCGTCGACCTCCAAGCAGACCGTCGCGCAGGTACGCGAGACCGTCGCGGACGCGTCGTGCGTGATGGTAGTCCTCGACTCCGACCACTCCATGAACAACGTGCTGGATGAGCTCAGGGTATACGGCGAGCTTGTCACCTCCGGAAGCTACCTCATCGTCGAAGATACGCAGTTCAACGGTCACCCCATCGTGCCGGACTATGGTCCTGGCCCCATGGAGGCCGTCGAGGTCTTTCTCAAGGGCACCTCGGACTTCCTGATCGATCGCAGCCGCGAGAAGTTCTTGCTCACCTTCAATCCGAAGGGGTACCTCCGGAAAGTCGCCCCCGGAAGCGCAGAAGAGCGCATCGAGGCGCTGCGTCACGAACTGCAGATGGCGGAAGCCGGCAAGGCCGAGCGCGACGCGGCGATGGCCAAGCTGGAGGCTGTCGAGACAGAGAAGGACGCCGGCTTCGCAGATCGCGACGCGGCGATGGCCAAGCTGGAGGCTGTCGAGACAGAGAAGGACGCCGGCTTCGCAGATCGCGACGCGGCGTTGGCGGAGCAGACTGCGCGGATCTCCGATGCAGAACAGCAGATTGCGGCTTTGAACGCGCAGGTGTGCGCGGTCGAGGCGTCGTCGTCGTGGCGCCTCACGGCCCCTCTACGCGGGCTGGGGAGACTGGTCTCCCCCGGCCGAGACAGATAACCGGAGATCTTGCGCGTCGTGAACCCGCTGCGCCGGAAGTACCGCAGATTCGCGTCTCTTCGGCGTCGGCAGGGGTGGGCCGCCGCCGCATCGGCCACGACCTCCAGCCTCGCGAACTCCCTACGCTATCGCCTGACGTTCCTCGGCGTGCACCTCCCGGGCAAGCAGACGCAGGCCGCTATCTCGAATTGCGATGGGTACGACCCTGTCGCCTTCTTGCCGGTCGTCCGACGGGCCAAGACGGCGGCTCCTCCCTCTTCTGTGGCCGTCGTCATCCCGGCATACAGAGACCTGCCCGCGACCCGTGAGTGCTTGGAGAGTGTGCTGCGCACGCCGTCCGTGAGTCTCGCGGAGATCATCGTTGTCGATGACGCCAGCCCGGAGCCGGAGCTGTCGGCGTACCTCGACGATCACGCCGCGCGCGGCACGATCCATCTGGTTCGCAATGCCATCAACCTCGGCTTTGTGCGCAGCGTCAACAGTGGCATGCAGGCCGCCGGCGAGCTCGACGTGGTGCTTCTGAACAGCGACACGATCGTCGCCGGCGACTGGCTCGACAGACTGGCTGCGCACGCCCACGGGCAGGCCCGCGCCGGCACAGTGACACCGTTCTCCAACAATGCCACGATCTGCAGCTACCCCACGCTCGATGGGCTGGGAGCCCTGCCTCCGGGCGAGACCGTGGAGTCCTGGCATGCTGCCTTCGCGACGGCGAACTCCGGCCGGGCGGTCGAGATTCCGACCGCAGTCGGCTTCTGCATGTACATCCGCCGTGCCTGCCTCGACGAGGTCGGCCCCTTCGACGCCGAGGCGTTCGATCGCGGCTACGGCGAGGAGAACGACTTCTGCCTGCGCGCAGCGGAGCTCGGCTGGAAGCACATGCTCGCTGCAGATGCTTTCGTTTGGCACACCGGGGAGGTCAGCTTCGGAGCGTCAGCCGCGGAGCTCCAGGAGACCGCCCTGGAGGAGCTGCGACGGCGTCACCCAGACTACCTACCGGCCGTGGCCCGCCATGTGGAGCAGGACCCGGCGCGGCCCTATCGCATCGCGGCCACGGCAGCGCGGTTTCGCCTTGGCCGCAAGCCGGTGATCCTGGCCGTGACGCATGCCCTGGGCGGAGGCACCGAGCGCCACGTGCTCGATCTCTCACGCCGGTTCGCGGACGACGCGCGCTTCCTCATCCTGCAGCCGACGCAGGAGGGCCTGCTGAGGCTATGGTCTCCTGAGGGGGCAAACGGGATCGACCTTACGCTCCGGCCCACGCCCACGAGCGACCTCCTTGTCGCCCTGTTGAGCAGTTTCGGTGTGTCACGCCTGCATGTCCATCACGTGCTCGGCCTTCCGGGGAGTTTTCACGACCTGGTGAGGCGCCTGGGGGTGCCCTTCGACTTCACCGTGCACGACTACTACGCCATCTGCCCACGCGTGCGGCTTGCGCGCCCCCTCGAAGGTTTCTGCGGTGGTCCCGAGCAGCATCGATGCGAGGAGTGTTTTGCCCTGCCGGGGCGCGCCTTGGCGAGCGATATCGACCGGTGGCAGCGGGATCTGAGCTGGCTCCTGACCGATGCCGAGCGTGTGATCTGCCCCAGCCAAGACGCTGCGAGCCACCTGGCGGCATACGTTGCCGGCCCCGAGCTCGTCGTGGCCCTGCACGATACCCTCGACCACGTCACATTCCCGCCCGTTGCCCCACCGCGCCTCGCGCCGGGCGAGCCCATGCGGATCGCGACACTCGGGGTGCTGTCGGCAGACAAGGGCGCGCGCGTGGTTGCGGAGTGCGCAAGGCTTGCGCACAAGGCTGGAGGCAACGCCGAGTTCATCGTCATCGGCTACGTCCCCGGCGAGGACTTGCATCTCATTCGCGGGGCCGGTCTGAGCGCCACGGGGCCGTACGACCCGGATGGCGTACAGGCTGCCATTGCGGCGGTCAGGCCGCATGTCATGTGGTTCCCGGCGCAGTGGCCCGAGACGTACTCATATACCCTGAGCGAGGCGATGATGGCCGGCCTGCCGATCGTGGCGCCCAACCTAGGCGCCTTCAGCGAGCGCGTGGCCGGCAGGCGCTGGACCTGGTGCATCCCGTGGAACATGACGCCCCGCGACCTCGCCGCGCTCTTCGCACGCATCGAGCACGATCTGCGCCACGGTCAGACCGACACCCAACCCTGCTCGGACCCGTCGGCGGCCCCTAGGGAAGCATTCAGGGCGATGGACGACTTCTACGACAGTCACTTCCTTGTGGATTCGCGTGAGCTGGTGACGGCCCCGCCACGGGACGGCGTCGGAGCGCAGAGCGCCAGGGCCTGATATGACGCCGCCCCGCGGTGACAAGGTGAGGGTGCTGGCCATCGCTGAGGATCCGCACGGCCTGGTGACGGCCTGTCGCGTTCACGCGCCGCTGATGACTCTCAAACGGCAGGGCCTGATCAGCGACTACCGAGTGACTGATGCACAGCTCAACAACGTGGAGGCCGAGTACCCCTTCGATGTGCTTTGGGTGCAGAGGGTACGCGACGTTCGCCTGGCCGCCGTTCTTTCCGAGAGATTCTCGGGCGCGTTCATGCATGACGTCGACGACCTCCTGGTAAGTCGTCCGTCGTACATCGAGCGCGACGAGCTGCCTGCGGAGCAGCGAGACGCGGCGCTCTGCGGGATCAGGCACTGCAGAGTCCTCACCGTACCGTCCGCTCGCCTGAGCCGCCTGCTTGAGGCACACGCCGGTGGTGCGCTCCTAGACAAGGTTCACGTGTGCCCCAACGCTCTCGAATTCCCCGAACAGCCACCCAGAGTGCCGGCACTGCCCCAGGGATTCATACTCACGCAGAGCCACCGCATGGCGCTGACGACGTCGCGAGAAGTAGTGCTCGGGACGATGCGGGACTTCGCTACTTCCAACGACCTGCCCATCTACTACTTCGGGCCGCCGCCCGAATTGCTCGGCATCGGCGTGGCGGACCTGCTGGGTCCGGTCGTGCAGTGCGGCTATCTGGACTTCTGGCGTTACCACGCGCTCCTGGCGGCGTGGCCGGCGATGATCGGCCTCGCACCGCTCGAGACCGACGACGACGGCGACACGCTGGATTTCGTTGCCGGGAAGTCTGACGTGAAGATGGTCGAGTTTGGCGGCTTCGGACACCCGGCGGTGTACAGCCGCGCCGCGCCCTATGTGGACACCGACCTGCGCGCCGGCGTGCTTACAGACAACACCCGCGAGGCGTGGACCGAGGCGCTCGAGTACATGCTCGCCGAAGGCTGGAGAGATGCCGGGGAGCAACAAGAGAGGGTCGTTGCCGCCCGCCACATGGAACGCGTGGCGCGGGAGTGCTGGTTCCCCGCACTCGAACGCTCTCGCTTGGCGTCGCCTATGACGGCGAACCTGCTCAGACCCGTTCGCAGACGGTGGCGCCGGTTCGCTGGTGCGCTTGGTCGCACCGCGAGGCAGTCGTGAAGCGATTCAGCGGGCCGAACGAGACGGTTACCGGTCAATGGATCTCCCTGCCCAAGCTCATCTCCGCACTGTCTTTCGTCCTGTTCGGCATCCTCTTCGTCCTCCTCTTCCAGATTCCCGAGCATGCGGTGCTCGATACGGGAGGTCCGAGCCGCCCGGTCGGGCCAATCACCAGAGACGTTGCGTACGCGCAGCGCATCATGAGCGGGCAGCCGCTTCGCGTCAGCGCGCTCGAGGTTCTGCTCGCCACATGGGGCAAGCCGACCAATGCCACGCACGACGTGGTGAGAGTCCTGGACGGCTCCGGGGTCGAGGTGGGACGAAGGGAGTTCCCGCCGGGTGCGCTCGTCGACAACGCGTACACTCGAATCGACCTCCTCGCACCCCAGACGCTGCGTGCTCGCGACAGTCTCTACGTCGTGGTGGCAAGCCACGATGGGACGCGTGCGCAGAGCATCACGGCGCTGGCGACGGCGTCCCCCGGCCTCGATCGTTTGGTCAGGCTCGAGGGCGAGAACGCAGGCAGAGCATCGCCGATCGCCGCTCTTTCCTCAGGAAGACGGGTGCCTGGCTCACTTTGCATACGGCTCTACGGCGTGGGACGGCGAGCGCTTCTCGTGGAGCAGGGAGCAAAGATCGTCGTCATGGCCCTGTGCATCGCTTTGGCCGCGGCGGTGGTGTTCTTCACACGGCCGAATCGCCGACTCTCCGGCACTCGCGCCCGCGCGAAGTCTGCCTTCGAGCAAGCGCGGAGCATGGCTGCGGCGACGCGGATCCCGTCCCTCGGACGCCGTCTCACGGAAGTCCATCTGATCAGGTTCGACGCCAAAGTCCAGGTGCTCTGTGCAGCCGCCATGGTCCTGTTCTGCATCCTTGTGCCGCTGAAGGTCCATTACTCGTCCCTTGAAGTCTGGAATGCGGTCTTGCCATCGGACGTCCCGGGACGAACCGACTCCGCCCTCTTGGCGGGCAGGCCCAAGTCGATCCGCAGCGACGAGTGGGGTGTCGATACCCCGCAGGTTCTCCACGACTACCGCTCGCCTACTCACCTGAGCGCCGGGCGACGTGCGCTCGATGTCGCGAGCCCCTGGAACTGGGGCTTCTACTTGCTAGGAGTGGAGCGAGGGTTCGCTTTCCTGTGGAACTTCTGGCTCTTTGGCTCCGTGTTGGGCCTCTTCTTCCTGATGATGCTCGTCACCAGGAACAACTTCTCTGTCTCTCTCTTCTCCTCCGTGTTCATGCTTCTGTCGAGCTATAGCCGGTGGTGGGGGACCACTGTCTATGTGGCGACTCTTAGCATCGTCGCGGTCTCGCTGGTGATCTTTCTGGTGTCTCGCCGGCGACTCAACATCTGCCTCTCGTTTGTCGCTCTCTGCGTCTTTGGGGCGCATTTCGTTCTGCTCCTCTACCCGGCCTGGCAGGTGACCCTCGGCTACCTGATGATCTTTGTCGTCGTCGGCCTGCTGCTGAGACAGGGAGCGCGGCACGACCTCTGGAGCCACGGGAGGCTGAAGTTGGTCCTCGCCGGCGTCGGAGTCATCGGTGGGGCTATGGCTGCGGCGGCAGGTTATCTCGTGAGCGCGGCCACGATTGCAGCCGAGATGGCCACGGTCTATCCAGGCAGGCGGGTATCGACCGGCGGCGACCTGGGTCTCCTGTACCTCTTCTCCGGCTACCTGGATGGCTTCTTCACTGAGCTGCGGTCCTTTGCCGCCAACATTTGCGAGAGCAGCGGCTTCATCCTGCTCTACCCATTCGCCATCCTCGGCCTACTCGTTGAGCGTGCGTTCACCAAACGCCGGAGCGTTTCGCCGGTCATGATCGCGTTGGTGGTCTATCTGTGCGCGCTGAGCTTCTACGTCCTCATTGGGGTCCCGCCGCTGATCTCGCGCCTGATCCTGTTGAGCTACGTGCCTGCCGCGAGAGCGCTCTTCGGGATCGGCTTTGCCAGCATCCTGTTGATAGGCGCGTACATCAGTCGTCCTCCGAGCGAAGCCGTCCCCAACTGGGCCCGCGCTACCCTCATTCCGATCGCCTTTGGCGCACTCCTGGTATTTTCGTGGTACTTCGGGCGCGGATTCGGGTTTCCGGCCTTCAAGTTGACCATCGTCACCTGTGCCGCATTGGTGATCGCAGTGGGGGCGATGCTATACCGGGCGAAGGCGCTCTTCTTCGGGGTGATGCTGTTGCTGGTCGCAGTGCCGAGCCTGCAAGCCATGCCGATATCGTCGGGCCTGGCTCCTGTATACGGCAAACGCCTTGTGCAGAGGGTCGAGCAGGTTGTTCAAGTCAATCCTCACGCTCGATGGCTGATCTATGGCGACCGATGGATACCGCAGATCGTGAGAGCCGCAGGAGCCGATACCTTCAACGGGGTGACGTTCCCCCCACAGGCGACCACCATGCGCGAGCTTGCCCCCGGCGTGGGCAACGAACAGGTCTGGAATCGCTTTGCCCACATTCAGTGCGAGCCTGCGCCCCCCGGCGTGGTGGATCTCACCCTGAACGCCCTCGACTGGTACACGTTACGAGTGAACCCGACTGACCCGAGGTTGGCGGGGGCCGGAGTGCGGATCTTCGTGGCACCTCAAGGCATGGAGCAATATTTCTCCTCGCCGCAGTTTAGGGAGCTCACTACTGAGCCTCTGAATGGATACGTGATCTACATGAAGACGACGCGGTAAGGTGGATGGAACTTGCTTTTCCAGTACGGGGTGTTCTCTCTCTGCTGGTACCTTCTGAGGTGTGAAACGGGCGTGGTGCAGGCTCCTGGCGGCAGTCGGAGCCGGCAGCGCCACGCTCTCGATGGCGACTACACTTCAATCGCCGGGGAGGTCGAGATTCTGCTCGGGGGAGCGCACAGTCGCGACAGAATCACCACCTATCCCTTCGCCACCCTTTGGCCCGAGGGCAAGCATCTGCCCGTGCCGCGAGCGACGAAGGGTGACGTCCGTATCGAAAGCGATGTGTGGGTCGGCCTAGCGGGTCACCATCCCTTCCGGCGTGACGATCGGCGACGGGGCTGCGATTGGCGCCTGCAGCCTGGTTGCTCACGACGTGCCGCCCTACGCGGTTGCAGCGGGCAATCCCTGCCGGGTCATCCGGATGCGAGTTGGTCCTGAGGATGTGGAGACGGTACTCGCGCTGCGCTGGTGAAATTGGCCGAGAGACGTGGTAGTGATGGTACTATGAACCGGTCGTGATATCTCGCCTTGCCACACGCACCACGGATGATGACGTCCGCGTCGATGACGCGGACGTTCTGTACGACGGCGACGCCTGGCTAGTCGCTGACGTGGACCAAGCGTAGTGGTTGGCGGCGCTCTCTCCACCGCTCTCCTGTGAGTGCCTTGGGCAGCATCACGGCACGCGTCAAGACCGATGTCGGCAGGGCGCCGACGGCGTGGCTCTACCTCGTCATCGCGCTCACATGGGGATTGGCCATGGCGCTAATCACCCCGCCGTTCCAGGTTCCTGATGAGGATGCTCACTACTACCGGGCATGGTCGGTAGCCCAACTGGAATTGGTGGCCGAACCGGGCTGGGTCCTAACCCTTCCCGACAACGTTGCGACGCTCCCAGAGCGCCTCGGGTCCTCGGTTGTTGATTGGAACACCAACCGCTACTCCGTCAGAGCGGCGAGAGACATGCTCTGGGAGCCAATCGCGCCGACGAGTCGTGGCCAGGTCACGGCGGCAGCGACATACGGGCCGATCGGCTATATCCCTCAGGCGATCGGCATCAGTGCGGCTCGGGTTCTGGGACACTCCCCCTTGCTGGCGCTGTATTTCGGCCGATTCCTGAATCTATGTGCCAGCGCCATGATCGCCTTCTTCGCGATCCGAATGGTCCCGTTCGGCAAGCCGCTCATGGCCCTCGTCGCCCTCCTGCCGATGGTAGTCTTCGAAGCAGCGAGCCTGAGCCTGGACGGTCTGGCGTTGTCTGGTTGTTTCCTCTTCCTGGCCATTGCGCTGAGACTCAGCACCAGGCCGTTTCTCCGGACGGCGGATCTTGTTCTCATGACTTGCACAGCGACGGTCATGCTCAATATCAAGCCGGGCTTCGTTGCGCTGGTGCTCCTTATCTTCATGCTCCGGCCACGGCAATTCGGCAGCGGCCGACGACGGTACGCTGTGTGGGTGATCTCGACCCTCGCTGCGGCGGTCGGACTCAGTGCTCTCTTGATGCTCGTACCGCCGCATCTTGCCTCGCTGGGCATCAACGGCGTGGATCAATCCGGCCAGTTGGCTTTCGTGCTACAGCATCCATGGGCCTTCACGAAGGTACTGTACAGGACCTTCGACCTGATGCTGCTCATTCTGGCGCAGGAGGGCTATGGCGTTCTTGGGTGGCTGAACGTGGGCCTTCCCGTGGTGGGAATGTGCGGCATGCTTCTGGCGGCGATTCTCTTCATGGGGTATCAGGAGACCGTGAGGACGACGCACTGGCAGCGCTTGGTGATGGGCGCGACCGGGGTCGTGCTCGCGTGCGTTGTCAGCCTGGCGCTCTACACGGCCTCGCCGGTCGCCGCACCGGCCGTCGGCGACCTTCAGGGCAGGTACTTCATCCCTGTGCTTGCTCTCGGTCTGTTCGCCATCTATGGCATCAGGCCACGGCGTGAACGCGCGATCCTGCTGATTCTCGTCGCGGCAGTGGGTGTCGCGGCTGTCACGACGATCGCTGCGCTTCTGAGATTCTACTATTAGCGCGAATCTTGCTTCCCACCTCGTGCAGTGGACCGCCTAGCACGAGGCTCGCGGATTCCCTGCGGTCCGTTGGCTGCATCTCAGCGTGGGTGACGCCCATCATCGTGGTCGACAACGCGAGCACCGACGACACGCTCAACGTCGCCCAGTCCCCATGGCAGAGCGACTGCCAGGAAGAGGCATTCTGCGTTCACGCGTTCAATCAGCGTCGCCGTGCGCTCCAAGACTCCCGGAGGGGATGGGCGAGCTGTGTCGGGTACCAATGGAACGGATGCGCCGTCGCTCTCATGGATCGCGTTCTGCCCGCGCTCAACGTCCCCCATCGCCTCCTCCTTTGGGTCCTCTGGCTTCATCGTGACGATGGTGTCCCGACCTTCGTAGAACTTCCGGTGTCCGTGATCTGCCCCATTCAGTGGTCCGCCCCAATGATAGCGCGAGAGCCGTCCCTTGCGTGGGAGCCGCTGCGCGCGGAGTCGTGGAGCGAGAACGCCGGCCAGACGAGCGGCAGTGCTCGTCGTGGCCATGATCGCGACGAGGAGCGTGCCTCACCCGCTACTACTGCTCGACAGCGGGGCGATTCCCAGCATCCTACAACCCACCAGGGCGACCCGCCGCGACGTGGGCGATCGCACGCGAGTTCGTGAGAGAATACCCGCATGGATGAACGAGCCACGAATCTACTGAACGCGCATCGCGAGAAGCTACCCTACCTCGTGATAGGCGGCTGGAACACGCTCTTCCAGTACAGGGTGTTCTCTCTGCTGGTACCTTCTGAGCCCTGTCTGGCCCGCGATCCTAATTCTGCTCATGTCCTACCTCCTCGCTTCAGTCAACGGCTTCCTCGGCTTTCGCTAAATCGCTTTCAGGCCGAAGCGGCATCCAGTCCTCGAGTACCTCACGTTTCACGTGGTGTATATGCCGTTGTTTGTGCTCAACTTGTTGCGATTGCCTCTGCTTCTGAAACACACCCACCTCAGCACCTACGCGATCCAGGCGCTCTTCGGCATCTTTGCCATCATCGTCGCCTATCTGGGCAACAAGTACGTCACCTTCCGGCCGCTCGCGCGGCAGACTCCTGCCGACAAGCGACGCAGAGTTCATGGGGACGGAGACTCCGAAGCCAATCTGGCGCCATCTCCTTGGCACGATCGAGCGTCGACTTCAAAACCCGTTCTAGGAGGCCGAATGACACCACGTGAGCCGGACGAGAGGCGCCTCGACAAGCGGCAAGCGCATCCCAAACCTGCCCCTGGCATCATCTCGGTGACCGACACGTCCAGCCCGCAGTACGCGCACTCGCTCCAGCAACGCGAGTCTGCCACGTGGAAGAGATGGCTCGACGTGCAGCGTCCGTACCGCTGGAACCTCCGACGCCTTGAACCCGGTTTCTTGCTGGACGTCGGGAGCGGCCTGGGCCGCAATCTCGCACACGTGGACGGCCAGGGGGTGGGTGTCGACCACAACGCCCATTCTGTCGGCATCGCCCGCCAACGGGGGCTCCGCGCCTACCTGCCAGACGAATTCGCGGAGTCTGAGTGGAATCGCCTTGGGCGGTTTGATTCACTGCTCTTGGCTCATGTTGCGGAGCACCTGCCCAAATCCGAGGCGCAAGGCCTGCTAGAGCGCTACTTGCCCAACGTCAAGCTCGGCGGCAAGGTGATCGTCATCGTGCCCCAGCAAGCAGGATTCCGGGCTGACGATTCCCACGTCCGTCGTATTGGCGCCGCGGAGCTGAGTGAACTTGCTGAGGCACTGCGCCTCAGAATCGTCCGTATCTACTCGTACCCGTTCCCAGAGTGGGTCGGCCGATTCTTCGTTCACAACGAGACCGTGATGGTCTGCCGGCGCTAGTACACAACTCGCAAGGCGTCTTTCGGCCCGAGGAGTCACGCGGCGCCGTTTTCGTCCAGGCGACGGCGACACCTCCGCAGAGAGCACGGCGATCAGGGTCAGCGCGAGCCACATAGGGGACGTCTCGCGCAGAAGCACGTGGAGATCACCACTCTGCCCGGCCCTCGCCGTCTAAGCGTTTCCGGAGCCCTCAGGCAGCGGACGGGACTTCCTGCAGGGCCGCAGAATTTGGCGCTCATGTGACTGATACTCGCTCGGAACTCCCGCACCCTCATGGATTGCCACCTCTAGTGTTACATTCCTCAAGTGTGTTGTAGTATAATAGCCTCATCTGGTGGTCGCATCACAGAAGGAGGCTGTTCATGGCTACGGCGCGGAGGATCGAGCTGACAGCGGAGGAAGAGCAGACCCTGCGCATGTGGACGCGCGCCGGCACCACCGAGCAGCGCCTGGCGCGGCGGGCGAAGGTCATCCTCTGCTGCGCGCAGGGGCTGCCGATCAGAGCGGTCGGCGAGCAGTGCGGGCTCAGCCAGATCAGCGTCTTCAAGTGGAAGCGGCGCTTCCTCGAGAGGCGCCTCGACGGGCTTGCCGACGAGCAGCGCCCGGGTCGGCCGGCGAGCATCA
>Ga0209538_1001454_pt1 | contig 12493 bp, 15 predicted proteins | sample BarGraNGADG00211_2_FD_184492 | JGI IMG/M metagenome (GOLD analysis project Ga0209538, IMG submission 184492) | Arctic peat soil microbial communities from Barrow, Alaska - Barrow Graham LP Ref core NGADG0004-211 (SPAdes) (version 2) | ecosystem: Environmental > Terrestrial > Soil > Wetlands >... | reverse complement strand
TTCGTGAGCCGTGGGGCTTCCATGAACCATCGTTGTAGGCCGGGTCCCCCGACCCGGCGCCGGCTGGGGGCAGCCGGCCTACAAAATGTCGCTGTAGTGTTAGCCGGAGAAATGATATGACTTCACGAGAGAGAGTCCTCACCGCGTTGAGACATGAAAGGCCCGACCGCACGCCACGCGACTTCTGGGCCGAACCGCCTGCGTGGAAACGATTGTTAGCCCATGTCGGATATGACGAAAAGGACAAACTGCTCGATTCGCTTGGCGTCGATGTGCGGCATCTCGAGGCCCCGGCGCCACCCGAGCGCGCGATCGGTGGCGGCACCTTCCAGAACTTTTGGGGCGAGCGGTTCATTTACCGGCCGACCCCTTGGGGACCGCTGCGTGAGGACACCCAAGGCGCGCTGGCTGGCGCCAGCAGCTTTGCCGAGTTGGAGGCGTTCGACTGGCCGACGCCGGACTGCCTCGATCGCTCGCAACTCAATGAACAATGCCGTCGCTACGAGCAGCACGGGCTGCTCTACGGCTTTGCCGACGTCTGGCAGCGGCCGGCGCTGGTACGCGGTTGGGAAAATATGTTTTTGGACATGGTCGAACGGCCGGCGTGGGTTCACTTTCTTTGCCGCACCTTCACCGACTTTTACCTGGAGGACTACACGCGCGCGGCGGAAATCACCGGTGGACGCATCGATCTCTATCTGGTTATAAGTGACCTGGGCTCGCAGCGCGGGCCGCTTATCTCCATCGCCATGTTTCGGCAATTCGTGGCGCCCTACTTGAAGGAGATGGTCGAGCGCATCCATAGCCTGGGAGGACGGGCAATGTTCCATAGCTGCGGCATGGTGCGGCCCTTCATTCCAGACCTGATCCGGTTGGGCGTGGACGTGCTGGACCCCATCCAGCCCACCAGCCCAGAAATGCAGCCGGAAGGCTTGAAACGCGACTACGGCGATCGGTTAAGTTTTCACGGCGGCATCGATATGCAAAACGTGTTGCCCCACGCGACCCCCGCTCAAGTCGAAGCTGAAGCGCGCCGTTACTGTGAAGTGGCGGGTGCGGACGGCGGCTACATCCTCGGCCCGGCGCATTTGTTTCAGCCTGACGTGCCGCCCGAGAATATCCTGGCCGTCTATCGTGGCGCGACCTAAACACAGCCTTGAAAAGACCTGAATCGTTATGAAACGAGAAGGATCAATCTGCGGGTGATCCTCCTGCCCATGAGCGCTGGATGGAGTTTGAATGAACTTTTATGTTTTGTATTCTGAAAGACAACGATCCGGGTTTGAGCGGCTTAGGTTGGGGAACAACGACCGGGATGCGCTCTTTCCGCAGAACCAGGTGCGAGCCGCTCTGCCGGACGGGAAGAAACCCCAAACGCTGCAAGGCTCGTGCGGCTTGCGCCCCGTTGACATCGCGCGGCAGTTTCACGCGACCGCCAGGGTGGGATCATCCACCCAGCTTGCATGTCCAGACGCGGTGTGAAAAACGAGAGCCCCCGGCGGGGTTAGGACGGGACGCGCGCAGCGCGCCCTGTCCTGGCCCCGTGAGGTTGCTTGAAGGAGTTCTATTGTCCAGACGGGGAAAGAATATGTTAGCAGTCAACAGTCGAGTTAAGGAAACGGACTGGCCAGTTTTGGGCCAGGGCGAGCCGTTCATGGGCTCGGCTTTAGTGGGGCGGTCGATCTGATTTCGGACTGGACAGGGTCTGAGGCGCGGCGTAGCATAACCAGTCGTCGGAGCAACCCTGATGGAAGCCATTGCTTATTTAAAGTTTTACTCGCCAGTAATCGTTCGGGGTAAACTGAACCACCGCGGCGGGATGCTCAACTCTTTCGTTAGGCCTTTGATCAGCAATGTCATCTGCAACAATTAAACTCTTCCTCCCTCTCGGCGACGCAAAGAGTCTTCGCACCGCGGAAATCTCTAACTGGACCGGCAAGGCAGTTGCAGCACCGCGCACCGAACTCGAGGAGTTGCTCGCCCGAGAGGAACTCGAAAAGGCCGGAGTTTACATCCTCACTGGAAGCGACCCCGTCACGAATACTCCACGCGCTTACATCGGCGAGGCAGAGGTCATCCGTGAACGACTCAAGCAACACAAGGCCAAAGAGTTTTGGATTTCAGCCATCGTCTTCGTCAGTAAGGACGAGAATTTAACAAAGGCCCATATAAGATACCTCGAGAGCCGACTGCTAGCCGAAGCCGCCGAGATTGGCAGGTTCACGCTCGAACAGAATCAGGCGACCGGCTCGAAGCTCCCGGAGTCAGACCGCGAGGACATGGAGGTGTTTCTTACCCGAATCCGGCAGCTTCTGCCCGTCCTCGGCTCTGACATTCTCGCCCCAATCGCCCAGCCCACTTCCAAATCCCAACCTGGCGGGATGCTCTTTTGCCGCCTCAAGGGCACTGAGGCACGAGGGCAGCGGACACCCAACGGCTTCGTAGTTTTCCGCGATTCTACCGCCGTCCTGGAAGATCGCCCTTCTGCCCAGAGTTATCCTAACGTTTTAACTCAACGCAAGGAACTCATCGCGAATGGCACGCTGATAAAGAAAGAGGGCTTTTTCGTCTTTACCAAGGATTCCGAGTTTTCCAGTCCATCCGCGGCGGCTGCCGTTATCCACGGTGGCAGCGCGAACGGCCTTAACGCATGGAAGAATGAAGATGGGAAATCCCTCAAACAACTTGATGAGCAGGCCTAAGACGCTCGACCGAATGACGAGGAGCGCGGTCAGCCGGATGTTCCAATTCGGGCGTCCTTGGCGCGCTCCTCGTCATCGGTTAGCTTTGCGTTAGTTGTGTCATCGTGCCATCCCTATGCCAAAGACCCCCGAAGAAATTTCGCAATCTGGAAACGGTCCAGAAAAGAATGCATGGCTTCTCGACCAGATACGCAGCCCGAGAGAGATTGTCCGGTTTATTGAAAACTCACCGATAGCCATACATTCCACGCATCTCGCCCGGACCGTGCTTGAGGTTCGGCTTTCCGAAGATGCGGCAAAACAAGCGGCTGAACTTGAGCAACAGATTGCCGCGCTTGTTGGCATTGCAGAGGCACAACGGGTTCTTGCGGCCAAACTGGACGGACAGACCGACACGCTCATTGGGTTGACTCGTGCCTTGAAGGCACTGACTTTGGGGTTGCTTATTCTCACCGTAATCCTGTGCGCCCTAGAGGCGTTTCATTTCTTCGAGTCTCGCAAGAATCCGATTCAAGTCGCACCACACACGCAGCAGACCAATGAACACCCATACTAAGATGCACATAATCCCCAATAATGACGGGCTTGGCATGTTCACCTGGGGCTTCACCCCAGGCTATCACATGACGGGCTTGCAGCCCTCCGAGCAGTGTCGGATCGTGTCTGAGTTGGACGCGTTTCAGCCGCCGGTTTGCGCTTTTCCAGCATGGCGCGGGGCAAAAGGGGGCGTCTCCCGCGGCAATTGGGCCAACCAGCGCAGTTTCAACGGATCGTTCTTGCGTCCTTGAGACAAATCCTCATCCCGCCAGCCCGCTTGGGCAAGTCCGGCCTGGAGGATCCGCTCGGCCTTTTGTTCGGCGCCCTCCTGGCGCTCAACCCCGGAATGATGCTCGCGCCACTGACCCCTTTTCGACCCCTTTTCCCCAATTCTGGAGGGAAGCCAAAAGCAGGAATAACCTTCACGGGGCGGCCAAATCAACGCGAATCAGTTCCTTGTCATTACGCGCAAACATGCTCTGGTTGGCGAACGCGGGGTGTGACCACACTACCATGCGGCCGGCGTCACGGTTCGTCGGCTCCAGCAAATGCGCCCGGCTGATTTCCTCATATCCCGAGGGACTGAGCTTGGCGATGATCAGGTCGCCCAGTTCATTCCAAAAGAAATAACGGCCACCATTTTTGACCATGAAGGAGGTTCCCCAGCGCGTGGATTTGCCGGTAACCGGAGCAAAGGTTTCCCAGACCCGTTCGCCGGTGTCCAGTTTGAGGCACCGAAGCTGGCCGTAGCTGCACACCCCGTAGAGATATCCTTCCTCCAAAACCGGAGTGCCGATAACACAATGCAGGCCGTCGGTTTTCATCTCGCTATCGCTGGCGCCTTTCCAGACCAATTGCGCCTTGGGCTCATCGGACGCCAAGCGCATGAGCATTGAGCCATTATAGAATGAACTGACCAACAGAAGATTGCCAAGCCGGCGCGGTGTGGCCAGCGTCATGCCAGCCTTGGCCGTGTAAGGCTGGCTCCAATAGACTTTGCCCGTCTCAGGATCGAGCGAATTCAAGGCCCGTGGGTGCCAGACAATGAGCTGGCGGCAGCCGCCAACCTCAAAAATAACCGGCGCCGAATAACCAGGCTCGGGTGCGCTGAGGGCGCGCCAGATTTCAGCGCCCGTGTCCTTGTTGAAGGCCATGACACACGCGTTTTCTCCCCCGGCCAGACAGATGAGTTTGTTTCCGTCCACCAGCGGTTGGCCCGCGAAACCCCAGGTTGGAACCTTCCCGTTAAACTCGCCGGGAAGATCGTGCGACCAGATTCGGTTGCCCGTCGGAACGTCCCAGCAGGCCAAAAGCCCCATGGCGCCCAACGTGTAAACCTTGCCACCATCGATGGCTGGAGTCGTTCGCGGTCCCGCTGGATAGCTGAGGTTAAAACGGCAGGGATACTCCTGGGTCCAAAGTCTTTTGCCATCGGCCTCGTCCAAACAAAGCACCCGCTCCATATCCGGTCCATTGGTTGGGCTGAATCGATCCATCGTGAAAACCCGGCCGGCGGCAACTGCTGGGCCTGAATACCCGGAGCCGATGGGAGTACGCCAGCGCACCGGGGGACCTCCGGCGGGGAATTTTTCCAGCAACCCTTCCTCACGCCAGACCCCGTCCCGGCTTGGGCCGAACCATTGCGGCCAATCCAAGGCCTGGACTGTTTGGGAGCCCAGCAAAAGCAGAAGCAGGAAAAAACGATGGGTTCGCGTCATGGCTTGGATATTACCAACAAAACGAGTCATGCCAACCAACTTAGCGAAGGATTGACCGACACCTACAACCGTTACCACGACCGGGGTGAGCAGTCAGAGGACATCGCGCGGCTGCTGGCGTTGCCCAACCAAAACATGTTAACCTTCAACCGGCAACCATCATGCCAACCCGGCAGTCTCGATCATGCTGCCGGGTGGCAAGATCCATTTGTAAAACGAGGTAGAAAGGCTTACCATTACATGTGCTATGCTAAACACGAGAGCATGTCGATGCGACCCCCCTGGTTCGATCGAGCAACCTCTCTCAAAACCTAAGAAGCCCATGAAAAGACGTGAATTCCTGAAACAAACAACGGTCGCCGCAACCATGCTGGGCTGCTTCCCCGCCATCCTCTCCGCCAGCGAACGGGAGCGGGCCCCCGGACAGATCGAACGACGCGTGCTGGGCCAAACCGGCGAGAAAGTCTCCCTCGTTGCCTTCGGCGGATATGTGTTGAATCGCTCAACACCCGAACAAGCCACCCAGTGGGTACGCGAAGCCTTTGAAGCCAGTGTGAACCACTTCGATGTCGCGCCTGAATATGGCAGCGCGGAAGTCCAAATGGGACCGGCTTTGGAGCCTTACCGCAAGAAAATCTTTCTGTCCTGCAAGACGGGCCAACGCCGGCAGGCGGCCGCCACCGCCGAATTGGAGCGTTCCCTGGAACGGCTGCGCACCGATCATTTTGATCTTTATCAACTGCACCATGTCACCCGCCTGGAGGAAGTCGAAACGATCTTTGGCGAAGGCGGTGCGATCAAAACTCTCGAAAAAGCGAAGCAAGACGGCAAGGTGCGGTTCCTCGGCTTCTCCGCCCATTCGGTCGAAGCCGCTCTGGCCATGATGGACCGGTTTGCTTTCGACTCCATCATGTTTCCGGTCAATTACGCTACGTGGCACGCGGGGAACTTCGGCCCGCAAGTGCTCGCCAAGGCGCAGGAAAAGAAAATGGGCATCCTGGCCCTCAAGGCCATGGCCAAGCAACCCTGGCCTAGAGGCGCTGATCGCTCGGCTCATCCGAACTGCTGGTACGAGCCGATGACTGATCCCGAGGAGGCCTTGTTGGGGCTCCGCTTCACTCTGTCTCACCCGGTTACGACCGCCCTGACGCCCGCGAGTGAAAGCTGCTTCAAACTGGCCATAAAGCTGGCTTCAAAGTTCTCGCCGCTCAAATCCGAGGAAATAGAGGCTATGAAGCAGAAAGGACTGGCTGCCGCACCACTATTCAGATATCAGAAAAACGGTTGAACAACACCCTAAGCATGCACCCGCCTGCCAATCAATGAAAGGCAACCGGAAGTCATAACTTGGGGAACAACGACCGTGATGCGCTCTTTCCGCGGAATCAGGTGCGAGCCGCGCTGCCGGACGGGGAGAAATCCCAAACGCTGCAAGGCCCGTGCGGCGTGCGCCCCGTTGACATCGCGCGGAGTTTCACGCGACCGCCAGGATGACCAAGTAATCAAGGAGGGAGATTTGGCGCTCCGTGGCATCCATTCCCTTCAGATATAGCCAAAGTAGAAGGCGAGCTAAGAGTGGTTGCATTTCCTATCGTGAAATGATTTATTTCACGATATGAATGATATTCGTCCGCGCTGGTTTGTCCGAAACCTCGAATCCGCCTTGAAGGTGCTGCCCGTGACGGTCGTCACCGGAGCGCGCCAGACGGGCAAAACCACCTTGGTCAAATCCCTTAGCCCTTCCCGCGCGTACTTTACGCTGGATGAGGTGGGCGTGCTCGACCAGGCCGAGCGCCACCCCGATGCGCTGCTCAGCAGCCGCCCCGTCACGTTGGATGAAGTGCAACGCACGCCGTCGCTGTTGCTGGCGGTCAAACGCGCTGTGGACGAGCGTCGACAGGCCGGCGATTTCCTGCTTACCGGCTCGGCCAATCTTTTGCTGATGGGCCGCGTGGCCGACACGTTGGCGGGGCGGGCCATCTACCTTGAGCTGCCTCCCTTCTGCCCGGCGGAATGGCAGCAGCGGAAGGACGCATTAACACCTCTCGACCGCCTATTTGCAGCCGACTTCGACTTTCGAGAATGGCCTGTGGAGACCGGTGACTGGCCAACCTGGTTGCTGCGAGGCGGTTTCCCTCCGGCACTGGCCTTTGGGAGCGATTCGGACCGCTTGCTGTGGTTTTCGGCTTATGTGCAAACCTACCTGGAGCGGGATCTGCGTCAGTTGAGCGCCGTGTCGAGTTTACCCGATTTTCAACGGGTGATGGCCCTGGCCGCTCATCGCACCGGCCGGCTGCTGAACCAAGCCGATCTGGCCCGCGATGCCGGCCTTACGCATCCAACGACCCACCGTTATTTGAACCTGCTGGAAACGGGCTGCCTGGTTACGCGCATCCGACCCTTCGCCACCAATCCCAGCGTTGCCCTCGTCAAAACCCCTAAGCTCCTCTGGACGGACTGTGGGCTGGCGGCGTCCCTAGCCGGCATCAAGACGCCGGCGGAAGCAACCTCTCGTCCCGATGCCGGGTTCTGGTTGGAGCAAACCCTGTTCCAAACACTGCAAACTTGGCGCGCATTGGACCCACTCCAGCGCCGGCTGCATTTCTGGCGCGACCGCCCCGGGCACGAAGTGGATTTCATCCTCGAGCAGAGCGGAAAACTGGTCGCCTTGGAGATCAAGACCGGCAGCACCGTGACCAGTTCCGACGCGGGCGGCATCCGGGCGTTTCGCGATTCGCTCAAAAAGAACCAGAACCTCGTGCGCGGAGTCGTCTTGCACGCCGGTCAAGCCCGTCCCTTGGACACGGGCATCCTGGCGTTGCCGTGGGGTTGGATGGTGGCGCCGTAGCATTTAGTGGTTGATTATCATCCAACCGATGGTGGATTATACCTCCATGATTCATCGACACCGGTCTGCTGGCGCATTTGCTGGGACTGACGATGGAACGACTGATCGTGGATGCCGGGCTGGCAGGCGGTGCCTTGGAAAACTTCGTCCTGATGGAGCTGCGCAAGCAGTGCGCTTGGAGCGAGACGCAGCCGCAGATCTACTTTTGGCGCACTGTTTCTGGGCAGGAAGTGGACTTGGTGCTGGAAGACAGCGCCGGCCACCTTGTGGGCGTGGAAGTGAAGGCCTCGGCCACCTTGGGCGGCAGCGATGTGCGTGGTTTGCAGGCCATGGCCAACGCCGTTGGCAAGCGCTGGCTTCGCGGGGTGGTGCTTTACACCGGCACGGAGGTCATTCCTTTTGCCGGCAATTTGCACGGTCTGCCGCTGTCTCTCCTTTGGGCGACGCATAGGTAGCCTTTGGCCCCCGCAAAGTGCAGGCGCACCTGGCGCGGATGCTCACCCGGTTCAAAATACCCTTTCACCGCGTCGGCAACCATGGCATGCAGCTCGGCCAGGGTGTCGCCTTGGGTGGTAATCCCCCCGCCTTGGGGATCATCCCATCGGGCGACAAACCCGCCCGTCTCCGAGCAGGTTTCAACGCGGAAAGTAATTTCGCTCATGGGGGTAATGTGCCAGCCATTCGGAACTAAGACAAGCCGCGTAGTCGACGGCATTATCAATCCTTCTACCCGCGGCAGAATTCAGCGGCAGCGTGTGACCGCAGGAAGCAGCAAGCAAACGTTCGATTGCGTGCCGACCAAAGAAGAAGAGGACGCGATCGATTTGGAGAAGCTTGACGGTTCACCGATCACCCTGGCAGTTGATGATATTGAAGCTGCCAATGGCGGTCGGCACAAGTTCAAGGGCAAGGTTGACCGGACCAGCGTACCAAAGCAGGAGCTTCGCAACAACGGAGCGGGAAACACCTCCGCCAAGCCACAGGCGGCAGTGCACCAAAGGGCGCGGCATCTGGTCGTCGTGGACGGGAAGTGCAATTCGATCGCCCGGATACCACGGCGACGGGCACTAAAGGCAAGTTTATTACAATAGCCGGGACTGACCCCTGCGGCCCTCGTTCATTGAAAACGTCTTTGAATTTCTGATTCATGCGATGCCCAGTTGTTGTAGCAAAAAGTTCATTTTCTCGAAGGCGTCCCGCTGGCGGATGGCGCGTTCCTCCGCATCTAGCGTTTCGTCGAACTCCGCCACGTCCTTTGGCCCGACATGATCCAGCGTGGCGAATTTCCCCGCGATCTTCTGCAAGCCCTCCTTGACGAGCGCCAGCTTGAGATGGGGTTTGAACGCCTTCACGACCGCCTCCACGCCGCCTGGGTAGTTGTGTAGCACGAAGTAGATGTCGTAAGCGTCCTTGGCCTTCCGGCGATCCTCCAGAGCCATGCCTTTCATCACCAGAAACGGCACCACCGAGGCGACTTGCACCTGCACTTCGTCCATCGCGCCATCCGGCAACTGACCCTTCACCGCGACTCTGGCTGGCTCGATCTGGAAGGCGAGATCGCAGCCCCGCGCCTTGCGCGGCTGCATGTCCAACGCCTTCTGTGTGCGGCGGCTCTTGCCGGTGCCGCCATATTCGCCAGCCAGGAAATCCACCTGCACCGTCTGCCCGCGCACATCCTTGCGGAAAATGAACGGCTGCTGCTTGTCCTGGACGTAGCCGTGCTGGCGCAGGATTTCGCCGATCATCCGGTAACCCGCCTCGGTCAGTTCCTTGTGGTTTAGGGCCAGATCCACATCAATGCTGCCAACGTGCCGCTCCTGGCTCTGCGGGATCAGCAGCTCGGGAATCCAGCCGCCCACCAAAACCATGTCATCCCGATACTCACCGAGGATGTGCGTCAGCTCGATGAGCACCGATCTGGCCGCTTCCACGGCGGCGGCGGTGTAGTCTATGCGTTCTCCGGCCATGACGGTTGAATGACTTGTTGTTTCAGGAAATCCGCCGCCTCCTCGCCCCGGCCTTTGATCTGGCGCAGGTCGAGGTAGGTTTGCACCGGCGACGTGACCCTGGCATCACCCTTGGTTTCCGCGCCGTAAAACACGCCGTCATCGTAGGGGGCAATCAGGTTGACGTTGGCTCCGCTCGTGACTGGCTTCAGTTCAAGGCGCTCGGCCAAACCGTCGAGGTTGCCGACCACATAGGCCATTGCTCGTTGGTAACGCACCATTGGCGCATACCGGGCCGCGCTGGAGAACCCGGCCAGAGCGTAAGCCGACTTGTCCTTCGCGCACGCCTTGGCCAGCAGACGCTCGAAGTCTGCGATGGGCCGGAGCGTGTAGAACTCTCGGACGGCGCTGCGGCGGAAATCATAGTTCTCCTCCCACTCCGCCAGCAGCCTGGCGGGTGCCGTGAGCCGGAAACCTTCATCCCCGGCCTCCATCCACTCCCGATCCACCAGGAGCTTCTTGACGTTGAAGCCCTGGCCGAGACTGACGCCTGCCTCCTTGGCCAACGACTGCACCTTCCACCATCGCCCAGGCGCGGAGAGCAATACCCGGAGCACCCGCTCGGCCTTGGGCGAATAAAGCGAGCGCAGGTCGCGCTTCCGGGAAAACGGGTTTTCCTTGCCCTCTTTCGAGATGAACACCTGGTCGAAGGCGAGGACGCAGTTCCCCGCCAGGTCGGCGAAGCCGAAGCCTTCCTTGAGGCAGATTTCGGCTGCCTGGGGCGAGATGTAGGGAGCCATGACCAGGCCGTAGGCACCGGGGAGATCGTTCTTGGATCGCAACAACTGGTTTGTGGCCTCACGAACGACGCGGGGCTGTCCCACCTTCCGCACTTCGACAACCAGCGTGCTCTTGCCTCCTGGTGTTTTGACCTGGAGACGCAAATCCGATCTGCCGTTAGCGCCTTTCGACTCCTTTTGGGCTTCGATCCGCAAGAACGGCACTCCCTGGAGGCACTTCAGAAGTGCTTCCCTGGCTCGATCAATTAACGCGATCTCTTTCATTGCAACAGTCAGTTTCAACTGGTGCTGAAAACTATACTTTTACTGAAAGTGCTGCAAGCACGAATTAGGAATTATGAGGGATGAAGTGACGGGCAGAAACTCGCAGAGCAAAGAACAACTTTCCATGTGGTTTAACACATAAAACGATAATATGCGCCAAGTCCGATATTGACGGATTATCGGATCCAGCGCATATTCGCGTCATGAACGGTCTTGCCCGCGATCCAAAGCAAATCGGCAATTTGATCCGCCGTGCCCGGAAACGCAAGGCTTTGAGCCAAAAAGCCCTTGGCGACAAGGCTGGTCTGCGTCAGGAAACGATCTCCCTGATCGAAAACGGAAATCCCGCCACAAAGATTGAAACCATTCTCGCCGTGCTTGCAACTCTTGACTTGGAACTGGGGATCGCTCCCCGTTCCAAAGGCGGACTGGGAATGGAAAGTGATTTCTGATGCCGCGTTTGGTCTTCCGGTGAATGCCACGGAAATCAAGGTTTTTGGAAAAACCAAGGCTCTGGTCGTCGAGCGGTTCGACCGGAAGTGGACCAACGACGGCCGGTTGCTTCGCATTCCGCAAGAAGATTGCTGTCAGGCGCTGTCCTGTTCTGGCTTCTCGGGGCGACGATGGCCATGCTAAGAATTTCAGCATCTTTTTAGGGAGGGATGGATGGTTTAAACTGACGCCGATCTATGACGTTCTGACGGCGCAGCCGAGTCTTGATGACCGTCAGATCGAGCGTAAACAAATGAAATTGGCCATGTCAGTCGGAGACAACCGGCATTACCGGATTGATGAGGTCAAGGGTTACCATTTTGTCCAGACCACCGAAAGGGCTGGTTTGCCAGGATCGCTTGCACGCGATGTCTTGGCGGAGGTTGTCAGCACTGCCGACACGGCGATGAATTCAATGGAGCAACACCTGCCACTCGGCTTTCCCGAGGAAATACATAATTCGGTAATAGGGGCCTTGAAGGTGCGCCTGAACAGCATTTGACATTTGGCCCCTCCCCTACTTGCCTAAACCAAACGCTGAGGAGGTTGGACGGGGCCGATGGGCGAGATTTCTGAGCGATGGATTGGGTTTGCGAAGCGGGCATTTAGTGGTTGATTATCATCCAACCGATGGTGGATTATACCCCCATGATTCATCGACATCTTACCGAGCCGCTACGGCAGGCATTGTTCGATACGCCCGTGGTTCTGGTCAACGGCGCGCGGCAGACCGGCAAGAGCACCTTGGTGGAGTCTCCGGAACTGGCCGAAGCTGGCCGGCAGTATCTGACGTTTGATGACCCCGGCGTTTTGGCAGCGGCCCGGCGGGATCCCAACGGCTTCGTCGCCGGTTTGTCCAGCCCCGTCACCCTCGACGAAGTGCAGCATGCGCCCGAACTCTTTCCCGCCATCAAGGTAGCGGTGGACCGGAAGCGGGAACCGGGGCGTTTTCTGCTCACCGGCTCGGCCAACGTGCTGCTTCTGCCCAAGCTGTCCGAGTCCCTGGCCGGCCGGATGGAAGTGCTGACGCTCTGGCCGTTTTCGCAAGGCGAAATGAACGGCGTTCGCGAAGGCTTCCTGGACGCCTTGTTCTCGAAGAAGCCCGTCTGGACTGCCACCCACGCTGGGGCGATGCGCCGGGATGAATTGTGGGAGAAGGTTTTGGCCGGCGGTTATCCACCGGTGG
>Ga0209538_1001443_pt1 | contig 12571 bp, 23 predicted proteins | sample BarGraNGADG00211_2_FD_184492 | JGI IMG/M metagenome (GOLD analysis project Ga0209538, IMG submission 184492) | Arctic peat soil microbial communities from Barrow, Alaska - Barrow Graham LP Ref core NGADG0004-211 (SPAdes) (version 2) | ecosystem: Environmental > Terrestrial > Soil > Wetlands >... | reverse complement strand
AGGGTAATCGACACAACCAAGAAATCTTTCTCTGGTGTGCTTATTGTGCTTGTGAGCTAGCTTTGAACCACAATTGCACCCACCAGTAAGTAAATACTGATTAGCAACAACTATAGCCCTGTCAAGAATATTCTTATACTCCTCTGTTTGCTGCTTCTTATAAAAGTCATTTGACAATTTCTGAAGGCAAAAGGGACAAGTTACACTCTCAATGTGCTCCGAATCATCATAGTGAGTTACTCCACAATTCAGACCTACAAGGTGTACTTTAAATTTACTGCGTTTGAATCTCAATGGACTTACCATGATTACTTAGTATTAAATTATTTAGGTTTAAAATGTTCGTCTGTGTCGTCAACAGCAGAAAAGTGAGCATTGATATGCCCTTCCTGTTCGAACTCCACCAGACAACAATTAGCTACATCAACAAGGTACTCCTGATTTCCAGTTTCTCTATATAGTTCTGCTCGCCTGATGATAGCGTCAACATAGTCATATTGGGGTTTTCCTTTTCCATTAATCTTACCATAACGGAGAGATCCCATAATCAACCTACGCCTCATCAGCTTCTCGAACTTTGGGGACCACTCAGAGTCTTCTAACTCCTTTACGTCCTTAAATGTAGTTATTGGAATGTAGTTATTCTCAGGCATTTCCGGCATTCCTACCATTCTACGCCATGCATTCATTACATAAAATTCTCTATTTTCCATCAGTTTCAGGAGTATCAAAAAGTCCGGGCTCATCGATAACTTTATCTTCGCACATCCCAGTTTGGTTCTTATGAGAATTTATAACACAAATTCCACAGTCAATGCCTATACGAGCATCGTCAATGGAACAGTAATGTTTGCAGGTGATACATTCTTGGCTATTAGGCCATTCAATTAAAACTAAGGATTTTGCCATTGCAGTATGCCTTTATTATAATTTAGTAATTTTAAATCCTCAATAGATATCTCTTTAGAATCATCATGCCACCATAGGGATTTCTTTTTTACCCAATTCAAACTAATCCCTACAACCATTATATAAAAATCTAATGAAGTAGGGATTGTTATTACTTGGGATCCTACAATCCATTTACACCCTTTACCAAGTAGAATTTCTTGTACTTGTTTAGATGTTTTCTTATTTGAAATAAGCACCTTAAATTTTTCCATTTACAATTTGTTTATTTCCTCAACAGTGAATGTTGGGAGTGTGTTAGTAGCGTATTTTACATAAGTCATTATCGTTCCCCTTACAATGATGTAACAGGGAGTTGGTATTATCTGACATGTTTCCGGATCTCCCGGCCATCCTATACCCTTTTCTGCTAGTACCTTTTGTACACCAAAAGCATCCTCTGCATTCTGTACAAACACTTTAAAGGATATTAATTTGATCTTTGATTTCGCCATAATGTGAAGATAATAAATTAAAACATGAGCATACCCAGCCAAGTACAAACCATAAAGACTATTTACCAACTCTTATAAAACTGTATCTTGGATTTGAATTAGCTTTTCGCTTTCAAATTTGAGATTTAATCGATAAGAACTTTAAAACTTAACCTTTAAACTTTCAACTTTAAACTTTGAACTTTAACTTTTTTAACCTTGAGGCCCCTCATGTGAGTCTCAAATGTCAGTTAGTTTCCGTTTAAATTGGAGTTTGGTAATCTTCTTAACCTAGAAGATCTAAGGGGTAATGAGAATGGTTTTCGGGTAGCCCATGTTTAGATTTTAAATATTGTTAATCAGCAATCTCAATCATTGTGAGTGAGTTGATCTCTGATAACGTAGCGTCAACGTCTGCTTCAAATAAAGCAATCTCCTCTTCCAACTTTTCAAAGTGATCCTTGATACTCAAAGGGTCAACAAAATCTAAATTGTTGGTTTTACGATAAGAGGCACAAGTGGCCTCAATTGCTTTTGAATCAGGTTTAGATTCCTTGCCGTACATCGCTTCGAGCAATTTTTGAAGTCTCTCTTCAGAAGCTTCATTTGTCCGGTTGATAGATGATACAACACTGTTGTACTTTGACTTCAGAGTGCTCACAACATCCTTTTTAGCGATGATTGAGTTCCTCTGGGTAATCGCATCAGTGATTGTGTACTCTTTACCACCGATGGTAACTTTGGTAACACAATTGGCCAACATGATAGCCGACTTGATAACCTCTTTACGAGAGATCAGACTCATAAGTGAATCGTAGTCAGCCTTAGCATCCTTAGCGAATTTATTTCCGTCTATGATACCATTGACAAGGCCTTCACCTTGCTTGTATCCGACTGGATTTAATTCTTTTACTTTCCTTGAAATTTTGGAGTCGATCAGCTTTAATTCAGCTAATGCTCTGTGCAACGATAACTTTGCCATAATAAACTTTGAGATTTGAAAATTAATAATTAGTAACAAGGGTTGGAGACGAGCCAACCACGGAGAATCATTACCTCTCCTACCCCGGCCCCGATGAATAAGGCCTTGTCAACATTTTTAAGAGTGTGTTTTATTGTTTGCAAATGTATTAAAACGAATTGACAATACAATGGATTAATAATAAAAAATACCTGTTTAAAGGTTAGAAAGCATTAACCATTTTCTTTTTTGTTTAGTGTCATAGATAATTCCCAGTGTCGTAAACTGTGTACCTACTTTAGTTTAAGTAAATTGTTGATCAAGAAAGTATAGAGTAATGTTTATGGAACGGAACCGGGACGAACATGCCGTCCAAATTTAAACTTCTTACCATAATGTGATTATCGTTTTACAGGGTGCAAAGGTGCATACTCCTTATAAGTATCTTCGAACATTTCAACTTTAAGTGATTCAGGCTTAATTAAAAAGCAACCTGCAATACCTTCAAAGTCGTTATGAGTTACAGGAGGTTTATAGGCTATCAATGTGATGCCTCTTTTTACTCCATCAATTGTAATATTGATGTGCCTGAATTCTTTTACCATCTCAGGATCACCTGCATTGAATATCAGTAATGCAAATTCCTCTTTCCCGGCAAACTTTAAATTAGCTTGGTGGAATATTCTAAGGAAGGTTTCCATGGTACATGCTTTACCCTTCATTTGCGAAGGGATCTTACACATCAACTCAGCAACCTTAGATTTAGCCTCATATGATAAGGCACTCAATGGTATAAGAGCTTCAGCAGCAGTAAATATGTTATAAGCTGTCACTTCCTTCTCTCTGTTAATAGAGCACAGTAAATACTTACTATGAACAGGCAAATTGTCCAGTTCATCATGGCTATATTCGCTAATGTCTTTTCCAGGTACTAAAGTTACGGACTCACCTTCCTTTAAATTTGAAAGATAATGGTCAATAATCTTCTCAAGGCTGGTCATTAGCTGAGTTGGTACGTCTTGCTTCTCAATCATCTGCATGTGTGTTTATTTAATGGTTTCTAAATACTCTTCCATGTAATCAGCCCTTTCTTTAAAGGCAGTCAAAAGTTCTTCAGGAGTCTTTGCTACCAAATCAATGGCATTGTAGGATTCATGTTTCATACATCCCCATTTCTCAGGACCCCAAGCACACTTTGTACAATAAGCGTCAACAGGTAGACAGAGAGTGCAGGTTCCGGGACTACCAAAGCCGGTTAACATATTGGCAATATCCTCCATATCCTTTGTGTAATCCTCATATGGAGGTTTGAAGTTTGCACTGGCTTCTATAATGTCCTCCAGTGTAATGCTCTGATACTTTAAAATCAGTGCATCAAATTCTTTACGATTTTCCATGTTTAAAAATTATGTGTGTGGTGAATATTACTTCTTATCGTCCAGTAGACCACTCCAGTTAAGGGTGATGCATACGACTGTGAAGGCTATTACAAATCCATTTCTACCCATTGCCAGGTAGAGTAACGGCAAATGCAAGTTACCATCCGCAGATATGCGGACACTCCATTCTATTTTAAATTTCATAAGTTCTGATTTATGTTTGTAAGGGAAGCCGGATTCGAACCGGCATTTAGGACTGGATCTACTCATTGAGACTCGAACTCTTCTGATTGGTCATTTGCATACCGCCCCTCCTAAATCTACTTTCCATTTTCGTGCGTTCACCACTTTCGCCATTCCCTCGGCCATTTTATAGGTATTGCTACACAGCCTACCTATTTCTTAGAATTTTCCTATGCAGATAGAGTTATCGGAAGCAATAAAGCTGGAGCCAATAATTCTCTGACAATGATGTTAATTGATTGATGATCCTTAACCCGGTTGTGGGACTTCTTGTGATTGATAACTGACATTACAGTACCATACTTCACATAATCTTTCCAAACGAATGGGCGAGTGAACTTTGGGACAATAAAGACATTGAACTTAACTTCACAATAAATAAAGTCTATTCTAACTCCATCACTGTAGTTTTTACACTCACTGGGAGAAGCCCTTTCCAAGAACCGTAGTCCATGGAGTGCATTGATGTTAGTTTCCTCAACCTCAATATCAATATCGGTTATAGGAAGGTTGAAACCTCCAACCATAACCAATGCCAGAGATCCTCCAACGATAAAATCCCTTACGAGGTTCTCTCTGAAGTCTTTGACGATTTCTACAAGCTGTTCGAAAGTTTTAGGTGTGTTTTCCATATTATGTTTTGGTATAAATTATAAATTATTTTTGTCAGGAGGGCAAGGTTCGAATATTAAAGTAAAGTTTTCCACATCTTACCATTTCTAATGTCGCTTATTACTTTAGGGTCTACACTATATTTTTTAGCTAATTCGGATATTTTAACATCTAAATTATTTCTAATAAATAAAACTTGTTCTGGAATTAGTTTACTTCTTCCATTATTAGATCCAGTTGCGGACCTTCCCCTTTTTACTCTATCCGCAACATTATCTTCATGTGTTCCTAATATTAGGTGCGAAGGGTTTATACACTTTCTGTTGTCGCATATATGCCTTACTACTAACCCTTTAGGTATTTCAGAAACACATGTTCTATAAATGTACCGATACATTGCTCCGCATTTATTGTCCCTAGCTATCGTAGGGTAACCTTCAGCGTTTAGTGCATGAGAGGAACACTCCCAACATTCATTATTTATTATGTAGGTTATTTGTTTAGGAGGTTTCATCTTATTTTATTTAATTACTTCTTTTCTTTGATCCTTTCTGCTTCACGTTGCTCTACCAGTGCCTCTATTTTGCAAACATCAAGTAAGTTTGAGGTACCTTTCTTGGTTGTAACCAATTCATAGAGGGATACCAAGAGATCCATCTGTTTGTTCGTGAATCCCATACATGCCATCCCTGCGGATATTCGCATATAATTAATTTTCTCCTCAATTGTCAGTTCAGTTCTCGGCATAAGTTTGTTAATTTAGAAGTTCTGTGAATGTATTGTATTCGTCCCTATCCTTGGCAGCCTTATCAGCGAGATCGTTCATCTCATCGCCTGTGTGGCCCTTTATCCACCGTATTTCAACTGATCCTCCTTGTATGGTAATGCGCTGTGCAATTTCTTTAGCACGTTGAACTAGCAATGCAATATAAGGCTCCTTAGCTTTCCATGGCTTATCTGATCGTTGCTCTGATCCATCTGAGAATTGCCACAAGCCATCATAACACACTGCTCCTTTATAATCCTGAATGATAAGAAGGTGCTCTGAGGTTTGACGGAACTCGCTCAATGCCATAAGAAGGGCAGTCATTTCCATTGTTGGATTGGAGAATGTTGCATCTGGATACAACTCAGCAAGTTTTAATACAACTGGAGACTTTTCAGTACCACTGTATTTGTACAACTTACCATCTACCTTAGCCACAAACCCGAACCCAATCTTACCAGTTCCTTTGAAGTCGCTACCATCAGAGTTGATCTGGAGACGATTCTCCTTTGTTGAATACTTTGCCATTGTGTATGTATTTGATAAATTATTAATTCGTTGCACTGGATGGATTTGAACCATCGACTCCCACGACATAGGCGTGTCACTCTGACCGGACTGAGCTACAATACATTGACCTTTTATTCTAAATTGATCATAATGCACAAATGATCGTGGATCTGACAAGGTTCGAACTTGCATCCCGACAGCTTCAAGCCATCGTCTTTATCCAATTAAATATACAGACCCAGTTCAACAGTCAGGTTCTGACATCTGACTGTTTGATTACTCTCAAATGGATACTTTCTAGTTAACGTCTCATAATAGCCTCCTTTTTAGTTAATACTGTCATTCTTGCAGGAATCGAACCTGCGACCTCCATCCTGTATTTGATCCGGTGCTCTACCTGACTGAGCTAAAGAACGAAGGGAGAATGCCCCTCGGAAGAACCGACTTTCCCATTATCCCTGTTAAATCAGGTCTAGGGGTATTCTGAGGGAGAGGGTGGAATCGAACCACCGACCTTCTGTTACGAACTCAAAGAGGTGCGACCTCTCCGAGCACTCATAAACTAGATGCTCTGCCAACTGAGCTACACTCCCATCTTATATCTTCTTACGAAGATCCTTTAAAGTCCATCTAATGCTGTTTCTCCATTTTTCAAGGGAGGCATCGATTAAACACACTATGCAATAAATCACAGCAGCTAGTGCTAAGAGTATTACAAAATCTGCAAGAATGAATCCAAGCACTCTGATGATTGTTAGCATAGAATATGAGTTTGATTGTGCAAATGTAGTAAAATTTTATTCATTGGTAATACCTTATAACGATATTTATTATACTTCGAACTTACGTTCTAAGTCTGTAATCGAGCTTACAAGGTAATCTGTAGTAAAAACAGAGTTTGGTGGTAATTCTTGAGCCTGAACCAAAGGCTTGTAATGTTTCAGGGCCTCCTGTATAAACAGGATTTCCATTTTACTTAGTTCTATTTTCATTCTTTTTAGCCTTTCTTTTAGCGTTAGTAATATTCAATGCCCAAACATATTCCTCACCAATAAGATACTTCCTTAATCCATGAGACTCATTAATTCTATGAATGTCATAGGATGTAGGTTTCTGAAGAGGTTTATGTACTTTAGCATTAGGATCATATTTATCAACGAGGTCTCGTCTACGGCAGTACTTGTTGTGAGTCTTTGTGTATTTATCCCAAAGATCAGGATCATCAACCCTTCTAACACTTCCAGAATATGAAGTCATAGTAGAGGAAGGGTACATAGAAGGAGACATTTTAAAGTCAACAATCATTTGATCCTTCATGTAAGCATCGAACATTCCGGGAACTGTAGTAGATGAACAAGTAACTTCACCTGGAGGAGGAGGCGTAAACGGCTCCACTTGCATAAAACGAGCTGCACGATACATCTCCAGTTGATCCCCATATCCTACCATTCTAGGCTTACAAACAACTCCTTTATACATAATGTGCTCTCTAGCCATTTCTGAAAAAGGATCACCACCAGTGCCGATAATAGATATTCCACGGCCACCTTCCATCCTCTTTTCCAGTTCCTCGTGCATCCTAAGGCCCATCCCTTTAGGAGTAAATGCTTCAGGATTTGATTTGAGTTCCCTGTTTATACTATCTAACACACCTTGCAGCTCAAGTAGTTCTGTCAATGGTCTCTTTGGAATAAGCTTAACATCCTCTAAGATTTTATTCATCTTCTCCCAACATTTATGACTCATAAGCATTTGGTAATCATAAGGAGTTGATTTATGCTCAATTGGAATATTTTTAATCTTACGTTTAGCCATGGTATGAGTAGTTGTTTAAAGTTTAATTCTGTAATCGTAATGTCTCCATTTCCAGGTAGGGCCACTAACAATGTAAGAGACCCACACTGTTGTTCGCTTTGGTTTGAACTGAATGTTAGATCTGCTACCATTCAGCCCATTCCAAGCACCTTGTATTAGTTTTCTTTCTTTCCGAAGAGCCATGGTTTAGCATGTTTTACTCGATAATGAAAGTCTTGCCAGTTCCAATGTGGAGTATCGTTCCCGGTATATTTCTTCCAAAAAGATTTACGAGCATCAGCAGTTTTCATCTGATACTCTATGTTACACCTTTCACCGGGGAACCCATTCCACAAAGCTTCCACTTTTTCCTGTGGAGTCATTGTTCTAATGTCTACCCGATAGTCGTAGTCAATCCAATTCCATTCAGGTGCAAATGTGTCGTAATTCTCCCAAACCTTTGAACCTTTAAGAAGATATTGAATATTGCAATCAGCTCCCCATTTACCATTCCAAGATTGCATAACTTTGATCATTTCTTTAACTGTCTTCATTATATTTCAGGATTTATACGTAAATCAAAATCATGCCATTGCCAAATTGGAACTTCAACATGTCCTCCAATAACCCACCATTTAGCTTCTGGGCCATCTTTTTTATACCTGTGTTGAATATTGCTTTTCATACCAAATTTACCATTCCATTCACCTTTAATCTTGTTTCTCTTCATTAGATCTACAACTTTAAGCCAAGTGGGATTAGTATCAAAGTACCTGCGGATAACTTCTTTAGTAATCATATCAGGTATGTCCATTTCTTTGATTGGTTCATCAGAATGAAACATGATCATCTTAAATGAATTTGTGATTGACAATTTGATTAGTACGTGGTTCCCGGATCTCAATTTCCTCAGTGTAACCTTCTCCATTTTCTTCGGGAGCTAGGCCAAGGCCAGACTCAGAGGCTTGTCTCAAAGCAATTAAAGTCTTTTCCAAAACTTCCATAACTGCTTCTTTATTGGTGATCTCATCACTAAAGGTTAGTGTGACATCAAATACGATTCTTTTAACTGGTTTCATCGTGTGTGTTTTATTCGTTGCTAATACTCTGTAACGATAGATTATGATAACTTGACAAGTAATTCTCTTGCCGGCTTTCCGTACTTTTCTTCCACGATATCCATCATGGATTGCTTTTGATCCTCATAGTCTCCAAACTCCTTATGGAGGAAACTGTCGAACTTAGCCCAATCCATGCAAATCAACCTCATAACAGCTGATAGCATTTTATCATGGAAATCATCAAAGTTCTTGTGAAATAACGATTGAAATAAATCCTTAACCGTCTTTCTGTTTTCTGCTGTATTTACCATTGTACTAAGCTCCTGTTTTTCATGTTTTTTGTAATAATAAGAATGTTATCCAGATCATCAGTTGTTGCATTACAAGCACCGTACAAGGTATTTAAAGTTTCAATTACAGGATTATCCTTCTCCAAGTACTTTAAACGTTCAGTACTTAGGTGTGCCCAGTAATTGAATGCTTTATCAAGTCTTAGATGCACTGTATTGTCTTTACTTCCCTTATAAATAAGAAGGTTAGTAAATCGACCTTCTATTGCTAACACGAGGTCATTGCGGTTAAGGATATGATCCTTTCTTTCAGCAGTAGTCATTTGTTTTAACATGCGTAGGTTAATGAGATTAATCGATCTTGAGGATACCATGGGCCAGTACAATATTGCGACACCCAATCTAAAGGAACCAATTGACTTTTAAGTTCAATCTGGCATTCCTCTGGAGATCCGTCAATACCGTGGACAATTGCAGATCTACCACCATGGGTAAATCCAACGATCTTAACTTTTTTAAGATACTTGCGATTAGGGTGCAATATTACAATATCACCAACCTTTAAATTGTAATCATCTTCCATACTTTCAATTATTTAGGAGAGGACATTTATACACTTCTAAAAGACTTTAAAGGATATTTAACTTCAACTATTGAAATTGATCCGCCATAGTACCTCAATTTAAAAGACTTTTCAGTTATTTCAGCAGTGTAGTCAGTGCCTTTTACTAACTCATAAACAAGTTCTAATTTAGCTACAAATGCCTCAGCACAATAGTCATTAAAGAACTCGTAGAAAGATAGGGTTATCCTGCCCATATTCTTTGGATGATTGGTGATCTGAACAATCGATCCATGTCGAGAGGTACTCAAGTGTGGTCGCATCATACCTACCAATCGTACTGGTGCTTCAGCAATTTCATTCATATGAATAAGTTTTTTAGTTTGACGATTAATGTGTGTGTGTTAATTGAGCCGAATAGCTTTTATATCCGGCTCATTAGTTATTGTTTAATTCTGTAATTGCACCATGTCCAATTCCACTGAGGAGTTACGATTGTCCAAGCATCATCAGGCTCATTGTCGAACTTGAACTCAATATTTGAATCCTCATTCTCAAGGCCATTGTACGCTAATTGAATAGTTGTACGCATATGATTTTCCGCAGCTAGTGCGTCATCCTCAAGGCTAACTTTCTTTAGTCTTAATCGAGCATCATCTAACACAGTAACCTTCTTAGGGTCTACTCTGAATTCAAGAAAATCAACTGCATAGAACCTTGGATATGGACAATGTTCCCAGTTCTCATCTCCAGTCATTCTGTGTTGGATATTAGAGCCCGGACCTTGTACTCCATTCCAACCCTTTTCAACTACTGCTAATTCTTGAGTTGTCATAAGGCTAGTCGTTGTCTTGTACTTCCAGACGATCAGGTTCAATGTCAAAGTGATCACCATCACCGTCAACGACAATAACGTTTTCATAGCGAAAGCCATCAACCACTCCCATAAATGAACAGTTCCATAAATCATCACCATCAATAGGTTCAGGTACTAATACTGCATCTCCAACTTCAATTGGATATCCGTTTTTATCAACCATTGTTTTAAATATTTAATTGCGTTTGTTAACTGGGAAATTCCACTTGATAACTTTATAGTTACCCCTTTCAAGAACCTCAATAAGTTCGATCAAATGTCCAATAGGTAGAGTTGTTAACTTAATGCCATCGTGGACATTTCCTTCATTACCGTAGCCTTGCCGTAGTACAATAGTTCCATCCTTAAGAATACCATTGATCAATCTTCCATGGTCTTTCACTCGTATCTCAGACAACAACCCATCATAGTCCAACTCCTTCCTGAAGTAGAACATCTCATCATCCCTTAGAGTATCTAAAGCACGTTGAATATAATTCAAGGCTACTGTTGTTAATTCCTTATGTGTCTTACGAAAGCTCACTAAAAGGGCATTCATTGTTTCACTCATAGTCATAGATTATAGAATGTGTAAGATTAGAGTTCCGTGAAATACCTTCACTCCCCTTGAGAGGACAAAGGTAATAATTAATGTGTGTAAAGATTCCTTTAATACAACAGAAGCACTCCAATAATACTCCAGTAGAAGCATAGAGAAGAGATGTGATGTATGGGAACGCTTTTACTAGTATGATGTTGTTTATTGAGAAGAGAGTTCAAGAGAGAGGAAGATTAGGGGTGATCGAGGCATGGACTGATCGTTCAACATGCACATAAATACTCTCCCAAATTAATAGATTGGTACCTGAAAAAGACATATAATAGTATATATTACACTTTTCTAGGTACCAATTCTATTATTCTACCCCATAAGGAGCCCTCTCTGATGGGTCTTTTTTAGGTACTAATCGGTGCTCAATAATTTCAAACCTTCTCTGATGAAAAGGTATGAAAGAAACCCTCCATTATCGAGAGCTCTCACTAATGAGAGACTCTACGATTGAATAAGGGTGACAGTTTTTATCTCATGTCAAGGAGTTCAGACTTCGTTGCATGTAGAGACTCTATAAGCTCCGGCAACACCCAGCCCGTCTTATTGACTGGGTTCCTAAGTGAAGGTTACTATAACCTACAAGATCTTTATTCCAGTATGATATTGAGCGCACACAGGAGAGGTCATAACTTCTCTCCTGCTGCAACTCTTTCCACACACATACATGGAAATAGGTCGCCAAACCCAAATACTATGTGCTCCCGAAGGCTTACTCTGATGGGCAACCAAAAGTAAGTAGGTGTTGCCATTGGATACATTGTTCCATGGTACAATCTTAGCACAGTCTTTAACTAACTACAGAGCTAGTAAACATTTCTTTGTTGTGAAGATTGGTGATACCTTAAAACGGTTCACAATATACTTCAGTCCTGTGGGGTAAAGCAAAAAGAAAAGGCCCGACAAATGCCGGGCCGTATCTGTTACCATCTCACTCTTGTCTAAGGAGTATAGAGCTGACCTAATTAACCAATTAAAAAACCAAAGGGAAACTCCCGAAGGAGCTCCCCTAGTCAGGAAAGATTATTCAGTCTGACTGGCTAAAGTATTATCCGCCTACTGGAGGAACAACTGGAGGAACTGTACCTTCTGCTGGAGGAGTTACAGGAGGAGTTGCAGGCTCAACCTTTTCCACAACAGGAAGGATGATAGGCTCAATAACATAAACCTTTGCTGCACGAGAATTACCAACAGCAGCTTTAAAGAACTGTGGGATGATTCCATTAGGAGACAATGCTTTGTACTCCTCAAAATTGGCAGGTACTACAGCACCAAAGCCGTGATCCTTCTTCTCCTTCAGTGTTGCGAAGAAAGCAGGGCCGTAAGCATCAGTGTCAGTAAGGGCATTTGCATCCCATCCACGAGCTTCTTTAGCAATTACCATGAAGGTATCAGGTAAGCACTTGGGAGCATCACCGAAATGAGCTTCCATTACATCTGACATTCTATTGCCATTGGCAACAACACAACGCATACCTGCATGAGCTGCATTCTGATAGATGGCATCATTCTTCACAACAAGTCCCATGATGTAAGGAAGAGGAA
>Ga0209538_1001440_pt1 | contig 12604 bp, 13 predicted proteins | sample BarGraNGADG00211_2_FD_184492 | JGI IMG/M metagenome (GOLD analysis project Ga0209538, IMG submission 184492) | Arctic peat soil microbial communities from Barrow, Alaska - Barrow Graham LP Ref core NGADG0004-211 (SPAdes) (version 2) | ecosystem: Environmental > Terrestrial > Soil > Wetlands >... | reverse complement strand
ACCGGCGCGTGCCTGTCGCTCCTGGCGCTGGGTGTCGAGGTCCACGTCGTACTTGAGGTCCCCGTCGAACGAGACGATGACGATCGAGTCGTCGCCCCGGATGCGCCGTGCCCGGGCCCCGCGCCCGCCGCGCCCTCGCCCGCCAATCAGTACGGGCGGGTGCGCAGGTCCGAGGAGAAGTCCACGACGCCGCGAAGCCAGGCGAGCGCCTCGCCCCAGCCTTCGAGCGCTTCTGCGTAGGCGTCGAGCACGCCCGGGACCCGCAGGTCGAACGGGCCGTCCGTGAGGGTGAGGAGCGTCCCGTAGCCGGCCGGCTCCAGGAGCACGGAGACCGTCGTCTCCCACGTCTGGTCCGGCAGCCACGGCCAGCGGAACTCGAATCGCCGGTCGAGTCTGCCGGTGAGCCCACCCGCGTCCTGGGCGAGGTAGTTCCGTAGATACAGCATCGCCGGTGCCCGGCCTACGTGTCCACTAGGAAGGCGAGAATGCCAGCAGGAACCGCCCAGGCGTGGTCGTCTTCTGCTCCGGTGTTGAGGACGTTGCGCGTCACCAGCAGGCCGCGCCATTCGGAGGCATCGACGGTGGCCGCGTCACCCTGCCAGCGGCCCCCTTCGATGTACTTGCCCTCGATCGCCGTGCCGGCGAGCACCTCGGCCACGAAGTCGATTTCCTTCCGGGCGGGCGTGCGAACGTGGAACAGGAACTCCTCGCCCGCCCACGGCTGACCGCTGTCATCGGCGGCCCGGCGCAGCGCCATGCCGATCTGCATCTCGGTCAACACGGTCGGATCGACATCCGGGCGCGCCGGGTTGCGCAGATGGGAGAGGCGAGCAACCAGCGGGTCGGTGGCGTACAGCTTGTCCTGGGCGCGACGACGCGGAACCCACGCGCGCTCCGCCCTCTGCGGGCAGGACCACACCAGGTACGCATCACGGAGATACCCGACGTGACGCGTGACAGCGTCCTGGCCGATGCCGACGTCATCGCCGATCTTGCTCAGGTTGGCCGGGGAAGCCATCGTCTCCATGAGGCGCGAAAGCAGGGCGCTCGTCGTCGCTTCGCTCAGCCGGCTGGCCGCGAATGCATCCTTGAAGATCACCGCGAACAGATCATCAAGAAACCACGCGGGCACCGGGCGGCCGGCACGTGCCGCCGCGACCGAAACCGGAAAGCCGCCGTACTGGAGGTACAGCTCCCAGGCACGGACCAGATCATCCAGCCACGGCAGCAGGGCGGCGTACGCCTCGCGCGCCGATACGGTCCGCAACTCCCTCGTCGTGAGTCGGGCCGCCGCCGTGACGGTGGGTCGCATGAGACGGACAAAGGTCCGAAAGCCCATCGGCAGCAGGGTGCGATCCGAACGAGGCACGCGGCCACGCCGCCCGGCCAGGACGCCCGCCGCTTCGGTCAGCTTCCCGGCGTTGGATCCGGTAAGGACGACCGTGGCAGTTGCGAAGTCGGGGTCGTTGTCGCGCAGCCACTTCACCTGCGATGCCCAATCACCGATCGCCGCCGTGACCTCGTCCATGAACCACCAGCGACCGGCTCCCTCCGGCAGTGGGGGGAGGGCGACGTTCTGCACCACCGTGCGGAGCTCGTTCGCCGACCATCCGTCAGCCGCTATGCGAACGATGGAGAGGGGTGGGACGCCCCCCTCGAGCAGCGAGGCAATCGCCTGCTTCACGGCCACGGTCTTGCCGACTCGCCGCGGGCCGCGCAGGAGATAGAGCCCGCCCTCGATGAGATCGTCCAGGCAGGGGGAGCGGTAGCGCAGGCCGCTGTCGCGCGCTGCGCGCAAGTCCTGGTCCTCGCTAGCCCAGGTCTGTTTTCGCCACCAGGGATTCGTGCGCGCCAGCTCCTGCCCGAGCTGGCCAATCTTCGTGGTCATCTTGACCCACTTCTACCCGACATTGCTTCGTGACATGTGCGGAGTAATGTCTACCATCCTCCTTGTTGTCCGAGGCAGATTGTAGTGCTCGGCGCGCCCATGGTCAAGCTGCCACCCGGCTGCGCTGCCATCAGCTGGGCCCGCGCCCGGGCCCCGCGCCCGCCGCGCCCGCAGCGCGCCGGGCCGCCCCCGCCCGCCGATCAGTACGGGCGGGTGCGCAGGTCCGAGGAGAAGTCGACGACGCCACGAAGCCAGGCCAGGGCCTCGCCCCAACCCTCGAGCGCCTCGGCGTACGCGTCCAGCACCCCCGGGACTTGCAGGTCGAACGGGCCGTCGGTGAGCGTGAGGAGCGTCCCGTAGCCGGCCCGCTCGATGACCACGGAGACCGTCGTCTCCCACGTCTCGCCCGGCAGCCACGGCCAGTGGAACTCGAAGCGGCGGTCGCTCTCCAGGACGGTGACGTCCCACCAGACGCGCTGGTCCGGGAAGACGAGGACGCTGCGGGTGCCCACGGCGAGCGATCCCTCGACCCGCTGCGGGAACCAGCGGATCAGCTCCTCGGGCACCGTCCAGCAGCGGTAGATCCGGGTGGGCGGAGCCTGGAAGCGGCGCACCATCCGTACCGTCCGCGGCGTGGCCAATGGGTCAGCTTCTCCGTTCGGCGCGTCGTCGGCATGCATGGGATGAGGCTACCACCCAGTGCGCTCGACGCCGCAGGAACATCGGCCCTTGACGCGTGATCCGGCGTGACCGTCGCGTGACCAGTGCGACCTTGCAGTCGCACAGGTGGGGCACCCCACAGAGGTGACCGTCAGGCAGGACGACCAGGCCGACCCATTCAGTCGGCGAAGCTCGCCGCTCGGGAGGCCTCCGCGACTGCGGTCAATTGCGTTCGGTTGAGGAGCAGGAACTCGTAGTGGCTGATGACTCGGCGGTCGGCGAGGGATCGCGCCCGGGCGTGGGTCAGCGGCACGAATCGCGGATCCGTTGCCTCGGCGAACGACGCGAGGCCCGACTCGCCAAATACCTGCACATCGGCCGAGATCGTGTGCCCCGGCGTGAAGAAGACGTATCGACGCGTCTCACGATCGGGCGCCGTGCCATAGCCCTCCGCGACTCCCGCGCCCGTCCCCCCAGCCGACCGCTGACCGATGAACGTGATCTCGTCCTGGTTGATCATCAGCTCCTCGAGCATCAGGTCGGTCGGATCACCGTTTCGACGCATGAGCCGAGCGTCGCGGACGAGGATGTAGCCACGGCTGTGATTCACGCGATCGGACAATCGGTGGAACATGCCGAGGGCGATCGTGCCCTTCACCCGAAGGTGCGGCCCGACGAGCTCGATCTCCTCCGATACGCCGATCGCCAGCGGCGCTGCCTCCGCGAAGGCTGCGAATGGGGGCGCGTCCCAGACGGTCATGGTTGCTCCAGATGCGCTGCAGGTTGGCGGCGAGTGTCGGCGACTGGTATCGGGCGGCGCACAACTAGTTCGTCAGCTGCACGGTGTACTGGCCGAAGATGTTGCCGCCGGGGGGACGGGGATGTTGGGATCGAGTCTGAACTCCTGTCCGGCGCCGGTCTTGAACGAGCCACTGATCTGCTTTGTGCTTCCGCCGTCCGAACCGGTCAGATGCAGGACGGCCCAGCCCTCCAGCTGGCCGCTGTCATTCACGATCGCGATCGGAAAGTCGCCCCCGACGACCGTGGCCAGGGAGGTGAACAGCTGGGAGTGCGCACCGGCATTCAGCGGGTTGATGTGGTCCGTCAGCTGGACGAGGATCTGCTCGCCTTTGGCGGCGATCAGGGCATTGACGTCCGTGGTGTTGGCGTTGCAGCTATTGCCGCCAGACGTGCAGAAGTTCGTCCAGTTGAACTGGGTGGTACCGATCGGAATGTCGGGATTCGTCTGACCCGGGTCCGGCTCGTTGAAGACCATCGGCACGTTGACGCCGCCGCCGTGGGCGAAGATCGACTGGTTGACGATGATCGGCATGAGCCCGAAGACGCCGGTCGGCTGGCCGGTGATCGCGGACGCGGTCGTCGTGATTTGCCACGAGGAGAATCCGACGATCCCGGAGAACCAGTTGCGGTGCGGCAACGTCACGCTGGCGACGGCCGTCGCGCCGTTCGCGGCAGGTGTGACCACGACGGTCACGCCCGTCGCGTACCCGTTTTGCGTGGCAACGGTCGTACCGGCCGCTGCCGCGATGGAAGCGTCGCTCGTGTTCGTGTACGAGTACGCGGCGGCCATCGCAGCTGCATCGGCCACGTTCTGCATGTTGCGCCGCTGAACGAACGTATCTCCGCCATCGATGATGAGTCCCACCATCGCGACGATCGCCACGAGGGCAAGCGTGAAGACGATGAGGATCTGGCCGCGCTGTGCGTCCGTGCGCCCTGGTCCGGCGTTCATTGGGATCCCTCCTGGTTCAGGGCAGCTGGACGTGGCTGGTCGAGCTGAACGTCGACGGCCCGATCGAGCTGAGCAGCGGTGTGATGACCTGGAACGGCGCCTGGACCGTCACCCGCACGAAGATGCCGCCGGGGTTATTCGGGTCGGGTCTGCAGTCGGCCGCCGCGAGGAGCGTGTCCGACATGTCCACGCACTCGATCACCGGCGCGGCGAGCCCCGGCACGAGGCTGCGTTGTGTCCCGATCACGGCCAGCGTCTCGGGGGTGGAGCCAATGACGCACGGCATGTTCCCGACGCACGGATGGACACTCGTGACGCGTGCGATCTCGCGGGAAGCCTCGGCCACGGCGTTGTTCGTGTAGATGCCCCGCCCGAGATCGATGACACCCATGACCAGGAACAGGAAGGGAATGAGAACGAGAGAGAACTCCACGAGGCCTGACCGTCTCGTCGACGGTGGGCGCGCGTGCGAGTGACAGCGTGCCGGCTGATCATCACTTCACCTTGATCGTCAATGTGGCGAGCGTGCTCGTGCCGTTCGAGTTCGTGGCCGCGAGGGTGATCGTGTAGGTCCCCGCTGTCGCGTAGGTCTTGGGCGACGGGGTCTGTGCCGTCGACGTGGTGCCATCGCCGAGGACCCACGCCCACGCCGTGATTGGACAGCCTGCGGATGAAGTCGACGTGTTCGTGAACGTGATCAGCACTGGATGTTGCATGCTGGTCGGCGACGGGTTGTAGGTGAACCCGGCGCTTGGTAGCGTGCAGGCTGGCGGCGGAGTGGGGGTCGGCGTTGCGGTCGCCGTTGCGGTCGGGGTCGGCGTCGGCGTCGGCGTCGGCGTGGGCGTCGCGACCGGATTCGGTACCGTTGCGATCTGCTGCGTCGAACTCGCGCTGAACGCCAACGCGTTGCTGCCACCGAAGAAGACGCTCAGGAGTGGCGTCAGCAGCGAGAAGTGGCCGGTCACCGAAACCGTGACCGTATTGCCCATGGCGCTCGCGCAGCCAGAAGGGCTGCACGAGAGGCTGACGTCAGCCGGCGAGATGGCGACGAAGGACCCACTCTTGGCCTCGAGGAGCGTCCGGCACATGACGAGATTGCTCGTCGCCGGGCTTGGGCAGGTCGTGTTCGCGACGAAGTCGGTTGGCGTCTGAGCCGCCTGGAACGCACCTTCCCGGGCAGCGTTGGCGACGGAGACGCGCGCTGCCTCGATCCGGCCGAGGTCGATCGCCGACCCCAGCAGAACGAGGAAGACGGGCAGGATGATGGCGAACTCGACGATGCTCTGGCCGCGCGAGTGCGAGCGGTGACGCCAGATTCCGAGAAGGGCAGAGAGTCTCTTGACCATGGGGTTGGTTATCCAACGACGATTGACTGCCGGACGGCCGCAGCCTCCGCCCTGTTGGCGGTCGGCAGCGGGCGGGCGCCCGGAGATGACGTGGCGCCGGGAACCGTCTGCCTCGTCGAGCGCGGGCGACGTTGCGGACGCGTTCACGACAACGTTGTTGAAGAGGAGCGCGTGGCGCATCGTCTCGACCTGCAGCGGGTTGTTGTTGGGCGATCGTCGTGGTCGCCCCTTTCAGGCTGCCTTGAAACGGTGCGTGCGTGCATAGCCCAAAGGGGGTCGGCGGCCCTGCGAGAAGTACCGCGTAACGCCGGGACCGCGGCCGCAAGCCCACCCGCGGCGGAACGCCGGCTTCTCGCTGATCTCAGCCGGTTTCGCGGGTCGCGCGGATACGGGTCAGGCCGCGCGGGCCAGCGGCGCCTGGAGCTCGAAGGAGGAGGCGGGGACGGCCGCCTGCCGCCTTCTTAGGGCGGCAGCGACGATCCGTCGCCGGGCCTCGACCGCGAGCGCGGCGCCAATCACGACGCCGGTCACGACCCGACTGCTGTCGGGATGCCCGCGAAGGCTTCCGCACACGCGCCGACATCCCGTCCCAACATCGCGGGGGACTACACCTAGAGGCCGAGATGGCGCTCGGCTGTGACAGCGCACCGTGCCCCGATCCCCGATCTGGGTCGATCACCCATTCTGGCACCAGGCGGGATCCGCCGAGGGACCAGGGGAGCACGTCTGTCGGAACAGGAGGCCGACGGCCTCCGGCCTATTCGGGTCCCACCAGACGCGCTGGTCCGGGAAGATGAGGACGCTGCGGGTGCCCGCGGCCAGCGAGCCCTCGATCCGCTGCGGGAACCAGCGGACCAGCTCCTCGGGCACGGTCCAGGAGCGGTAGACGCGCGAGCGTGGGGCATCGAAGCGGCGGGCCATCCGGACGGTGCGGGGCGAGCCGAGCGGATCGACCTCGGTGTGGACGTCGTCGGTGCTCACGAACGGGGGCCTCTAGGCGGCTGTCGCGGTGCTATCGGCACCGTGCCTCCCGAAGCGTACTCGCGCGGCCCGGTTCGTCATGCCGGCACGGGAACCCGGGCGCCCCATCTCGCGATCGCCATCGCCGCCGGCCGGGGGCCGCAACTTCCCCCAAACGCCCCGCGAGCGCCGGCTGCGGTGTCTCACGGCCGGTCGTACGAGGCGCGAGGTGGCTCTCAGCCGGATCGATCCCCGAGACCGAGTTCCCGCGAAGTGCCCGCCTCATCGCTACCCGGCGACCGTGCCGGACGGGGCCTTCGTCTCAATGGACCAGCTGCACCGCGAGCGATGCGCCAGCGAAGCCGGGGTTGGTCGTCTTCGGTCCATGGAAGAACTCTTGCCGAAAGACACCCTCAAGATTCTTGCCGCCGTGACATGCGGTGATCTGCTAGCCGGTGAAGCCGACGATGTGGTAGTAGGAGTTCTCCCGGTGCCGCCGGCGCGGTCTTTACACGGGGATTCAAGGCGAGACACAGGCCTCACTGGGGGAGCAGGCGGCGTCGATGCGCAGGATCCCTTCGGACGAGTTAGCAGGACCTTCTTCGTTGAGCGCAGCCCCGCCGTTGTATTTGACGGTCCAAGTGATGATCCGCCCGACAAACGACTGCTGATTGGTGTAGTTGCTCGAGATCTTCACGTTGTCGGTTGGCGCCCAGATCACGCCCCCAATTTTGATCAAGGCCCCAGCGCCGGAGCTCGCTCCAAGCTGAAGTTGGTTCGTGCCGGTGTTGGCTGCACTCGTATCCCCGCAGAGCTGTGGCAGCCGCGGCGAGGTGCCTGAAACGAAGCAGGTGTTGTCTGTAGTGATCATGATCGTCAGGGGGAGTCCGTCAGGACTTTGCACGGTGGTTTCGACCAACACCGCTGGAGTCGCTCGGCAGGACAGCTGCATGCATGTGGCGGGCCCAGTATTGAGGACAATTCCGTCGGCCGATCCGCCGTCGAAATTGTTCGCCTTGTCCACGACAAGAGTTACGCCGGCCGACGTCTGGAGGCCACCAAACAGGTACCCGTTGACGTTCACATTGCCCCTAAAGATATAGACGCCGGGCTCCAAGTACGCAACATCCGTTTTGGTCGGGACGTTGAAGTCGGATTGATAGATCCCCGGACGGTAGCAAACCATATTCATCTTGGAGACATCGGCGCCTGTCTGGTATGTGAAGGTGATCCCGCTTGTCGCGCTCGTACAGCCAGCTGGATCCACGCCATTCGTTTGACCGAGGTAGGTCTGCGATGCAGGGAACTTGAGAGCATCCGGATAGCTGTATCCAGTCGGCTCCGTAATTGGGGCAGTCAGTTGAGCTCCCGGCGGTGTTCCGATCCCCTCATTCCATGCGTCCGGCGTGTTGGTGTCAATATGATAGATGAAGTATCCGGGGTCGAGATTCACCCGCGACGAGGCATTGGTTTCAACGTAGGTGTTCGTTCCCACGTCGCCCGATGTGATGTTGACGATAGTATTTGTCCCGGCCAGATTCACGTCGTTACTGTTCGCGTCGGATAGCTTGGATCCGATCGGCCTCTGCGGTCGCAACGTGATGAGCGCATACGCCTTACTGAACCTCAGGCCGGCCACGGACGTCGTTTGAACGTTCCACGATTGAACGCCGAACACTCGGGCGAAGGATACTCCGTGGGCGGGCTCGCGAACCGTCACCTGGACGGCGTACGACGGGATGCAGTCGACGCAGTTAGGAGATGGACTCTTGATCGAGACGCGATAGGTGCCGCCCGCGATGGGACAGTCAATCACATCCCCCGAATACGTCGGCCGGGTGCCGGACACCCCTGGGCCGGACACCCCTGGGCAGGAAGGTGGGGCTTCGAGCGGGCTCAGCTGCGAAAGAACCGCTTTCATCGCGTCGCCTCTTGCCCACCCGTACTCCGTAGAGCTCACCAGGCGCGACCCGTCAACCTGAAGGTCCTGTCCGCCAGCCAACGAAGCGGCGTCGGCGACGGCGCGGTAGTGACGGTTCGCAGCCCAGTAGCTACCGATGTCGATGGCAAGCGCGCCGAATCCGAGGAGAACAATCAGGAACAAGGCGAAGAGGATAAGCACCTGTCCGTTGCGATCGCGTCGTTTCATGGCGCAGTGGGCTCCATTCGGAAGTCGGCTGACGCGGAAATTAGTCCATTTCCGGGCACGAACGGAAAGAAGATCGGCACATTGTGAGAAATCGCAATGTGGACGAATCGGACCTCAGTGTTCTTGGTGGGTGGGCATTGGTCGGTCGTGTTGTCGGTGTTCGTAGGCCACGAGACCGAGACATTCGTGGCCGTCCAGGCGGAGTTGTATCCGATCAGCTGAGAGTCACCGGCAATCGCGTTGGCACGGCTGATGATGCTGTCCGAGTCTTTGCAATTGGTCTGGGTCGCAGCCCACCGCCCGGTGTCGCGGACAACTTGGCTCAGCGTGTTTTGCCCCCAGAAGATGATCCCGAACTGGATAGTTGCGCCGATGATCAGCATCAAGACGGGAAAGACGATCGCGAACTCAGCCAGGCTCTGGCCGGGCGATCGTCGGCGATCGGGCGGGCGTCGGAAGGGTGACGGTCGCATGGTGACCTCGTGTGGCTAGGTCGAAAGTACCGGTAATCCTGAACTGTCGACCTTTCACGCCACCTTGCGGGTGGTGCGCGGCGCCAGTCCGGGCGGACTTCGCGGATGGTCGTCGGTGTATCGCCGCGCCACCGGGAACCCTTGCGTACCGTGACCAGTGGGCCCATTGTGCCGACCGCTCAATCCGGGATTCCGCAGCTGTAACTCACGCGTGCACCTGTGCGCCAACATCGACTGGCGCAGGAGGGTGAGCTCAGGCGTCGGCAGGAGCGGCTACCAGATAGAGGAAGCGCAGCGGCTCCGGCATCGCGAGCGCCTTGAAGATGGTCGCCTGGCGAGGGTTCGTCTCGGTCCGCTGATGAACCTCGCCGGCCGACTCGGCGAAGTGGCGGAAGCGGAAGTTGCGCAGGGACGCGCCCAGGGTCGAGGCCGTCTTGACGACGTGGCGGAGGACGCGTCCGGTGCCGCCCGCCCGGAGCATAGGCGTCGTCGATGCAGTCACCACCGGCGAGCGCCGACATGACGAGGGTCAGGAGCTTGTCGCCCGGGTTCGCTCGGCCGGCCGGGCCTCGGTCGAGGTGCTCGTTCACCAGCTCCCGGGGATCGAGGTGATGGGCGAGAGTGGCGGGCAGCAGGAGCCCGGCGTTGGCCGCCAGGCGGTTCAGTCCTTCTTGGTGGGTCGGTGTTGTCTTGAGCAACACCATCGTCCCCGATCCGAAGGGCACTTGTTTGCATGTCCCGAGAGCCGAATCAGGTCGGGCTATCTGTGGATCCGGGCTTAGGAGGTAGTCCCGGCAGGATGCCGCCCGACCTTGCGTGGCAACTTGCGCGGTGACTGTTGGCACCACCACGTAGGGCGGCGTCCCGACGACGGGGCAGTACGAAAAGGCCAGTGCATAGGGCCGAGACCCATGGAATCCTGTGGCCATGAATAGACGGATTCTCGCTGGCATCCTCTGGTTCTTTTGCGGCTGGTACGTGGGCGCCCTGGCCGCCTGGGCCCTCACGCTCAATCCCATCCTCGCGCCGATCCTTGCCGTCGCGGCGGCCTTGCTGTGCGTCGGAGATCCTCGCCGGATCATCTGGACACGGCCATCGCCGACCGTCGGCGCCGGAATTGCGCCTGAGTCCGCCTGAGCAACAGCCCTCGGCCTGATCGGCGGCGGGGAGACGCTCGGCCCGCGCGTTCAGCCTTCCGTGGGGGACTCCGCCGGGAGCGTGAGCGTGAATGCGGCGCCGGTCGCGGCCGACGGTCCGCCTGACCCAACCGCTCCGCCCGCCGGCTGATCGCCCGGCCTCGCTTCCGCGGTATCCAGCACCAGGTCGCCCCCGTTGACGCGCGCCAGCTCGCGCGAGACGTAGAGGCCCAGGCCAGTGCCCTCGGCGCCGGGCAGTGTGCCGCGGGCGTAGCGTTCGAAGAGGCGCCCGCGATCGGCGTGCGCGATCCCGGGCCCTCCATCCGCGATGCGCAGCCGCAGCGTGCCGCCGCCCGGAGCGCGACCCTCGGCCCTGGCGAGTCCCCCGGCCGCGCCGCCGGCCCCGGAGACGAGCGCCACGCTCACGGTGATCGGCGTGCCTCCGCCGTACTTCACCGCGTTGTCCAGCAGGCCCCAGATCACCTGGTCCACCTGTTCAGGGTCGGCGAGGGCCAGCCACCCGCCGGCTCGGTCGTCGAGCGTGAACGGGACGCCGGTCGCGCCGAGTGCCTCCCAGGCTCGGCGAACGCGCGGCCCGAGGGCGAACACCTCGGCAACGGGGCGCAGGACGCCGGAGTCGAGCCGGCTGACGGTCAAGAGCTGGCGGACCATCCGCGACAACCGGTCGCTCTGCTCGGCGATGATCCCGAGGCGTCGGTCGGGGGTTTCGGCCGCCAGCTGGTCCGCGTAGGCGCGGATCCGCGCGAGCGGTGTCTGGAGGTTGTGGCTGACGCCGCGCAGGAAGTCGTCCTTCGCCGCGTCCAGCTCCCGGAGGCGCTCGTTCTGGTCGGCCACCCGGGCGAACAGCTCGGCGTTGCGCAGGCCCACGCCGACGACCGCCGCGAACAGCTCCAGGAGGTCCTGGTCGGCGCGATCCCAGCGTGCGGTGGCGGAGGCACGGCCCACGAGCACGCCGAGCGGCTCCGCCCCGGCCCGGAGATCCGCGCGGACCGGCAGGGGATCGCCCGGGACGCGCTCCTCGGCGGGGATGACCGACGGGTCGCCCAGCACGATCCGCGCGTCGATCAGCCCGAAGGCGGCTCGAGCGTCGGCGATCGCGAGGTCCACCAGGCGGTCGGCGCCCTCGCGCGGCGAGTACGTGCCCACGGCATCGACCACGCGCGCCACCTGCCGGTTGCGACGCAGGAGGTCGGCGGCAAGCTGGTTCTGGCGCTCCGCGAGGCGACCCAGCTCATCGTCTGCCAGGGCGGGGAGCGGCGTGCTCGTGTCGCCGGCCGCGATCCGGTCGAGCGCCGTGGCGAGCGCCCGCAGCGGCGCCGTGAGGCTGCCCGCCACGACGAACGCGATCCCGACGCCGAGCAGGGCGGCGATCACGAACGCGGTGAGCAGGATCCGGAAGATGCTGCCGTCGCTGTCCGCCCGGCCGGTGATCACGAGCAGCGCCCCGAACGCGGCGAGTGGCGCCAGCGCCGCGATCAGCAGCGCGGCCGTGATCCGGATCCGGAACGGGATCATGTCGAGTCGGCCTCCAGGCGGTAGCCGATCCCGCGGACGGTGACCAGGTGGCGCGGCCGGTTCGCGTCCGGCTCGATCTTCTGGCGAAGGCGCCGCATCGTGACCCAGACGTACGAGGGATCGGCGCCGTCCGTGTCGGCCCAGCCGCGGGCCACGAGCGTCTCGGTCGGGACGGTCTGGCCCAGGTTCGCGGCGAGGGCGTAGAGGAGGCGCGATTCGGTCGGGGTGAGCGAGACGTTCGTGCCGTTGACGGTCGCCGCGCGTCGCCCGAGCTCGAGCGCGAGTCCCGGCCCCAGCACGATCCGCTGGCCCGGCAGACGGTCGCCGAGGCGCCGGAGCACGCGGTTGATCCGCGCCCGCAGCTCCGGGTAGTGGTACGGCTTCGTGACGTAGTCCTCGGCCACCTCGTCCAGGAGCTCCGCCTTCGAGTCGGCGGCGTCGATCGCGGTCAGGACGATGATCGGGAGGTCCGCGCGGGCCTTGATCTCGCGCGCGAGCGAGATGCCATCCAGGCGCGGCATCATCATGTCCAGCAGGACCAGGTCCGGCCACGCGTTCTCCAGGCGGCGCAGCGCCTCCACGCCGTCGCGGGCCGTGGCCACGTCGTAGCCGTCCGCGCGCAGCTGCTCGGCAAGGACGATCAGCAGGTTCGCGTCGTCGTCCACCAGGAGGAGTCGCGCCGGGCGTTCACGGCCGCCCGGCC
>Ga0209538_1001439_pt1 | contig 12608 bp, 12 predicted proteins | sample BarGraNGADG00211_2_FD_184492 | JGI IMG/M metagenome (GOLD analysis project Ga0209538, IMG submission 184492) | Arctic peat soil microbial communities from Barrow, Alaska - Barrow Graham LP Ref core NGADG0004-211 (SPAdes) (version 2) | ecosystem: Environmental > Terrestrial > Soil > Wetlands >... | reverse complement strand
TGGCCCAAGGCCGGACGGCTGCCAGGCTCGACGCCTCCGGTGCCACGCCCCCGGAGCGGTAGCAGTTTTGGTAGCAGTTCTTCCCGATCCAGCCCGATCCAGGGGTCGTGCGAACCATCCGCGCACCTCGCTGACCTGCGGAAACGTACCCGAGCGAACACATCCCACCCCCCGTTGAGGCACTTGGAAAGCGTTTTGGGTGAAAGCCCTCGGGGGTTCGAATCCCCCATCCTCCGCGTGTGGAAGGGCCCGTGACCTGCAGAGATGTGGGTGACGGGCCCTTCGGCGTTGATCGGCATGGATCGGCGGGTTGGCCGTGGTAGCACTTCTGGTAACACTCGCGCTCCAGCGGTCGGTCCCCACGCCCGAATCCCACCGGTCGCGACGGCTCAGCTCCGGAGCCCCAGTGCATGGGCTCGAGCGCAGAGGGGAGCCATGAGCGGGCGAGCGTCGCCGCCCTCAACGCGGCTATGAGCGCTCACCGAGGTCGGTAGGCCTCGCTGCGGTGGCCGATGCGCAGAACGACGACTTCGCGGCGGTCGTCGTTGATCCGGTACAGGACCCGGTAGGTGCCGCGCCTGGCCGAGTGGATCCCCACGAGCTCGCCGCGCAGCTGCTTGCCCACCCGGCGCGGATTGGCTACGAGCGCCCCGGTGAGGAACTCGACAACCGCCGCCGCAACGGCTTCAGGTAGTCCCGACTGGATCGCTCGTATCGCCGGCGGGGTCAGGATGAGCTCGTAGGCCTCTGGCTCACTCACGCCCGCAGGGCACGCACTGCATCCGCGCCGCGTACCACATCACCAGTGGCGTACGCCGCATCGGCCTCGCGGATGTCCGCGAGGGCGTCCGGGTCGCTGAGCACCGCGAGGGTCTCCTCGAGCTCGGCCAAGTCGTCCGGGCTCACGATCACGGCGGCGGCCCGCCCGTTCCGAGTCACCGTCACTCGCTCGTGCTCATGCTCAACGCGGTCGATGACCTCGCTGAAGTGATCCCGGACTTCCCGGAGCGGCTCGATACTCATGACCACAATTGTGGCGCCTGGGTCGTGAGGAAGCAAGACCCGGCAACACCCGCTCCTCGGCAGGAGCGCCCGGAGGGCTGCCATGACCGGTCACGACCGCCGCGTGGCCAGGGCCGTCGAGCCGGGCCTGTCTCGTGCCCGGTCCCCTAGAAGTGGTGTGTGTCCCGCCTCCACTGGAGTCGGCACGAGACGGGCCGCGGCGCCGCCCCGGTGACCGATCCGGCAATGGGACGCCCACGCCCACGCCAATTCCTCGAGACGTCTGGTGCGGTCGTTCCCGTCGCTGCCCCATCAGAGCCGCCCGCCCGGTGGTCGTCGGAGGGTCGAGGTCCATGGGTGCGCCGTCGTCGGTTGCCGACGGGGTCACGCGCTGCGAGCTGGGTCCGGTGTTGGGTCGGCCGGTGTGGTGCGGGGGTTGCATGTGATGGCGTCGAGGTTGTACTCGAGGTAGGTGTACTGGCCTTGGGGGTCGGTGGTGTGCCAGCGGCCTTCTCCGTGGGTGGCGAGTCGCCGGGTACCGAGGGTGCGGTAGTCGCGCACGGGCGTGGACCAGCGCTGCGGGGTGAAGGTGGAGCCGTCGCGGGAGGTACTCATCCGGTCGTCGGAGACGAAGTCGACGAGGTCGCCGTCGTCGAAGGTCAGGTCGGCGGTCACGGTTTGCGGGCCGTTGGTGAATTCGCCGCGAACGCGGTTGTCGTCCAGGCGCTGCCAGTTGATCGGTGCGTCGATCAGCGCCGCGGGGGCCAGGATGCACAGGTCGTTGAACAAGGTCACGGTCTCGGCCCGGTCCATTTCCGGCCCCGCGGCGTTGACCATCGGTAGCACCGAGCACAGCTTGACGCGCATGGTGGCGGCTGGGCCGGCCAAGACGTGCAGGACGTCGACCGGCAGGCCGAACAGCGTGGCGTCCATCAAGAACGACCGGCTGGGCGCGGGCCCGAAGGTGTTGACCTGCTCGCCGGTGTACGTCATCCAGCGGGCGTTCGCACCGGAGCGGATCCGGCCGTGGAACTGGGCGTGGACGGACCAGACCCGGGGTTGACCGACGGCACCGGACCGGCGGACGTACTCGGCGACCAGGCCTGGGAGGTGGGCCAGGTCGGTTTCGGTCACCACCGCGCCTGTGCCCGAGCGGGACTCGCGCAGTGCGGCCGCGGTGCGACACCGGTACTCGGCGCGGAAGCTCGTCGGGCCGCGGGAGGCCAGGGCGTATCCCAGGGCGGCGAGCAGCAGGGCGTTGGCCGCCGTGCCGGTCTTGGCGTCGTTCCACGACGTGCAGATCAGGGCCTGGGAGACGACGACGCCCAGGATGCCGGCGACCCACCACCAGCGGTTCCGGACCGCAAGCAGCACCCCGGTTGCGACGAGGGCCACCGCGGCGGTCAGCCAGGCGAGACCCATCACCGGGCTGATCGGATCGGGCAGTGCGACCACCTCGGCCCAGCCCAGTCCCTTGGCCGCGCCGAGCAGGTGGATCAGACCATGCCCGACCACCACCACGACGACGAACCACCGCACCACGGTCCTCATCGGAGTGCCCCCTGGTCGCCGCGGGCCGGGGCTACAGCCCGGGGCTCTGAGGCGGGCGTTCCCGCCTGGGACAGGCGAATCGAGGCGGCGAAGACGATCGATCCGGTCACCAGGTACAAGCCCTGCAGCCAGCTGAAGCCCTCCACGAGGAGGGTCTCCCCGAGGATCCAGCCGACCATGACGGCGCCCGCTGCCGCGCTGGTGACCAGCGCGCGTCGCCGGTGGGCGAGCAGGGCGGCCGCCCCGATCGTCGCGCTGCCGCCGATGACCACGGCCAGGAAGATCCCGGGGACGACGAACGAGTCGAAAGGGGTGTGCCGGAGCAGGACGGTGGGGACCCCGAGGCCGCCGGCGACCAGGCCGATCCCGCCGCCCACCGCGGAAACCGCATTGAACAGGTGGAGTCCGACGAGCGTTCGTCGTTCGGTTGACATGGTGCGCCCCTCTGTATTCCGGTGGGTTGTGCTGGGTCGGCTGGTTGTCATGTCCGTGCCTCAGTCGGCCGCGACGGCGTCGAGCACGGGCAGGCGGGCGGCGCGCGAGGCGGGCCACGCTGCAGAACCGCTCGAGGCACGCCGCCACGGGGACGCGGTCATGATCCGTGAGGTCCGGTGGTCGACGCCGACGTGGGCTCGGCGCCGACGTCGAGCCGGAACGGAGGGTAGGCATCGGTCATCAGGCTCGCGTACCCGGCGACCCGGTAGCACCACCTGTTGAGTCCGAGCACGAGGTCGTGGACGCCGCGCAGATAGGTGCCACGGATCAGCAGGACGACCGCGGCCACGAGCACCAGTATGCCGATCAGGCCGATCTGCGCGCCGAACCGGGTGCCGTCGAGGTCCTGCCACTGGACCTGGGGTCCTACCAGGAGCCCGACGACGACGAAGTGCGGGAGGGCCAGCAGCCACCACTTGACCAGGGCGAGCCCGCGCGAGAGGCGTTCGGGGTAGTCGACCGACAGCGTGGCCGGATACCCGGGATCGTCGGTGAGGCTGAACGGCGGGTAGACGTCCGTGCCGAGGGCGCTGAAGGAATAGTAGCCCACCCGCCAGGACCAGCGCAGGATCCCGACGTTGACGTCGAAGATGCCGCGTGGGTAGCGGCCGGTGGCCACGATCGCGACCAGTGCGACGAGCGAGAGGACCACGAAGGCCGGCCACAGCACGAGCAGGACGAGCACGTGCGGCAGGATCAGCACCCCCTTGACGAGCCAGAGCCAGCGAGACAGGTCGCGAGGGGGGTCGGCGGTCAGGTGCACGGGGTAGGGCCTCAACGCCTCGGGGAGGTCGCCGGGCTCGGACGGAGAAGGCATGGACAGCATCAGTGTTGGTCCTTTCGAGTGGATGAGGCACGTGCGTGGGTCGAGAACAGCGGTCGGTGGGTGATCACCGCGAGGATCAGGCCGACCAGGGCGAACGCGGTGAAGGCGACGGTGTTGGCCGTGGTGGTTGCGGGGGCGCCGCTTGCTTGCATGACGATCGCCGTCCCCGCCACGGCCGTGCCGAGCCTCGCGCCCACAGCCATCAGATCGCCGTCCGGCGAGGCGGGCCTGGCGGGCGCCTGGTTCGCTGTGTGCGTGTCATGGTCTGGCCTCCAGTCCGTGGTTGCAGTTCGTGATGAAGCACCATGGGCGTTCATGTCGGTGCCTCAGGCGGCGGCGTCGAGGACCGGCAGGCGGGCGGCGCGCAACGCGGGCCACAGTGCGGCCAGGACGCCTACGATGGCGGCCAGGGCCACCATCGCGGCGAGCTGGGCCCAGGGGATGGCGAGTGTGGTCAGGCCGGTGCCGGTGAGCACGGTCGGCATCACCGCTGCCACGGCCACCCCGAGGGCGACCCCGAGGATGGTGCCGAAGACCGCGGTCAGGACGGCCTCGATGGTGATGATGCCGGCGAGCTGGAGCCGGCCGAGACCCACGGCCCGCATGAGGCCGATCTCTCGGGTCCGTTCGATGACCGACAGTGCGAGGGTGTTGACGATGCCGAGGATCGCGATGGCGATCGACAGGCCGAGCAGCGCGTAGAGGATGACCAGGATCTGGTTGACCTGGTCGGCGAGAGCCGCGGCGAAGTCCTTGGCGTCGAGCACGGAGAGCACCACGTAGGGGGCGGCGACGCGGGTCAGGTCGCTGCGCAGCGTGGCGGGGCTCACCCCGGGTGCGGCCGTGATGAGGAGGTCCTCGATCGTGGTCTGGGCGGGTTCGACGACCTCGGCAAAGAGCTCCTCGGACGCGATGATCGGCGAGCCGATCAGCTGGGTGTCGACGATCGCGCCGATCCGGGCCTGGATGCTCCCAGTGTGCGAGGTGAAGGTGATCTCGTCTCCGAGGTGCCAGCCGTGCGCGGTCGCCGTGTCCTTGTTGACGGCGATCTGGCCGCCCGCAAGGGTGTCCAGCGAGCCGCTGACCGTGTCGATGTCGACGCTGCGGCCGAACGCCTCCGGGGGCAGGCCGACGACCATGACCGGGTTCTGGGCTGACGCGGTCTCGCCGGGGCCGGCCGCGACGGCCGGCCCGAAGCTGAGCACGTCGACGGAGTCGACCGAGCCCAGCGCGCGGACGTCCGCCACGGCGCCGATCGGCACGTTGCCGGTCGCGGACTGCACGGAGAAGTCCGAGGTCCAGCCGTCGTCGACGATGGACCGGGTGGAGGCCGTGGCCGAGGCGGCCAGGACCGACGCGGCACCGACCAGGGCCATGCCGACCATCAGGGCGCCGGCGGTGTTCGCGGTGCGCCGCGGGTGGCGGACGACGTTGCCGCGGGCCAGGCGGCCGAGCGGCTTGACGCCGGCGACGAACACCGCCGCCAGGACGCCCAGGGTGTGCCGGGCGATGATCGGCGCGAGGAGCAGCACCCCGACCACCAGGCCGAGAGCGCCCAGGGCGAGTCTCGTCGAGCCGTTGGTCTCCGGAGAGACCAGGGCAGCGACCAGGGCCGCGGCACCGGACGCGACCAGGATGCCGCCGGCAATGGTGCGCGCCCGCAGCGACTTCTCGGTCGCAGTGGCCTCGCGCATGGCCTCGACCGGGGCGGTCAGGGCTGCGCGACGGGCCGGCAGGGCGGCCGCGACGGCGGACACGACGGTGCCGATCAGCAAGGAGACGACCACGGTGGAGCCGTCCAGCGGGATGGCCCCGGACAGGTCCATGCCGACCTTCTCGAAGACGATCCGCAGCAGCGAGACCAGGCCCAGGCCAGCGGCGATGCCCAGAGCGGACCCGGCCAGGCCCACGACAGCGGCCTGGATCAGGATCGAGGCGAACACCTGGACCGGAGAGGCGCCCACGGCGCGCAGCAGGGCGAACTCGCGCATGCGCTGGCGCACGGACATGGAGAACGTGTTGGAGATGATGAACGCACCGACGAACAGCGAGATGCCGGCGAAGAGGAGCATGAAGGTCTGCACGAACCCGAGCTGGCCCTCGATGTCGGTACGCGCCTCGGACCGCGTCACCTCCCCGGTCAGGGCCTCGGCGGCCGCCGCCTTCTCGCGGGAGAGCACGGGGGTCAGGCTCGCGACCAGGTCGGCCTCGCCCACACCCGGGGTCGCGTAGACGCTGATCGTGGACACCATGCCGTCGGGGGCGTACGCCGCGGTCGCGGTCGCCACGTCGAGGAAGACGATCGTGGCCCCGGCCATCGGGGCGCCGAGGGACACCTCGCCGACCACCTGGACGTCCCGGACCTGACCGGCCACCACGACCTTGGTCTTCTGCCCGACCCTCAGCCCGGAGGAGGCCAGCGTCGCGGACTCCAGCACGATCTCGCCCGGACCGCTCGGGGCGCGGCCGGCCGCGACCCTCACCGTCGTGTCCTGCGGGTGCAGGGCCATGGCGAAGCTGGGCGACCGGGTGGACTGCACTGCGGTGCCATCCGCGCCGACCAGCACGATCGGGCCGGAGATGTTCGCGAACACGTGGTCGACCCCATCGACCCGCGCGATGGTGCCCACGAGGGAGGCCGGGACGGTGTTGCGGGTCTCGCCGGTCGTGCCCGTCGTGCTGTACCCGGCGGCGGGCTCGGCCCCGCGCACGTACGCGTCGGCGGGCACGGACGAGTCGACGATGCCGGTGAACGTGGAGGACATCATGGTGCGCAGCGAGAACGTGCCGGCCACGAACGCCACCCCGAGGGTGACCGCCAGGACGCTCAGGGTGAACTGGACCAGGTGGGCGCGGATCCCGCGCAACGCGACGAGGCCCATCAGGCGCCGGCCGGAACGAGCATCGCGGCGTCGTCGGCGTCGTCGGCGTCGCGCGAGTCACCCAGGGTCCCCAGGACCTCGAGCACCGACGCCTGGGTCGGGTCGGTGAGCTCACCGACGAGCAGGCCGTCGGCGAGGAACAGCACCCGGTGGGCGTACGCCGCCGCGCGCGGGTCATGGGTGACCATCACGACGCTCTGGCCCAGGTCATCGACCGACCGGCGCAGGAACCCGAGCAGCTCGGTTGAGGACGTCGAGTCGAGGTTCCCGGTCGGCTCGTCAGCAAAGATGACCGCCGGCTTGGCGACCAGCGCCCGGGCGCACGCCACCCGCTGCTGCTGCCCACCGGACAGCTCGCTCGGGCGGTGGTGCAGGCGGGTCTTGAGCCCGACGGCAGCCACGATCGCGTCGAAGTGGACCCGGTCCACCGGGCGGCGGGCGATGTCCATAGGCAACGTGATGTTCTCCGCCGCCGTCAACGTCGGCACCAGGTTGAACGCCTGGAAGATGAAGCCCAACCGGGTGCGGCGCAGCTTGGTCAGCCGGCGCTGGTTCATCTGGCCGACGTCCTCGCCGTCGATCACCACCGAACCCGAGGTGACCGTGTCCAGGCCGGCCATGCAGTGCATCAGGGTCGACTTGCCCGAACCGGACGGACCCATGATCGCGGTCAGCTCCCCACGGGCGAAGTCGACGTCGATCCCTGCCAACGCCTGCACGGCGGTCTCGCCCGCGCCATAGGTCTTCACCAGCCCCCGCGCCGAGGCGATCGTGGACGCCGAGGTAGCCGTCTCGGAGGGGATCTCGCGAGGGGTTGTGGTCAGGTTGCTGGTCATGCCCGTCCTATCTGAGGGTGTCGTGCGGGAGTGGTTCGGGGGCGAAAGTGGGCGTGCGAGGTCCACGCGGGTGCTGCAAGGCGGGGAGCGGAGGGGTGGGTTCGGGTTGCGGTCCTCAGCTGCCGGCGGCTCCGTAGCGGGCGAGGACCAGGTCCACGGCCGCGCGGGCGTAGCCGGCGTCGATGGGATCGCCGGTGATGAGGAGGCAGAAGTACAGGGGTCCGGCGAGCGCGTTGAGCACGAAGTCGACGTCGGTCTGTTCGGAGAACTCACCGCGGGCGATGCCGCGCTCGACGGCGGCGCGCCACTGGCTCTGGTTGGGTTTGATGATCAGGTCGCGGTAGCTGGCGGCGAGCACTGGATCGGCGGCCATCTCGGCCACCAGGCCCGGAAGGACGCGCCCGAGCGGCGTCCGGGTCAGCAGTTCGATCAGCTGCTCGGTGAGGGCGAGCAGGTCGCCGGCGGCACTGCCCGAGTCGTTGTCTTTGCCGGGGCGCATCTGGGTGACCATCGCCTCGACGACGAGCTGGGACTTCTGCGACCACCGGCGGTAGATGGCGGGTTTGCTCACCCCCGCCCGCCGGGCGACCTCCGCCACGGTCACGTGGACGTAGCCGACCTCGGAGAGCAGCTCGATCGTGGCGCGCAGGATCGCCTGATCCATGTCGGGGTCTCGGGGGCGTCCACGGTCGCTGCCGCGACCACCGGGCCGGCGGGGCGCCAGCATCGACTCTGACATGGGGACCAACTCTCTATTGCGGATCTGCCAGTAACGTAACAGAGCCCATCATGTTCCGCAACTACCAGTTACGGAATTGGCAGTATTGCTTCTGCCCTACGGGGTCTCACCGGTGTCCGGACCGAGCGAGCTGAGTCGCTGGGCACGGCTGGTCGAGCTTGATCCCTGACGAACCGGGTCGTTGCTACTGGGCCGGACGACGTCCCGCCGGGAGGTGGCGGACTGGACCGGGCCGACCGGCTGCGCGAGGTGCTCGGCGACCGGCACCGGTGGCACGCCGTCCGCGGCCACCTGCACGAGCTCGGCGGCGACCTCCCTGCCGCCGCCACGGCGTACGCGGATGCCGCCCGTGGGGCCACGGATGTCACCGAGCGCGACCACCTAATCCGCCGGGCCGCCCGCGCGCGGGCCGCCGAGCCATGAAGCAACAAGCCGTCTCACCGAGCATCCCCCACGTCGCGTTGAAGCAGTCCACCCTCGTGCTCGTGGGGCTCACGCGATGCGTCATGAACGTCGTCTGCGAGGCGCTGGTCGGGATCCCAGCAGTCCGTGGCGTACCTCCCGTCCCGCGATCACCACCGCTCGCACAGACATTCCGGACGCCTGCTTCGCCCGGGCCGGCGCGCGAAGTGCGGCATGAGGGCGCCGGTGACGTCCCGCTGGGTGATGGCGTTGTTCGGCACTGTGTGGGTCCGTGCGAAGAGCCTGCCGGGCAGCCACATCGCTCCGTCCGCTCATCGGGGCATGAGCGAGCATCGCTTCCGTCGGAGTGTGGGCCACGGCAGCCTCAGCGGAGCTGGCTGACCTCAGGTCGAACCCCAGAGCAGCTCGCTCATCCGACGGTTCGCCTCCTCGACGAGCTCGGGCACGACGTGCTGGTACCGGGCTGTCGTCGTTGGTGAAGTCCAGCCGAGCATGTCCATGACCACGCGCTGGTCGACACCCTGGACGAGCAGCAGGGTCGCGGCGGTGTGTCGTGCTCATGCAACCGCGCGGGCCGGACGCCAGCGCCCTCGAGGAACTTGACCCAGTGCACGGAGTGGTCGCGCGGGTCGATCGGGCGTCCGGTGACGGTGGTGAAGACGAGGCCGGACTCGTGCCACTCGGAGCCGGCGTAGATCCGGGCCTTGCGCTGGGCCTGGCGGTGACGGCGCAGCGCGTCGACCATCGGGCGCGGCATGGGCAGGGTCCGCTTGCTCTGCCTCGTCTTCGGCTCCGCCAGCACCAAACCGCCGTCGCGGCGCTTCGGGCACGCCGCGGGATTCTCCTCGCACCGGGACGAGTCTTCGCAGCCGTGGCGCCACCGGCGGCGTTCCAGCTGCTGACGCACGCGCAGCCGCCCAAGCTCCAGGTCGACGTCGGCCCAGGACAGCCCGAGCACCTCACCGCGCCGCAGGCCGAGGGAGATCGCAAGCATGAACGCGACGCCGTTGGGCTCGTCGTCGGCAGCAGCCATCAGGGTGCGCGCCTCGGCGACCGTCAGGGGGTCGATCTCCGGCGCGTCGTACCGAGGCGTGTGGGCGAGAGTCACGGGGTTACGCGGGATGCGCCGCCGTCGGACGGCGTCGTTGAGTGCCTTGTTCAGCGTCGTCCGCACGTGGTGGACCGTCCCGACGTTCAGTCCCTTGGCCAACAGCGCGGTGTAGAGGTACTCGACGTGCTCGGGCTTGAGGTCGGCGAGCCGGTGCTTGCCGATCGTCGGGAAGATATGCGCCCGGACGTCGGTCGTGTACCCATACAGCAAGTTCGGGCGCACGCGCAGGGCCGAGGCGGTGAGCCAGTCCTCGAGCCAGTCGGCCAGACGCGGCGAACGGCCGGCGGGTACCTTCGCCGCCTCGTCGCGCTCCCTCGGGCATCGAGCGGGTGCTCGCAGCGGTCCGATTCTTCGTCCGATGAGGGCTACACCGGATGGGGCGCACGTGATCCCGGACCAACCGGCGCAGATCCCTTGGGCCCGCGACGAGTTGATCCTCGCGTGCGATCTGGTTCGCGACAACGGCTGGAAGGAGCTCCGGGCCGGCGACCACCGGGTCGCCGAGCTCTCCGGGCTGCTTCGTCGTCCCTGGCTTCACCCCCTTGAAGGTCGCCAGCCGGAGTTCCGTTCGGTCAACAGCGTCGCGCGGAAGACCACCGATCTCGCGACGCGTGTCCCCGGCTATCGAGGGTCACCTACCAAGGGTGGTCGGCTCGACCTGGTGGTCCTCAAAGAGTTCATCGACGATCCGGATGGGATGCGCGCGATCGCTTCCCGAATCAAAGAGCTCGTTGCGCGTGGCGAGACCGCGCTGGCCGACGGAGGAGACGAGGTCGAGGACGTCGGCGCCAGGGAGGGGCGACTCCTCAGGTCGGTGATCACCCGAAGGGAGCGCGATCCGAAGCTCCGAGAACGGAAGATTCGACCAGTGCTCAGGGCCGGCGCTTTGGTGGCCTGCGAAGTCTGCGCGTTCGACTTCAATCGCACCTACGGCGCGCGCGGCCATGGCTACATCGAGGTCCACCACCGGCTCCCCCTTTACGCCAGCGGTGCCGTCGACACCCGGCTCACGGACCTCGTGCTGCTCTGCGCCAACTGCCATCGCATGATCCACAGGGGAGCGTGGATCACGCCCGAGGAACTGAGGACTCTGCTCGCTGACCGGTAGCAGTTTTGGTAGCAGTTCTTCCCGATCCAGCCTGATCCAGGCGTCGTGCGAATCATCCGCGCACATCGCTGACCTGCGGAAACGTACCCGAGCGAACACTCCCCACCCCCCGTTGAGGCACTTGGAAAGCGTCTTGGGTGAAAGCCCTCGGGGGTTCGAATCCCCCATCCTCCGCCAGGCGTTGGGCCCCTGACCTGCGGTTATGCAGGTAGCGGGCCCTTCGCCTTGTCCGGCACCCGCTGGCTCGGCGGGCGTCGTGGCAGTCTTGGTAGCAGTTCCCGCGCTGGGCGCGCGTCGCGTCGGACAGATCCGCACCGCCATCGGCGTGCTCGCCCTTGGCGCCCGGAGGCGACGGCCCCACCGCAGCAGAGTTCGCGCATGCTGAGGGTCAGCCTGACGGCAGTCGCCGCCGAGGTCGGGGCGCGCGGTTGTCGTCAACGCCGAACCGACGCCGTGCGATTGGCTGGCTGACCAGGTGGACCGCCGCCCGATCCAGGAGGCCCTACCTGAGCTGGTGCGTAAGCTACTGGCCGGCTGATCGCATCGCGGCGAGGGGCACCGGGTTGGCCGACCTGATGTGGAAGTCCCGCGTCCTGTTCGAGATGAAGGAGGCGGGAACACCGCTTCGGCCGCAATAGCGCCTAGCCTTTGACTACTGGGTCCGCGCCGCGCCGAACCGGCCGCGATACGTGGTCCGCTGCGACATCGGCGAGTTCTGGGTCCACGACTGCGAGAACTGGTTGGACGAGTCCGTCGACGTCGTCATGCTCGAGGACCCCCCCGGGGCCCGGATGAACAACTCATCCTGCGATCTGAACGGAGCCGTCCCATGAACGCCCTGATCACCGTCCTGGTCGTCCTGCTGGTGCTCCTTGCGCTGGCAGTGAGAATCGTCAAGCAGTACGAGCAGGGGGTCTTGTTCCGGCTGGGCCGGGTGCAGGGCACGCTCCAACCCGGGTTGCGGCTGATCATCCCGCTCGTCGACATCCTGCATCGGGTCTCGCTGCGGATCGTCACGATGCCGATCCAGTCCCAGGGCATCATCACCCGGGACAACGTCAGCGTCGACGTGTCCGCGGTCGCCTACTTCCGCGTGGTCGACGCGGTGAAGTCGGTCGTCGCGATCGAAAACGTCCGCGCCGCGATCGACCAGATCGCTCAGACCACGCTCCGCAAGGTTGTTGGTCAGCACACCCTTGATGAGACGTTGTCCGAGACCGACCGAATCAATCTGGACATCCGCGAGATCCTCGACCTCACCACCCTCGACTGGGGTGTGGAAGTAACCCTGGTGGAGCTGAAGGACATCCAGCTGCCCGAGGGCATGAAGCGTGCCATGGCTCGTCAGGCCGAGGCCGAGCGGGAAAAGCGAGCGAAGATCATCAACGCCGAAGGCGAGTCCATGGCCGCAGCCGCGCTGGGTGAAGCGTCAGACATCATGATGGCTCACCCGCTGGCGCTGCAGCTACGGAACCTGCAGAGCCTGGTCGAGATCGGCGTGGACAAGAACACCACCGTCGTGTTCCCAGCCCCGATCATGACCACCATTGCGGAACTTGGCTCCTTCATTGCGCACGAGGCGGCCGCCGCAGCCGCCGCGGCCGCTGCGGCACCACGCAGTCCCAAGGGGGCCAT
>Ga0209538_1001438_pt1 | contig 12613 bp, 14 predicted proteins | sample BarGraNGADG00211_2_FD_184492 | JGI IMG/M metagenome (GOLD analysis project Ga0209538, IMG submission 184492) | Arctic peat soil microbial communities from Barrow, Alaska - Barrow Graham LP Ref core NGADG0004-211 (SPAdes) (version 2) | ecosystem: Environmental > Terrestrial > Soil > Wetlands >... | reverse complement strand
CGCCGCGGTGTTCGCGCCTCGGCGGGCGGCTCGGCGTCGGCCCCGGAACTCCCGGATCGGCCAGCCCACGGAGGCGGCATAACGGCGCAAGCGCGAGTCCGGGTTGATCGCACACGGGTGCCCGACGACCGAGAGGATGGGGACATCGTTCGTCGAGTCGCCGTAGGAGTAGCAGCGCGAGAGATCCAGGCCCTCGCGCTCCGCGAGCTGGCGAACGGCCTCCGCCTTCGCCTCGCCGTGCATCAGGTCCCCGATCAGCCGACCGGTGTAGAAGCCGTCCTTGTGCTCGGCGATCGTGCCGAGCGCACCCGTCGCGCCGAGACGCCGCGCGATCAGCTCGCCGATCTCGCGCGGGCTCGCGGTCACCAGCCACACCTGATGGCCGGCGGCCAGGTGCCCGTCGAGGAGCGCCCGGGTCCCGGGGAAGATGCGCAAGGAGAGGACCTCGTCATAGATTTCCTCGCCGACCACCGCGATCTCGGCGACGGACCGCCCCTCGACGATGGACAGCGCGCGGGAGCGGACCTTGTTGATCTCGTTCTTGTTCTCGCCGAATAGCAGGTACCGCGCCTGGTGCCAGCCGAAGCGCACGATGTCGAGCGTGGTGAAGAAGCCACGGCGGCGAAGGCCGCGGGCGATGTGGAACGCGCTGGCACCACGGATGATCGTGTTGTCCACGTCGAAGAACGCCGCCGTCTCACCGGCAGCGCCCAGGGCAGGCCGGATCGACTCGGGCACGTTCTCCACTGTAACGAGCCTGCGTAGGGTTGGCGTCATGGCCGAACCGTCCGAGCCGCGCGTCGCCTTGTACACCCGACCAGGGTGCCACTTGTGCGGCCCAGCGCGTCAGATCGTGCGCTCGTTGTGCGCGGAGCTGGACGTCGACTGGGTGGAGCGATCGATCGCGGACGATCGCGAGCTCACGGTCGACTACGGCGAGCTGATCCCCGTTGTCACGGTCGACGGCGTCCAACAGGGCTTCTGGCGGATCGATGAGGTGAGGCTCCGCGCCGCACTTGCGCGGGACGTCCCGGCCTCGGGTCAGGGCAGCTAGGCCGCGCGGCGTTGCGACGCGGGGGAGCGTGGCGGCACGCACGCTGGGCCTGCCGCTACCACCACGCTCCCTTGCGGCTCGGCGGGTGTTCAGGCCGCGCGGATGGCGGAGACCTCGAGCTCGATCCTCACGTTGTCCGACACGAGCAGTCCGCCCGTCTCGAGCGCCGCGTTCCAGGTCAGCCCGAACTCCTTGCGCGAGATCTGGGTGCTAGCGCTGAAGCCGACACGGGTGTTGCCCATCGGGTCGTCGGCGCCACCGTTGAACTCGGTGGTGAGCGCGACCGGCCGGGTGACGCCGTGCAGGGTGAGGTCGCCGGCGATCACGAAGTCGTCACCCGACGGGGTGACGCTCGTCGAGCTGAAGGTCCACTCGGGGTACTTCTCGACCTCGAAGAAGTCGGCCGAACGCAGGTGCGCGTCGCGCTTCTCGTCGCCGGTCGCGATGGAGGCGGAATCGATCGTGACGGCGACCTTCGAGTCTTCGACGTCGTCGCCGACGGTGATCTGGCCCGCGAAGCCGGTGGCGCGCCCGCGGACCTTGGAGATCCCGGCGTGGCGCACGATAAAGGCGACGTCGCTGTGGGCGGTGTCGATGGTCCAGGTTCCTGCGGTGAGGGCGGTGGGAAGGGCGGTCGTCATGGTGACTCCTGTCAGGGGGCGCCGATCGGCGCGTGATCTTGTTGAACGATCAACTAAAGGACCAAGACGTCCGATCTATTCCCACCCGATCGTGCGAGTCGGCCCACGAACGGGTCACCGGTCGCGAATCCGAGCGGTAAATTCAGTGCATGACGTCCGGGACCATCGCGGGAACTCGCTGGCTGACTGCCGAGGAGCAGGTTCGGTGGCGCGCCTACTTCAACGCCAGCGTCCGGCTGATGAACGCCCTCGGCCGCCAGCTCGAGCAGGACTCCGACCTCTCGCTCAGCGAGTACGAGGTCCTCGTGCAGCTCTCCGAGTCGCCGGGCCGGATGATGCGGATGTCCCAGCTCGCCGCAGAGGTCGTGAACTCCCGCTCCAGGCTCACCCACACCGTTCGGCGGATGGAGGAGCGCGGCCTCGTCGAGCGGCAGAGCTGCGCCGATGACGGTCGTGGCGTGAATTGCGTCCTCACGCCCGAGGGCTTCGCCCGCCTCGAGGGGGCGGCACCGGGGCACGTCGCGGCCGTGCGCGAGCACCTGGTGGACCGGCTCGACGACGAGCAGTTCCGGACCCTCGGCGAGCTGATGGACAAGGTCGGCGAAGCGCTCCGCGACAGCTAGACCGGCACTGGACGGACCACACCGTCTCGTTTGGGACACTTGCTCCATGGCGTCCACCACGATCCACCTGCTGCGACACGGCGAGGTGCTCAACCCTGAGGGCATCCTCTACGGTCGCCTGCCCGGGTACCGCCTCTCCGAGCGGGGCGAGGCGATGGCGGAGCGGGTCGCCGGGTTCCTCTCCGCAAGCCGCCGGATCGACGCCGTGATCTCGTCCCCGCTCGAGCGCGCCCGGCAGACGGCAGCCCCGATCGCGTCCGCCTTCGGCCTGGACATCCAGACCGACGATCGCCTGATCGAGGCCGACAACTACTTCGAGGGCATGACTTTCGGGTTCGGCGACGGCTCGCTGCGACACCCTCGGCACTGGCCGAAGCTGCGCAACCCATTCCGGCCGTCGTGGGGTGAGGCGTACCGCGACCAGGTCGGACGGATGACCGCCGCCATCGACGCCGCGCGCAGCCAGGTTCCCGGAAGCGAGGCCGTCCTCATCAGCCACCAGCTGCCGATCTGGGTCACCAGGCTGTCTTTCGAGGGCCGGCACCTCTGGCACGACCCGCGCAATCGGACCTGCTCCTTGGCCTCGCTTACGACGCTCCACTTCGACGGCGGCACTCTCACCGGGATCGAGTACCTCGAGCCGGCTGCAGACCTGCTCCCCGGGCCCGCCACCGTCGCAGGCGCGTGAGAGAGGGCCGATGAACCGCCGCGCCGCGATCGTCGTCGCCGCCCTGGTCGGACTGCTCGCCGTCGGTGGCTGCTCGGCGTCGTCCGGTAGCAACCAGAACGCCGACGCCGGCAACGCCGGGTACGTCTCGGGGGACGGCAGCGTCACGACGTGGGCGGTCGGCGACCGCGGGAAGCCGGTCGAGCTGGCCGGGACCGACTTCAGCGGCGCCCCGGTGGACCTGGCGACGCACCGCGGCCAGGTGGTGGTGATCAACACCTGGTACGCGGCCTGCCCACCGTGCCGGGCGGAAGCCCCGGACCTCGTCCGGTTGGCCACCGACGATGCCGCGAAGGGCGTCACCGTGATCGGGCTCAACGGCACCGACGACGCCGGCGCGGCCCAGGCCTTCGAACGCACCTTCGCGGTCCCGTACCCGTCGATCGACGACCGTGACGGCCGCGGCGTCGCGGCGCTGCAGGGCGTCGTCCCGATCTCTGCCGTCCCGACCACGGTGCTCCTCGATCGTGACGGCCGGGTCGCCGCGCGGATCCTGGGCCGCGCCGACGCGTCGACGCTGCGGAGCCTGGTGGACGACCTCATCGCTGCGGCTCCGGCCGGAGCATCATGATCGGCTCGCCCGCGCACGTGATCCTGGACGGCGCGCTCATCCTCGCGATCCCGATCGCGCTGCTCGCCGGACTTGTCTCGTTCGCGTCACCGTGCGTCCTCCCGCTGGTGCCCGGCTACCTCGGTTACGTCACCGGGATGACTGGCGCCGAGCTCGGTGAGCAGGGCGCACGCCGACGCAGCCGGATGCTCGTCGGTGTCGGCCTCTTCGTGCTCGGCTTCACGGTCGTCTTCGTGGCCCTCGGGGTGACGTTCGGCGCCGTCGGCCTCGCGGTGCGGCCATGGCAGGACCTGATCACCCGGGTGCTGGGCGTCGTCGTCGTGCTGTTGGGACTGGGGTTCCTCGGCTTCGTCCCGTTCCTCGAACGGGAACGCCGGATCCACCTGCGGCCCGACGCCGGTCTGCTCGGTGCCCCGCTGCTCGGCATCGTCTTCGGGCTCGGTTGGGCCCCGTGCATCGGTCCGACGCTCGGCGCGGTCCTCTCGCTCTCCCTCGATGGCGGCAGCCCGGTTCGCGGCGGCATCCTCGCGGTGGCCTACTGTCTGGGCCTCGGGATCCCGTTCTTCGTCCTCGCGCTGGCGTTCCAACGGTCCAGCCGCGCCCTCGGGTTTCTTGGGCGGCACCGGTTGCTGATCATGCGACTCGGCGGCGCGCTCCTGATCCTGGTCGGACTCGCGCTGGTCACCGGGCTCTGGGGAGCCTGGGTGCACTCGCTCCAGGGCCTCATCAGCGGATTCGAGCCGGTTCTGTGAGCGGGGTGGACGGGGCGATTGTCGCGCCTCGGCTCGGCCTGCGCGGCTGGTTGCGCTGGATCTGGCGGCAGCTGACCAGCATGCGCACCGCGCTCTTGCTCCTGATGCTCCTCGCGGTGGCCGCCGTCCCCGGTTCCGTCCTGCCGCAGCGCGCGCAGAGTCCCGAGCGGGTCGCTCAGTACCTGCGCGAGAACCCGGGCACCGGCCGCTGGCTGGATCGGTTCAGCCTTTTCGACGTCTACGCGGCGCCGTGGTTCGCGGCGATCTACCTGCTGCTCTTCATCTCGCTGGTCGGCTGCATCATCCCGCGCATCGGTGTGCACGCCCGGGCCGTGCGCGCGGCACCGCCCCGGGTACCGCGACTGTTCGAACGCTTCCCGGTGCACGAGAGCCTGACCGTGGACGCGTCCCCGGACGAGGTGATCGCCGCGGCGGTCCGAGCGCTGCGCCGATCGTGGCGTGCGCTGCCCCGGTTCCGGGTCCGGCTGGGCGAAGGCCCGGGGGAGACCCGAACCGTCGCCGCCGAGCGCGGGTACCTGCGGGAGACGGGGAACCTGGTCTTCCACGTCGCGCTCGTCGGCCTGCTGATCGCGGTCGCCGCCGGCCAGTCCTTCAGCTATCGCGGTCAGGCGATCGTCGTCGAGGGGCACGGGTTCGCCAACGCGGTCGTCGACTACGACACCTTCCAGCCCGGGACCGCGTTCCAGCCGGCGAGCCTGGTGCCGTTCTCGCTGACCCTCGAGAAGTTCACGGCCAGGTTCACCACCAGCGGCCAACCGCGCGACTTCCAGGCCGATGTGAGGGTGCGCGAACCCGGCCGGGCCGAGGCCGCCGGGACGATCCGGGTGAACGAGCCGCTCCTGGTCGGCGGCGCGAAGGTGTACCTCCAGGGCAACGGCTATGCGCCGGACATCGAGGTGCGCGACGCCGCGGGGAAGCTGGCGTTCGCCGGCCCGGTCCCGTTCTTGCCGCAAGACACGGTGTACACGTCCCGCGGTGTCATCAAGGTGCCGGACGTCTCGACGGGCCAACAGCTCGGTTTCGTGGGCTTCTTGCTGCCGACGGCGGTGGTGGACACCTCTGGAGCCCGCTCGGTCTACCCCCAGCCGCTCAGCCCGCTCCTCGTTCTGAGCGTCTTCACCGGCGATCTCGGCCTCGACTCGGGGGTTCCGCAGAACGTCTATCAGCTCGACTCCTCGCGGATGACGCGCCTCGTCGGCGCCGACGGGAAGCCGGTGACCCTCTTCATCGAGCCTGGTCAGACGGTGCAGCTGCCGGACGGCCGGGGCTCCCTCACCTTCACCGCCCTGCCCCGCTACGTGGCCCTCGACCTGCGCCGCGACCCGGCGCTGCCGTGGATCCTCATGTTCGCGCTCGCGGCCCTTGCCGGCGTGACCGTGTCGCTGTTCACGCCGCGGCGGCGCCTGTGGGTGCGGGTCCAACGGGTCGGTGGCCGTACAGTGGTCGCCGCTGCCGCGCTGGCGCGCGGCGACGACCTCGGCCTGGGCGCCGAGGTCGAGCGGGTGCTTGTCGCGATCCGGGGGACCGGGTCCGCGGAGTCGAGCGCCGACGGACCGACCGCGACGGCCTGAGGGGGAGACGCGTGGAGATCGGCAATCTGAGCACCGTTCTGGTGTGGGCTGCGGCAAGCTCGTACACGATCGCGCTCGTCGCGTTCTCGATCGACCTGGCGAGGCTCGCGGACGACCCGACCCGGGCGCGTGGCCACAAGGCGGTCGGGATCGCGATGTCGACGACGACTCTCGGGCTGCTGCTGCACGGAGCGGGGATCGTCCTTCGCGGGATCGCGGCCGGCCGCGCCCCGTGGGCCAACATGTACGAGTTCACCCTGGTCGGGTCGTTCGTCGCTGTCGCCGTCTTCCTCGTGACTCAGGTGCGCCGTGAGGTCCGCTTCCTCGGTGCGATCATCACCGGGCTCGCGGTGCTCGCGCTCGGCACCGCCCTGAGCGTCTTCTACATCGCCGCGGACGGCGTGCAGCCGGCCCTGCAGAGCTACTGGCTGCTCATCCACGTCTCGGTGGCAACCATCGCCGCCGGAATCCTCACGGTGGCCTTCGCGGCGAGCGTGCTGCAGCTGCTCAAGGACTCACGCGAGAGCGGCTCGCCCGCGGTGCAGCCGCGGTTCTTCCGGTTCCTCGACGCGCTCCCCACGCCGCGTGAGCTCGAGGCGCTGGCCTTCCGGCTCAACGCCATCGGCTTCGTGCTCTGGACGTTCACCCTGATCGCGGGTGCGATCTGGGCCGAGCACGCGTGGGGCCGGTACTGGGGCTGGGACCCCAAGGAGGTCTGGACCTTCGTCGTCTGGGTCATCTACGCCTCGTACCTGCACGCCCGGACGACTCGAGGTTGGACCGGTCGACGCGCGGCATACTTCGTCCTCGTCGGCTACGCGTGCGTGCTGTTCAACTTCACCGGGGTCAACCTGCTCTTCGCCGGCAAGCACGCGTACAGCGGCCGGCCGAGCTAGCTCGCGCCGTCGCCCTGGTCCTGGTCGCCCGGTCCGCTCGGCTCGATCCCGGGCTCGTGCGGTTGCGCCGCATCGGGCGCCGAGGCCTGACCGTCTGCTCCGGGCGGCGGCGGGGTGGACCGTTGTGCCGCGCGGCGGCGCTCGCTCTCGAGGCGCCAGAGGAACTCCGGGTCGTCATCGGGCGCGACCGGGGAGGGTGGGATGGTGGGGCCCTGCCCCGAGCGGGACGCGTTGCGGCGCGAGCGACTCACGACGAACCACGCGATCGACCCGACGATCGGGAAGACCACGATCAGGACGATCCAGATCCCTTTGTGCAGACCGACGCGCTCGTCGTCGCTGCTCTGGACGCACTCGGCGAGCGCGAAGACCATCAGCCCGAGCGAGATAAGCAGCAGCAAGTAATCCATCACCCGTCAACCTTAGTCCGCCGGCCTACCCTGGACGGGTGCGAGTCCTGACCTACACCGCGACGCGCCTCGGCGTCTTCGGCGTTTGTGTCGTCGTGCTGTGGCGTTTCGGCATGGGCGGATGGTTGTTGGTGGCGGTGGCGGCAGTTGCGGCGTGGGCGATCTCCTACCTGGTGCTGCCCGGACAGCGTGCCGCGGCCATCCGCGAGCTGGCGGAGCGCGACGAGCGGCGGCGGGCTGCGGGTCGGCGCTTCACCGCCGGGATCGACGACGATGCCGCAGCGGAGGACGCCGCGACCGCCACCCCGGATCCGGGCTAGGCCCAGAGCCCGATCGTGAGCAGCACGGCGAAGGCCAGCTCGAGCTGAGCCGTCGTGGCGAGGATCGGGACGAGCGCCCGCCCGCGCGCACCGATCAGCACCGCACTGGCCGCGATGCCGGTCGGCAGCGCGATCAGCAGGACGAGCAGGCTCCACGGCCGCTGGACCGCGCAGATCGCGCCGAGCAGGATCGGCACCCCTAGGAAGGCCGCATAGCACCAGCGCGCCTTCCGGTCACCGATCCGGACCGCGAGGGTGAGCTTGCCGTTCAGGGCATCGGTCGGGATGTCACGCAGGTTGTTGGCCATCAGCAACGCGCTCGCGAGCATCCCGACCGCAACCGCGCCGACGATCGCGATCCACGACACCCGTCCCGCTTGCGTGTAGGTGGTGCCGAGCACCGCAAAGAGGCCGAAGAACAGGAAGACGCCGACCTCGCCCAGACCGAGGTAGCCGTACGGCTTCGAGCCGCCGGTGTAGAACCACGCGGCGGCGATCGCGAGGGCACCGACGAAGAGCAGCCACGGATGGCCGCTGAGGATCACGAGCCAGAGACCGATCGCGGCGCCGAGGGTGAGGAAGGCCATCGCCGCGGTGCGGACCTGGCCGGGGGCGGCGGCCCGGGATGCCGTCAACCGGATCGGGCCGACCCGGTTAAGGTCCGTGCCCCGGACCCCGTCCGAGTAGTCGTTCGCGTAGTTGACGCCGACCTGGAGAGCGAGCGCGACACCGAGGGCGAGAAGGGCGCGCGGAAGCGACGCCGACCCGAGTGCAGCGGCCGCGCCGGTGCCGACCAGGACCGGTGCGGCCGCTGCCGGCAGCGTCCGCGGTCGTGCACCGGCTAGCCACTCGTCCCTGCTTGCCATGCTGCTCCGTTCGTTCCGTTCCGCGCGGCTGCCCCGGCCCTCGACCGGTCCGCGGGTCAGTCCGGCTCTGCGAGCCGCTCGGCGGCTGCGGTCGCCGTCGCTCGCCGGTCCACCTTGCCAGGTCCGCGCGTCGGAAGTGCGTTGAGAGCCACGACGGCGCGTGGCGCGTGGGCGGCCCCGAGGAGCTTCGTCACCCGAGCTCGAAGGTCCTCGAGCGCTGGGACGGCGACGCCTGGCTCGACCACGACCACCGCGACGACCTGCTCGCCCCATGATCCGTCAGCCAGCCCGACGACGCACACGTCCCGGATCCCGGGCACGGCGGCCACGATCGCCTCGACCGGTTCCGGCGCCACCTTGACGCCTCCGGTGACGATCACGTCGTCGGCGCGTCCCAGGACGACGACGCGGCCGGTTGCGCCCAACTCACCGAGGTCCGAGCTGCGGACCCAGCGCACCCCGGACCGGCTCTCGAAAGCCGCCCCGCGGTCCCCGGGCACCGAGTCGGCCAGCTCCCCGCGGGCGAGCGTCTCGTCGTCGATCACGTAACCGGACGCGAGCGTCGGCCCGGTCAGCAGGATCCGCCCGACGCGGTCGAGGGCGACCCGGGTCCCGTCGAGCGGCACCCCGTCGTAGACACAACCGCCGGCGGTCTCGGTCATCCCGTAGGTCATGACTACGCGCAGCCCGGCTGCGCGCGCCCGTTCCAGCAGCCTCGGCGGGCACCGGGCGCCCCCGACCAGGACGGCATCGAAGGCCCGGAGCGCGTCGGTGCCCTCGGGCTCGGCGGTCACCAGGCGATGCAGCTGGGTCGGGACGAGCGAGGTGTAGCGGCGCGGCGCGGCAAGCTTGGCGGCAGCGGCAGCGAACGCGGCGGCCGTGAAGGTGACCCCCGGCGGGAGAGTGGCAGGTGCCCGACCGGCGATGATCGACCGGATCACGACCTGCGCCCCGGCGATGTGTTCCACGGGCAGCGCGAGCAGCCACCCGCCGTGGCCACCGAGGCGCTCGGCCGAGGCGTCCGCGGCCGAACGAAGGGCTGCCGCGCTCAACGCGACCTCGCGTGGCCGCCCGGTCGAGCCCGACGTCGAGACGGTCAGGGCGAGGCCGTCCGTCGCGAGGGCGACCTCGAGCGCACGCTGAAGTTCACCCAGCGGTCGCGGCGTTCTCCCCAGTCGCACGGGCTCTGATGGCACCTCCCTAGGGTAGGAGGCATCTACAGTGGGTTCGTACCCTGGTTACCCGCAGCAAGGAGAGAGTCCCCCCATGACCGAGACGTTCAGCACCGTGGCGACCGCCTCGACCCCGGGAGAGCGAGCGCCCCGGACGTCGATGCGGGGACGTCGCCGGGCGATCGCGCTCAGCGTGGTCTCGGTGGCATCCCTGCTCCTCGCGGGGTGCGGCAAGGCCGCCACCCAGGCGAATGTGACGCCGGCCGCAGTCACCGCGACGCCCACGGTCGTCGCGGTCAAGGCAGCGCCGCCCAAGCCGGACGTCCCGGTCGTCTGGCCGCTCACCGGGGTCGCGACCACCGCGCTGGTGCAGCGCCCTGCGCTCGCCATCAAGATCGAGAACCCGCGTGAGGCCCGGCCGCAGACCGGGCTCGAGGCAGCGGACATGGTATGGGAAGAGGTTGTCGAGGGCGGGGTCACCCGGCTCGCCGCGGTCTTCCACTCGAACATCCCGGGCGAGGTCGGGCCGGTCCGATCGGTCCGGCCGATGGACCCGGCGATCACCGCCCCGCTCAAGGGACTCGTCGTCTTCTCCGGCGGGGCCGCGCCCTTCGTGGCCGCAGTGCGCGCCGCCGGGCTCCAGGTGATCAGCCAGGACATCGGCAGCGCCGGCTTCTTCCGCACCAAGGATCGGCCCGCGCCGCACAACCTGCACGGCACGCCGTCGACCTTCCTGAACCAGGCCGACGCGAACCACCAGGCCTCGCCGGCCGCGCAGTTCACCTTTGCGCGGACCGCGGCCTTCGGCACGGCGGTTGCGCTCGGTGCGCCCGCCACCGCGGTCAACGTCCGGATGTCGGGCTACAGCCAGCCGGGCTGGACCTGGAGCGCGGGCGACGGCGGGTGGCTCCGCTCGGAAGGCGGGACGCCGGACATCACAACCTCGGGTGCGCGGGTCTCGGCGCAGAACGTGGTGATCCTGCAGGTGCCGGTGGTCATCACCGGGTACGTCGACGTGGCCGGCAACCCGGTCCCGGAGACGAAGCTGGTCGGTACCGGCACCGGCCTGCTCGCCACCGGCGGCAAGACGATCGCGATCACCTGGTCGAAGGCATCGATCGACGCCCCGGTGACGCTCGCGGCGACCGGCGCCCCCAACGCGCTCCTGGCGCCTGGCAATACCTGGATCGAGCTCGTCCCGATCGGGACCGGCTCGTTCGCGGTCTCCTGATCCGAGCGCGCCGGAGCCGGGCCTTGCGGTAGGTCAGAAGTAGTACGGGAATCCTGACCAGTCCGGCGCGCGCTGCTCGAGGAACGCGTCGCGCCCCTCGGCTGCCTCGTCGGTCAGGTACGCGAGCCGCGTCGCCTCGCCGGCGAACACCTGCTGGCCGGCCAGACCGTCGTCGGCCAGGTTGAAGGCGAACTTCAGCATCCGGATCGACTGCGGCGACTTGGTCGCAATGATCCGGGCGTACTCCAGCGCGAGGTTCTCGACGTCGGCGTGCTCCGCCACCTCGTTCACGGCACCCCACCGCTCGGCGTCGTCGGCGGAGTACTCCCGAGCCAGGAAGAAGATTTCGCGGGCGCGCTTCTGCCCGACCTGGCGGGCCAGCAGGGCCGAGCCGTAGCCCGCGTCGAACGAGCCGACGTTCGCGTCGGTCTGCATGAACCGGCCGTGCTCGCGGCACGCGATCGAGAGGTCCGCGACCACGTGCAGGCTGTGGCCGCCGCCCGCGGCCCAGCCGTCGACGACGGCGATGACCACCTTGGGCATGGTGCGCATCAGGCGCTGGACCTCGAGGATGTGCAGCCGGCCGGCCCGGGCGGCCGGCGCGTCGCCGGCGACAGCGGCCGCGGGCATCGGAGCCGGTGCGGCTCCGTCGGGCGCCCCGTCATCGGCGTACCGGTACCCGTCCCTGGCGCGGACCCGCTGGTCGCCGCCCGAGCTGAACGCCCAACCGCCGTCCCGAGGGCTCGGGCCGTTCCCGGTCAGGATCACGGCGGCGACGTCGGGGCTCATCCGGGCGTGGTCGAGCGCGCGGTAGAGCTCATCGACCGTGTGCGGCCGGAACGCGTTGCGCACCTCAGGTCGGTCGAACGCGACGCGCACCACCGGGAGGTCGCGCTCGGCCGCGCCGGTCCGCTCCACGCCGCGGTGGAAGGTGACGTCGGTGAGGTCGTCGAAACCATCGATCGAGCGCCATCGGGCCGGGTCGAAGGTCGCCGAGACGGCGCGGGGCAGAGCGCTCATGCGGCTCACTGTAGGGCGCACCCGACCGCCCCGGTGACGCGACGGGAAGTGCGGGCCGGGTGTGCCCGGCCACCGGCGCGCGCCGCGTCGCAGCGGAGGAACCGAGCCACGACAACTACGGTGGAGGCGTGACCACCCCGACGGTGTTCTCGGTGCCGCTTCGCAGCCGGTTTCGCGGGCTCACGGTTCGCGAGGGCGTGCTGCTGCAGGGCGCGGCGGGGTGGGGAGAGTTCTCACCGTTCTGGGACTACGACGACGCCGAGTCGCTCGCCTGGTGGCGGGCGGCGCGCGAGGCAGCGGAGACCGGCTGGCCAGACCCGGTGCGGATGAGCATCCCGGTGAACGTGACCGTCCCCGCCGTCGGTCCCGAGCTGGCGGCCCGGATCGTCGCGGAGAGTGGTTGCGGCACCGCGAAGGTCAAGGTGGCGGAAGCGGGCCAGGAGTTCTCCGAGGACCTGGCGCGGGTGACTGCGGTCCGGCGCGCGCTGGGCAAGCGCGGTCGGATCCGCGTCGATGCCAACGGTGCGTGGGACGTGCCGACCGCGATCGAGCGGATCCGCCGGCTCGATCGCGCGGCGCGCGGCCTCGAGTACGTCGAGCAGCCGTGCCGGTCGGTCGCCGACCTCGCGGCGGTCCGCCGGGCGGTCGACGTGCTGATCGCCGCGGACGAGTCGATCCGGCGCTCGGAGGACCCGCTCGAGGTGGTCCGCGCCGAGGCCGCCGACATCGCGATCCTCA
>Ga0209538_1001435_pt1 | contig 12615 bp, 7 predicted proteins | sample BarGraNGADG00211_2_FD_184492 | JGI IMG/M metagenome (GOLD analysis project Ga0209538, IMG submission 184492) | Arctic peat soil microbial communities from Barrow, Alaska - Barrow Graham LP Ref core NGADG0004-211 (SPAdes) (version 2) | ecosystem: Environmental > Terrestrial > Soil > Wetlands >... | reverse complement strand
GTAAGCGCCAACTATTGTAAATTCATCCAAACTACCGCAAGAGCACCACGCGGTATTATCTCCTGTTTTAATGTGGCCTTCGAAATGTCCCAAATCGGCATATACTCTTCCTGTAACGGGGAGTGTCAAGCCTGAAGCGTAAATAATTTGTCCTTGACTATTTAACCGAAGTGTAATATTTTTTTGGCCGCAATTTGGATTAGATATTATACCAACCAAAGAATCTGTTAAGGCACCAGGGTTGGTAATTTTTGACAAACTAAAATTAATATTGTTACTCATCATTGTGGTGATGTTTCCAGAATTCTGGGAAATGAGTTGCCCCGAAAATGGATAGGAATTACGACTACCATCTACAAGTGTCCAGGAAATGGAACCGCCTGTTGTTACAGAATAATTACCGCTAAACGGAACACCGTTACCGTTCCCTGAGAAATCAATAATATTTCCATTGCCATCAAAAACCAAATAATTTGTATTGTCAGGACTATAGATTTGGGCTGGAATAGTGTCCATAAACCAAGGTCCGTTAAGAGTGGCATTTGAATACTGTGCTAATAACGTATTATTGGCAAATACGGTAAAGCAAAAGATTGACGCAAAAAATAATAGTTTTTTCATTTTTCTTTTGTCAGTGTTTATCGTGCTGACTTCGCACTTTTAGTTTCTATTTATGATCTTTTGTCTGCGTGATCCGGGATTAGTGGGTTTCATGGGTATCACAATGACTGATAATTACCAATTTTAAGAAATATCAAGCAGTTACGTGTTAAGAATCGGAGTAATTCTGTTAAGATTTGAACAAGATTGTTGAGACTGGATGTTTATCCGGTTCAATAATTTTATTCATGGAATAGACATTATACAGAATAAATTGTTATTACATTCTTTTACATATATTTGTGACCCATAGGCACAATAACTATGGGATTAAAACTTGACAAGATCAGAAAGAACCCGGTATGTTCCAGGTTGAATGCCTAAATAAAAAAGGACACAACAACCTTTCATTGCGCCACTGAGAATGCTTTTATTATGAGGCTTTTTATTTCGGCAAAAAGTTTTCCATCACCCACAGCTCGCTCTTGGACTCCTCAATGACGAAGAACGCAAAGCGGCGGTTGTCCGGGTGAAGCGTGAATAACATCATTTTTGGAACCACGAGGTCCAGCTTCAGCGGCGTCCCGCCCTGCGCCGGAACCCGCCAGAGTGTACCCCTTGCCCGGACAATGATGTAACGGCCATCCCTCGTCCACCTATTGTCCGCCGCCTTACCGCGAAATATTTCCCGCGGCTCCCCTCCATTGAGGGACACGATCTTTATAGTGCTGTCTTTCTGGAACACCACTTCCCGGCCGTCCGGCGAGAGGTCGTAGTTCATTCCTTTTATTTTGACAACTTCCGATTCCTCACCTGTGTCGAGGTTGCGTTTCATGATAATTGGTCCCTCCTTCACGAACACCAGGGTCTTCCCATCCGGGCAGAGCCTGGGGGCCACGCCTCTATCTGCCAACTTAGTGATCTCGCTTGTCTCAGTGTCAATTCGGAAGATTCCAGGTTCCGTCCCCATAGTAATCCCTAGCGCGATAATGGAACGACCGTCCGGTGCCCAGGAGGCCTGGTTAACGTAACGAAGACGCGGCGAGAGAAAGCGCTCTTCCCCGGTTGCGACGGACCGGATCGTGAGGATGTTGTGTCCGGGACCCTCGCCCCAACGTGAAATGTAGAGCAAGTTCCTGCCGTCGGGTGACCATGTTGGTTGGATCGTTGGGCCGGTATATCGTGTTGTGACCGGTGCGGGTGGCACGAGTACCTTGCCGGTTTCAAGGTCGACCTCACCGAAATAGAGGTGACCTGAATTGGTCTGAGTCTTGTAATAAAGGGAGCCATTGGGTGCAAAGCCAAGTACCTCTGAATCATAGCCGAAGTCCTTTTTCAGCAATTCGGGTTCTCCTAGCTGCTTTCCCGCAGTAATGCGGATGGTCCAGATGTCCCACGTTCCAGTGCGATCGCTAAGAAAGAGAAGGCTTTTTCCGTCAGGTGTCCATCGGAGCAGTTGATCCTCTGCGGGATGCCCGGCAACAACCACTTCATTTCGGCCATCGGCAGTCATCAGGAAGATATCGCTTTGTGGTGAGCTACCTTCACGTACGGAACTGAACGCAATAAATTTCCCATCGGGTGAGAAACTGGCCATTGAAAGCCCGTTCCAGCTCAAGCTAATACTCCTCAGGACGCGCACAGAGCCGTCTGTTGTCGAAATCAGTATTAGTTCATCCCCTTTGTTTTGACTGCGATCTGCAAGGATAAAACCTGCGTCAGGCGACCAGTCCAGGGGTACAATGTAAGAGTCTTTCTCACTGTAAAGTGTGCGAAAGCCCGAACCATCCAAGTTTCTAATCCGCAGCGGAAAGGACCAGTCCTTCGCATCCGAAAGAACTTCGGCGTTATATGCGATTTGCTTTCCGTCGCGTGAGAACACTTGGTCCTCGAGGGACTTCTCAGTCTCGCTCCAGGCACCACTATTTTTAATTCGCGTCCTCTGACCGCTGGCAACTTCGAACTGGACTACGTCACCTGTTTCCCTGTCAAGACCTCTGATGTACTTGCCATCCGTGGTCAAGACTCCATCCACACCGGAGGCGTCTGCGAGAACCCGGCGTGTGACGAATCCCCCGGTATCCCCGGCGCTAACGGAACCGCCCAATGCTGTCAGTTTTTCCTTTGCAAGAGCAACCATTTCGATTTGATCGGGATAGGTGTTGACCACTTTCTGATAAGCATTTTGCGCTTCTTTCGCACCCAATTTTTCATAGCACAGCCCGATATAAAGTTGAGATTTTGCTGCATATTCTCTCTCCTTAGGATACTTTTTAATGATGTCGTTAAAGAGATTAATAGCTCCGTTCAGATCGCCTTTTGTTTCCATGGTGTACTTTGCTTTCTCAAAAAGCACTTTATGATCTTGCTTTTCCTGAAAGGCTACGGAAGTGATTCCGGTTACCAGAAAAATGACCAGCAGTAAAAAAAGTTTTGTTTTCATGATCATTTATGAATTAGTTTAACAATTTTACTGTAAACGTACCTGAACGTTATGTCGCTTTTGTCAATAAAAAGTAAAAGAATGTCATCAAAAGTAATTAAAACACAAAACGGTATCCGCCTCCATAAACCGTAAGAATATGCCGGGGCCGATTCGGATCGTTTTCAATTTTTTTTCTAAGTTTCAGAATATGATTATCAATTGTACGCGTGGTTGGAAACTTTTCATACCCCCATATTTTATCCAACAGGTTATCACGAGAAACTACTTTCCCATCCTGACCGATCAAATAACGTAAGACATCTACTTCTAACGATGTAAGGTCAATTTCATCATTTTTAGTAATGACTTTGTAATGACCGAAGTCAATTTTTATTGATTCCAGATTTACTACTTCAGGGATAGTATCCCCTCCACGATTTTCCCTCCGGAGGTGCGCTTTAACCCTGGCCAGAAGTTCACGGATGCTAAATGGTTTCGAAATGTAATCGTCAGCGCCCATTTCAAGGCCGATTACTTTATCAATTTCTTCACCTTTTGCGGTTAGCATTAAAATCGGGATATCCATATTTTTCCGGCGAAGTTCCCTGCATATTTCAAGTCCATTCATTCCGGGAAGCATGATGTCCAATAAAATCAGGTCGGGTTTTTCTGTCAAGGCTTTCTCAAGGCCAACTTTCCCGTTTAGTGCATAATCTACCTCATAGCCTTCATCCACCAAGTTTATTTTCAGGCCTTTAACCAGGTCTTCTTCATCTTCAATAATCAGGATTTTTTCTTTCATATTAGTTCCTCCTTATAATTTTCAATAGGGATGGTTATAGAAAAAACTGTACCCTGGCCGGGTGTGCTTTTAACTTCGATATTCCATCCATGTGCCTCAATAGCATGTTTTACGATGGTTAGCCCCAGGCCACTGCCACTGGCGTTATAATCCGCCGTACTTTTCACCCGGTAAAACCGTTTAAATATATCTGGCAGTTCATCAGGTGGGATGCCAATCCCTTTGTCAGCCACCTCTAAACAGATCACATTAGTCATATAAATTAATTTAACAACCAACTTTTTTGTATCCGTCGAGAATTTAATGGCATTGCTAAACAAATTGATCAGGATTCCTTCCACTGCATTTTTATCAAATAAGACCATGGGGATATCCGGGTCAATTTCTTCTTCAATAGTAAAGCCTTTTTTTATAAAGTGGTAACGGTAAGAATCCAGGGTATTCAAAACAATTTCTGACAGATTGCCAGGTTTCATATCGAACTCCTTCCTGCCCATTTCTATTTTAGAGAAATCCAGAATGTTGTTGATCATAAATGAAAGGCGTTCGCTTTCTTTGGTGATGATTTGTAATCCTTCTTTGCGGACAGTTTCGGAAAGGTTTTCTTTAAGCAGTAGCGTTTCGCCGTACAGACGTATCAGGCTTAACGGGGTTTTTAGCTCATGCGAAACATTGTGTACAAATTCCGTTTGAAGAAGCATTGAATCCGTTTCGCGGCTGATATCGCGCAAGAGCACAAAAACACCAAAAAACATGAGGATAATGATAAAAACAACCAACAAACCGTAAATAATCATTTGAACTTTTGCATCCGATTCAAGTTTTTCATATCCCGGTTGAATAGCAACCAGAGACCAGGGAAACGAAATGTTACTGAATGGCAAGGAGAGCGATTCTTCAGGTATCCGGGCATCTTCATTGGTCAAAAGATTTTTATTATTGCCGTTAACCAGCAGGAACTTCAGTCCGGTTTCTTCGGTTAAACCGGTTAGTTTGGGTGTAATTATTTTGGTGATAATAGCGTCAAGGTTCCAGCGAATTCCAATATAATACAATTTATTTTCGTTAGGAACAAGCATTTCTTTAAAGCTTACAAGGTATTGGCCATCACCATCTTGTATATATATTCTATTTGTTTCACCGTTCTTGTTAAACTCTGAAAATCCGGATCTTTCCTTAATCGCCGGGATTACAAAACCGTGAATAAACTGTTCAAAATGCAGTGTTCTTTCAAATTTGGACTCAGTTGATAGATTGTTAATCTTTATAATAGATTCATACTCTGCCTTAAAAAAGAAATAGGAAGAGGAGCTGATCAGCCAATGCCCATCCTTCATCATTTGATAGATAAAAAGCAACGAATCCTGACCAAAAACTTTTTCCGGGGTGAGTTTTCCAATGGCAAATAACTGAAGGGGAGCCGAAATGCCATAAGGGGTGCCACCCAGATTTTCAGTCTGACCGTATTTATTCTTAAGCAATTTATAATACTGAATAGACTGCCGGTAATTTTGGCTTGCCAGGTGTGATCGGGCCAGACCTTCGATGGCCAGGGCTTCCTGTTGAGCTGTTTGAGCTAAACCACGACTTGTCTGGTAATTTTTAAGAGCATTCGAAAAATTTCGATTGGTTAGTTCATCAGTCTCTGCCCTGCTCATATATTCCTTGTAATCCGATTTCCAGCCTCTGTTAGTTGTTAATAAATAACTGTTTTTGTCTTCAGTAGTTTTGGGGTATAATACCTGAAAATTCTGATCGGTTATAAATATGTCAGCGATTGTGTCATTTTGCTTTAGGCAATTTGCTTTTAACAATTCGCTGAAATATTTGTCATTCAATTCTTTTGACTCTTGTTCAATAAATTGAACTTCGAGTTGATTTAACGCTGATCGTCCCGATAGCCAAAGATTAGATTCCAACAAATTCCGGGTAGTTTTTTGCCGTTTCGAAAAGGTATCAATACTGACAACCACCACAAAAAGAAGCGGCAACATAAAAGCGGCCACAAATAAGATAACTCCTCTTTTCCTGCGTAATATGGTTGAAAACAGCTTCATCTTTTTTTTCTTAATCTGAACGAAATAATTAGAAATACGATTGTATGAGTTTCTATTCAGTCAATTGTCAAGGAATTGTAATTTATTCACAAGTTACGGATAATGGTTGAATAAGTAAAACCAGCCAGTATCAATTTTCATAAAAGTGAAGCCCCTCACTAAATAATGTAAGGGGCTTGAAGTGGCTTAAAATACATTTCCTCAAAACCGAAATTGAATGTTGTTGTTTTTGTTTCGCTTTAGTCTTTTACACAGAGGATGGAATGTCCCAACTGTTTTACCAACACCCGGATTTCGCACCAAATACCTTCATGTTAGATTATGACACGAAGTCCTATCTTCAAAACAAATTGAACAAGTTTAGTACAAAACAAGGGGCACAACGACCTAACATTGTGCCCCCAGGAATGCTCTTGTATTGAGCCTTTTATTTCGGCAGCAAATTTTCCAATACCCAAAGTTCATAGTTGGTTAGGGTTTGCGAATATAGCATTCGTTTACCATCTGGGTGTAAAACGAAAACCAGACAAGTACCATTAAATGTATTAAGTTTTTCACCATCTCCTCCAGTTATCGGATACCGCCAAAGTTCGCTACTTTCTTTGACGATAATACTAACCAATACATTTTTCCCATCCGTTGACCATGAGGGAAATAAAATCGGAGAAGAATAGGGACCATCCGGAATTTTCACTATAACTGCTTCGTTGTTGGTCTGAAGATCCAGAATGCCTATTAAAAGTGATTTGTTAGGTTTATCTGTCCTACAATATAACATCTGATTTCCGTTTGACGAGATTTTCATCTTCATGGTGTGAAAGCCTATTTCTCGGATGAAGTCCTTCTCGTCACCTGAAGCTATTTCTTTTCTCCTGATAAAAAACAAGTTGTTATTTTCCAAAGAGCGTAATTTGTAATAGATCATGCTGCCGTCGGGTGACCAGTTTTGAGCAGGATCTACGGGAGAATTTGTAATTGGGATCTTTGCAAGCTGGCTGACATCACCGCTCTTGGAATCGACCGCAAAAAGTCCATAACCATCGCTCTTGGATGCCCCAATTACCATAAACTTGCTCCCATCCGGGGAAAGAACTGGATTTGAATAATAGGATAGTGCTTGGTTTTCTGGAACCTCACGGGTTTCTCCTGTCACTTCTGATTTGATCATCAATACTTGTTTCTGATTGTCGGAGGCTCCTTTCCAGATAAGATAGTATAGTTCTTTCCCATCCGCTGACCACGCAGCTGATTCTGCATCTGGATAGTTTGCATCCACAAGCGTGGAAGTTCCTGCAAGCTTTCCTGTTTTTGGGTCAACATTAGCGATGTAACTTCTGGTAGTCCCTGTATTCTCAAATCGAAAGAGTCTTCCGTCTGAAGTCAGGAAAAGTGTTTTTGTTCCAATATCACTTCGCAGTAATTCAGGCTCGCCATCGAGTCCACCATTCTTAATCCTAACTGCATATAGATCACGTGTCCCTGACCGATTACTCGTGAAAATCATTCTGGATCCATCAGGAGTCCATCCCAAGGCTGAATTATATGCTGGGTTATGAATTAGAACAGAATCTTTTTCAGTACTCGTATTCCAAATGCAGATATCTCCTTCCTGAATGTATATTACGTGTCGTCCGTCCGGAGTTGGACATGACCAACTTTTATATACCTGATCTGGTTGACCAATATCCCGAATGACTCCATCTGAAAGAGAAATGATATGACGCCTGTAATTTTTGTCATTGTTATCATATGTCACAGCCAGGATGTGTTTGTTATCAGGCATCCAGGCAACTGAGTAAATATACCTTTTGTCAATACTTGTCTTGAGAATTTTCATGGATGATCCATCAAGGGCAGAAAGTCTCAGCTCATTTGAACTCCCGTCTATCCAACCATATGCTATTAATTTGCCATTTGGAGAAATTGCAACCATACCAGTAGGAAATTTCCAGTTAAGTCTAGATGCATCCAGGGTAACTCTCTTTTGCTCTCCTGATTGAAGATCGCGAAGCCAAATATTATAATCTTCGGAGGACATAAAAATGGCATATTTCCCATCCGGGGATATACCGATTGGCTGGTTATTATTTGCATCCCAAATTAGGCGCATGGCCACCTCAGTTTTCCCGATGTCACCGGAACCGCCCAATGCTGTCAGTTTGGCCTTTGCCAATGCTACCATTTCGGTTTGATCGGGATAGGTATTGACCAAGCGCCTGAAATACTCATTGGCTTTTTTTTGGCCCATCTTTTCATTCACCAATCCTAAGCGATACAGGGTTTTGGCGGCAACCTGGCGATCAGCAGGATACTTTTTCAGAATGTCTAGATAGAGACTGACCGCCTTATCGAGGTTGCCTGTCACTTCTTCCTCATAAATGGCTGCGGTGAGCGATACCGATGCCTTCTTCTCCTGGGCAGAAAGGAATCCTGTCAGGAGTACAAGGCCAATAATTAAAATCAGATGTGTTTTCATGATGTAATTTTTTATCTAAAAGTACCATGCGCTTGTGTTAACCGTTTGAAGGTCTTGTTAAGTTTGGTGAAGATTGGGTGAAGATTCATCCAGGTTAAATTTATATCCCACACCCCGGATGCCGGTAATCCAGTGCGATTGCTCCGGATCATCCTCAATCTTCTTCCGCAGGTTGGCAATATGGGTATCGACAGTTCTTGGGGTAACATAAACCTCCTCACCCCAAACGCAGCCAAGAATATCATCCCGTTTGAGTACATGTCCTGCATGTTGCATCAGCAGCTTCATCAGGGCAAATTCAATAGTAGTGAGCTGAACCGGTTCGCCGTTTTTCAGAAGCATGTATCTGGATGGATCCAGTTCGAATGGTCCAAGTTGTAGGATTGTCGTGGCAGTTTGATGATTCCTGACCTCTGAACGCCGCAACAATGCTTTGACACGGGCGCGAAGCTCGAAAGCGCTGAAAGGTTTGGTCACATAGTCATCTGCTCCGAGCTCAAGACCGAGCACCTTATCGAATTCCTGGCTTTTGGCTGTCAGCATGATGATCGGGGTTCCGATATCGCGCCGCCGCAATTCCTTGCAAATTTCCAATCCGTTTATTCCTGGCAGCATCAGGTCGAGAATGATGATATCGAGATCCAGGTTCATTGCTTTTTCGAGTCCTTCTGTACCCGTTGCAGCAGAATCAACCTGATAGCCTTCAAATTTAAAATCATCCTCAAGGGCCATACGGATAGCCGGAGCGTCTTCAATAATTAAAATCCTCTTCATATTCAAGTATTTTTTAAAATAGGCAGATGCACACAGAAAGTACTTCCTTCACCGGGCCTGCTTTCCAGGGTCAAGTGTCCTTTATGAGCCTCGATAATTTTTTTAACGATCGTCAAACCGATACCACTTCCCTTGATTCCCAACCGCTGTGGTTCGTCGCAGCGATAAAACCGGTCGAATATTTTTTCCTGATCTTTACCGGAAATGCCAATCCCATAATCCTTCACACAAAGCAGCAATTCATCATCTTTCGAAAACAAGTTAATGTCAATTTGCCTGGATGTCCCTGAAAATTTTATTGCATTGTCAACCAGGTTATAAATCACCTGAAGCACTGCATTCTTGTCGGCACGAATAACAGGGATCCGATCCGGGTGACTATAGCTGATATCAAACCCCGGTTCTAAAAGCCGTTCATGAGTAGATTCGAGAAATCTCAGGAGTAGTTCATCCATATCTAAATCAACAAAATCGTATTTCTTGCGGTCATCTTCCATCCTCGAGAAATCCAGGATATTATCGATCAAATGACTAAGTCGTTCACTTTCCTCCAGCATCGATGAGTAATAGGCCGATTTGCGTTCTTCCGACTGAACCCTATTGTGAAACAGCATTTCAGTCATCATACGGATGGAGGTAAGTGGACTTTTTAATTCATGCGATACATTGGAAATAAAATCCGACTTCAGCTTGTTCAGCCGGAGCTCCTCGTTGAGCGTATAGATGGTAAATACGAACCCAAGAACCATGAGAAGTACAATAAGAATAAAAATAACAAGATAGATACCGCTTCCTGCATTCATTAGGGTTGCTACGAACCCAGGCTGATTTTCGCTGAGCAGCAATTCCCCTTGGGGAAGATTTTCGGGAAATGGGAAAATGAGGTAGCCGTTTTCTTCCTGAATAACTCTGGAGAAAATCAACCTTCCATTATTGTCTTCAATCTTTACGTTGATCGCAAAATTTGGATCAAGTTTTTGAATCAACTTTTCTGATATTGATTTCAGATAAGCCATAAAATCAATTACCAAACTGGCCCGTACGCCATTGCTTTTTTCCCATGATAAATAAACAGCGACGAGTTCATTTGAATAAATGGAGATGCAAGATATTCCATCTTTGCCAACGTTAATATGATTGTTGCCGTTCATTGCCATCAGATCAGGCCTATTGATCAGGCGGATCAGGTAATCAGTGCGGGCACGTTCAATATCAAGCTCTGCGAACAGGGAATCGATTACAGGATCTTTTTGGGGAATGATTTCTTTGGAAGATTGGTAAAACAAATCAAACTGGTTCTTATCGTATCCACAGGAAGGTTGTAGTAAGAGTTTCAGAAATTGCAGTGAATTGGCTCTCATTTCATCCTTTTCACCAAGTGACTGGTTGATCTTCAGGATTTCCAGGCTGGCCATTAGTCCGACAGGTATCTGTCCGTTCAGCAAACATTCCAAATAATCTTTTCTAATCTGTTCGTACACTGATTTTGCTTTTTCGGGCTGGTTCATCTTCAGATACAACCGGGCAGAAGCCACCAATGCGAAAATTTTTTCAACGGGTTCATTCGATTTAAGTAACTTGTTTTGATAAAATCTGAGCGCTTCAGGAAACCTTTGCTCTCTAAATTCTAAACGAAGACCTTCCTCATGGCCGGTTGGGCTTAATTGTTCGGGTTGACTGGTAAGCATTTCATCGGGCACATAAAGCAACTTATGCCTGATAAGTTTAATAAAACCCGTGGAATCTTTGACAAGCGATGCGAGTAGGAAAGGATTATCCTGTTTTGAGCTTGAAGGTATTGAGTCAGCGGACTGTTCATTCATGAACTGCACAAGGCTTGAATCAATTGCAGCAAAGAAGGCCTGACTGTCTAATTCAAGCTTCCTCCGGCTCTCTTTCTCGCGCAGGGCCTGGTCGTTCCGAATACCCCGGTAAGCCATATAACCAAGGATAATGCCTGGTAGCACAACCGCCAGGGTATAAAATAGTATGATCTTTTTTCTGCTTGATCCAGGATTAGAGGGTTTCATGGGTGCCACATCGCTAATAATATAGTAAATATCGGAAAAATCAAACAGTTACACGTCAAGAATTGACAAGATTTTGTTAAGAGTTGAACAAGTTTGAAGTAACTGAAGTTTCGAAAATAAACCTCATTATAAAATACAAAATTTATCATCGCTTTTTCCAATAAAAAATCCCCGCCACATTTCAGTTGACGGGGATTTTTTAGTAGTATCTTTTTGTTTTACAGAATCAGCATGGCATCGCCATAAGTTCCGAAACGATATTGCTCTTTAATAGCTTCTTTGTAGGCTTTCATCAGGTTATCATACCCTGAAAAACCTGCAACCATCATCTGGAGGGTTGAAAGTGGCAAATGGAAGTTAGTGATCATCCGGTTGGCTACGCTAAAGTCATAAGGAGGGAAAATAAACTTGTTAGTCCAACCTTCAAAAGGCTTTAAATGGCCTTGCGTTGACACCGAGCTTTCGATGGTACGCATTACAGTCGTTCCAACAGCACAGATATTCTTTTTGGTATCTCTGGCTTCATTTACAATCTGGCAGGCTTCGTCCGAAATCCAGATTTGTTCCGAATCCATTTTGTGTTTGGTCAGGTCTTCCACATCAACACTTCTGAAATTCCCAAGACCCACATGCAGTGTAACATAACTGAATTTCACCCCAATAATTTCCAGTCGCTTCATCAGCTCACGGCTAAAATGAAGACCAGCAGTTGGAGCAGCCACAGCGCCTTCGTGTTTGGCAAAAATGGTTTGGTAACGATCTTTATCTTCAGGAGTTACAGATCGTTTGATGAATTTTGGCAGCGGAGTTTTACCTAATCCATAAAGGGTTTTTTTGAACTCGTCATACGGTCCGTCGAATAAAAACCGCAGCGTACGGCCACGCGAAGTTGTGTTGTCAATTACCTCTGCAACCAACAAATCGTCATCACCGAAATACAATTTATTCCCAATACGAATTTTCCGTGCCGGGTCAACCAATACGTCCCAAAGTCGTTGTTCGCGGTTCAGTTCGCGAAGCAGAAACACTTCAATTTCAGCTCCTGTTTTTTCCTTATTTCCATACAAACGGGCAGGAAATACTTTGGTGTCATTAAAAATAAAAACGTCGTTATCGCCAAAATAATCAATAATATCCTTGAAAATCCGGTGTTCAATTTTTCCGGTCGCACGATCTAACACCAATAATTTCGACTCATCCCGATTCGTTGCCGGGTGCAAGGCAATTAGTTCTTCTGGTAAATCGTATTTAAACTTTGATAATTTCATTATATATCTGTATTAATTTATTCCAAATCTGTTCCAACATAAAAATACTTTCGCTTATTAGTCGTTGAGCAGAACCTCGTATTACGGTTCATTTTCTAATTAGTTTCTAACTTTCTAAAAATTTCCATGAAATTATCCAAATTCCAGGCATCTTCCAGCTTCATCTCTCCAATTCGCGTACGC
>Ga0209538_1001431_pt1 | contig 12624 bp, 17 predicted proteins | sample BarGraNGADG00211_2_FD_184492 | JGI IMG/M metagenome (GOLD analysis project Ga0209538, IMG submission 184492) | Arctic peat soil microbial communities from Barrow, Alaska - Barrow Graham LP Ref core NGADG0004-211 (SPAdes) (version 2) | ecosystem: Environmental > Terrestrial > Soil > Wetlands >... | reverse complement strand
CACTTTTGCCTTGAATGCCGGTGAATGATTCCTTCTTGGTCTTTTGCTCATATTCTGATCCTCCTGGGGTTCATTATAGAGCAATTCCCTCACTTATGCACCTGTCCAGTTTTTCCAGACACGCTCTATTCACGGTAATAGCGAAAAGGTTCTTCTATTCATTGACAAGTTCATGGAAATAGCAAGCATTGATGAGGAAAATTACCGCCAACGCATGGAGAAAATAAATCTTCATACTTTTTTTGAAAAGAAAAAAAAGGATTTCAAAAACCTCGCGCTGATGAAAGAAGTCGGCCTAGATATGGAGATGCCTTCGAATACGGTAACGGCTATATTGCATCCCGAGCATTTTGATGAACTCTGCAACAATATTTTTTTGAGCACCATAAAGTTTTCCCGCCCGGGCGGCAAGGTCGCTATCCGGATGTCATTAGAAGAAAGGAATGAGGAAAAAAAGATTATTCTCCGATTCCGTTACCAGTCAACAGCCGGACAAGACAGCAACGGCAATGTTTCGCCGGATATATCCCGCAGTGCCAATGAAGAAGAACCTCCGGTGGAAAGCGTTTCCGGCATTCGCCTCGCCATTGTCAAAAAATTGATTCGGCTGCAGGGAGGAAATATTTTCGCCCAAGTGGACGAAAATAGAGAAAGGGTCATTATCGTAGAGCTGCCGGCCATGGATGAAATTGTAAAAACTTATGAAGATATCGAAGCGCAATTGCAGACGGGAGATATTATTCTTTTTAAAGGCCTTTACTATGATAACCGAGGCGAGAAATCAGTGGCTGCGGATTGGACACATTTGGGAATAATTGTGCGAATGCCCGGCAACCCTTCGCCGCTGCTTTGGGAATCCACACCGCTGGATAACATTCCCGATACGGAGGTGGGCAAGAAAAAATCTGGAGCGCAGCTTGTGTCCCTGAAAAAGCGTCTTCGCACCTACGAAACGGAAACGTATGCGATACGGTTTTTAAAGGTCGTCCGAGACGCAAGCATGGTCAAGAATTTATTTAGTTTTATTTATTACGCCCATGCACTGCCTTTCCCGAATGATCTGCAGATTGTCACAAAGGTTATTGTCGCTAAGATATTCAGCCGGCGTTATCGCATGAAGAAACGTTATAAAAATATTTTTTGTTCCGAGCTGGTCGCCGAATCTTACATCCGGATGGGGCTTTTGCCCGAGGCACCGCCGCCTTCCGCTTACATGCCGATTGACTTTTCCATTATGAGAAAACTGCCCCTGCTCAAAGGGGCATATCTTAGTGGCGAGGTCATGATAAAAATAGCGAAATAGAAAATTATGATAAGCCTTGATGCATAATCATTACATTGCGGAGTTGTGAAACAGAAATAATGACAATATTAATAAACACCTTAATAATAGTAATCGGCTTAATACTGGCCATAGCGATTATCATATTATTTCCGATAATTAAAATTTTTCACACATCATCTGTTTGCCGAAAACCGCCGGAAGATCATTTGCCGGAACTTACCCATAACCTTTACCGTCATGTCGCAGTTCTCAGCAAAGAAATCGGTTCGCGCAGCCTGAAAGAGTATGAAAATATTAGTAAAGCGCAAAATTACATCGAAACTTTTCTTCAAGGAATTTGCTTTCCTTATGAGCTGCAAAGCTATGTGGTAAATGGAAAAACATACAGCAATGTGATTGCAGCTTTGCCCGGAAGTGATAACCCGCCTCAGACAATAGTTATCGGAGCCCATTATGATACGATTTTGGATATTCCGGGCGCCGATGATAATGCCTCTGCCGTCGCCGTCCTTTTAGAAATGTGCCGCGCGTTGCAAAATTATTCACCCGGCAAAACTATCAAGCTGGTCTTTTTTACGCTCGAAGAGCCGCCTATTTTTGATACGGAAAAAATGGGAAGCTGGATATTCGCCAAAGACGCCAAAAAGCGCGGCGAAGAGATATGTTTCATGATCTCGCTGGATATGCTCGGCTATTACAGTGATAAAGAGAAGGGGCAGCAATTTCCTTTGCCGTTGACGAATATGTTCTATCCGACAACACCGAATTTTATATTGGTCGTCGGCGATACATCTTCCAGACACATGGTAACATTGACCGCCGATAAAATACGTCAAGCATGCACTTTGAATGTTGAGAGTTTAACGGTACCACGTTTTTTCCCCGGCATCAAGCTTTCCGATAATTTATCATTCTGGAAGATGGGCTATAAAGCGCTGATGATTACTGACACAGCATTTTTTAGAAATCCAAACTATCACACTACCAAAGATGTAATAGATACCTTGAATTTTGATAAAATGACATCTCTTTGTGAAGGATTGGTAGCAATGACAAAAGATTTAAGCCGGCAGTAAAAAATCATTGGGCATAAATTTTGTTTGATAAGGCATTGCTTGTTCACACAACATTAATCCTGACGCCAATTATAAAATCAAACTCAAATCTTTACTGTTTATTTCACAATCTTGAAAATCTCTTTGGTCTTCGGGCCGGCAGCGGTGCGCCTGCGCTTTTGATTGCTTCTGGCAGGCATAAATACGGCGTGGGGAAACAACTCCTTGATCGGTAGGACACGCACACTCCGATATCCGATTTGCACTCGGCATAGCCAACATTCCTCTATGATCCCGATGCCCCGTTACTATTATCAACAATAGCTCGTAAAACACCGGAGACAGCATCCTTATGCTCAGCCATCACGATCTTTATTACCCCTTCTTTGCCTGTAATCAAATGACCCAGAGCGCCACCGTCAATATCCAGAAAGCAGCCGAGCAATCTGGGTGCATGCGCCTGCATGGCCTGTTCGATATGGCGATAGAAACGCTCCGCGCCATCATTCGAAAATAAAAGCAGCCTTGAGAACCGGTCTCCATAAGGGTCATCTGTTTGACTCCGAACATTGGCAATACCTCTTTTCTCGCTTTCGAGTTTCTCAGATATCGATTCCAATCCGCCCCTGAAGCCTGGCCTTCTGAAGTGCCATTTTCAAGGGGTCACTTAGCGTAATGTTGCGGCGATTTCTAAAGCCGTAACGACCGGCGAAATATCTTCGGAATCCAGATCAATTGGAAATAATATATTTTTAATATTAAACATAGTTACCCCCTATTAAATAATCAACTTCCCATTAAAACCTGTCAATATAAAAGCAAAAGCTTCCTGTTTATTTTTTAGGAGCCTGCAGAGCGGCCGGTTGTGGCTGCACCGCGGGCTTTCCTCTTTCTGCCGCTTTATTCATTTCTTCAATATCTTTGATCATTCCTGACGATGAGAAATCCTGATCTTCTTTAGCAACTTTATTCTTTGGTTCATTGTTGTTGCAGGAAGTCAAAACGCATGTACCGGCAAGAACAGCCAAAACGACAAAAAATGTAAAATACTTTTTCATAAGATCTCCTTTTAAATAATGTTTAAGCAAAAGCCCTCTAACTATGTCGCTTGGCCAGAGGGCTTTGGGTTAAACACTTCCGTGAAGTCAGGGCTGCATGGCGCAGCCCTGACTTAAAGAAAATTCTTACAACTTGAAAACCGGTTTTAATGCTTTGGGCAGATTTTCACCCGCACAAGTTTTGGTAAATAAGGATACAACCACCGTTATAATAATCGCACCGGCGACGCAGAAAAGATAACCGGCAAAGGGGAACCGGAATATTTTTAAGTTTTCTAGAATGAGGTAAGCCGGGTTCGCAATAACGGCAAAGATTAAACCGGAAAGAATGCCCTCAGTAGAGCATCTCTTCCACAGCATGCCGATGGCAAATGTCGGGAGGGTTACGGAAGCAAAAAATCCCCAGCCCAGGGCTCCCAGAATGGCCACCATTCTGCCGCCCCATAAACCCATGCCTATCGCCAGCAGAGGAACTATTACTTGCAGAACTTGTCCCACGCGAATTTGTTTCTCATGGGGTATTTCATAGCCTAAAGCACCGCACAAATCGCGAGAAATCGCGCTGGAGGACAGAGAAATAAAGAAACTGGCTGTGGAAACAATCGCGGCGAGAAGACCGGCCATAACCAGCGCCTGGGTAACGCCGCCCAGTTTGCTGACAAAGAGGAAAGCGGCATTGTCCGCTGATTGAAGCGGGCCGGCGCCGCCGGTGGCAACTATATATAATGCGCCATAACCGCAAAGAATCCAAACAAGAGACGTAACACCGTAGGAAACGCCGCCGATAATACCGGCTTTTTTCAGGTCTTGAGGTGTTTTTACCGAGTACATTTTGGCGAGCATCGTGGGTTGACCCATAGCGCCGACAAAAAAGACCAGTCCAAAGACGAGCGCCGCCTGCAGCGGCATAGCGCCAAAGCCATCAACAAAAGAAGGGCCAAACTGAACCGAATTCTGAATGGGTGTCAAATCGCCACCGGTGATCATGAAAAAGCCGATAATAACGGCAAAAACGGCAATCAACATGACCAGACCCTGGAAAGCATCAGTCAAAATACTGCCGGACATGCCGCTGAAGAACATGTAAGCGACCGTTGTACCGAACATAATGACAATGCCCCATTCTTTCGAAACGCCGAGCATCTGGTTCATTAAAATTCCGCCGCCCATAACCTGAGAAGAAAGGTAGGCAATAGCAGCGAGAAATAAACCGATAGCCAAAACGCCGCGGACAGCCTGGCTGTTAAAGCGAACACGGGCGATATCCGGCAGCGTGGCGACATCCGTAACATCCGCCATGCCGCGCATACGTTTACCCAGTATCCAGTAACCGTAACACATACCGGGGCCGCAGGCAATCGTCATCCAGACGGAAGACATACCGAATTTATAGACAAGGCCGGGGCCGCCGATGAAACCAAAAGCGCTCATAACAGCGGCCATCGAAGCCAAGCCGATCGTGACACCGCCAAACATTTTGGTGCCGCCGAAAAATTGTTCGGCTGTTTTGGCATATTTGCCGGCATAAAAGCCGATGCCCATGGAAACAAGAATAAATACTATTGTATAACCGATAATCAACGGTGAAGGTTGAATAAATTGTTCAGCCATATCTAAAAGTCCTCCTTAATTTACTTTTTCTAGTTGTGATACTTCTTTCTGAAATTCATCCCATTTTCCTTCGGGTAAAAAGTATTTATCGAAGAAAAGGCCTAATGAAAGAGCCGTCGAAAACATACTGCCTAGCCAAAAGAAAATAATCGCCCCGAACATTCCCGGATGCATGCCCAGAATAAAGTCCATTTTTTGCCCTCTGGTCTGATAGGCTATAGTGAAGGCAATGATCCAGCATACAAGGTTAAAAAAGACCGGAAAGATAAGAACAACATAAGACATTTTTTCATTGGTCACTGCGCCCATTAAATAAAAGCAAACAATGATGAAAGCGATGGCAATGAAACCGTAAAAGATAAGATCGGGGTTTTTATTTACAGCACCGCTCCAAACTGCATAAAGTACAAATGCCCACAGCAGAGCCATAATAACCATTAATACATCTCGTTTTTTATCATCAATAGTAATCATTTGATGCTTCCCTCCTTACAAATTTATTTCAATTAGTAAAAAAAATGCAACAAAACTTTCCGCTTTATTTCTTAACTAACCCCTCTCTCACCACCATCTTTCTCTAAGGTAATAAAATTACTTTTGTATTCTGCAATTAATATACCATGTCCGAAAGAGGTTCAGATAACTTAGCTATATGTATTTATTAATTATTTTATATAATAATTTTTCTTTCCGTTATGCATCCGTGTAGCCTTGTCGCTACATCAATCTTCTACTTACCAAAATAATTATTAATTACGACTAACTATATGGTCTGTATACAATGGTCAACATGTTGCTTTTTGTATACACTTTTAATTGACAAGGTATTGCTTTCCCACGGTGGGAGTATATGAAGAATGAATCTTGTGCGTCAAGGAAATATAGACCGCAAAATGAGGGGCGTAGTGCCGATGTTTGTCGTCGGAAGTGAATTGTGTTTGTTACGGATTGAAAGAAAGTATGTCCGTGAAAAATCCTAAATGCTCACTTACAGGAAGATACATGTAAAAAGTCTACTCCCCGGTTTTTTCAGCTCGTCCAATCGGCAGAATCAAGGAAGCGATGGACTTCGGTGTCACGATCCGCGCAGCAGTCCTTGATCGCGATGCAGAGATAGTCCAGGTCATCAGCGTAACGAAGTGTCGAATAGAGGTCACTTCCGATTGTTTCCACTGTGGACATCAGATTTTAAGAGGAATGGCAAGCGATTGGCAGCAAAGAAAATCCCAAAGGATATAAAAATGCTAATGCCGGCTACCATGAAGGCGAGTGATTTTCCATGCCATAATCCGACAAACCAACGACTGAAATCATCCGCAAGCACAGCTGCTTTTCCACCATAAAGTTCCAAATCACGCCTATACATCCTGGAATCTTCAGGCCTAATCGGATAAGCAGATCCATCTATTATTTCGTAACCCAAAACACTGTCCGAATTATCCCCAGCTGACTGATAAATCAAGATGGCACTACCCAAACCAACCAGCATGATAATGGCGCCGATGAGGATAAGGCTTTCGCGCAGATCTGCGACTTTCCGTTTCATATTGTCCCTGTTGTTACTGTTATATCTCTATAATAGTTCGATTCATCCTACCGAGATATTTATCCTGCTTTCAGCCCCTCTTCTCAAACAAATCCCTGATGGTTGGAACACATGGTTCAGCGACCGGTTTCAGCCGTAGAGCTTCTTCACCATCCAGGCTATCTTTTGCCCCAGGGTCTGTGAGCTCTGGACGCCTTCCACATCTTTTTCCACCTCTCCCTTGTCTCTCGCAACGCTCAATGCTCGACCGGCGATGATAAGCTCGTTACCAAAAAAGAAATGGTTCATGGTTTCGATGGCATGCATCCCTCCTGTGCGACGAAAACAGGATAGGGAGGCTCCAACTTTGTTCTTGTACATCCTCCCATTTGCCAATCCGACGAAGCCCGCCCGGTCGATCAAGGCCTTCATTTCCGCTGTTACATCCTGAAAATAGGAAGGAGATCCCAAAACGATACCCTGAACCGTTGTCATCTTTTCGATATATTCGTTCGCCGCATCGTTATTAACAGCGCACCGCTGGTTCTGATTCTCGAAACACTTGTAGAAGGCAATGCATCCGTGAATCGCCTTTGCCGAGAGCTGAACGAGTTCCGTTTCAATGCCCTCTTTCTCGATCTCCCGTAAGAGATAGCCTATCAACGTGGTGGTGTTGCCGTCTTTCCTTGGACTGCCGTTGAAGCCGATAACCTTCATATCCATCCTCCTTTCTGTTATGAAGTATTGCCGAAAGTTCCCCAAGAAGAGGGTGATCTGTCCCTGATACTTATACCACATGTTAAGCTAGAGTTCCGCAGTTTTTTGATTATTTCCACTTGAAATGTTGAGTGAATTGGCAAAATAAGAAAACAACATTACAGGAAGAAAGAAATATCTTACAAGTACGTATCAGTCGGATAAACCCTTTCTTACTTTTTCATATGCTTGCGGATGGTTTCTGAATCGCGGCCTTGGGCGATGTCCATTTTGGCAATCTGTTTTGAGTACCAAGGGTCGGACATACCGGGACGTCTCTTTCGCCAGGCACGATATTCTTTCCGCCAGCTCTCATATTTGGCCTGTGTGGCCAGTTTTCGATCTGCGCGTTTGTCAGTACCTGGTGTGTATCGGTCATCTGCCGTGGTGGAATAATCCGCCAGTTTACGGATTTGGGAATCGTCAAGCGAATATGCACCATCGTGAAATTCAATGAACTCAGCCAGAGGAACTTTGCTATTCCCTACGACAATGTTTAATGTGCCGGCAGTTTCAAGGCACAATATCTGGCTGCGCTTGTCACCGGAAACCATACCTATTACCCATCGACCGGCACTGTCCGTATGCCTGCCCGGACGACGCAGATCAAGACTGGCTGCCATAAAGCCGGAGATCAAATCAGCTTTGCATTGCCATTGTGTCAAGCGTTCAGCCGGTATCGGCACCCGGTTGACGTCACTCCGCTTGTCACAAACGATAAATGACGATGTTTTTCCTGTTGTCGCAGACAAACTATGCACCGGCATCACACAATCTCTCTCGCACCCCTGACAAACAGTGCTTGCTGCCGGACGAGCCTTTACGATCAGCTTTTGGGATTTCATGGCCTTGGTTGCCGCCTTCGGACATTGCAGCAAATCTTCATCGTTGACGAAAACCGCATCGCCCTGGCAGGCACCCACTCGGTCAAAAAGTTCAATTAATGCATCAATCGCCTTCATACGTCACAACCAGTTTTGTCGTTCTGGAGCTTTTCACCGGTTCTTTGGGCTCGATCCCGGATAATGCCAGCATGTTGCGCAGTTTTAGCCCAAGCTCGTCGTATTTGAGAGAGCAGGAATTTGGATGCGTAACTCGAAAGGTAATCTGTTTCGCCGGCTTATTGGAATCCACAACAACCGACGCCGACAGTTCTACCTGTGTGAGGTTATACATATTCAAAGGAATGGCCTTGCCGATCTGATCGAGTAAATCATAGACGGCGTCAGAGTCTTGCGATGGATCGGCTTCCAGAGTAATCCGCTCCCCTTTCTTAACCGGTGAAGAAAGTCGCAGTTTCTTCACCTTTATTTCTTCAATGCCGCTGCCAACATCGTAGGTGAAGTCAAAATCTTTCTGGAGCAGCAAAGACAGATCGTAAATACGTTCATCCTTGGGATCAGGTGGCAGCTCGTCGAGTTTGAGAATAGCAGCTGCAAACATACCCTGGAGTGGCTCAACGGCCTTTTTTGACCCGCGAAAATTCAGGTCAAGAGAACCTTCCTTCTGTGAATAAACATAAATAACCTCGAACGCAGGCGTGTGAGGCCGACGATCAAACTCCCCATCCACCCACTCGATGTTTTGCTGCGAATAATCTTCAGGATAAGCGAAAAAATAATCCAGATTCCCCCGACGGAAAGGTTCTACCACGCAATTGTTTCCCCGACCTTCTGTATGATGAAAGTAATACCGGATCGAGGCTGCCAGTTGCATAAGGCTGGCCTCATCCACCGCTGCTTTTCGCTGCGGCAGATTCTTTCGTTTGCGCCAATAGGGCAGTGTATCCGCATGATAGAAGCGCGTCGCTCCCCTCCAGAAATTATTGAAATCCAAAAAGGTGATCATCGCCCGTTCATAGTGATTGGATAATGCCGACAACTTTTCAACAAATGCCTTGAGATCATCCGGGGCTTCCTGCATTTGCCATTCTGCCTCGTCAATTATCGCCCGAAATCCCTTTTCGCAACTAATCTCATAGATATCCCGAAACTCTGCATCCATCTTGTTACGCTGATTATCCGGCAGAGCCAGCCACGCTTTAAATAGCTCGTCCGGCTTGCCTTCTTTCATTGCGGAGAAATCTATGTCGCCAAGCACCCCCCGTACACTAAAGTAGCGTGCCAGCAGAGCGTTCGGCATCTGTCTGAAGAAGCTTTTCGTTGAGTATTGCCCGGTCATCTTATCTCCTTTCTTATGCTTCTTAAATTTTTTTTCAGTTGCCTGGACTGAAGAAAGTCTGTCATTTTCTTTAAATAATCATATTCTCCCTTGCCACGGTTCGCCCGGAATCAGGGGCAGCAATTGGTTCATTAAGTATTGGGAAGCCGTTTGAAAATCAAAAACGGCATCCGAAACTAACAGTGGCGCGATATCTTCTGCAAAAGTGGCGTCGCCAATTTTGCCGATAAAGTTTTGCTCAAACTCCGCTCTGGATACCCTGTGTCCTTCATGTTCCATGTAATGCAGAAAGCAATCAACCACCGTTTGAGGATTTGCCCCGGTCGTGGTAAGCGCCTGCCACAGATCAAACAGATCACGGCCTTTTTTGCGCTGATACAATGCCCGCATTTTGGTGCCGAGCAATTCGTCCAGTGAATAGGTCAGGATCGAAGCACTGCCGGAAAACCAGCGGGATTGGATATCCAGATTGCGTTTTTCCAGACCACGCACCGTAAAATGCTCACGTGAATTAATCTCCACCTTCAACTTGAGCGGCAACCCGCTTTCCGCGTTTATCCGGTAGGTCAGCGTAATCCGCCCTTCAGACTGCTTGCGTTTCGGATTGCCCAGCCAGGGATTCAAAACTTCTTTGAGAGCATCCATCAGCGATCCGATCGGACCCGGATGCACCTGAACCAAATCAATATCTTCAGAATAGCGAACGGGTTTTAAATATAATTTATACAGAGCCGTTCCACCGCGGAAAGCGAGATTTTTCGCCACAGCGGGATGGTTGAAAATTTCCACCAGCGCCCGGCTGATGATCAGATCCTGCTCGACCTGATCATTGGTCGGCCAAGGGACTTTCTGCCGCCATTCCTTGATGAAGGCATTGGAAATCATAGATCGGGCTCCACTTTGGTGTTGACAAACACGCGCCAGCGGCTGCTCGTCTTTGCCCCGATGCTCTTGAGCGATGGCGCAAGCGGCGTGCGCACCGGCCGCTTTTCAGTCACATATCTGGCGATGCCTTGAGCCTGATCTTTGGCATCAACAAGTTCAAGTAGGTAACCCAAGCGCTGCACCCAGGCAATCGGCGATAATTCAGCAAGCTTCCGTAGTTTCCCGGCGTCAATTTTTTCCGCAAGTTCAGCGAGTACCGTGGCGACATTATCCAGTCCCGCGCAGTGATGAACGTAGCCAACAAGGTCAGGCGCCGTTGCCTCCGGCGAGGAAATTTTCAGTTCCCCGGCAGGGGTATTGATTTTTTCAGTCGGAATTTGCGCGGCATTTTTGCGGACGATGAAATCCACCCGCGTCTTTCCGCATAAAATCGGCCGGCGGCTTTTCGATACAACGACCTGAAAGACCTGAGGACGCTGATGTGCCGCCCCATGATACTCGGCGGCGCTTAAAAGCCCCACATAGTAATCCTCGCCGACATGTTCCATCAGGTCGGGAATAAACTGCTCCGGCGGCAGACAGCCAGCCGCCCGGTATTCCGGGGGAACAATGACATAAAAACCGCGATAGGGCATGGCAATGTTGCCTTTTTTCTGCAAACGGCGCAGGGCAGCCTTGACCGCCTCCGGAGAGGAACTTTTCAGTTTTTGAACATCCGCGAAGCTGAAAGAAACATACCCTTTGGCGGCCAGATTTTGAACAAATTCAGACAGCATATAAACCTCTTTGTATGGATTGGTTGCACAAACTAACACTTTTCGTTACTTATTGCAAATGATCCATACTGATTAATACTAATCTCTACCGACTGTAATCGTTTGAACCCCGGACGGCAGACAGCCAGGGTAGCCCATGCGGTAGAATGTAAATAACGCATTTTGGGGATCGCTCTTCATTGACTGGTTGTTAAGCATATGTGGACTGATCCTGTTTTTAGTAAGGCCGATCCAACCGTGAACTGAGAACCGATAACCGCCTTTGAATTGTCATGTGTGAAAATTTACCCCCAAAGCCTCTAAAACTAAGATAAATAATAGTGATGTTTTAAATATAGATTGTCAGTTACATCCGATTTTAACCCATCACAAGCAATGTCAAGGATGATTTGCTCAATTTTTTTATCGTCGATGCCCCGTCTTTCGTCGGTTGTCACAAGGTTTTCCAGAAGCTTTTCTTTTTTATATAACGTCAGGCGTTCTTCCCAATCCTTTTCATACGAACGATTGCCCAGCTTGCCTAAGTGTTCCCAGTAAATTTTCTTCTTATTAGACAGGGTAATTGTAAAGTCAGGTTTAATGTCGTAATGATTCCACGGCAAGGGATAGATATTCTCATAAGCAAATTCAAATTCACCTACTTGCTCTCTGATTGCCTGAAGTTTTTTATAAATGATGTACTCGATACGGCTCTTTACCCGAACGTCTTTTGCGGGGCTTAATGAGTAATCCCAATAGGGTTGACCTAGAAGCGATATTTAAAACGCCATAGTTTGCCACCGGAAGGTGTGACCATTAGGAATAAACCCCCACCGTCAAACAGCGTAATGGGCTTATCCTGTGGCTTTGCTTTTTGAACCTTCATGTCTGTTAAGGGAACAATTCGCTTAGGCATTGGTAAACCTCCTTTTTTGGGTGTATGCAAAACCTTGAAAGATGGGTATACACCCAACCATATACCCAAAATGGGTGTATTTTGTTAAAGCTTATAACACGTCTTTGGACAATAGACAACAAAAAACCCGCTATTTCTAACGGGTTTTAAGCTTTATTGGACTTTGTTGGATTGTTAGATGGTAGGCGGTGCTGGGATTGAACCAGCGACTTCTACCGTGTGAAGGTAGCACTCTCCCGCTGAGTTAACCGCCCGATTGCCGTTTGCTATAGCCTAAAGTACCTACTATTTCAAGTAAAAATACTTCTTCTAATACATTTTGATTCAGGAAGGATGACTTTGAAGATTTTACCGCAAATCCTCCCGCCATCACTTAAAAAAAATGATGACGGAAGGATTCGGTACTGCTTTCAGCTTTGTGCTGGAGGGGGTTATTTAATTACAGCATTTCATAAATACCGGCAGCGCCCATACCGCCGCCGATACACATGGATACGATACCGCGTTTCCCGCCACGACGTTTCAGCTCATGCAGCAACTGTGCAGTCAGCTTGGCGCCGGTGCATCCCAGGGGATGTCCAAGGGCAATAGCACCGC
>Ga0209538_1001430_pt1 | contig 12633 bp, 17 predicted proteins | sample BarGraNGADG00211_2_FD_184492 | JGI IMG/M metagenome (GOLD analysis project Ga0209538, IMG submission 184492) | Arctic peat soil microbial communities from Barrow, Alaska - Barrow Graham LP Ref core NGADG0004-211 (SPAdes) (version 2) | ecosystem: Environmental > Terrestrial > Soil > Wetlands >... | reverse complement strand
ATTGATGGCTCTTATTATAACCAATGAGATATTTCTTGCTATATGGTTGATGGTTAAAGGTTTCAATCCGACTGCAATCACTTCCGCGTCTGCCAAGCAGGACTAAACGAGATAAAACGAGTACATCTAAAACAAAGAAGAAGGAATAGAGTGGAATTCACATGGAGCGGTAAGGCTTTAGTTGTGACGTTATTCTTTCGCTTGCTATTTGGAGGGTATTTGATAGGAATGGATCAATACCGCTTCAATGATGTTGAAAGCGCGCTGACAGTCCTATTGATATATGGCCTGGTAGGCGTCTTCGCATCTCTGTTCCTAACGGGTAAACGATATGGGCTGTTGGGTTTAATAGTTCTGGATGTCATTTTCGTAGTATTTCAGTCTGTCTTCATAGTACTTGCTCTAAGTCGAGTAATTGACCCGGGCTTGCATGACCCGCTGGTTAATTGGTGGGGCACATTGCTGATGTATCTATTCTCCCTGCTGACAATCACACTCTCCGTCAAGACCTACAGAGAAACCGGCCGGTTCCGAGCGCATATCCCAAAACAAGAGGCCGTACACGCGCCCACAAGGGGGGTAAGAGGATGAATACAAACAAAGAGACTGCAAGCAATCTGCTAGATGTGAGGATAATCGTTGCAGTGCTATGGGTAGCTGGAATGCTATGTAGTTTGAATGGGGATACGTACCGCATGAATGATCCGGTTGCGCTACAGTCGTTAATTGCGAATACCGGAGCTGTCGTAATAACCCCTGGATTGCTGTTAGTAATGTCAATGATATTCATAGTTCCGGTTCTTATGAGTGTTGTGACCCTGACGTTGAAGTACCCCGTGAGTCGTTGGGCAAACCGCATCATAGGCATACTCTATGCTATGATTATTCTTGTTTTTTGGGTTCTAGGTTTTGTATCGCGATCCGCTGGTTATGAGATAGTTTGGTCAACCGCACAACTTGTGTTTGCCTTACTGGTTGTTTGGTACGCATGGAAGTTGCCTAAACAAGAAGCATGAATCGATTCCATCTTCTTGATACTACTCACGAGAATGGCACTCACAAGCTGTAATAGAACAGCAAAACCTAACACAGCGTGCACCCGACTGGTGGGAGTCTGGATAATGTCTCAAAGAGTGGTGTAAACACGGCTTGTGAAAACAGTCATCGTGTGCTTCCTTGAGTAATCGCCAAACCAACCAAGGGGCGCACGATGGCCGACCCGACTATGGCATTGATGGACTACCTTCGCAACATGGGTTTGGAGCCCGGCGAGGGCTTCCTGCAGGCGACCCTTCGACGGCTGACGCCAGGGTGATCGAACTACAGCCGCTGCTGGTAGCGGAGCCAATGCCGTTTCGCCTAGCTCCTGTTCATTGAGGCGGACAACCACAACCTGTCGCCACAGTGGAAGCACACGAATTACGCCACTTGACAAGACGTGAACGGAGTCTGCGCGACCTACAAGCATTTTCCACACTCGGAGCGAAACCTGCTCCCAAACATTATCGCGTCCCGCCCACCAGCGGCTGACGCAAACCGTTAGGTTTTGAAGACTCACAGGATAGGTTGTCGCAAGCTATTTGAAATCGATTGATCAAATCAACATCAGAGGAGACTCATGAAAGCTATTGTATATGAGAAGTACGGCTCACCCGACGTTCTTCATCTCACGGAGGTAAAGAAGCCCATTCCTAGGGACGATCAAATACTGATCAGAGTTCATGCAGTGTCCATAAATGGGTCGGACAGAGAAGGACTAGTCGGCAAGCCGCTGTATGCTCGTGCCGGAGGGCTCCTGAAACCTGGCAATAAGATACTCGGAGCGGATATCGCCGGTCAGGTGGAATTCGCAGGCAAAAACAATACGGAGTTTCAGCCAGGAGATGAGGTTTTTGGGGAACTCCCACTCTATCATGGCGGTTTCGCAGAGTATGTCTGCACTCCTGGAAAAACCATGACGCTGAAACCAGTCAGCCTAACATTCGAACAAGCGGCAGCCATCCCGCAAGCAGGAGTGATCGCCCTCCGAGGGATTCGCGAAAATGGGAGAGTACAACCCGGCCAAAAGGTCCTGATCAATGGTGGGGGCGGAGGCGCCGGGTCGTTTGCCATACAGCTTGCCAGGCTGTACGGGGCTGAAGTGACTGGCGTGGATAACGCGGGCAAGTTGGACTTCATGCGCTCGCTGGGCGCAGACCACGTCGTAGATTACACCAGGGAAGACTTCACCGAGAACGGGAAACAGTATGATCTGATCCTTGACCTTATCGCCCATCGTTCGGTTTTCGCCTGTCAGCGGGCACTGCGACCCAAGGGAACTTATTTCCTCGTCGGAGGTTCCATGGCCGTAATCTTCCAGATACTGCTTCTGGGACCATGGATTAGAAGAACCACGGCCAAAAACATACGCATATTGGCGGTTCCGCAGAACAGAAACGACTTGATCTCTGTCAAGGAGCTTTGTGAGGATGGCAAAGTTGTCCCTGCTATTGATAGGGTGTATTCATTGAGCGAAGTTCCGGAAGCGCTTCGGTATGTTGGGGAAGGGCGCGCCAAAGGAAAAGTGGTAATTGTTGTGGAACAAAACAGCAAAACCTAACAACGGCGCGGATCGACGCACCTAATATGCACCCAAAGTGGTTTCGTGAACCCATGAGGAAGTGTACATGAACGACACGAGAACGCTGTAGGTTGCGGGGGTGGCAAGGGAGCAGTAGGAACGAGACATCTCGGCCCCATGCGTGCGAGAGTGCGCAGATGCTGCTACTGATGACCAAAATGGGGCACACGCAGGTCAGGTGGGGGCAAATGTCGGGGGAACTCACAGACAGTACGCAATTTAGAGCGAGTTCCAGAGCGGTGTCGGCTTGCGTGGTGGAGATAGGGGCACTGGACCACGCTGACGAACACCCCGCATCGCAAACCGAGAGTGCCGTCGTTGACGCTCTTGCAGATGCCTTGCTGCAAGTTCAGTCTTCGGATTGCGGGTAGATTCCTTGCCGCACGAACTGCGACCGGTCAGCGGAGCCGGGCGGCAATGGCTCTCCTGACGACCACGCTGCAGGAGGAGTACCTGGTGCGTGACGTAGATGCTCTTAAGATGCTATCGGGGTTTTTGTCCTCCCTCGAGTTCTTCTCTAGAGAAATGCAGGTGGCCAAGATGGATTCCTCGAATAGGCCAAGTCCCGAAACCGAATTCAGATCAGGTTTCCCCTGCTACCCGAATCAGCACCTTGCCCAAGGCATGACCGGCTGCGATGTAGAGGAAGGCGGCGGCGCCCTCGGTGAGTGGGAAGGTCCTGTCAATGACGGGGCTCAGCTTTCCCTCCTGGAGAAGTCCCATAATGAACGCCAGATCTTTTGTGTTGGGTTTTGCCGCCGAAGAACGCATCTTCCTCCTACCCAGCGACATCATCGGTCCAAAGAGTAGGGATTGTATGATCTGGGGAAACGTGCCGCCGACAAAGACATAGGTACCTGCAGACGTCAGAGACCGCTTGTACGCCGACAACGGATGGTAGCCGTTGATGGCAGTGATGAGGTCGTATCGGATTCCATTCCTGGTGAAGTCTTCCACCCTGTAGTCAATCACGTGGTCCGCCCCAAGATCCCGTATCCTCTGGACGTTTCGTGTGCTGCATACAGCGGTAACTTCGGCACCGTAGTACTTGGCAAGCTGAACTGCAAAGGTTCCAACGCCGCCGCTTGCCCCGTGGATCAGGACTTGTTGCCCCGGCTTGATACACCCGACATCACGCAGTGCCTGGAGGGCCGTAACAGACGCCGTCGGCGAAGCCGCTGCATTCTCAAAAGACACTCCTGTCGGCTTTCGAACCACTGTATTCTGGGAAGCTCGAACGTATTCAGCCATGCCGCCGAACCCGCAGCGGGAAGTATCCGCAACGACTTCGTCCCCTGGCTCAAATGCCAAGACATCCTTGCCGACCGACTCTACCGTTCCGGCAATGTCAGCCCCGAATATCTTGCTTTTCGGTATGCCGAGTCCCATTTTGAAAAGACGGTAATCCGCCGCATTCAGCGAAGTCGTATGGACTCTGATCAGGATTTCTCCATCGCCGGGTACGGGCTTTTCAACGTCACAGTAGGTGAAGCGATCGGGGGATGTCTTGTCGTAGACGACTGCTTTCATTCCACTCTCCTCATGCTCTGAAATCGTTCTTCTATCCATCACGTATTCTCCTTGGTCTTGTACCCAAACACCTCACTGATTGGCAGGCCGAATGCGTCGGCGATGCGGAAAGCCAGTTCGAGTGTGGGTGAGTATTTTCCTGCTTCCACGGCGATGACCGTTTGCCTGGAGACACCTGCTTTCTCAGCGAGTGCCTGCTGGGTCATTTCGCTGGCAAAGAAACGAAGCGTACGAATGTTGTTGGTAACTTCGAACTTCTTAGCCACTGCTGACACCCTTTCCATAGAAGTACAGGCTCGTAGCGCCTTCCATCAACGATCCGACAAGGAATGAAAGGTACATCACGTTCAGCATGACAACCGTTGAGTAGCCGAGGACCAGAAGGATCAGTGCGCCGACAAATCCGACACCGGCGAGAACGAAGCCTATCTGCGAGGACTTCAGCTCGATCAGCTTGTCCATCTCATCTTCGATCATGGTGGCTTCAATCCTCTTGTTGACCTCCTTCTCATCGCATGCCCGTTCTTTGACAGCAATGCCAATCGAAAGGGCGATATGAAAAATGATCTGGAGGATAATGATCCCTACGACTCCGATGCCAATAAAGACAAGCATTGTCCCCGCCCAGAACTTCAGATTTCCTTCAGCAATAGCGCCCGAGGAATAGCGACCGAATGCATAGATGCAGTAGGCGGCAAGAACCAGGGCTCCCCCAACCATACTTGTTATTGTCTTCTTGCTTTGGTAAGACATGGTCAACACTCTCCTTTACAATGTGTAATGTCTAGCGGACACATTGTACAGTATATTATCCTTAGTGTCAAGAATCTTTGACATACATAGCAACATTGCTTCATTTAATGCTCGTTCTGGCCATCAGTAGAGGGAGTCGCTAGTCATTTGTGAAGGTCAGCTCTGAGGTGCCGACGGCTGGAAGTCAGTCCCAGACGGAGAAAGAGATATGATGGTGGTCGTGTGGTGGAGATAGGGGCGAACAGGTCATCTTGCGACCCGTGCGCAATGCTTGTACTCAAGAGCGTCTTTGAGGTCGTCCTGAGTTCTGGTCAAGGACTGGCAAAACGTTAGACTCAGGCGGGTTACGTCAGCGCATTGGTGGCGTGAATTGCAATACTTGCGCTCATACGTTATGCTGTAAACGTAACATTGTGGGAGAGGGCAGGACGCGGAAGGTGGGCTATTGCATTGTCGTGAGGTTGGCACCCGCGAGCGACGTCCCGGTCACTCTCAGCCGACCTACCCAGCTGAGCGTCGGCTGTCAAAGGGGTTCCTTCAGTGATGAGAAAAGGAGTTAGACTCGCGGTTCTAGTAGCTGTTCTTCTCTTCATCGTTCTTGATACAGTCGGGATGGTCTATCTGAACCACAAAAGGATAGCCGACGAACAATATCTGGCCAAAATGAGTCAACTTAATATTGTGGCTCAGGAAAACCAGCTCGTGGTTGATAAAAATCAAGTAATTATCAATAAGGCTCAGGATGTGTCCAATCAACAGGTGACCGAGTTCGATTCCACTCAAAATCAAATTAACGCAGGACTCATGCGAGCGCTAGGCATATACTAATCCCCGCTCCACATCCTATAAGAAAGGAGAGTTTCATATGAGCAAAGTAGACGACCTGCGATCCTTCGGCAATCCTTTGACTGGGTCGCCCTTCGGTCTTGACAGGAGCACGGGGAGAAGGGGCACTCAGTTCCCTTAACGGGACGACTCGCGGTGAACGTAGAATCCCCTGCACTCGGGCTTTTTGCTCTGCATGTTTTCAGCAGAGCCACAACTGGAGGTTGTAGGGAGCTTGTCACAGGTACGGGCTGACACCGCAAGCGGCAGCGGGAGCAAACACAGTCGGTGGTGCAGCCAGCGGCTGAGTCCTCACTTGCACAACTGCGGGTCACCATGTCGACATGGCAGGGTCGCGCGGCACCAAGCTACTGTCTCCCATCTCAACGTGAGCCGCCAGTTCTGACAAGTCTCGAATAGTGGTTCACCTTGAGACCGTTCTGTCACCTACTTCGTCCACATCGCATGAGTTAAGCACAGCAGAGCAGCCACGAAGGCAATTACCTGAAGCCAGACTGCAACCCCTCCTACTATCAACAAGACCCGCCAATCTCCCAGGAATCTCCATAGTCTCTTGGCAATTCCTGGTTTCGCGGATTCCTTCTTGTCGATGATACGACTGATGGCCAGGGCATAGTTCACCGACATCGCCGAGAACGCTATCATGTACAGGAACCCGCACAGGATTGACAGGATACTCGTAAGCCATGCCAGTTTCAGTGTAGCCTGTTGAGCTTCTGGTATGACGCGGCTCGCCCCTGAACCGAGAACGCTATTGAAGATGAAACCCAGGAGAACCGTTGTAGCTAGTGTAACTCCGCCTGAGAACTCATGGAAGTAGTCACCTGCCGCTTTTTGATAGTCGTCTACCTCTTTGAGTAGCTCCTGTGGCAATTCCTGATAGCTCTGTCGTCCCTTTCTTGTGATGGAGTGCACATCGGGTGTGACATCAGGCGTGCGTACCTTCTCCTCCGATTCCCGCGTAGTCGAGTCCTGACCTCCTGCCCCATGCACGGCCTCATCTCCGGTCTCCTTTGTGCTTCGTTTGGATTCTTGCTGTCTGCTGTGACTCTTTGACATATGTCCTGCCCCCTTCGATTCGCAACGTTGAACCTGCGACTCACCTGTCATACTGGAAACACAATCTATCATAATGTAGCACAGACGCGTGGTTGAGGATACAAACACCAATGACACGAAGATAGGGAGGCAATTGCGGGCGATGACCCAACCGTGGTCGGGGCGATACGAACTGCCCTCGCTTCAGTTGAGCACTGTACACAACAGCATGGCGCGAGTACAATGATTAGTATCACAAGGCAGGGAGGCGCATGATGATGTTTGGGCACAGTAGACATGGAGAGACGCAGGTCATCATAGTCATTGGTATGGTCGTGATGCTCATCCTTGGAGTGGTCTTCGACCGGTTGTTCCTGTTGCAGGCACTGCCCACAGCCCGAGTACGCGAGCTTCTGCACCTTGGGGTGACGCAGACGCCTGTCAGTACACCTGCGTCGGGCTCAACGCAGGCGCAGCATCCCGCGTCGACTACTTCGAGTAGCTCGGCGCGCTCTGGCCCCCAGTATCTTGGCTCGTCAGGTGCCACGATTGCGAGCTCCCTCGAGATGACCTCGGGACCTACCTTCTCCGGTTCGTACATCAGAGGGGTCATTCGGAACAAGTCGGGCAAGCAGCTTGGCGCGGTACGCGTGGACTTCGCTTTGTATGACGCCAGCGGCAACAACCTAGACACAGCCATGGACATGTTCGGACCGCTGGGGCCGGGCGAGACGTGGCGGTACGAGGCACTAATACTCGACAACGACGCTGCCAGTTTCAAGCTCACGGCGATTGAGGGCTTCTAGATGCAATGATAGACGCTGCGGGCTTGCAGATAGGCGCCTATTTTCGCACACTGCAGAACTCGGCAGAGGGTTAGTCGAGTGGTGAACAGCTACTGGGACTCCTTGGTGCTCGGCCGAATCCTGGATTCAGCGGACGAATGCCGACGGTCTAGCAGACAGTCTCTTCAACGTTGGCTTTCCTTGTTTGAAGAGATTGTCGTGTCGCATCGTGGCATTATGGCTTCCGGTCTTCTGCAGGGGTACCCAGAGGAAGTGGGGGTTCCGGTCGGACTAGTGAGGTGCTCATTCGACTACTTCACCGCTGCAATAGATGTTGGCCTTTCCGGCCAGGTTCCCGCCTGCTTTGGTCTGCAGCGGCTCTGCATCGAGAGCGCTGTGTATGCGCATAGCATCATGCGCAGACCAGAGTTGGGAGATATCTGGCTCATGCGCAATGACACACCGGAGAACAGGAAGTCTTTCCAGAGGGAGTTCCAGATAACGGACCTGATTGACGCATTGCCGGATTCGGACCTACTGCCACATGGAGACACCAAGGAGCTATACAACCTAACAATAGACTGGGGTGGACATCCTAACCGCGATGCAGCCCTTGCGAGTGCGATGAGATGGGGTTCGAAGGAACGGCAATCTGGTGGTGCCGAGTTTCTTGAGTTGGAGGGACTGCCGCTTTTGCTGGCACTGAAGACAACGGCACTCACGGGATACTGCATGGCTTGTCTTGAGGAGAAAATGTTCAGCGTTGCACTTGCCCCTCGTACGTTTCCTGAACGGGTTCATGCATTGGCCGTTTCCAGTCACGGTGACCCGAAGACCTACGGTATCGCGGCGGGCCCTCAGTCCGAGCCAAGAACGCGGTGAGTGTAACGGTTGCGCCTTTGTGAGCCAAGTGCTGATGAGTAGGAGGACATAGTCATGATTGACGAAGGGAGCAGATTGCCGACCATAACGCAGATTCTGGACCGGGCGGAAGGCAATCGTCACGTAAGTAGACAGTCATTGTCTGACTGGTGTTCGCTGTTTCAGGAGGTGGTTGTCTCACATGACGGCATTATGACTCCTGGTGTCGTCCAGGGGAATCTGCAGAACCTGACTATTCCAATGCTGCTTGTCAACTGTGCTTTCTCGTACTTCATCGCGGCCGTCGACACGTGTCTTTCTGGACAGGTATCACCGTGTTTTGCCCTTCTGCGACTGTGTATCGAGAGCTCTGTCTATGCCCATGAGGTCTTGCGAAGACCGGAGCTTGGCCCCATCTGGGTTATGCGCAGTAATTCGGATGCCGACTTGCGGGCATGCAGGGCGAGGTTCAACATCACGGACTTCTTGAATGAACTACCCGAAGCTGGTCTAGCTCCACGTGCCGTGGTTCGCAGTCTCTACGACAGAACGATTAGCTATGGTGGTCATCCGAACTCTGGAGGGGTGCTCTCAATTGGAGGAGTCCACGAGACCGATGAGTACGTGTCTGTTGGTATAGAACTGTTCAGTGAAGGGCTTCCGCTGCTTCACGCGCTCAAGGCAACGGCTGAGGTAGGGCATGCCATGGTCTGTCTGGAAGACCTCATGTTCAACGTCCACCTGGCTCCCGTAGGTATGCCGGAACGGATTGTGACTCTAAATGCCGCTGGCTTGCACAACATTACTGCAGCGGGCAACAAGCCAGCAGAGTAGCCGTGGTCTCAGGCCCAAGTGGCAAGGAGAGTCTGTCCATGCCACGGGCTGAGTCGCATGACGCCGGGGACATCCAAGGCGCAAGTGTGGTCGGGAAGGAGGGGCTAGATGAGGATACTCAGCAACGACACCGTAGCCAGAATCGTGCTTTACCGCTTGTATGCCAAGCCCACGGGCGTGAATGTTCCGAATATTCCCGCTCTCAAGGGTCTCTGCGGCTCCAAAATGGACATGATACCCGACAGGACGCTAGCCACCATTGTGGCAGGGTCTCCAGCAGGTCTGCTCGGCCATGGTCTTGTGACGTGCAAACCGGGTGGGTCTCCGACGTGCCCCTTTGGAGCTCTCGACATCGAACTAACAGATGAAGGGCGCGCCTGGGTAGAACTACATTCTGCTTCGGGTTGCCTGCACCGCATCGGGGCATGGCTTGTTGAACACGTCGCGGCGGCCGTCATATCCGCAGTCATCGGTGGTGCGCTCGCTGGCGGGCTCGGGGGTTGGTTCCTGAGAGGCTTGCTGGAGCGGTAACTGCAAAGAAGTCACCCAACGGGCGCTCCGGTTCGGGAGGCGGAATCCCTAGCCTGACGGTCGGTTGACGAGCGCTTTCAGTCGTCGCACGCTGAGTTCTCCGTTGCTGCGACGCAGTGTCGCATGGCAGTTCGAGTAGGCAATACCTAGGTCCTCAAGCCGCGTGGGTGCTCCAGGTGCGAGCTAATGCAATTGAAGTACGGTGTCGCGCAGTGGCTACACGACGAATGACAACATGGCTACACGACGAATGACAACATGGCTACACGACGATTGGCTACATTCGCTTTGGCAACACTCTCTGTCAGCAATGTAGTCACAAGTCTGGAACATGGCTTAGATACTGTCTCCAGATATGACTACACAGAAATCCAAGAAGGCGATATTTGGTGCGTCTCTGGTGCGACGTCGAGTTCAGCTCCCGGCGCGCTGGCTGAGAGAGCAACTTCGCGGTTGGAGGGCCACTTAATGAGCTGTTCCGAGCTACCAGTCACATTCTCTCAGCATCACAAGGTCATAACTGCTCCTAGTGGAGACAGGTTGGGTTACGATTGGCTGCGTCTCGGCCTACGCATTAGTGCAAGGTGTCATCTGGGACTGGCTATGGTCCCGTGCCGTCGCTCTCATTGGTGCATCCATCCTCTGTCGAAGGATTCGCCTTGGGCTCTGGAAGCATGTGGCGCTTCTCTGACGCTCTTGTGGCCTTGCGGTCGGCTGTAAGGCGTTCCTTGACAAGTACGTGTACTTCATCGAAGAGGGAGCTCACGGACTGCTGAAAGGTTCTGCAGTCAGTAACGCTGGGCAGCGTGGGATATCGAATATCATCCGGGAAGGAGATATTCGCAAAGGACAGCTGGCGTCGCTTGGGCAGGTCAGCAAGTGGTGGGAGCCAACCTAGCGGCAGAGCCTGCACGCCATATCGTCGAGTCAGAACCGTGGCTAGGTACTCCTTGTAGAGCGAGGGACTGGATTTGAGATATCTCACGTTCACCTGGTCACGCATGAGCAAAGCAAGACCCGCCACGGTGCCTACTGGAAGGGAGAGCCCCAGGCGTGCTGCGACCAGCAAGGAAACGTTGTTCACTTCGCCCTCGGTCAGCGAACTCAGGAGCCGAGTGGCACTGTCGGGACGATTGCGCACGACACAGGCCGTGAGCAGTGCTGTCATACTGTATGCTTGGAAGGATTTGTTCAGGTGATGTTGTCGCAGCATGACGGTCTCTTCAAACGCACCCTGGAAGTCGCCCAAGAGCAGCTGGCGCTCAAGACCATAGTAGTATAGAAAGGCATATCCTGGGTCAACTGGACCTGCCGGGTCTTGAAGCCAGTTGAGGTATATCCCTCGTTGGAACGGCGACAGAGCACCGTACCGAGGGTAGTAAGGTGTTCTCGGCACCGAGGCGACGTCTTGAGGTAGCAGTGCTGGCTCGTCAACGTAGATGGTGCTCGGCTCAGTCTTGAACAGCATGCTCTCGAGAGAGCCTGAGAGCATGTCTAGTTTGACTCGGAGTTCAAAATCAGAGCTCACAGCGGGCCCCTTGGCCATGTAAAGAAGAGCCACAGTACGAGCTGGAATGTGAAAGGCAGTGCGCCCCATGCCTTGTCCGACTTTGATGACAGTGCTCGGTTGAATAGCCCCGTGAGCTGGAACGAGCTCGCTACGACTTCTGCCAAACCATCCCATTACTCCTCCTTCGACTCGTGGCCACGACCTCGGAACAGGGACTGCGAGTCGTTGACCAACCACACGTTACCATAACACCATTACGCAATAACACCATTACACAATGACACCATGACGGTATGTGCTCTCCACGCCTTGGCTCAGCTGCATGCTATATACAACAGCACGGCGCGAGTACAATAGTCAGTATCATAAGGCAGGGAGGCGCATGGGATAAAGACGCTGGATAAGGTCTGCGTCTTTCAAACGTGCTGACCGCAATAGTTTACAGTGGAGGCGTGACAGTGGAAACAAGAGAGAAGGTGCGGTTTCAGAGCATGCCTGGTGGGCTGGTTGTGTATGTAGAGGACTTGAGAGCGTTGTTGCAGGAGCTTGCTGATAAGGTGAAAAAGGATGGAGAGGCTCTCGACAGAGGGTTAGGGTTCGGCCATACTTGGCATTCGAGTGAAAAAGAAAAGGTGGATAGGGCGTTCACGTTGATGTCGCTGGGGGGTCAGAACATGGCATTGAGTGCGGTCATAGAGTTTCTGGTAGAGGCTCAGACAGATGTGGTGAAGGTGGCCGAAGGTGATGAGAAAGGGGACGTATTTCATATTCCACCAAGGCGTGTAAAGTGATGACGGTGGACAACAGAGAATATGCTGTACACCCGCCCTATATATCAGAACACCTCCTACCTATTTCGATGACCTGTTGACTTAGCCTGCTGTTGACAAACTACCATAGGGTTACCACTTCCGTTGCCGACTACTTCGAAGCGGAAACGACCTATGTACACCCCGCTATGTCCGCTACCATAAGGGTTTCCAGCATTTCTGGGGAGCTGTCGTTGGAGAGGTCGACAGTCGGCTATCTGCTCAAGCACGGAACAGAAGGGAGTGCTCAAGGCGACTTTGGGGCGGGCGAGACTGCGCCATGGTCGGAAGCGAGAGTTTCTGCAGAGCTCTCTGGCGCTGTGATAACGGGCGAGGAGAGTCAGTGGGGTTCAAAGGCCGATGCTGGAAACGTAGTGTTGATGCGGTGTTGGTGGAGATAGGGGGGCTCGAACCCCCGACCTCCTGCATGCCATGCAGGCGCTCTCCCAGCTGAGCTATATCCCCACGTATGAGAAACGAACAGTGAAAGTATAGCTGGAAGGCCCCGAGTGTCAA
>Ga0209538_1001425_pt1 | contig 12660 bp, 11 predicted proteins | sample BarGraNGADG00211_2_FD_184492 | JGI IMG/M metagenome (GOLD analysis project Ga0209538, IMG submission 184492) | Arctic peat soil microbial communities from Barrow, Alaska - Barrow Graham LP Ref core NGADG0004-211 (SPAdes) (version 2) | ecosystem: Environmental > Terrestrial > Soil > Wetlands >... | reverse complement strand
AATTTATATTAGTTCAAAGCTTGTTGCACCCGTGCGACATTTGTCGGTAAGCTCATTTATGGTCCGTGTTCCACTCGCAGATTCGGGTTATTACACCGCACTAGCAGACGAAGTCACAAATGTGCTGATAATCAGTATACCAACCATTGCTATTTATGTCAATTTGTGTCGTGCTATTTACAAGCTTCTTTGCAATAATTTACTCTATTTGCTTCGTGTTCAGGATTAGTAAGTGCAAAGTGCATAACACCGTCATCACCACTTAAAAAATACCAATAATCGGTCGTAGCAGGCTGTGCAACTGCCAGCAGTGCCGTAATGCCAGGTACGGCAATTGGTCCAGGAGGTAATCCTATGGATAGGCGAGTATTATATGGCGAAACTAACCCATAATCTTCTGATTCTTGACCTGTTTTATGAGCAATATATATTGACGTCACATCAGATCCAAGCGGCATATCTATCGCCAAGCGCGAATAAAACACCTGGGCAACTTGTTTTTGGTCCTGAGTCGGTTCCTTTTGACCTATGGAGCTGCTGACTTCACGCTGAATGATTGATGCCAACGTAATGCCTTGGTACAAGCTTAGATCGTGGCTTGAAAAGTCGGCAACTAAATTATTATCTTTGATTTCAGTATAAAATTCGTCAAAAGTCCGCTGCAAAATCTCTTCGACCGTGGCTCCGGTATTGAAATTATAAGTATCCCCATAGACATAACCTTCCAGATCGGCGCTCGACGGCTTGCCATCAAACAGCGGACCACTATAAGTCTCGTTTAGGGCTGCCACGATTTCCGCGTCTGAGTATCCGGCATTTTCAAGAACCGTGGTAACATCCCCTTTCTTTGACTTTGGCTTGTCAGTTGTATCAGTCAGCGTGGCGCCAGGGTAAAAAGTAATACTAAATTGATCAATCGATCCATTTACTATATGCTGTACTATCTGTGGCGTCGTTTCGGCGGGCGATAAACGATAAGTTCCTGCCTGTAAGAGATTACTCTTGCCGGAAAGACGCGTGTAAATATCAAAGGCGGAGGAGGAACGGATAATTGATTGTTTTTCTAACTCTTTGCCGATTTGGCTCGGCGTACTACCCGAGGCGATAGTAATTTTATCCAATTTGCCAATGTCGTTACCGACAGGTTTAAGCTGAATGTTATACCAGATAACCACGCTAGCAGCTACGCCAAGAATAATTGCCACCACTATGCCAACAGTCCATAGCAAAATCTTACGCATTGGTAGTTTTTTAGGACGTACTAAACCGCTAGGTTGCCCATTAATCGGCTGAGGCTTCAACTTGTTTTGGGTTACCGATTCTTCTTTAGGCATAATTTGCCTCAATGTAATCTTGCAATATTATAGCGGCTGCTTGGGCGTCAATATCGCCTTTTGAGTACGGGCGATTATATCCCACTAGTTGTTGCTCGGCGATGACACTAGTCAGCGATTCATCTTGGAATACAATTTTCGGAGCAATGTCCGATAATTTTTTGGCAAATTCTTCGACATACTGAGTTTGTGCGGTTGGCTCACCGGCTTGATTGCGAGGATAGCCAATCACCAAAATGTCAGCATTTTCTTTGATGATTATCTCGGCGATTGCTTCTATTTCGTTACCGTCGACCTCGATTGTTTCAAATGGCACGGCAATGCGTATAGCACTGTCACCGACCGCAACGCCAATGCGTTTTTCGCCGATATCTAAACAAACAATTGTAATTGATTTAGGCATTTTGAAGTATAAATTGAACGTCAATTTTGTTGACATCGGTCGGAACAGTAGTCACCCAGAAATATGAGAATTTAATGTCGACATTGTTAACACCCTTAATGCCGCTAAGGAGAGCTTGGGTGTCGCCAAATTGTTTACCCTTTATCTGTTGTTTAATTGACGCATCATTAATATTCGGACCAATTTGACCAGTAGCGTTTATATTAATAGTGGCGCCCTGATCGCTAGAAAAATACCCAGACAACTTGGCATTATTAATACCATCACTATAAATACGCTGGCTATTGCCGCTAATTTGCTTGTTAACCGCGTCCTTTAAGTATGTTTCGATTTCCGATTTAGCAACGGCGGTTATCGAAAAGGTGGTAGATGAAGTTAGTTTAGCTTTTCCGTCTGTCGCTTCAGCATTAATGGCCGGCACGGATACAGCGGCGGCGTGATTGACATTGAAACTATCGGCAATCACCGATTCACCATTAATAAATTGCTTGATAAGCTGCTGCTTGACGCTATCACTAGATAAATCAACCAGAGCTTGACTGGCTTTTTGAACGTCGCCTGCAGTCACAACCGTTGTGACCTTAGTCGTGCCGCCAGTCATACCACTACCTTCTGAGCTGATACCCATAACGCTGGCTTGATATGTTCGAGCTGATAAGTTGCAACCTTCTCCTGGATCAGATGATGAGACATTTAAAGTGGCGGAATCTTGTATAAAACCAACTGCACCAACTTGAGTTGGCGCAAGCGTAACAGCCGCAGCGTTGAAAAAAGTACAACCAGTATTAGTAAAAGCAGTCCCCGCTGGTACAACCAATGGGTTAGTAGACACAGATGTCCTTGTAATTTTAATGGTACCACTCGCTTTTACGCCGACATCTTTTTGACCAGTCGCAGTAAAATCAACACTTACGTCCTTTTTAATTTGTTTTGAGACAGTTTGGATAATATCTTTGCTAATGTCAGTCGCGGCAGTTCCGCCTAGTTTCACAGACAAGCTAACTGGTGCTGGCGACGTTTTGGCAGTGATAATTACCGTAGCGGCAGGCGCAAATTGTATTGCCCAAACTAGAAAAGCAATTAGCAAGATACCAAGGGCGGCACCGATGAAAAGCTTTTTGCGAAAACGCGAGAAATCTGGTACTTTAACGCCACTTTTTGGAGTAGCTTTTGATGGTTTAGAACCTTCGTTTTCAATGTCGATAGTGTCAATAACCTCGGCAACATCATCACCTTGGTTGGAATCAGCAGTTTTTGCTAATTCGCCTATCGGTAATTGCGAGCCGTCAATTATGTCTTCGCCATCATCAATTTCCAGGGCGGCAATCTCGGCAATCTCGGGTTTACTTTGCAAGTTTCTGGCAACAGGAATTTTAGACATCGCTGAAAGAGCAATTAATGCTTTGTTATTAGTAATAAGCACCAAACGTTTGTCGCTATCATCAGCCATCCTAGCCAGTAGTCGCAAATTGACGGCACTTTGTAATATCCCAATGCGCTTGGGTGGAACTAGGGCGACGATTTTCTCGGAGCTGGCCTTTATTTTGCCAATAATCGCCGTGATATCGTCTTCAACATCAATGTAAATTACGTCTTTATTCATATTTATATCCTAAGAATCCGATTTAGTTTTTCTTTAATCGTATCATTGTCACTACTGCCTATCATCGTATCATAACCAACCCTCAGTAGACCCATAGCGGTAATAAACGTGTGATCCGAAACGATACCGGTTGAATCAGTAATACCGATGACTTCTGATGGATGGATGTAGTGAACTGTTGGTTTTTTAGTGAATGGCAAATCCTTGTGCCAATCTTGCTGTTTCAAAGCCTCAACAAGTTTAGTCAAGCTGGCACCACCACCGCATAACAAAATGCGATTAGGCAAATGGTCAGCTGAATCAAACTCGCTTAACGCCAGTTCGACGCCAGCTATCCAAACTTCTAGGGTTTTATCGATTGCCGCATTAACACCTTCCGCAACACTTGGTTTGATTTGACTGTTTTCAATATTAACCTTTAATTTTTCGGCGTCATTATAAGATAAATCTAATTCGCTAGCAATAGTGCGCGTAAAACTGCGACCGCCGATACCAAACATTTTAGTGCCTTCGACACCGCCATCATTGACGACTGCAATGTCGGTCGTGCCACCACCAACGTCAACGAGAATTGCTGTAAAATTGCTGTTGGCATCAGTCCCAAGCACGCTCCGACTGACTGCAAACGGTTCGGCCGCGACCGCCAAAAGTTCAAGCGATAATTCCTCGGCCACACGTTCTAACGCACCGATATGAACCATCGGCGCAAAAGCCGTGTAGATTTGAACGGCCACGTCGTGACCCTGAAAGCCAATTGGGTTACTTACTTTATAGCCATCAATATGGATACTGACAAGGGCGCTATTGACGAGTTTAATCTCGACATCCGCGTTGCCGGTTTCAAGCGCAATTTGTTTTTGAGCTTTGCCCTGAGCACGTTCCTGAACTTTTTCAATAATAAATTCCATTTCGGCGGTGTCTAATGGACGGTCGGATTGAGGACGGCGGTAGCGAATGGTGTTAGTCACGCCTTTGACAAGCTCGCCGGCAATGCCGATTACGACACGTTTAGCCTGTAATCCTGCTTGGTCTTCAGCCTCAGAAAGCGCTTCTTCGCAGTTACGAACCACGCCCGAAATATCGGCGATTGCACCGGAATACATATCACTCAGGTCTTGACGAGCACGACCAACACCAACAATATCCAATTTGTCACCGTCCAGTTTGGCAATTAACGCTTTGACAAATTCCGTACCAATATCAAGCGCGACAATATAATCGTCTGCTGCATTATCTTTTCGAATTTTTCGTAGTTTTTCAAATACCATAGACATACTCCATTATATACCAACTGCGCTTATGGTCACAGGGTATAAAATATTAAATTAAGACAGCTTTGATGCGGCGGACGCCGGCGGAGCTGGATTCTTCTTTGGTGATTTTGAATTTTCTCTTAAGTGGTGTACCCGTTGCACCATTGCCGCCTTCGGTTAATTCGCCGGTGTAGTCGATGTGTGGACCGCCGCAAATTTCCAGGCTGAACGGTTTTTCAGCGCCATCAGCCATCATTTTATAAACCTTAACTTTTTCGCCGTATTTATCGCCGAATTCACCATAAGCTCCCATTGCACGAGCTTCAGCAAGTGGATATTCTGCAAAACTTACTTTCAAATTCTTTGTGATTTGCTCATTTACAATATCTTCAATTTGTTTTATTTTATCTGGATCAACTTTTTCTGGATATGAAAAGTCAAACCGCAATCGTTCTTCGTTGATATTACAACCGCGCTGCGCCACGTCATCGCCCAAAACCATCCTGAGGGCCTGCCCCATCAAATGCGCCGTGGTGTGATATTTCGTATGCATTGCCGTATCACCTTCGAGCCCGCCTTTGAAAACACCTTTAGTAGCAGTTTGACTACGCAGACGTTGTTCGGCCATTTTGCCATCAAACTCGACGCGCCAATTCTCGGATAAATTGATGCTTTGCTTGAAAGCCTCTTCCGTTGAAAGTTCGACCGGGAAGCCATAGGTATCATAGAGCGTGAATAATTCCACACCGGTCAACCCGTTGTTTACAAACTTCTTGAGCTCACGCAGACCTTTGATAAGAGTTTGACGGAATATTTTTTCTTCCTTGACTAGAATTGCAATAACTTCTTCGCGCTGCTGTTTAACCTCTGGATAATCATCAATATACAAGTCGGCAATCACTGGTACGATTTCCTGCAGGAAGTTTTGTTCAATGCCCAGATCAAACGCAAAGCGAACAGCGCGGCGAAGCAAACGACGCATAACATAGCCTTGTTCTTTATTACTCGGGACAATCCCGTCAACTGCCAGAAAAGTTGCCGCACGCAAGTGATCGGCGATCACTCGCATACTTTCGGTATGACTCTCGTAGTTTTTACCGCTAAGCGCCTGCAATTTTTCGATAATCGGCCACAATAAACTAATTTTAAAGATATCAGGGCTATCAATCGCGGCGGCGGCGATTCGCTCTAGCCCACCGCCAAAATCAACATTTTTCTTTACTAATGGTTCGAAATTACCATCATCCAAACGACGATATTGCATAAATACTTGATTACCAATTTCCAAAAAGCGACCACTATCACTGGTTGGATGTGCTAGGCCAAATCCTTCAGCGTGATTTTGTGGGCCAAAATCATAGAAAACTTCACTATCGGGTCCACAGGGATCGCCGATTGGCGTTTTATCAAGCCCGCCGCCTCGCGACCACCAATTTTCACCATCGTCATAAAAGAAAATACGCTCGCCCAGATTAATACCTCGCTTGTCGCCGTCTTCCTGACTGCCAATCTCGACAATCTTGGCTTCAATCCCCTTTTCGGTAAATACTTTTTGCCAAATATTAGCCGCTTCATCATCGCGAGGGATACCATGTGCTTTATCACCAATGAACACCGTAACATAAATTTTTTCGGGGTCCAACCCTGATTTTTCGGTCAAAAACTCAAAGAACCAACGAATTTGCTGCTCTTTGAAATAGTCACCCAAACTCCAGTTACCCAACATTTCGAAAAATGTCGTATGACGATTATCACCAACATCTTCGATGTCTTGAGTTCGGAAGCAAGCCTGACTGTTCACTAATCTAATGCCGCTTGGATGTGATTCACCCAAAAGGTACGGCATCAATTGCTGCATACCACTGCCTGTAAATAATGTTGTCGGATCATTATTCGGAATTAGCTTGGCGCGCGAAATGATTACGTGTCCACGTTCCTCAAAAAACTTTAGATATTCGTTTCGGATTTGTTGAGCGTTCATATCTGTTGATTTTATCACTTTTTCATCCTTCCATCCATATCAAAAATAACATCCCAAATATATTACACTTTTGGTCCGACCGGACCAAAAGTGTAATATATTAATATAAATTCGATAGGTATTATCTTTAGATTACTCAAATTATAATTCCGCCTCCAAGACAAATATCACCGTCATAAATGACGATAGATTGGCCGGGGGCGATTGCTCGCTGAGGGTTTTCTAGTTTTAAAATAATATCACTATCATCAAAGCTGAGTGAGGTATCAATAAGCGGTGCGCGATGACGCACGCGAATTTTGTATTTACCTTCGCTTGGTGCTTCATTAATCCAGTGCACATCACTTAATTTGATTGTGTCCTTCCATAGTGTGTTGTCATTTAAATCAGTCGTGACATAGACTTCATTCTTATCCATATCTTTGCCGATGACATAATATGGCAAGCCACCACCAACATCTAATCCGTGACGCTGACCAAGTGTATAAAAGATTGCACCGTCATGATGACCCAATACTTTGCCAGACTTTTTGTCGATAATATCGCCTGGTTGTTGATCAACGTATTGGCTAAGAAAATCGCGAATACCAACCTGACCGACAAAACAAATACCCTGCGAATCTTTTTTAGCCGCCGTAGTCAGTCCGCGCTCCGCCGCCATTTTGCGCACATCAGGTTTAGTAAATTCACCGATCGGGAATAATGTTCGACCCAGCGCTTCACCCGTAATACGATACAAGAAATAGGTTTGGTCTTTATTAGTGTCAACCGCCATTTTCAGAATGCCACTTTTCTTGGGCCCTCCATCAACAGTCCTATCAGAACGGCTTCGCTCCAGGTCCGATAAGGGCCCCGACGCCTTATTGAACTCGGGCTGCAGATGTCTTGATAAGGTAGCCGCTGGATTATCGACTAGACAACTCCCTACTGAGTCAACCTCACAGGAAGTCGCATTAGATAATTCATTAACTATTTCTGAGGAACATCTGCAATCCGAGTACGACAAGGCGCCGGGGCCCTTGTCGTGCCCGGCATGAAGCCGTTCCGAGGGGATAGTTAATGAATTATCGTTCTGCTTCACTCTTGCATAATGACCAGTCGCGATCATATCGGCGCCGTCTTCAAGTGCTGCATCTAAAAATAATTTGAATTTCACCTCTTGATTACACATAATATCGGGGTTTGGCGTGCGGCCATTTTTGTACTCATCAATCATATAATCGACTACTTTATGTTTGTACTCATTTTCAAAATCGAAAACCTTAAAATCAATGCCAAGTTGCACCGCGACCCGTTTGGCGTCAGCTAAATCATCAGCCCAAGGGCACTTTACACCAGGTAAATCCGCAGTCCAATTTTTCATATAGACACCAGTTACATCGTAGCTTTGCTCAACAAGCAACGCCGCGGTCAACGACGAATCAACTCCGCCGCTCATACCAACATAAACTTTTAATTTTTCATTCATGACCAAATGCCAGTGACATAAAAGGCAGCAATTTTCACAAGCTCACTACCAGCTAACCACCAGCCGCGTGGCAATACCCACCACCAAAATGACCAATCTTTATCGGTCTGAACTGGGTGATTCAATATGGTTACATCGTGTGTGTGTTTATTAAATTCCAGGCTAGCACGACGCTGGTGATATCCAGAGGTGACTAAAATAACACTTTTAATATTGAGTTTAGTAAATATCGTTTGAGAATTTTCGGCATTTTGTTTTGTCGTTTCGGCATATTCGTCAAGATAAATCGCCGTATCAGGAACACCTGCCTTGATGGCATATGTCTTCATGACAGCAGCATTACTTGGGCCTGTTTTGTCCTGCGCCGCACCAGAAAAAATCAACGTGTCTGACCAACCATTTTCATACAAAGCAATCGCCTCGTTGGCTCGAGCCTCGGTATCACCACCGCTGACCGCAACAATCGCGTCAACTGATTGACAATTGGTACCGGCACCCGGTGTTTTGCCGCAATTGCTTAAATCGTCAGGTTGCAAATATATACTAAGTCCAACAATAACGGCAACTACAATAATAATTAATACAATAAGGCGTCTAGTCATCGCCCTAACCGTTCGTATTCTCGTTTTACTTCTTCGACTATAATCTCGCCTGCACGTTTAGTGTTTTCGAGTGTAGACAGATGACCAAGCGTAATCCTGATGCTGCCGTCAGCCACCTCAGGTGAAAGTCCAATTGCAGTCAAAACGTGCGAACGCGTACCCTTATTTGCAGCACAAGCACTGCCCGTCGCCACCAACACTCCCCTATTTTCAAGAATAAAAATCAACCGTTCGCCATCTAGACCAGGAAACGAAATGTGCAAATGTCCAGCTAAACGGTGTTTCATATGGCCTGATATTATCGCCTTTGGAAACGCGTCGACAAGAGTCTGTTGTAAATCGTCGCGCAATTCCAACAGACGCTCCGATTCGTATTTACGGTGTTCAGTTACCAGTTCCAAAGCCCGCGCAAAACCAACCACACCGGCAACATTCTCGGTACCGCTACGAAGTCCGCGTTCTTGACCCCCACCGACAATCTGTGGCTGCAATCGCACGTAGCTAGCCGCCCATAATAAACCAACTTGTTTTGGCCCATAAATCTTGCCAGCATTAAGCGTCAACATATCAACCCCTAAACGCGCAACGTTAATGTCCAGTTGCCCGGCACACTGTGAAGCATCACTGTGTAAATAAATTGGCGTCATGTCACCTTTGCAAAGGCGAGTTTCACGTTCATCCCTAATAACTCCAGCAATATCACGGATTGGCTGAACCACACCCAGTTCATTATTAGCAAGTGCCACACTAACCAACTGTGTATCTGGTCTAATTGCCGCTTTTACGACGTCAGCCGACACAAATCCGCGCTCGTCTGCCTTTATAATTGTGTGATGATGAATCTCGGCGTTTGCCAGTACCGCATAATGCTCAATATTCGGGACAACAACGTGGCCTTCAATGCCACTAAAGGCTAGGTTTATCGATTCCGTAGCGCCGGCAGTCATAATAATTTCACCTGATTTGGCGCCAATTAAATTTGCCAGCTTTTGTTTGGCAGAATCATATGCACGCCTAACTTTAACGGCTGGCGCATATGGACTAGATGGATTATAAAAAGCATCACTAAAGTATGGCTGCATAGCCGCCAAAACGCGCGCATCCATGGGCGTGGCGGCGGCATAGTCAAGATATATTGTCTCGTTATCCATTACTAGTCTAATTATAACTGTTTACGCAGTTTTTTTGTCTAAAGAAATATTGCGTCCATAAACTTGGCGCATGACACGATCATGATACATTCTGGTCGCGATCATGAAGTTATCAAGTTCTTGGCCGCTTATAAATTCATAGCTGATATTCGACCTGTCACTTCTGTTAGTGACACGCAAGACACCCTTCGGGTGCACTTCATAATGGAGCGTTACAGAATGAGGAGTTCCGGTCGAATCAATTTTCTGCTGATAAAAGAACCAGCTATTCGCAGCCATTATCATCCCTTTCACTATTAATGTCTTTAAAGAACTTAATATGTTCATTTGACGGCCTGTCACCGAATAAACTAGCGCCGATTATACTTTCTTCTTCGATAAGCTGGTCTATCGATAATGAAACTAGTCGTCGTCTTGGATTGGCAATATTTATACCGAAAAGTTTTTTAGCTAATGATGTGAGAGCTAATTTATTTTCATCGCGCTCATAAGTAAAAAAAGTGGAGCCTAACCGGTCTTTGCGAGCTTCATCAATACTTTTTGCAATAGCGTAAAGTTCCTGTGAGATCGGGCTAAGTACGCGCTCGGCTTCAAGTTGACGGTAAGTTGGAGTTTCGCTAGTTTCTCTAGAATTTTGGAATATAGTATTAAGCTCATCATAGATGGGCGCTTGCGAATTTGGATTATGGTTACTGGCTGGAATCTGAAACTCCCCGCCAAAATTTTGCGACATGGCTTTTATAATACCCTGGTTAGGTTAGTAATCTTTGGATTGTCTGTTTTAGATTCCAAACAATGCACGGGCATTTGCAGTCGTAGTGATTGCAACTTCGTCGAAGGAAATTTGACGAATCATACCCTGATATTCGGCAATGTTCCTCACAAATGCTGGCTCGTTTACTTTACCACGAAATGGTACAGGGGTCAAGAATGGTGCGTCAGTCTCAAGCAATAGCTTTTCGATAGGAATTGCAGCAAACATCGCTTTTTGCGATTCATCTTTTGTAAACGTGCTATAACCATTTACGCCAATATACAGCCCCCGTTTTAAACCCTCTTCGACATTCCTCATCGTGTCAGTAAAACTATGAAGTTCACCACGAATGCCACTGAAATTGTCAAACACTGGCCAAAAATCATCAAACGCCTCGCGAACATGAAAAATAATCGGCAAATTATGTTTTAACGCCAATTCAATTTGCGATTTAAGCACCTGTATCTGAACATCGCGTGGACTGTGATTATGATAATAATCCAGTCCGATTTCACCAATCGCAACAATTGACGAATTATCTGGATCGATAAGGTCAGCTAAACCTTTCAAACCTTCTTTCGCTTCGTGTGGATGCACCCCAACCGAAGCAAAAACTCCATCGTGCTTCGCCACGAATTTTATCGCCAAACGCGAACTCGCATAATCCGTGCCAACACAAATCATTTGCATTACGCCCGCTTGGTGAGCTCGTATTATAACGTTATCAACATCAAGCGGATAATCGGCTTCGTGAATATGACAATGCGTGTCAATTAACATAGCCAAAGTCTAAGCCTTCGGCGCGTTTGGGTTGGGCGTGTGTTTATAGATTTTTGGGAATAACACCGCTTCTGGAACCACGATTGACCCTGACTCAAAAGTTTTATGGATTCTGTCCGCCGTGCTTGGCAAAAATGGTACCAACAAGTCGCCAATTTGCAGCAAAGCCCCAGCCGCATATGCCAGCACTTCAGTCAAATGGGCTTCGGCATCAGAATCTTTGCCAACTTTTTTGGCAATTTCCCACGGTTTAACATTCTCGATATATTGATTCAGACTTCGCACCATCAGCCAAACTTCGTCAATCGCCTTGTTAAATTCGAGCGATTCCATCGCTTCGTGATAGACGCTCATATCATGCTCACCATTAGGCGCTTCACCAATAACACCTGACTGATAACGCGTAATCATACTGGCGACGCGCTGAATCAAATTGCCCAGATCATTGGCAAGCTCCGTATTATAGGCGTTTTCGAATTTATCCCAAGTGAAATCACCATCATCAAGCGTCGGTATATGTCGCGAAAAGAAATAGCGAAAGGCATCAAGGCCATATTCGTCAATAATCTCGTTGGGATCAACCACATTACCAACAGTTTTGCTCATTTTTGAACCGCCGACATTGACAAATCCGTGCGCGAGTAATTTTTTAGGGAGAGCCAATCCAAGCCCCAGCAACATCGCCGGCCAAATACCAGCATGAAAGCGCAAAATATCTTTGCCAATAACCTGAACGTCTGCTGGCCAATATTCTTGCCAACCATTTTGATCAGGATAACCTAAAACCGTAATATAATTCGCAAGCGCGTCAATCCAGACATACATAATCTGATCTGGATCGCCAGGAACTGGGATACCCCAACTGAGGTTTTTCTTGGGTCGTGAAATGCTGACATCTTGCAGTCCGTCTTTTATAAGTTCCAAAAACTCTCTTTTGCGAAACTCTGGCACAATTTGCATTTCATCATTTGCGATAGCTTCCCGAACTTTATCAGTAAATGCACTAGTTTTTAGGTAATAGTTTTCTTCGCTTAGACGTTGATACGGTTGATTATGATCAGGACAAACACCATTATTAGCGGTTGCTTCTTTGTCAGACACAAATGCCTCGCATCCAACACAATACCATCCTTCATAACTGCCTTTATAGATATACGGCTGCAAAGTTTGCCAGATATTCTGAACTGCACTGATGTGATGCGGGTCGGTGGTACGAATAAAATCGGTATAACTAGTGCCGACCTTTTTCATAAGTGTTTCGAAATTGACATACATTTGATCGGTATAACTTTTTGGATCAAGACCCGATTCGGCAGCTTTAATAGCTATTT
>Ga0209538_1001424_pt1 | contig 12669 bp, 12 predicted proteins | sample BarGraNGADG00211_2_FD_184492 | JGI IMG/M metagenome (GOLD analysis project Ga0209538, IMG submission 184492) | Arctic peat soil microbial communities from Barrow, Alaska - Barrow Graham LP Ref core NGADG0004-211 (SPAdes) (version 2) | ecosystem: Environmental > Terrestrial > Soil > Wetlands >... | reverse complement strand
ACCAAGTAGAGCGGCGCTGTCGCCCGCCGTTAGATGCGGTGGGCTTGAAAGGGGGAACAATGGGAATCACAGACCTCTCGTCCTTCACATCGAAGCAGGGAGTCACCACGGCGGTATGGCGCTACGAATAAGGCGGGACAAAAACTGCGTCATAGACGACCGCAGAGTTGTCGCGCCCATTCACAAGGCCGAGACAAATCCACAGTTATGGGTAACTGGGATTTTCTTAATGTCTACAAGAAGTAGTTGGATTATCGGTTCTCGTGGAAGGTTCCGCCAGGGAAATTCTTCTTCTTAGCGGGTGCTTTCTTTCTTGCAGGAGCCTTTTTCTTGGCTGCCTTCTTCTTTGCTGGGGCTTTCTTGGCAGCTTTCTTGGCAGCTTTCTTAGCGGGTGCTTTCTTTCTTGCAGGGGCTTTCTCGGAGGTAGCCTTCTTTCTTGCAGTGGCTTTCTTCTTGCCGGCGGCCTTCTTCGCTGCCATCGACCTTCCTCCTTATCTCGCTTTGATGGCCATAGTAATAAGTGCGGCCAACAACACTACATAGCCAGAATACAAAACCGCCTTTTTCACACGAAGCTTCTTCTTGTTACTGTCAAAGTCACCTACATGGTCTTCCGACAAAAGTTTTTCGAGTCTAGTAGTAGCCTCAGGGTCGTCGGCATTCTCCTCTACGAAGTCCCTGAATGCTTTTATTCCAGGACTCATCCTCAGAGAAATAGGTATTATCAGACTCACTACAGATAGTATGAAGGATGCGAGTAGAAGAACACCTATTGTTACTAGCCAGTCGTGTCCAATTTTCGATTTCTGGGTGGCGAAGAATACCGTGAAGACAACCGCGAGAAATCCGAGAAGCCAACTTGCTTTATTGTCCAAAGCAGTCGATGTCTGAAACTGCTGTTGGATTTGCTCCCGCATTATCGCCAGTGCGTATTCACGCAGGTCCACAGTATTCCCCAGACGTCGATTTTCAGGTTTCAATCCCTCATATCGTGGCTTTGCCAAGAAAATTATACAACAGACGATTATCTGACCATCCAATGAGGTCCAGACAGATACAGGCAAGAGCGCTCTGTAGCAACATAAATAGACGAAACTATAATCCGGGTTGCCAATCTAGCGTCCTTCGTCTCGGATTCTTTGTTGACACAGGATTCACTGGCTGGCCGTACATATCAACAACGTTGACCTTCCCGCTTTCATCGTAAAGTGTTGTGTAGCATCTCCCGTCACCGGGAAAGATTGACTCGAAAGGGTCGGCAAGGCCTGCCCTCTTCCACATGAAGTGAAGCATCCTTGCATAAGTCTCCGGGTCCCAAACGTCGAAGATGTTTTCACCAGGGTACTTCTGCAGTGGTCGCGACCAGACAGTATACTCGCCGGTTAGCAGGTTGATGTCCGTGTCGTATTCAGGCGTTCTTCGTAACAAGGCATTCTGATACGAGGCAATGATTGCGAGTTCTTCCAACTGGCATGGATGCAGCGTAACACCATCGAACTGACTAAAAAGGTCTTCTCGCGCTTGCTGTTGGTATCCGTTGTCCTCGAGGCACATGATTATAGCGATGTTATCCATCCTGACATAGACCGTGAGTGCTGCGTAGAAATCCCAGAAATCGAAATTGTACTTCTGGGGATAAGAGTGGCTTCTCAATATCCAGACCGACCATGGATTTGAGACGAAGCGGAATGGCAGCCTTACCGATTGCAGCAGCCGATGAAGGTTCTGATGCTCATGGAGGACCATTGGGTCGATTATCTTCCCGAGTTGCTTGTCCTTGGGGTCTTTATCCAGTGAAAGTTCCTTGAACAGGATGCCAAACCGAATCTTGCCGAGCCATTGGTAGACCATGAGTTCGTCGATTTCTTTGAATTGCTCAAAGCCCCGTTCAACGCTGCGTTGTATGACATTCTCGACCTTGGAGAGATAGTCATTGTTGCATGTCGAGCAGCAAGGAATCTTCAATTGCGCGTATCTTATATCCGAACCATTCAGCAACGTCATCGTTCGGTGCCACAAGTCGAACTTACGCAACAACCAACGGGGGAAAATATGCTCTCTTGTTACTGGCCGTTCTTCCACTGAAATGCCGCAGAGGAAACAGTGTTTGTAATCAAAATGACTTGCTTGGAAATCACCAACGGGCGTCCAAAGCCCTTTGACTTTTAGAAGTTTGTCTTGTTTGCTCACGTCGTCACCTTTTCGGAATCTACAACCATTCAATCTTCACGCGTCGACGTGATTCCGCGGCCGTCGGCCGCTTCTTCCCCATCGGCGTTATCGTAATGCGCCTCGCGGCGCGCCGGACGCCTTCGCGCTTCTCCATTGTGTCCAGTGCGTCCCACGATTCGAGCAGCACCTCCAGGTCCGCCACGCCCGCTGAGCCCGCAAGATGCACTTCGCTTCTCAGCGCTTCCAGCGCGGCGCGTATCCTCATCCCCTCATGGCGCAGCTGGTCCATGCGGTCGCCTATATCCTCGGGCTGAAGCCCGCCTTCAAGCGCGTCCAGCAGACGGGTCCTTCGTGCTTCAACCGCCGCCAGTTCCGCTTCAAGCCTGGCTTCGTCCGCAAAGCGTTTCGCGTCAGCACCAACGACCGCCCGACTGTTCCCCTCCTTCGCCACGCTGTTCGCCCGCTTCGTTAATGCCTCGAACACAATCCTTTCCAAAGCCTGTTCGCTCATGGCGTTCCGGCTGCATACCGGGCAACGTATATCGGCAACGTGGCCGGCGGTCTGGCGCGACGCGCTCAGAATTCCGCGCTGCATTCTCACGCCGTCTTCAACGCAACCTTCCCGTCCGCAGTAAATGTAACCGCTGAACAGGTACTGTCCGGCAATCTCACCGCCGCGTCCGTACATTGCCCGCGACCGCGCTTCCTTCGCTTGGACCGTATGCCACAGTTCCCGCGATACCAGCGGCCGTTCGATTTCGCTTGGTCGGTTGTTATCCAGGTCGCCGAGGTCCAGGTCGACCTCTGTCCCGTCCCTCAGTATGTTCAGTCCGGTGTACACCGGGTTGTTGATTATCCGCGAAACCGAACTTGCCGTAAGGGTTCCGCCGTACGGACCCTTGAACCCTTCTTCATTCAGGCAGCGGCAGACAGACTGCAGGCTTCCGTCCTTCTGTGCCCGCAGTTCGAAGCACCGGCGTACGACCTTGGCTTCCTTCTCCACGACCAACAGGCGGTCACTTCCGCCGCGCTTCGGGATTCTCCCGAGTGCGTCAGGCTTCGGCGGTTTCTCATATCGGTAACCGAGAGGCGCGGGTCCGCCGCGCCATTCGCCCTTCGCCGCGCGGTACCGGTGAGTTTCTTCCAACCGCTCACCAAGCCGCTCCTTCTCAAATTGCGCCAACGACAGCATGACGTGGAGGCACAGCCGCCCGGCTGCCGTTCCTGTATCCAACGACTCGCGCAGGCTTATAAGCTGAACGTCAAGGTCCGCCAGTTCCTCAACAACGGTCAGCGTTTCGCGCAAGCTTCTGCCAAGCCGGCTTAATTCTGTGACACAGACCGCGTCAATTTCGCCGCGTCGCGCCGCTTCCATGAGGTCTTCCCACCGGGGCCTAGTAACCCCCCGGCCGCCACGCACGTTGTCGTCAACGTAGGGCTCAAGCATGACCCGAAGTTCACCGTCGGGACCTTTCAATCCGGTCCATGCGCGGATGGACTTCTCCTGCGCCTTTGTACTGTGTTTCGAACCGTCAGGGTCCAGGCTGCACCGAATGTAACCTGCCGTCCGCACCACGCCATCAACGCTTGAGGCGCTTCTTCGACCGTTCCGTATTTTTACCGCTGACTTGGTACTCACGCTTCATCACCGTCCTTCTCCAATTTGAACCAAAGCATGGTTGTCTCGCGCACATGCCGCCGGGCTCGTTCAGACAGTCCTGCGTCGCGTAACAGGTTGTCCACCTGTCGCAACGCAAAGCCCTCAACGCCAGCCGCGCCCTCCGCATGCTCTCCACCCTCAAAGCTCTCTCCGCGCTCCACGTCCTCAACATTCTGCAGGAAAAGTTCCAGTTTCGCCGCCGTGCTCGGTCGCACGTTCGCACGCACGCCCGTCTCCAGCTGCGACAAGGTCGCCGGGCTCACTCCCGTTATGCCTGATACCTGCCGCAGGGACATGCCCAGGCCCGTGCGCGCTTTCCTCAGTGTCTCCTCGTACTGCTTCCCGATTCCCTTTAAGCCCGAGACGCCTTGCATGGCTGCCACACCCTTGAAGCCTGCGGCGGCGCCTTGCAAACCTGCGAGATTCTTCATCTGGGTTGCGTGCGCCTTTTTCATTGCTTCCTGGTGCTGGGCGCCCACACCCGCCAATCCCTGCATAGCCTTTGCCTGGTCCGCCTGCATCCGCTTCGCCGCTTCTCCGAGAGAGGATATGTTCTTCTTCTGGGCTTCCTGCCCTGCCCTAACAGCATCGTCCAGTCTCTTCACCACAGGGTCTGTGTATTCGCGCGGTTTTTCCGCCTGACCAGGCTGTTCTGATTTATCTCTATCCGGGGTTTCAGTTTCATCGGTCATCGTCTTCTCCTCACTCGTTGAAACGGACGATGTCATTATAACAAAACATATCTAACTTTGTCAAACATTCTTCTAACTTACCGAAACTGCAGACAATTACGAAACACTTGTTTTTGTTCTCTGACCCCCCGTAACCAGCCTGCGACCAGCCTCGAAATACTTTTCACAATGGGATATGGCGACTATGATTTCATAGTTGAGCATCAATAAGTCCCTTAACCGTGCGCTGTTATTCATTATATCCTACGAAACACTGGAGCCAACCTGACTATCCTTGTCTCAGTGTTACGAGTGTTTGTTCTGTCATATATTGTTGATACTGATTGATATGATGCTCCAATTATGGTATATTAGGAACGTTGCGGAACACAGCTAAATGTTCTGTTTATTTCTCTGATTTTCTTGACCAGGAAGTCTACCGGGATACCTATAAAACATGAGCAACATTAACGTCCAAGCAGTCAGCAGGGCAGAGCGCCAAGCGAACCCAACCAGGGTTTCGACCGCTCTTCAGCCCATTCCCGCACAGCAGAAATCATCCGCAGGTCTCGTGAACGGCGGCTCTCCGCGCTCGAGCGTTCACGTACCTCCTTCACATACCCCGGACAAGCCATTGCGAGAACTGAAGAAGAATCAGAAATTGAAATGCCCCTTGAGGAGCAAGGGGCAGAAAGGCGGTCGTAATAATGGCTTATGAGAGGATTGATGAAAACGTCGACAAACATGCCCTGGATTTTCAAGAGGCCCTCCGCGACGGCGTCTGCAAACCTGTCTGGCGGCGCCTGAATTGCGTAGGCGAAGTGGAAGAGGCATGGGTGTACTGGGATGAAAGCAGACGCATCTGGTTCGCATCCAGGAGTGGCGGAGGCAGCGGCCCAGACAAAAACTGGGTGCCATTGGGAACGGAAGACCCGCGGCAACTACGATTCAGCCGCCGTGGGACTGAAATACCCTTGACCATCGCGGCTGAAATCAACACGAGCCACAAAGGCTGGGCGTCGAACGGCGGTCTCTTTGTAAAGGACAGTCGTGGGCGGATATATGTCGCCCACCGAGGCAATCTGCATCACTCGACAGATGAATTCGGCGGCGTATCTGGGATAACACTGGATAGATTCTTCCGCGAATACAGTCGGAAAGAGCAGGTCAAATACACCACAGATGGCGAGGAGATTGTCGTGATCAGTGCGCTGGACGACCCGAAGTTGAAAAAGAAGGTCGCCGATTTCGTGGAGCAAGTCGCCCAAATGAAAACGGAAGCGAAGAAGAGGACAAAAGCCAGGAAGGCTTTGAAGGATAAGCTGAAGAACGCGGCCACAGCTTACCTCGTGACGGCAAGGTTCGGGTCGCTGATTCCTTGAAGGGCAACGCAACTCCTTACAGGAACCCACGCGGTGGAGCTGTTTTGAGGGTCCGAAAAAGGCCAGACCGCCTGCACCGCGCAGGTGAAGCCGTTGCAGGCGGCCTCCTCGCGCTTTTAGAGCTTGAAAGAAAAGATGACACTCATTATGTACCTGTGTCCGGGCAGTCCTGGCAACTGTTCTTCTAAAAAGGAAAGCAGGGTTTGCGACCGGGCGGCCCGTTCTTTTCGATTTCGGGATTTCGGCCCTGAGACCGATTTCCTACCCAACGGCAGTGTTTCAGTCCAACGGCTGCATCTTACCCGCCGTTTCGGCACTTCGGGCTTCGCCGCCGGCGCCCTCCGAACGACCTTTCTTCACCCCGAGCCCCTTCCAAAAAACCCTTATGTCCAGATATTAGAAAAAAAGTTGACAAGAACGTCCGGAGAGCGTTTCTGCGGGGTCAGAACCACACCCCCCGTATCTTTTATCAAGACTGGTCACGCTTAAACAGGAGAAGTCGCCAGAGAGTCATCAGTGATGGCGGTTCGAAAGATTTGAATCAGCAAGTTGGCTGCAGTTGAAGCTACCTGTTTTTTTGAAATTCTCTGCAACTTTTGTTCTAACAAGCACCCCCCTGGCCCCCGCGCCCCCAAAGAAAACAGGCGCCGCCCACCCTTGTGCACTGGGTCGGCGCGGGACCTCTGGCAGGAGGCTGTTTTACGCCGCCACCCTTCTTCCAGATATATTTCTTAGACAATGCAATGCAAATAACAGGGCGTTGTTTACCCTTGTTGCGGCGATTCTTAGAACACTGGGTCGGATTGGCCGCCTTTGCCTGACCCCGATACAGTGTCCGGCGCCAAGGAGCCTCTTTTGGCCAGAGCCTTTTGGGGCCAGGAGCGGTCAGATCGGACAGAACCGTCGCGAAGGTGTGGCCGGCTGCGTCATGTTTCCCGTTTTGCAGCCTGAAATTCCGGTCGGGCGCGCACACTGGTTTTGTAAGGTTTTTTACCGACTGGTGTTCTTCTTGGGCTCTGTCCGAGTTTTGTGAAGTTTCTTGAAACAGAGTGAGAAAACCTGCTCAAACCTGCTCAAACCTGCTCAAACCGTTTTGCAGAAACGCGTATTTACACCCCTCCCCCCGCCGGGGGGTCCGAGTTCGGCCGCGTTAAGTGTAATATTTCCTTTAACCACGCGGTTTTCGTGCATTTTACATTGACTAAACACCCCCGACCCAATGTTGTTATGTCCGAATGTATCAAGTGAATATATTCCTTTCACCACGCGGTTTTCGGACATAACATACCAAGCAAAGTGCCCGACCCAATGTATGCACCCAGTGCAGAAACCGCCGTTTTCCCGAAACCGCCGTTTTCCGCGTGGTGAAAGGAAAATCGGAGGTTTTAAGTCTCTGAAGAGCGCCGACCCAGTGTCAGACCCAATGTAAAGGGGTCATTTCAAGAAAGTGTGTCCGACTTTGATAGCCAGAACAGGGCCGCATCCTGGCTTTAATCTACGTGGGCGTTTGTCAGATTTATCTCTTCATGCTCGCAGTCTACGTCATATTGCAGGAGCTCCAGGCTGTCCCACCTCTTATGAGCTTCTTTCCCTTCCCTTGGATTCAGAACATACGTGCGGGTGAATGTCTTTGCTTGGTCACGCGCCTCTTTGAACTTAGTCTTGAAATCGTCCTCATAGAGTTTCCCAATCAGGTATGACTTCACCGCGCCGTAGTTGCCGGCACACCAGTTGCTTGAAATGAAGTCGACATATTTCATCAGCTGCGAGGTTTGTTCTTCGAACGTCAGCTTTATTGATTTCTGCTTTCCGTCGATGGACCTACTTTTAGTTTCGGGAATAGCTGCTTTCTTAACCTCCAAGACATCGTACCTATATGGCTGGCGCAAGGATTCATCGAAATGCCTGGCAACCATGATGTCCAGTTTGTCAACATATGTTGTCGGTTTCGGCGGTGAACAAGCCAGTTCATGATAGATATCGAACGATTTTGCTTCCGAGAGAGGTTTCAGATGACTCTTCTTAAGGTGTTCAATCAACAATCCGTGCAGTAAGGCTTCGCTCTTCAACTCTCCTGACTCGTTGATATACTCAGGCTCATCCGACTTCAGCAAATCCCATAGACTTAACTGCCCGAACGGCTTTTGCTTTTCGACATATTCAATCAGCGTGTCTTGCTCACGATTCGGACTCATCTCGTGGTTGTGACCAAAGCGTATCAGCATCCTTTTCTTCAAGAACATTGCCTCTTCCCAACTCAATTCCTGGAAACTGAATCCTTCCCAATATCGCAAGCCCCAGAAGAAACTCGACTCTATTCCGGTCAAAGCCTCGTCCATGTCAATCCCTTCGCTGTAGATGACCGGACTCGGGACAAAAGGCAAAGCGACCCTTACTGAACTCCATTCACCTTCAGTGATGATGCCATCAGATGGCTGCGGTGGGTCAGGCTTGTAACTCTCAGGATAGTTGAGGTAAGCACAGAAACTACCGGCGTCGTTATCGATGCCGACCGCCTCTGCCACGCCGTATATTTTCCGCTCCTTGAAGAAGAAGATTAAATCGCCTGGTGATATGGTGAGGTAGTCCGCAAATGTCGCGAGTTGGTTCGGGCCCCAGTATTTGGTTTCGTCCTTTCTTTCTTTGGTATTTTGCCATACACCAAACAATCCCGCTTTCAGTATATCTGGCGGTCTTGAAGGCCCACCCACGCTGAAGATATAACCCTTCATGCCTCCACCTCTCCCTCGCAGTTATCACTCAACAATAATCTGACTCTATCTGCGCAAGACCTTGGGCTCTCCTTTATTTCACACTCCCAGATTTCGAGTACCTTCCATCCTTCCTCTCTTAGAATTCTTACCTTTTCCGCGTCCCTTTCCTGGTTTAACTTGAACTTCTTCCCCCAAAACTCACTATTAGATTTGGGTAATGGGAGGTTACATCGAGGACACCTATGCCAGAAACACCCGTGTACGAAAATAGCGACCTTCTTTCCGGGGAACGCTATGTCCGGTCTTCCAGCCGCCTTCTTCCAGTTGAGCCTATAGCCCGTGAGACCTTGAGTCCGCAACTCCATCCTAAGTGACTTCTCCGGTCCCGTATCCGAAGCCCGATTGCCTTTCATTGAAGCTGTAGTCGCAGGACTCGTAGCTGGCGGCGATGGACCCAGTTTTACACTTCTTATTGAGCGTTTGATGTCCGCCATCCGCCTTCCATGACCAGCATTACCAGTCAACTGATTAGTTGTCTTTGCTGAGTTGTACCAGGAAGGTCTTACACAAGACACGGACTGTTCGTCAAGCTGACGTCCGATTTCGGTATCTGGCCATATCGACGGTGTCTGCTCTCTTCAGATACCCTTCAAGGACAGCGGTGATTTCATCCCGTGTAAGTAGCCTCTTAGGCTCGAGGTTGGTAGCGAACAGCACGGTGGGCTCGGGCCAGTCCGTTGGAATGAATACCTTCGTCCTGTCAGTGTTAATCCACTCTACTCCCCGATTGGCAAGCTCCGAGACATATGCCGCTACGAGGAGAGTGGCTGCTGTTCTCAAAGGCACATCTCTATCGCCTGCGATAGCGCCGTACACCTCACTTGAGAACCTATAACCGCCGTAGTCCCGCTCAGGATAAAACTGCTCAGTCAGATTCGATGCAGTCTCGAGCAAAACGTACGGTGTCCACGCTATCCCGTCAACGTGTTCGGAGCGAATCCCCTGCAGCGTCGTAGCGTCCGGCACTTCTGTGGGTAAACCATCAGTCATATGGTCTATCAACGCGAATAGGCGCGCACGAGCCTCAACTTCCTGTTCAACAGCTTCTGCCATTCCCTCCAAGGCTTCCTCTAGCCCGATAATTCGACTTAGAGTGGTCTTCCCCGAACCTGTGTAGAGTCTCGCCACCCATTCTGTAAGGTGATAAACCCTGTCAGCCTTCTTATAGAGGGGATGACGAGCAGGCCTGTCGCCCATGTTGTCCAAATCCACTCGGAAGCCGGGGACTCTTGACCCAGGCACGTGGTCTCTGAATCTTCTGTTGAGTTTGAGCTTTCTCTGCGCTTGACGCTCCCGTGCCGTGTATGACTCACTGAGGCAATTCAATTGGAGCTCTCGGAGGTCGGTGACGACATGTAGAGTCGGCTTCCTCTTTCCACTTCTTACAATCTCCGACGCAATCGCAGTAGCCACTCTGCTTGCCACAGCATTTCCGACGAGCTTCAACTTGGTCGTTTCTGAATTTCCCGTGAACTGATACGTTAGTGGGAAGGACTGGAGGCAAGCACACTCTCTGACGGTTGGACACCGATACTTCAGTTCCCCATCGACTTTGGTCTCGAACACCATCGTCTCGCGAGAGACCCTGAACTGGGTGGCCATGACCGTTCGCGCCGGCCGGTCGAGCTCATCAGGGAACGACATCTTCCCGTACCAAGAATGGTCGGTCTTAGCTTTTCGATTCTCTCGTGCCTCTTCGTCAGTCAAAATAGTGTCGTAAAAATGGTCGGTCAATAAGTCCGCAGTTACTGAGCAGCCCTCGTAGTTCGGGTCAACAACCTGTTCAGTAGCACACCTCGGTTTGGTGGGGTCAGGAAGGGCGTTGAAAACATCCCGCACCGTCAACCATTCTTTAGGGTCGCCTGATTCCGAATGGGTTGGTTTCGGCAAAGGGTACTTACCTGAAACGAGCCGGCGCCGTTTCTGGGGTGCACCATAGTCGGCCGATAGAAGTATCTCTCTCCGTGGTATTTCGAAATATCCTGGACCTTCAAGGCCCAACATCTCAAGAGGAATTCTTGAAGGCAGGGTCTCTAACAGGCGAGGCACATTCTCCATTACCCACCACTTCGGTTGTACGTGATGCACAATGCGGAGAAAAGCTAGGACGAGCCTCATCCCTTCTTCCCGATTCCCCTTGCCACCCTTGTTTGCGAACGAGAAAGAGGTGCAGGGAGGTCCGCCGATGATTATGTCTGCCTTTGGTAAATCGTTCGGGTCGAGTTGAGTGATGTCACCCTTGACCACTTCTGTGGAAGGATTGTTCAGCTTGAAGGTGTCGATGGCCGGCCCCCAGTTGTCGAGGGCGAACACTATCTCGAACCCCGCTAGCCGAAATCCCTCCGAGAAACCACCAGCTCCACAGAACAGGTCGATTACCTTCAATCAGCCCTCCCAAACAACAAGACCTCTGCCGCCCTCTACATGGTATTGTGTTTTGCTTCGTCAATCAACACAACATATGGGTCTTACCGAACAATATGGTCCATCCTCGAGGCAAGCGTATCATACCCCTATGACTCGCGAACCCTAGTGAGTTAATCCGCCGAGCCCGACCCGTTTTAACCCTCACAGAAACAACGCACAATTCGTATCACCTTACGACGAGGCCGACACCTACGTGGTCCAGCACGACTTCATGCACCTCTCGTTCTTCAAAGACGAATTCAAGGAGTTCGTCGACACGCTGGTGGTCGCCCTGCGCCAGATCGAGAAGTCGGAGAGCCCGATCAGGCACATCCACCCGGTCGCGATCCGCGAGGGCGACCTTTCGACCGAGGGACAGAGAGACTTCGGCCTCGGCTTTCCCGTGCGCGAGGACGAAGAGGAAGCCAATGTCTCTGCCCTCTCAACCGTAACTGCCCTCACGGAGGTGGGAGACCACCTCTGACACATCCCCGATACACCTCCCTCCTACGCGGCCTCGCCAGCCGCAGCCGTGCCACTCCGCTCATCGCTACCCGCACCCCAGAAGGGCCCGACCCCCGGGCCCTTCGCCCCTTTCTTCCCCGTAGCGCCGGCGTCCCGCCGGCATCAATAATTCAAGAAAGTGGTTTGACCCCTATCTTAAATCTGGTGAAGAAAGCGCCCGCCAGGAGGCGGGCGCTCTTTGTGTGCGTTGAGTTATGTTCAGCTAATCGCTGAACCCCCCGCCCGGGTGCCTGCCGTTCGGAGGGCGACGGGTTATCAGTACCCGCCCTCCCCGAACGATGATGGCGGCGGTCACAGTGATCGGCAGGTCCTTGTTCATGCATGAATGATAATGCAGAGAGGGTGGTCGAGTCACCGAGCCGGCGGTATCGCCATCGGCGCCTGCGTTATAATCTTCTTCGCTGATGAAAGGAGCACGATGGCTGACTGGGACAGCTTCTCCGAAGACTACGACCGGGTGTTCATAGAGAACCCGCAGTACATAGACACTATCGAGCGGATGCTCGAGGCGGTCGAGGACGCCGACGGGATCCACGCGCTCGATCTCGGCTGTGGGACCGGAACCGTGACCGAGCGCCTGCTCGAGCGGTTCGGCGGCTGCAGGATTGACGTCGTGGGCGTCGATCCGTCGGCCGGGATGCGCGACAAATACCGTGCCCGCTTCGCGGGTCGGCAGGCTGTCGAGGTCAGGGAAGGCGACGCGCTCGGGATACCTGCCGTCGACAACGGTTTCGACTACTTGTTCTCGAACCTGGCACTGCATCACCTCCCCCCCGAGCAGCGGTCGCAGTGCGGCTCCGAGTTGCTGCGCGTCCTCGCGCCGGGCGGAGTGCTCGTATATGCCGACATGTTCTGCGACGTGGACAGCGACCCGCACGACCCCGTCCGGGTCAAGGACATCGTGGACAAGATGGTCGGCGTCGCTCTCTACTGCCTGGACCACGGCGCCTTCGAGATGATGCAGGTCATGCTCGCCACTCTCCCCGCGGACATCAGCAACGAAGGCGAATACCTGACGACCGGCGACGTCTGGAAAGGCGTACTTGAAGAAGCAGGTTTCGAGGACGTGGAGGTGCGCC
>Ga0209538_1001422_pt1 | contig 12676 bp, 12 predicted proteins | sample BarGraNGADG00211_2_FD_184492 | JGI IMG/M metagenome (GOLD analysis project Ga0209538, IMG submission 184492) | Arctic peat soil microbial communities from Barrow, Alaska - Barrow Graham LP Ref core NGADG0004-211 (SPAdes) (version 2) | ecosystem: Environmental > Terrestrial > Soil > Wetlands >... | reverse complement strand
ATGGTAGAACTGTTGACGAAGCTTTAGATTACTTCGAGTCAGGAAGGATTGGTGATCCATTACCTCCTCTCAACTCTCTTCTACCTAATGATGCTCTGAGGATGGGTGTGATTGGTCACCGCTACATTATCGGAGACAGGTATATCAGTGGGGGAATGTTGGATGTACTTCGGAAACGAGGTTGCCATATTCTCACTCAGGATATGATTTCCAAACAGTCTGCAGCGATTGAAATGGCCAAAGGTCCATTTGAAGGCATATTTTGGTACGTCGAGCATCATCTTGTTGGAGCGGCTTACTACATGATTAGGAATGGTCTTGTCGACCATCTCTTCCTTGTTGCAGCTGCCCTTTGCGGGACGACTTCTGTCATTCGGACCTTCATTGAGGACGAAGCTAGAAAATATGGCGTAAGCTTTTCTTATCTAGCACTAGATGAAGAGTCTGAGGCAGGTATCGATACCCGAATCGTAACTCCTGTCGAGGTAATGGCTTATAATGTTGAGCTAACGCGTGAGAACGCACTTCCAGTCTCAATAATCAGTCAACTCGAACAGAGAGTTCCAACGGGAGTTCACTCATCCCACAAGTCTCTAGTTGTCACTATGCCCGCCTGGGGACATTTGACCCCAGTTCTGACGGGAGTAATTGCGAGAACCGGTACCCGAGTGATAGCCCCTCCGCCTTTGTGTCAGGAGGACCGGCAACTTGCAAACAGAATCATGCCGGAAGAGATTTGCTACCCAGCTTCGTTAACTGCAATGAGTATCAAGCGGGGAGTAGAGCTGGGCGCGAATGCAGTTGTCGGTATTGGAACAAGAATTGGCTGGTCTGGCCCATGCCGTCTAGACGGTTATTCTGAACTTCACAAAGCGGCCATGTCGCGTCTGGGGCATTCCGAGCTAGAGTGGTTAACGATTCATGCGCCATTGACTGATTGGTCGGGATTCAAAAGCGTCCTAGAACGGATAACCAATAACGCTGGGTGGTGCAAGACGGTCAGGGAGCTAGTATTCGGAGTGCATCAGCTTTCTGTCTGCGACGAGATTGACAGAATGGCTTGTTACTTGAGGCCGAGGGAAGTCCTTCGAGGGTCGGCCGATGAATTACGTGATCGGTATCTGGCGCTTGTATACTCTGCCTCTGGATTTTCCCAGCTAAAGGCGATCAGGACTGAAGCGATCGAAGCTTTTCATTCCGTGCATGTGTACGACGTCAAGCCTCCCAAAGTGCACATCGGTGGTGAGATCTATATAGCCACTGAACCTTTTGCGAACGAGTATGTTGAGCGAGAGCTCGGCGCACTTGGCCTTGAGGTTTACAATGATTTGTCTGTGGGAGAGTGGTTCAAGCAGCATATCTTGGGTTGGTTTTACCCGAGCCTTGTGAGAGCTCATGACCTGAAGGTGGACATGACGAAGGACATGTGCCAAAAGGTGGGAGGACATGGCCGGGAAACTATAGCAGCGTTGATGCTTGCGATAGAAAGTGGTGCAGATGGATTCGTCCAGGTTGCTCCAGCGTTTTGTATGCCGGAAACAACTGTTTTGGATGCACTGCTTGAACTGTCTAGATTGCATGGGTATTTCCCCGTGCTTGTCGAACGACATGACGTTCATGAGGAAAGTAGCCGTAGAACCTGTCGAGAAACCTTCGTCTTCCAATTGGCGGAGAGAAAGGAGGCTGTCCTATGAGCGTAATAGATGTGCTTGTTGGAATGGACGGAGGATCTACCAGCACCAAGGCCATCTTTGCTGATGCCGTGACTGGGAAGCTCTTAGATCGAATCTATGTCTCGTCGAATGGACGTCCGGCGGAAGCGGGACTGAAGATATTCGAGATAATGATGGGATCCCATCCGAATTGGCGGGTGAAGCGATACTGGACTACTGGTAGCGCTCGGGGGCTCCTTCTTGAGACGTTCGGTGGTGATGGAGCAATCTCTGAGATCGTTGCTCAGGCTAAGGGTGTTACGGCAGTGTTACCTGGAATCCTGATGATTTTCGATCTCGGCGGACTTGATTCTAAGGCGATACTCTTGGATGAGCATGGCCGAATCCTGGCTTTTGCCATGAACCCGATTTGCGGAGCAGCGACGGGTCAAGCGATCGACAATCAGTGTCATCAGGCAAACTGCACTAGTCTGGCTGATTTCGATCAGCTTGCACTCACATCGCTTAACCCCGCCGATTTCAACACTCGGTGTTCCGTGATGATGGTTGCAGGATGGATTGCACATCAGGCTAGGGGTGTAGAGCTTCCAGATCGAATCAAGGGGTTTCTGATAGCAATAGCCAAGTGCTTCATCAGTAATACTGTGCACAAGGCACGTCTTCGCATCCCTTCCGAAGTCGCATTTGTTGGGATGCCGGCCGGCTTGATCGGGTTAAGAGACGCCATGCGAATCGCTGCGGAAGACTACTGCGGCAATCCAGTCGAGATCATAGTACCGGAGAAGCCAGAGAAGATATATAGTGTGACAGCGGCTTACGGGGCAGCGCTCTTGGCAGGGAAAGACCTCCTCGCAAAAGGTGGTCAGACTGGGTTCAAGGGAATAGGAGAAATCCAACTTCCTGAAGGTGTTCCGGATGTCTGCGCCGACTGTCCAAACAAGTGTAAGCTCCTCCACTATCATGATAGTAATGGGGTACTGCTTTACACTCATGGACGTGCTTGTAACAAGTAAGATGAGTAGATAAATCAACTACATACACGACCGCCCCGGACTGAAAACCGGGGCGTTTTTCATACTTAGGACACTCTCGTTGATTATTTGGTCTATACATTAAATTTAAAGAGAACGACGTCACCATCTTGCATGACATAATCTCGGCCTTGAGTTTTGACTAAACCCTTATCTTTAGCTCCAGTCCAACCGTTGTTGGCGACAAAATCGTCAAATTTAACAATATCGGCGGCAATGAAACCGCGTTCAAAATCACCGTGAATGACGCCGGCGGCTTGGGGCGCGGTCCAACCTTTTTTGATAGTCCAAGCCCTTGTTTCTTTTTCGCCGGAAGTAAGATAAGTTTGCAATCCCAAAATTTCATAGGCCTTTTGGATTAATCTATCTAACCCAGAAGTTTTTAAATCCAGGGCCGATAAATATTCTTGTTTTTCTTCGTCGGATAGTTCGTTTAATTCGGCTTCAATTTTGGCACTGATCGGAATAAAATCACCATTTAATTTGTCATTGCGTCTTTGGATAAGTGGAGCCGCAGGCGACGCGGCAATCTGATTATTAGATTGCTTCACTACGCTCGCAATGACATCAGGCTCATTTAATTGTTTTTCATCAACATTGGCGATATAGAGAACCGGTTTCATGGTTAAAAGTTGGAGTAGTTTAATCTGATCAGTCTCTTTTTCGGTTAAATCAACTTCGCGCGAGTTCCTGCCCTCATTTAATATTTTTTGGATCTTTTCTAAACCGGAAACCAAATCTACAGCACTTTTATCTATTTTGATTTCTTTTTTCGCACTCTCTAAACGTTTTTCGACAGTAGCTAAATCGGCTAATTGTAACTCGGTTTCAATGGTTTTGATATCTTCCTCGGGTATGATTTTCCCCGAAACGTGAGTTACATTTTCATCTTCAAAAAAACGCACTACCATAGCAATAGCATCGCACTCGCGGATATTGGCTAAAAATTTATTGCCCAACCCCTCGCCTTTGGAAGCGCCAGCGACCAATCCGGCAATATCTACAAACTCGACAATAGCCGGAATGATTTGTTTTGAGTGGGAAATATCGCTTAAAACTTTAAGGCGACTGTCGGGTACCTCAACCACACCGACATTGGGGTCGATGGTACAAAATGGATAATTGGCGGCTTGGGCCTGACAATTTTTAACCAAAGCATTAAATAAAGTGCTTTTTCCAACATTGGGAAGACCAACTATTGCAATAGATAAACTCATGAGGTTATAGTACCTGAAAAGATTAGAAAAGTGAAGTCATATTTTTACAATTTTCCCATCAAAGCTTCAATTTGGGCTAGAACTTCTGGGTGAGTACCTTCACCGTTTAAAATATCGAAAGCGTCGGCAAGATTATTGTAAGCCGCGTTGCTATTACCTCTTTGGATATGCATAGCGGCTTCTAAAAGAGCGGCGGCGGCTAAAAAATCGGCACTGGGATTATCTTGTCTTAGAACTTCTAGCTTATCCTCAAATTGATCAATAATTTGTTTTTCATCAACTCCTTCTGGTGCTGGTTCGAGCATGGCTTGAATTTCTTGAGTTTCATTAAAACCGAGCTGGGCTGTCAGATCTCTAATTTGTCTATCAAGCGGAATCTTTTCTTCTTCTTGATTAGGTTTTGGTCCTGTTTCGTTCAAAATTTCTCCTTTTTCTAGATTATACTGCAATATATTAATAAATCCAAAAATTCCACCCCTGGGGTGGAATAAGGTGGAATAAGGTTAATAATATCATACATACAAAAAAGATGCGGTCGCACTTAAAATGTATGTATTTTTTGACCATATATCAAAAAACATCGAAATATTGAATCGAAACATCGAATTGAAATATCGAAATGATAAGACATCTTAATCTTAAGTTCTTGACATGGTGTAGGCAATCTTCTATAACGTAAGTAGACATATCTCGGCGGTTGAAAGGGAGGGTACTGCAATGTTGGTTCAAGGACTAAGACCAGTTTTGACCAACTACTGTCCTGGCGCCGAACCGGTGGAACAATTGGCGGACGACTGCTGTGTCCATGACTTTGATCGAAACAAACGCAATAAGTTGGCCAGTAACCTTCGTCGACGTTACACCCGGGAGCTTGTGGCGAGTTTATCTAGGCAGACAACACTTGAAACTGTCAGGCAAGACGATCTGGAATTGGTTTTGGGTGAGGGTTTTACTAACGCTTGTCGGGATGCTATGCCGAATTGGCTGAATCACGAGTTTATCTCAGTTGAAGCGGCTATCTGCGCCGACCGGGCTATCGTGGTTATAAGTAACTCGACCGGTATGGAAAAGTGGGTTACCGCCGATCACGTTATCCCTGCGTGTGACAACCAAACAGAATCTGGTCGTGGTTGTAACATTATTGACACGCTGATCGAAGAATCGTTCTATAGCGAACCTCAACGGAGAGTTTTGCCCCATGAACGGTTCGATCTCATTCTTTGTCTTTACTATTGCGATCCCTTTTTGTCTTAGACAAAGCAAGGCGTTCACTCGGACGCCTTTTTTAATTACCAATCTTTTCTTCTGAGTCTTGTCTCCTTCGGCCGTGAAATGCCTCATGAACGTCTTGGAGATGTTGATCGGTGACATGGGTATAAATTTGAGTAGTGGTAACGGAACTGTGTCCTAGAAGTGATTGGACCGCTCGAAGATCTGCGCCGTTCATGAGTAAATCAGTGGCAAAACTGTGTCGCATGGTATGCGGAGTGACATCTTTAGTAATACCAGCTTGCAGGGCATATTTATGAATCATACGTTGGATTGACCGGGGAGTGATAGGGGAAATTTTCAATTTGCCTGATTGAATGCAATTTACAATTTTCATTTGACTATTAGTATGTCCATAACTCAAAAAGAGATATTCTGATTCATCCTTTCTGACATCTAAATATTTTTTAATCGCGTCTTTGCTCGGATTGTCCATAAAAACTACTCTAATTTTACCGCCTTTACCTTTGATCGAAAATTCTTTTTTCTCTAAGTTAATCTGATCTTTTTTTAAATTACTGGCTTCGGAAACGCGCAGCCCGGTAGAAAATAACAGGTTTAAAATCGCCTTGTCGCGAATACCTTGGATAGTACTAGAATCTGGTTGATTCAATAGATGTTCTAGTTCTTCTTCGGTTAGAAAAGTGATTTGCCTCTCACTACTTTTAGCCAGCTCAATTTGATTTGCGTCTAATGTTTTAATCCCACGACGGGATAGGTATTTTAAATATGATCTAATCGCGATTAAATAATAGTTCTGGGTATTTTTACCCACAAGCGATTTTCGGTTCAAATCCAAGCGGAATTGACGGATTAAATCCTGATTGATTTTGGTTGGATCATCGACACCCTGAACTTTAGCGAAACCGGCAAAAACTCGCAAATAATGATCATAGTTTTTCACTGAGGCGATCGCTCGACCGCGTTCAATTTCCATGTATTCCAAGAAATCAACGATAGTTTTTGTAATAGTCATATTTATATTATGCGACGCATTAATATACTTGTCAAAAAAAGAGATAATTGATACAGTGGACTTAGGGTGTAATATGGATAAAATACAAAGTTGGGATTTGAAAATTCTTTTGAAGTTGAATCACGCATTTTTAAATGCTGGTTTTTTGAATAAATTTTTTGCTGAATACTTAACTTATTCCTTACCGTTGGTTCTAATTGTAGTTTGGTTTTGGTCTGAAAAAACCAAAAAGCCGGCAATTCGGGCTTTTCTTTCGGTAATCCTAGCTTGGCCTATTTTAGCTACTACCATCGGTCATTTTGTTCATCGCGCTCGGCCTTTTGAAAGTGGCGGGGTTCAAGAACTGATTTTTCATCGTCCGACCGTTTCCTTTCCCTCGGACCATGCGGCTGCGTTGTTTGCGGTAGCTATGTCGTTTTGGTTTTCCGGCTATAGGAAATTATCCTATGCTATGTTTTCCATTGCTATTGTGGTTAGTTTTTTCCGTGTTGCTACCGGCATCCATTGGCCGACAGATATTTTAGGCGGTTTAGTAGTTGGTCTCTTGTCGGCTTGGGTGATTAAACTACTAGATCGATATTTAGACGGGTTTTATAATTGGATTATTAAGGTAATGAAAAAGGTTAAATTAGGATGAAACCCAATCTCGATATTAGAAAATGGGATGAGTATGCAGCTTTTGGTGTTTCGGCGATTTTTAGTCCATACATCATGGCAGTGTTTTTTATTGTACTTTTAACTTACAGTTATGCAGATAATTTATCCCAGTTTTTGCCTTGGGTTTTGACCTTTCTAATTTTTGGAACTATTATTCCTGGTTTTTATGTTTTGTGGCTGATAGAAGCGGGGAAAATTCGCGATATTCATATTCCTGAATTAAAAGAGCGGCGAGTACCATTTCTGATTGCCGGCATTTCCTCAGTTATTGGCGCAGTTTTATTGATGTCGCTTGGTGCAGCTAAACCGGTTATTGTAATGGCAGTGACCTATGCTTTAAATGCTTTGGTGGTTGCATTGATCACACAATATTGGAAAATTAGTATTCATATGGCAATGTTGACCTCAATCATAACGGTGGCAATAATTATTTTTGGATCTAGTTACGCTTGGTTTTATTTTTTGTTGGTGCCTTTGGCTTGGTCTAGGGTGCATCGAAAAAAACATACTGTTCTTCAGGTAACAGCTGGTGCGGGTCTAGCATTTGTTTTAACGGCTTTGGTCTTTTGGGGATACGGCTACTTCTAAATTATGGCAACAATTATTTTAGGTACAATTTCATCTTGGATCATGGGCGTAATTTCCTCTTTAGGCTACGGCGGGGTAGTTTTGTTGATGGCGATTGAATCAGCAAATATTCCACTTCCATCCGAAGTGATTATGCCTTTTGCTGGTTTTTTAGTTGCACAAGGCTCGCTTAATTTATGGTTGGTGGGTCTAGCTGGGGCAGTCGGTTGCACCATTGGTTCTATTTTTTCTTATTGGCTGGGTAAGTTGGGTGGTAGACCTCTAGTCGAAAAATATGGCAAATATATATTAATCTCGCATCACGATTTAGACTTAGCGGACCAGTGGTTTAAAAAAAGAGGAGAAATAACAGTTTTCTTTGGCCGATTATTACCAGTTATTAGAACTTTTATTTCTTTTCCAGCCGGGATTTCCGAAATGAATTTCGGTCGCTTCGTGCTCTATTCATTTTTGGGATCACTACCTTGGTCATTGTTTCTAGCTTATATTGGTTTGAAATTAGGTGAAAACTGGGAAAAACTTCGTACCTATTTTCATGGTTTAGATTGGGTAATTTTAGGATTGATTGTTATTGGGATAGTTTGGTATATTAGAAGACACATAAAAAACGCCAGAAAAAATAGTACTTAAAAAAATGTCATTCCGGACCGGTCATTCGACTCTGAGGTCTGAACCTCATCGCTCAGACTCGAAGAGTTGGCGACAGGATCTGGAATCCAGATAGGACTAGATCCCGGATCATGCCCGGGATGACAGTGGGCTTTGTTTGATATTTGTAATTTTTATTTAGTATTTTATTCTAATCAATCATCATATCGTCGGGTTCCGTGTTAGCGCTATCTGCAGAATATTGCGCTGGATTCGGTTTATCATCGGGCTCGGTAGAATCATTATCACTCTGAGTGGCATTGTCTTTTTCTTGATCGTCAATATCAGCCATCGGATGCATATCGATCATGGTAGCAGGCTTTGGATTATCACCGGGTTTAATCGGTGTTAGACTGGCGGCAGAAAATGAAGTTTCGATTTGGGCGGCGGGAGCGGTTGGTGGAGGAGTAGCATTTGGCGGCAATGAAGATGGTTTAGACACTGGTGGTGTAGTGGTAGAGGGTGTCATTACAGGCGGAATAGGAGGTGGAGTAGGAGTAGCAGTGGGAGGATTGGAAGGTGGCGTTGGTATGGGTTTAGGTGTTGGGGGTGTAGCGGGTGGGGTAGGTGTAGCAGCCGGTGTAGGCGTAAAAGTAGGAGTGGGAGGATTATTATTTACTGGTGGTGGAGGCGGCATGACAGCAGGAGTAGGGGTAGGAGGTTTTGGTATTGGCATGGGAGGTGGTGGGGGGGTAACTGGTTTGGGTGGAGCTGGCATGGGAGGAGGAGGTGAAAGAGGTACGGTGGGTTTTTCCGTGTGCGAAATCATTTCTACCCGGCCGACTTTGGCGGGGTTTTTTTGAATTTCAGTTTCGACGTGGCCAGGATTAACATTGCCGCCGCTAATTTGCTCTAGATATTTAACGTCAATAATCGCCACAGCCGGTTTACCACCTTTGGTTAGAACATAGAGTTTATCTTTTTGAACTTCATTTACAATTTGTGAAAAGTGGTCCCTAGCTTCAGTGAGTGGAATAATGTTTTCAAGCGAAACTCTTAATGGATTATTTGACATGCGATGCCTCCTTTATTTAATACCAATATAATGTACAATTTTATCTTATCATAACTAAGAATTAAGTAGCAAGAACTGGAAATAGCAGTGTCTTGACAAGTGGTAAAAAATCTGTTATGATATTGTAATGCTTAAAAATCCCACTTCGCCCTAAGGGGCTACGCGGGACAAGTAAGGGGCAGTAGAGAATTAAAAAAAGGAGAGGAAATGAATCAAGAATTAGAAAACAAAGTACCGGTGGCCGAGCAGGTTAATGAATTAGAACAGGTTGATGAAGCAATTCAATATACCTTAGGTGCTGACGGTGCTATTACGCTTCAGGAAAAGGGGATCGAAAATCCAGAAGCAACAGCTGAAAAATAACCACTCAAAGGAGAGTCAAAAAAGACGCCCAATCTCACGAAAGGCGCCTTTTTTGATTTTTTATCTGTCTTCTGCTATATTTATCTTGTAATGCTAAATTATTCTCTTTTAAAATTAGATAATGGTCTAAGGTTAATTACAGCGCCGCTTGAAAATACTAAAGCGGTCAGTTTGTTTGTGCTTGTAGGGACTGGTTCGAGGTATGAAAATCAACAGAACAATGGTATTGCTCACTTTTTGGAACACATGTTTTTTAAGGGCACAACCAAACGACCGAAGACGGTGGATATCGCGCGCGAACTGGATGCGGTGGGAGCGAGTTTTAACGCCTTCACTGGTGAAGAATATACTGGTTTTTATGTTCGCGCCGAAAGTTCACATTTTGATCTGGCTTTAGATGTTTTAAGTGATATGCTTTTTAATTCTAAGTTTGACGAAAAGGAAATCGAAAAGGAAAAAGGGGTGATTTTAGAAGAAATTAATATGATTCGCGATGTGCCGCAATCATATGTTGAATATGTTATGAAGGAATTATTGTACGGTGATTCACCTTTAGGCCGGATGATTACAGGCACGCCGGGTACAGTGACGAAATTTAATCGTGAGACGTTTGTTGAGTTTAAAAAACAATTTTATCAACCAGAAAATATGGTTGTGGCAGTGGCGGGATCAAACGGTAAAGATTGGCATAAAAAGATTGAGAAGATTTTTGGATCCTTACCTAAAAAAACTACGGAGAGCCCGGAAAAAGTAACGGAGGCACAACTTAAACCTCAACTTAAAATTCATAAAAAAAAGACTGATCAGGCTCATTTTATTTTAAGTTTTAGAGGTATTAAAAGAACCGATCCACGCCGGCCCATTTTAAAAGTTCTAAATAATTTAATGGGCGGGACCATGTCGAGCCGGCTTTTTATCGAGGTGAGGGAAAAAAGAGGACTGTGTTACTATGTGTCATCTGATTTTGCTGACTATATGGATACCGGATATTGGGAAGTATCAGCGGGAGTCGATATTAAAAGAGTGCAGGAAGCACTTGTTGTGATTTTAAAGGAATGTGAACGGCTGAAAAATGAGGATGTCACCGATGAAGAACTTTTACGCGCAAAAGATAATATGAAGGGCCATCTTTATCTGGGGTTAGAGGAGTCCTTATCGGTAGCTGAATTTTTAGGTGAGCAAGAACTACTTTGGCAGAAAATCGATGATCCAGATGAATTAGTGGCACAAATGGCAAAAGTGACCAAAGAGGATATAAAAAAGTTGGCCAATGATATAATGAAACCGGAAAATTTAAATTTGGCGATTGTTGGTCCGTTTGAGAATAAAGATGGATTTGAGGAGTTGTTAAGTAAATACAAGTAGTTAATATCTAGCTCACTTATCGTTTGAAGATGTGCGCTCTACAGGAGCGATCGCTACGCTACTTCCTGTGGCGCTTGCGACCCACTTCAAACTTCTAAGCTCGCTATCTAAAGAGGAAAAAATAGATAAGCTAACGCTTATCGCGGAAATTTTTTAAGAAAGGTAAAAAATTATAGATAAGCATCCGCTTATCGCAGAAATTTCTAGAAAGAAATTATGAAACACAAAAGTGTTGAACGAACATTGATTGCTATTAAACCAGAATCGATTCAGCGTCATTTAATTGGAGAATTTATTTCCAAATTTGAAAAGAGAGGACTAAAGTTAGTTGCGATGAAATTGATTGCGCCGACCAAAGAGCAGGTGGGTAAACATTATCCCGATGATGAAAGTTGGTATGTGGCTACCGGAACTAAGACCTTAGAAAATTATAAATCAAAGGGAATTGATCCGGGTAAAAGTCCAATCGAATTAGCTAAAGAGATACGAGAACGACTAATAGATCATTTAACCGATCGTCCGGTAATTTTTATGATTTGGGAAGGACCTCACGCTTGCGCTTTAGGGCGTAAAACTGCTGGTGCGACCAATCCTTTAGTAGCTGATATTGGTTCAATTCGTGGTGATTATAGTTTAGAATCCTATGAATTGGCTGATGATCTCGGTAGAGTTGTTCATACTTTAATTCACGCTTCAGGATCTGCCGCCGAAGCAGAAGAAGAGATTAAAATTTGGTTTAAAGAGAATGAAATTTTAGATTACGATTTAGTGACAGAAACAGTTTTTTACGAAAAAGAGTGGGGCAAGATCAAAAAATAGTTCGAAAGGGTGAATTATGCTTAATAATCTTTATTTGGCACCATTTGTTATAGCCGCACTCATTTCTGGTGGTCTAACCTATTCTGTTAAAAGATTAGCGGAAAAATTTGGTTGGGCTGATTATCCAGCGCCTCGGAAAGTTCATACTAAACCCACGCCGCGATTAGGAGGGGTGGCGATCGTGGTGGCTTTCTTGTGTTTAGCTATTGGTTATAATTTAATTTCTTCGCGGCTTGATTTTACGCCGTTTCATATTTTGTTTTTTGATAAACGGTTATTCGGCACTCTTTTAGGAGTTTTAATTCTTCTGATTATTGGTATGGTTGATGATATCAGGGGATTGAAACCTTGGCAAAAACTTATTGGTCATTTTTTAGCTGCTGGAATGGTGGTGATTTTTGGCGTCAGTATTAATTATTTACGTTTACCTGGTGGTTTACACTTAGAACTGACAAGTTTAATTTATCCTATTACGATTTTTTCTCACACTTATAACTTTGTGGTTTTTGGCGATTTAATTACACTTTTGTGGATTGTATTGATGATTAATACCATGAATTTTTTAGATGGCTTAGACGGTTTAGCTTCCGGTGTCTCTGTAATTGCTGGTATTGCGATTTTCTTTTTAAGTTTATCACTGGGGCAACCGGCCGCCGCACTTCTGGCTATTATTTTCAGCGGAGCAGTTTTTGGGTTTTTACCTTGGAATTTTAATCCGGCTAAGATATTTATGGGTGATTCTGGTAGTATGTTTTTAGGTTTTATGTTGGCGGTTTTGAGTGTCATTTCAGGGGGAAAATTAGCCACGGCTTTTTTAGTTTTGGGACTGCCAATTTTAGATGTTGTTTGGGTGGTTTTGCGTCGAATTATTTATGGTCAATCACCTTTTTCAGCTGATAAGATGCATCTTCATCACAGATTACTAGCTATTGGGTTATCACAAAGACAAGTGGTATTGGTCCTATATTTTGTGGCTGCAAGTTTTGGCACTGTGGCGGTTTTAAGTAGTACAGAGGATAAAATTCAAGCCTTATTTTGGCTTTTAGGTTTAATGG
>Ga0209538_1001418_pt1 | contig 12682 bp, 10 predicted proteins | sample BarGraNGADG00211_2_FD_184492 | JGI IMG/M metagenome (GOLD analysis project Ga0209538, IMG submission 184492) | Arctic peat soil microbial communities from Barrow, Alaska - Barrow Graham LP Ref core NGADG0004-211 (SPAdes) (version 2) | ecosystem: Environmental > Terrestrial > Soil > Wetlands >... | reverse complement strand
GTGACGTCCTGGTCGTGCGCGGCGGCAAGAGCCGCGGTCAGGCGCTGCAGTCGCTCGACAACAATACGCTCGATGTCTCCAACGAAATCGACTTGGCGTGAAATCAGCTCGATCGACTTGTAGCTCCAGACCTGTGAGCAGCCGCGAAGGGTAGCGACACTACACGCCTGGCCAGAATGAAGCGCCACCACGGTACGTTCGAAACCCGCTTTGAAATAGCGGAAGGCGGGTACGAGGTGCAGGTGCGTGCCCGCGCGCGCGAGCGCTAGCAATTCGTCAAGCTGCTTGCTGCCAGCCGGTGGCAGTGTCATTTCGTCCTGGCGAGATGGCCACGGCAGCACCGCTTCATTCACGTAGACATTCAGATGGTCGCGCCAGGGTGTGGCGTCGAAATCGGGACGCAGAAGCCTGATCGCCGGTCCGTCGAGAATGCACCAGTGGTGAGTCCGGAGTTCCCAACGCGTTAGCAACGCTACCGCGCTCTCGATGGAAGGGTGGAAAGTCGAGGGATCAGGCAAGTTCATGTCTGCGAAAGGAAAATCGTCACGGTCCCGAGGTCTCCGTCGACGATCATGTGAGTTCCGGATCGAACGATTGAGGTGATGCCAGGAACCGCAGTTACACAAGGCTTCCCCAACTCTCTGCATATTGACGCCGCGTGGCTCGTCTTGCCACCGAACTCTGTCACGACGGCCTTCGATCGGACGATGACTTCCAACCAGTCGACGCCCGCTGTTCGCAGAATCAAAATGCCTACCTCGCTACCGGTAACTGCCTCCGGGCGATCCACAACAAATGCCTGGCCGCTGCATATACCAGGGCTTGCGGCAATGCCGGTTAATGTTGTCGGGAGCGTCATACGGAAGCACAGGATAACCGAAGACGCAACAAAAGTCCGATGCCATGAGCGCCCTTCGGAACCGGCGAGTGCGGACTTACGCCTTCAAGGAGCGCGATATCCGGATGGGAGAGCATCTCCGGCACCCTTGGAAGCTCGTCTTCCAAGAGGAAGACGTCACTGATGTCAGCGCAGGCGTGGTTCTCGGTTACATCTCGCCCTCCGCATCCCGCCCAAGAGTGAGGATCGAAATGGTCCAGAACGAGTGTCGAGAAGCCCGTTGCGCGCCTACCGTGGCAACGCGTGCAGGTGAAGTCGCCGCCAAGCGACCTGCTGGAGTCAGGTTCGCTATTTGGAGACTCTCCCAGGCGTTCTGAGCTTTTGGGAAAGTCGACAACATTATAGAACATAATACAAAGCAACTTCTTTGTGTCGTTCTTTCGGCTGTGACGGTGAAACATTAAGGGAGGGGAGCCAAGAGTCGCTTGCCCACGCGGCCTAACAGTTACTGGACGGGGTTCTGGATAGGGGCTTGGGCGAGAGGACGGGATAGTCCATTCGGCCTGACATCATGGCGATGTCCTTATCATAGAGTTCTGCCTAATCCGGCCCGATCGAGCGTCGTGTAGCGCTCGGAACTTCCGGCGGGAAAGAGGCTGATCGAGGGTCCAGGAAGAGGAAACCGCAGGCTCTGCCCCCTTGGGTGGCCATACGAAGCCACCGCGTCGATGCCTCGACGGAAGCAGGCACGGCCATATCCTCTTCGACGGAGCTGGAACGCTAGACGTGAGCCAGTGGCCGCCTCAACCCCGCTTGACTTGCCTGGAGGAGACTAGATCTGCGCCGCGCTGCGCGTCAAATGGCACAAAAGCGGGGACGCCTTCGTCGGGTTTCCTCGCCTCGGCTTCGGGACGACGGAGTCGGGAATGGCCTCGCGGGCCTGGGCGTTCAGGCCGGAGGATTCTGTGCGAGACCACAGGCGAGGGGGAGAAAGCGACCCTCTCTTTCAGATAGCGCGCCCGATCCCCGGTGTCCCATGCCCTGCGGAGGTGGAAAGGTAGGTCGGGGCAGCCGGAACGCCGCCCGGAATCGGGGGCGTGAGTATTCGAGCCCTTCGGCCGAGATAGGAGCCACGCCGAAGAGAAATGGCCTGGATGTGCATGGAGAAGGGCGTCAAGGCTGCGGTACGGACCATTCCCGCCCCGCCTTCTTCCCCGCCCATCCATGGGCTAAGCTCTCACACGCAAGGAGACGCCATGGGACTTCTGGACGATCTTCTGAAGCAGATCGGCACACTGCACGGAAGCCCCGGCCAGGCCGCGGCCGGCGGAGCCAGCATTTTCTCGGCGCTCAACGACGCCCTTTCGAGGCAGGGCGGGGTCCAGGGTCTCGTGAACCTCTTCCACGAGGGCGGGCTCGGGAACGTCATCTCATCGTGGATCGGGCCGGGCACCAACCTGCCGGTCTCGGCAGACCAGCTCCAGCAAATTCTTGGCGGGGAGCGCCTGTCGCAAATCGCCGCCCGGCTCGGGATCCCGGTGGAGGACGCCGCAACCAGGCTCGCGCAGGCCCTCCCCACGCTCGTCGACAAGGCTACGCCGGCCGGCACCCTCCCCGGTGCGACGGCAGACATCCTCGGTAAGACGTTCGGCAACCTGAAGACTTAGATGAATGAGAGTCCCGGGCCATCAGGCACCGGGAGAAAGGACCCATGATGCGGACAAAGAATCTTTTCCGGGTATCCACCCTCGCCATCGTCGTCGCCCTCCTCGTGTTCTCGGGGAACGCCCTGCTCGCCGCCGACAAGCCAGCGGCCGGCAAGGTCGACCTGAACAGCGCCGACGTGAAGACGCTCGAGGCCCTCCCCGGGGTCGGCGCGGCCACCGCGAAGGCCATCATCGCGGCCCGCCCCTTCAGGAGCGTGGACGACCTGAAGAACGTCAAGGGGATCGGCGACGCGAAGTTCGCCGCCCTCAAGAACAAGGTGACGGTCGGCGCCGCTCCAGCCGCCCCGGCCAAGCCGGCTCCCCCGGCCCCGCCCGCGGCGCCCGCGGCCCCCGCCGCCAAGGCTGCTCCGGTGGCTCCGGTGGCGAAGGCGGCGCCTGCCGGCCTCGTCGACCTGAACGGTGCGGACGCGAAGACCCTCGAGGCGCTGCCAGGCGTCGGCGCCGCCACCGCCAAGGCGATCATCGCCGCCCGTCCCTTCAAGAGCGTCGACGACCTGAAGAAGGTCAAGGGGATCGGCGACGGCGTCAAGTTCGCCGGCCTCAAGGACAAGGTGACCGTCGGCGCCGCTCCGGCCGCCCCGGCCAAGCCCGCTGCCGCTCCGGCTGCGCCGGCCGCTCCCGCCGCTCCGGCTGCCGCTCCGGCGGCTGCGCCTGCCGCGAAGGCTGCCGCCGCTCCGGCCGCGAAGCTCGCCCCCGGACAGAAGATCAACATCAACACCGCCACGAAGGAGCAGCTCGACCTGCTGCCCGAGATCGGCAGCGTGAGGGCACAGGAGATCATCGACGGGCGTCCCTACCAGAAGATCGAGGACATCATGAAGATCAAGGGGATCAAGGAAAAGAACTTCGCGAAGATCAAGGACCACATCACCGTCAACTGAGCCAACTGAGCGAACGCCGGAGGGGAGGCGGCCGGCGACGTGATACCTTTGGCCGCCGAATTGCTAGACGGCGTCTCGGTTGCGATGACAGTGCCATTCCGACAGGCTCGGCCGTCCCTGCAGGCTCGGCCTTCCCTGAAGGTTTGCTCCGTTCTTACCGTGCTGCTCGTCGCCCTGCCCTGCTTCGCCGCCGCCGGGCCGCCGGTCCCCGAAGAGCTTTCCCTCCGTGAGGCCGTCGTGCGGGCCCTCGCTCGCAACCCGGACGTCGAGGCAGCCCGCACTGACGTCGCGCAGGCCGAAGCCCAGCTCGTCATAGCGAGGCAGCTGCCCAACCCGACGCTGTCGGCGTCGACGACGAAGATTCCGACGGACGGAGGCCCGGCGGGAACTCCCCTCGGGAACGGATTCCTCGACCGGAGCTACGACACCGTCGTCTCGCTCGGTCAGCCCCTGGAGATCGGCGGCAAGCGGCGAGACCGAAGGCTTTCAGCTGACGCGTCCCTCGCGGCGGCACGCGCTCGCGTACGGAACGCCGAACGGTCGGTGGGAAACGCCGTCGCCCGGGCATACGTCGCGGCCCTGGTCGCCAGGGAGAGCGCCGGGATCGCGCGGGAGACCGCCGCCTCGCTCTCCCATAGCGCAGATCTCGCAAAGGTCCGTTACGACGCTGGCGACATCTCGGCTGCCGACCGTCTCCAGATCGAGATCGCGGAAGGTCGTTTTCGGGCGGACGCCGAAACCGCCGAGGGCAACGCGCGGACGAGCCTGGTGGCCCTAACAGTCCTTCTGGGAGATTCCAGCCAGGCCGCGTCGCTTCAGTTGTCGGGCACGCTCGAGACCCTGGTCGGCGCTGCTCTAACCCCTTCTCTCGCCCCTTCACGGGAAGAGCCCGGGCCAACGGACGTGATCGAACGACGACCGGACGTCGACTCCGCCCGACTCAACGTCGAGAAGGCCGAAGCCGATCGCGCTCTCCAGCTCGCCTTCCGGATTCCCGATCCGACGATCCTGGTCCAGTACGAGCGGGAGCCGCCCGATCGTTCGAGCTCGGCGGGAGTCGGGGTCTCCTTCACCGTGCCTCTCTTCAACCAGAACACGGGGGCGATCCGGGCCGCTGAAGCTGCCAGGGATGCATCCCGCGTGGAGCTTCAGCGGGTCCGTTCCAAGGCCGCCGGCGAGCTGGCCACCGCCGCCTCGAGCCTGGAGACGACGAGACGCCGAGTCCGCGCCCTGGCCGGCGAGCTACTCGAGAAGGCCCACCAGGTCCGGGACACCGTCGCCTTCGCGTGGAACGAAGGCAGCGCCTCCCTCCTCGAGCTTCTGGAGGCCGAGCGGAGCCTCAACGACCTGAAGCTGGCCGCCGCGACGGCCCAGGGTGACCTGGTCCAGGCCGCCGCTGACGAACGCGCCGCCAGGGGCTTCCTGCCCGTCGATCCCCAGGAGAAACGATGACCTCGAGACGACCATCCGTCCTTTCCCTTGCTGCCGGCCTCCTCCTCGCCGGCCTGACCCTCGCCTGCTCGGGTCCCAAGACGACGGCGGCAGAGCCTGCCCCGACCGTGGAGAAGGACCGCGTGTCGTTCCCTGCCGGATCGGCCCAGGTCGGATCGCTGAAGGTCGAGGAAGCGGCTCTCAAGGACGAGACCCCCCTGAAGCTGACCGGGCGCCTCGTCTGGGACGAGGACCGGACCGCCCGCGTCACGGCGCCGGTCTCAGGCCGGGTCGTCGAGATTCGGGCCAAGCTCGGAGCCCGGGTGGCTGAAGGGGCGCCGTTGGCCACGATCTCCTCTCCTGACTTCGGCCAGGCCCAGTCGGACGCGGCCCGTTCCGCCGCGGATCTCGACGCCGCGCGGAGGACCTACGACCGCCTGACGCGGCTGGTCGAGCGTGGGGCCGCTCCGAGGAAGGACCTTGACGCCTCCTCGTCCGACATGGCCCGCGCGCGGGCCGAAGCGACCCGCACGGCCGCGAAGCTGCGCCGTTGGGGCGGCGAGGAAGGGCGGACGGTAGACCAGTCGTTCGTCATCCGTTCCCCGATCGCCGGGGTGATCGTCGAGCGGACCGTCAACCCCGGGATGGAGGTGCGTCCCGACCTCCCGGCCCCGCTGTTCGTCGTGACCGACCCGTCCCACCTTTGGGTCGCGCTCGACGTCCCGGAGGCGGACCTCTCCTCGGTCGAGCGAGGCGCGGCCCTTTCGATCAGTTCCCCCGTGTTCCCCGGCCGACCGTTCCCGGGCCGCCTCGACTACGTCGGCGAATCGCTGGACCCCGCCACCCGGACGTTGAAGGCGCGCGGCGCAGTCGAGAACAAAGGCGGCCAGCTGAAAGCCGAGATGTACGTGACGGTCGAGGTTCTCCGCCAGCACGCTCCGAAGGCAGTCGTCGTTCCCGCCCGGGCGGTCCTCTCGGCCGGCGAGGTGCGCTACGTCTTCGTCGAGGAGAAGCCCGGCCAGTTCGTGAAGACGGTGGTCTCGGTCGGCCGCGAGCGGGATGGGTGGATCGCCGTCACCTCCGGGCTCTCGGGCGGATCCCGGGTGGTGACCGAGGGGAGCATCCTCCTGTCCGGTCTCCTCGGTCCTGGGGCCGGAGCGTGATCCGGGCGATCGTCTCCTGGGCCCTGCACCGGCGCGCCATCGTCCTGGCGCTGCTCGGCCTCTTCGTCGTCTTCTCCGTCGTCGCCTTCCAGCGGCTTCCGGTTGAGGCGTATCCGGACGTCACGAACGTTCAGGCCCAGATCATCACGCTCTTCCCGGGTCACGCGGCCGAGGAGGTCGAACGGCTCGTGACGATCCCGGTCGAGAACGAGATGAACGGAATCCCCATGCGGGCGTCCATGAGGTCCGTCTCGATCTTCGGCCTTTCGGTCGTGACGATCGTCTTCGAGGATTCCGCCGACCGCGCCTACGTGAGGAGCCAGGCGTTCGAGCGCCTCCAGTCGGTCACCCTACCGGCGGGTGCTCAGGCGAATCTCTCCCCCGACTCGACCCCGGTCGGCGAGATCTACCGGTACACGATCGTCGGGCCGGAGGGCTTCTCGTCGCTCGAGCTGAAATCCCTCGAGGAATGGGTGGTAGAGAGGAAGCTTCGGACGGTCCCCGGCATTGTCGACGTCGTCGGCTTCGGCGGGCCGACGAAACAATTCCAGGTCATCGTCGACCCGGCGAAGCTCAAGTCCATCGGGCTGACCCTCTCCCAGATCTTCGACGCCCTGTCGAAGGGCAACCGCAATGCGGGAGGCTCCTACATCGAGCACGGGTCCGAGATGTACGTCGTCCGCGGCCTCGGCCTCGTCCAGAGCCTCGACGACATCGGCGACATTCCGGTGACGAGCCGGGGCGGAACGCCGATTCGCATTCGCGACGTCGCGCACGTCGACACGGGTCCACGGATCCGCCTCGGACGAGTCGGGAAGACGGTCGGACGGGACGACCAGGACGACGTCGTCCAGGGAATCGTCCTCCTCCGCAAGGGTGAAAACGCCCTCGAGGTCCTGAAGGCCGTCCGGGCGAAGGTCCTGGAGATCAACCGGACCGCGCTGCCGCCTGGCGTGAAGATCGTCCCCCACTACGACCGGACCGACCTGATCGACCGGACGCTGCAGACGGTGCGCCGGAACATGATCGAAGGAATCCTCCTCGTCCTTCTTGTTTTGGTCGCGTTCCTGGGACTTTCAAACCTGAGGTCGGCCCTCGTCGTGGCAGCGGTCGTGCCGCTCTCCCTCCTCGGCGCCTTCCTCCTGCTCGATCTCCGCGGCATCCCGGCGAACCTGATCTCGATGGGGGCGATCGACTTCGGGATCATCGTCGACTCGTCCGTGGTCGTCGTCGAGAACCTGCTCCGGATCCTCGGCGAGAAGGGCGAGAAGATCCGATCGCTCCCGGCCGCCATCGTCCAGGCGACGACCGAGGTCGGAAAGCCGATCCTCTTCTCGAAGGCGATCCTGATCACCGCCTTCCTGCCCCTCTTCACGCTCCAGCGAGTGGAAGGGCGGATTTTCCGGCCGATGGCCTTCACGCTGACGTTCGCCCTCGTCTGCGGGACCGTCCTTGCGATTGCGGTGGTGCCGGTCCTGGCGAGCTTCCGGGGATCAAAGGAGCATTCCCCGAAGGCCTCCGTCCCCCACGAGTCGATGCTCGTCGGGTTCCTGAACCGCCTCTACCACCCGGCCCTCGACGCCGTGCTCGGCCACCGGAAGCAGAGCCTGGTCGTCGCCGCACTTTCGCTAGTCGTCGCCGGCCTCGTCGCGGCGAAGACCGGCTCGGAGTTCCTGCCCAAGCTCGACGAAGGTGCGCTCTGGGTCCGCGTAACGATGCCTGGGTCGATCTCGCCGACCGAGTCGGCGAAGCTGACGGCGCACGTGCGCCGGACGCTCGCCTCCTTCCCCGAGGTGAAGACCGTCGTGAGTCAGCTGGGGAGGCCCGACGACGGCACCGACATCAACGGGTTCGAGACGGCGGAGTTCTACGTGGACCTCGCTCCGCGGGAGACGTGGACGACCGCGAAAAACCGCGAAGGCCTCTCCGAGGTGATGAACCGGAAGCTCTCGGAGATTCCCGGATGCGAGTTCAGCTTCTCGCAGGTCATCGAGGACAACGTCAACGAAGCCGTGTCCGGGATCAAGGCCGAGCTCTCGATCAAGATCTTCGGCGAGGACCCCGCCACCCTCCAGAGCCTGGCTGACCGCGCCGCCGCTGTTCTCGAGAAAGTCCCGGGCGCGGCCGACGTTGCAGCCGAGCAGCTCTCGGGCCAGTCGCAGATCCAGATCGCTGTCGACCGCTCGGCCGCCGGCCGCGTTGGTCTGACGGTGAGCGATGTCGAGACGGTCATCGAGACGGCCCTCGGCGGGGCGGTCGCCACTCAGGTCCTGGAAGGCGAGCGGACCTTCGACCTCGTCGTCCGAATGGACCCGGGCTCGGTCTCCGACGTCGACTCCATCCGGACCCTTCCGATCCTCGGGCCGAACGGCGAGAAGCTGACGCTCGGGTCGGTCGCCCAGGTCGCCATCCGGCCTGGGTCCGCCCGCGTCTTTCGCGAAGAGAACTCCCGCCGCATCGCGGTGAAGCTTTCGGTGCGTGGCCGCGACCTCGGATCCCTCGTTCGGGAAGGACAGGCGAAGGTCGAGGCGGCCGTCCCGATGCCGACCGGCTACCACATGGAGTGGACCGGGTCGTTCGAGAACCAGCAGAGGGCCGTGCGGCGCCTGATGGTCATCGTGCCGATCACCCTCGGAGCGATCTTCTTCCTCCTGTTCATCGCCTTCGACTCGCCACGGCTGGCGCTCCTGATTCTCCTCAACGTGCCTTTCGCCGCAGTGGGAGGGATCCTGGCCCTTCCGGTCGCCGGCCTCACCTTCTCGGTCTCCGCCCTCGTCGGATTCATCGCCCTGTTCGGAGTATCGGTTCAGAACGGAGTGCTTCTCGTCGAGCGGATCAGGGAGCTGAGGCGGGAAGGACGGGAGACGATCGAGGCGATCCGGGAGGGGGCCTGGTCCCGTTTCCGTCCCGTCCTGATGACTGCCGCCATGGCCGCCTTCGGTCTGCTGCCGGCCGCCCTTTCTCGGGCGGTGGGGGGCGAGACCCAGCGCCCCTTCGCGGTGGTTATCATCGGTGGCCTCGTGACGGCCACCCTTCTGACGCTCTTCATCCTTCCCGTCATCTACGGCGTCTTCGAACGAGAAGAGGAGGAATACTGACCATGAGATACGTCGTCGGCTTCTTCCCTCCGGACCGCATCTTCGCCCTCGTGGACGCGCTCTCCGAGATCCATGTCCACGGCATGACCGTATCGGACGCCCAGGGGTTCGGGCAGGAGCACGACGCCGCGCACCCGGAGCATCAGGAGCACATGGGAATCGAGATGACGAAGAAGACCCGGATCGAGATCATCTGCCGCGATGAGGAGGTCGACCTGATCCTCAACGCGATCTATACCGCCGCCCATAGCGGCCGGCGGGGCGACGGAAAGGTCTTCGTCCTCCCCGTTCTCGATGCCCTCCGGCTCAAGACCGGAGAACGCGGCGAGGCCGCCCTGGGGCTGGGATGACGTCGAGTACCGACATGATGATCGGCGGGCGCCGCCTCCACGTGCAGCAGCTGCCGTCGCCGTCCGCCGCGGCGGGCCCCACGCTCGTCTTCCTCCACGAGGCTCTCGGAAGCATCGGCCAGTGGAAAGGCTTCCCGGCCGACCTCTGTAACCGGACCGGCCTTCCCGGCTTCGTCTACGAGCGGTGGGGCTTCGGGAAGTCCGAACGGCGCGGCCCAGGCCCGTGGCCGCCGGACTACCTCGAGAAGGAGGCCGCGGTCTTGGACGAGGTGCTCACGGCCGCCGGGATCGAGCATCCGGTCCTGTTCGGACACAGCGACGGCGGGACGATCGCGCTCCTTTTTGCCGCGGCGTTCCCCGACAAGGCCGAGGCCGTCGTCTCCGAGGCCGCCCACGTGCTGGTCGAGGAGATCACGCTCTCGGGAATCCGGGACGTCGTCGAAAGCTCGAAGGACGGCCGCCTCCTGCGCGGCCTCTCGCGGTACCACGGCGAGAAGACCGCCGACGTCTTTAGCGGCTGGGCCGACACCTGGCAGGCACCCGGGTTCCGCCGCTGGAACATCGTGGGGAAGCTCTCCTCGATCCGCCGCCCCCTCCTCGTCCTCCAGGGAACCGACGATCAGTTCGGGACCGAGCTGCAGGTCGAGTCGATCCGGACCTCAGTGTCGGGCCCGGTCGGGACGCACCTGTTCCCGGGGGTGGGCCACGTCCCGCATCTGGAAGCGGGAGAGGCCGTCGTGGCCGAAGCCGGCCGGTTCCTGTCGTCGTGCGGGCTGCTGCCCTCCCCGGTACAATGACGAAAACCGGAACTTGAAAGGAGAAGCAGAATGAAGCGCACGATTCTCGCGGTTGCGATCGTCCTCGCCCTCGTGGTCCCGTCAATCGCCTACGCCATCGACAAGTACCAGGCCACCGGCCCGGTCACGGACTTCGAAAAGGACAAGTCGATCACGATACTCAAGGGTGGTAAGGAAAAGCACGAGTTCACTATCGACAAAGACACCAAGATCTCTGGCGATGTGAAGAAGGACTCCAAGGTGGAGGTCAAGTTCAAGATGGTTGCGACGTCGATCGAGGTCAAGGACGAGGCTAAGAAGGGCGACAAGAAGGAATCCAAGAAGAAGAGCTGAGATTCCTACCGTCACGAAACACCGCGGCCGGCCCGAGTGGGGCCGGCCGCTTCGTTTCCGGGGCTCTGGTTCGCAGCTACTTCTTCGAGGCCGGATCGCCGGGGTTCGTGCCGGCCTTCAGCTCCTCGAGGTTGGTCTTCCCGTCCTTGTCGCTGTCGAGGGCTTCGATCTTCTTGTAGTCGTACGCCTTCTTCTCCGCCTTCGGGTCGATGAGCGCCTTGGCGACCAGGTCCTTGCCAAACACGTTCAGCTCGGCGTCACCCTTCTTCACCATCTTCTTGACGTGGCAGGTGGCGCAGTTCGCCTTGGCCGTGGGGTACTTGGCGTTCAGATCCTTCTGGACCTCCATCGTGGCCAGGACCGAGGTCGAGAACGCGATCATCGCGAGCGCTGCCAGGAACTTCTTCATCATTGCCCTCCAATTTCGTTTTGGTCCCCATCCGGGGCCATCAGCCATTCTAGGAGCGCCGCAGCGAAAAGCAATTTTGCGAATCCGTCCCGACCGAATACGAACCGAGACTCTCTTGCACCGGGGCCGACTCCCCGGCTCCTGAGCGAGGCTCATCGCTCGCGCTCGAAGACGCCCAGCTGACGGATCTTCCGGACGTTGTCCGAGGGGAAGACCATGCCGTGCATCGCCACGTAGACGCCATGCGGCAACACCTGGACGAACGAGAGGGCGCTCCCGAGATTGAAGAGGCCGTCCGAGCTGCCGAACGCATACGGCACCATCGCCCCGGTCAGGACGATCGTCTTCTCCTCGATGTGCGCCTCCCCGAGCGCCTTCGCTGTCTCGGACATCGTGTCGGTCCCATGCGTCACGACGATCTTCCCTTCCGGTGCTTTCCGGCAGTTCTGGACGATCAGCCCGCGGTCCTCGTCAGTCATCTCCAGGCTGTCGATCATCATCACCGTGCGGACCTTCACGTCGAGCCGGCACCGTCCAAGCTTCAGCATCTCGTGGATGTGAGTGTCCTTGAACTTCAGGGTGCCGTGGACCTCGTCGTACTCCTTGTCGAACGTCCCACCCGTGATCAGCAGCTTGATCGTCATCTACGGGCGAGTTTACGGCGCGCCAGGGCAAGCCGCGTAAAATCAAAATGATGTCGGACACGGTTCCGACCGAGGTTCTCGAACGCAAGGTCTCCGGGCAAAATCTTCACCGCGGAACCTTCGGTGTCTAGGCGGCTTTCCGCTCCAGCCCCAGCAGTCTCGGCCGCAGCAGGAGCGTGATCGCCCAGGCGAGCAGCACAACCGCGCCGCCGCCGATGGCGTTCGTCGGGCCGATCACTTCGCCGAGCGGGCCGAAGATCGCCGCGCTAATCGGCATGAGCCCCATGAACGACATGATGAACACCGCCATCACACGCCCGCGCAGGTGGTTCGGCACGGCCGATTGGATCGACGTGTTCACCAGCGAGTTCGTCGTGAGCAGCGCGGCGCCCGCGAGCGCGGATATCGCCATCGTCAGCGCAAGGGACCGCGACGCCGAGAACGCGATCAGCAGGAGGGCCATTGCGAGCAGGCTCCATCGCATGATGCGCTCGCGGACGATGGTCTTGGGCAGGCTGGCGACGGCGAGCGATCCAAACACGGCGCCGAGGCCATTGGCAGCCATCACGTAAGCGAACAGCCGCCCCTGCAGGGCACTGCGCGCGAGACCGTGGATGGACGGCGCGATGAGCGCTTTGTCTACTACGGCCGGCAGCAGCATCATGTATGGCATGGCAAAGATAGTCATGAGCGCGGTGCTGAGGATCAGCACCCGCACGACGTGGTTCTCGCGGGTGTACCGCAGCCCGGCGGTCAGCCGCTGCCAGTCGGTCTCGCCGGCGGACGCGGCGTGGTGCTCCTGCTTCCTCGGGCGGATCACCCACAGTGCCCAGATGACGAACAGGAAGCTCACCGAGTTGACGTAGAAGATGCCGCCCATCGTGAGGCCGGCGATGAACAGCGCGCCGCCCAGCAGCGGGCCGACCAGCCGCGCCGACTGGAACTGTGCCGAGTTCAGCGCGATGGCATTCAGCAGTGAGTCTTTCGGCACGAGGTCGGGCAGCATCGACT
>Ga0209538_1001415_pt1 | contig 12698 bp, 12 predicted proteins | sample BarGraNGADG00211_2_FD_184492 | JGI IMG/M metagenome (GOLD analysis project Ga0209538, IMG submission 184492) | Arctic peat soil microbial communities from Barrow, Alaska - Barrow Graham LP Ref core NGADG0004-211 (SPAdes) (version 2) | ecosystem: Environmental > Terrestrial > Soil > Wetlands >... | reverse complement strand
AATTAGGGACAGGCACCTTTTTGCGTTCTAGAGATGATTTCCCGGAAGCGTAAAGAAACGCAAAAAGGTGCCTGTCCCTAATTTGCATTAACCGTATTTTTCGACGGCTTCGAGCATCCAGCGAAGGCGCTGCACCGATATGTCGGGGTGGCTGTTGGTCGGGGCGAGGATGTAGCCGCCGCCGCCGCCGGCGTCCTCGATCGACTGCATGACTGCCTCGAAGACCTCGTCCTTCGTCGCGTCAACCAGGATATGGGTCACGTCCACGTTTCCGAGCAGGCTCAGGCGGTTGCCGATCATCTCCTTAGCTTTCTTGAGCTCGACGCCGGCAGTCGGCTCGAGAGCGTGGACGCCGTCGAAGCCGCAATCGGCAAAGAGGTCCAGCAGCTCGTAGACATTCCCGCACGAGTGGATGATGATCTTCATCCCCAGCTTGTGTGCGGTAGCGGTCAGCCTTCTGTACCCGTCCCCGAACAGCTCGTCCACCATCTTCGGGTTGAGCATCGGGCCGGAGCGGTAGGCGAGGTCGTCGCTGTACACCACGCCCGGCAGCCCGGCGTCGGCCTGCGCCTCGAGGATGAGGCAGTACAGGTCGGTGTAGAACCGGATCATGCTCCCCAGGAACGCCTTCTCGCGCCGGGTGCAGGCAACGAAGCTATCGAACCCCATGCTCTGCCAGGTTACCTCGAAGAGCCCGCCGCTGAACGACCCGAAGATGAACAGGTCGTCCCCGAAAGCCTTCTGCACCTTCGAGTAGGCGCGGTAGTTCTTCTCGGGGATACGGAAGATGCCTTTCTTGTCCCAGGCGTGCCAGGCGTCAGGGCCGTCGATCAGCCCTCCCATGTACATCGGCGTGGCGAGGTTGCCCCGGCTGTGGAAGGCAAGTTCGAAATAGCGCCCGAAGGCGTCGGTAAGGCGGTGGGAGCCGCCGGACCTGAAGACCGGCGTGTGCTGGACCCATGCCGAGTCGTAGCCCATCTTCACCGAGGCGGCGGTGCGTTCGTAGGTGAACATGTCCATCGCCATATCGAGCGGCTTCGTCGTGAACAGGTGAGCGCCCAGGAAGTCGATGACCCGCGCGGCATACGGGTTCTTGAACACCGGCTCGAACGGGATGGTCCTCCTGCCGAGGATCTCCTGGATGTTCGAGTATTCGACCATCATGTCCATCGTGGGCACCCGGTCCGGCTCGCGCTTCTCGAGCGCGGCGATGACCCTGTCGTGTTTCGCGGACACGTTCTCTCCTCTCAGGGCGTTCCGGGGACCTCACCCCGCTTGCTCATGGTAGAAGAAAAGGAGCCCTCGCGAATGAGGGCTCCCGTTTCTCAAAAAGGGCAGAGCCCTTGAACCAGCTTTCTAGGCCGCGGCCATCGTGTCCGTTCCTTCGGTCTTCTGAGCGCCTCGCACCATGAAGCCAAGGACGGCGAGCATGATACCGATCACTATCGAGTAGATAGCTATCACGAGGATGATGGCGAATATGCCCGATATCGGCGCCGCGAGCAGGATGATGCCGACGATGATCCCCAGCGCGCCCACGATCCCTATGAAGGCCCTGTAGCCGGTCGAGCCGGTCATCTCGAAGGCGGAGATGAGCCCGAGGAACCCGCGCAGCAGGAACCAGATCGCGATGACTACCAGGAGAGCGACGGATGTGATACCAGGCCTGGCCAGCGTCACGATCCCGATCAGGATACCCAGGAGGCCGAGCAGCAGCAGTGCGAAGAACTTCTCGCCCCTGGACGCCTGGGCGATCGAATATCCGGTGGCGAACAGGCCCTCAACGAGCGCGTACACGCCGAAGAGTATTATCAGCACAAATACGGTGGCACCTGGCCACGCAAGCGCGATTATCCCGAAAAGGATAGCCAGAATGCCGCGGAGCAGGAAGCTCCACCATTTCTCCATACCCATCTCCATTTCGTGCCCCTTTCTTAGACCACATACGAGTTTATCGGCTTATTCTAATACGAACAGTGCAATTTCCCAATTCCCCGGCCGGCCGCGCCGGCGGACGCCGTCACGCGTCCTCCGGAAGCGCCGCTTCGTCCTCCGGTTGCATGGCACCGTCGCCCGTGGCGTCGGCGCTCTCTTCTGCGCGGTGCTTGAACAACCTCGGCAGCCGCGCACTCTGGCGGTGGCTCTCCAAGAGCTCCTCGTCGCTCAGCGCATGGATGATCTCGGCGCCGAAAAAGATGATCATGCCGGTGATGTGAAGCCACAGTATCAGCACAACGACCGTTGTGACGCTGCCGTAGACGCTGGGCAGGTTCGAGATATGGCCGAAGTAGTAAGCGAGCACGTACTGGACCGCGAGGAAGAACACCGCCGAGACCAGAGCGCCGACGGCTGACCGCTTGAGCGACTGCTTCACGGTCGGGACGACCTGGTATATGAACCAGAACAGCAGGAAGTTCACCCCGAGGGCGATGAGCGGCTTGACGATCGTTGTTCCGGTCGTGAAGGCGGCCCCCTCCTTGCCCACCAGCCAGCCCCAGACCGCGGCGAAAGCGAACTGCACGCACAGCGAGATGATAAAGACCACGCCTATGCAGGTGATCATCACCAGCCCGACCAGCTTGCCGCGAGCGAACTTCCTCCGCTTGCTCCCCCAGATCTGGCAGAAACCCCACTCGAGGGAGCCGAAGATCTTGGTCCCCGTCCAGAGCAGGGCGATGAAACCTATCACGCCTATCACGTTCCTGTACTGGATGATGGCGTCGGTCGCCTGCTTCGGCGTCCCCCCGAAGATAGGGATCATGCTGCTCATTGCGCTCTTGATCTGGCTCTCGGTGTTCGGCCACGTGCGCGCGATGAACCCGACGATCGCCGAGACCGCGATGACGAGCGCGAGGAACGCCAGGAACGCGTTGTAGGTGAAATAGCCGGTGAAGTAGTACATCTTCTTTTCCCAGAAGTCGCTCACGGCCGCGGAGATGACCACGAACCAGCGCCTCTCTCTCACGAGCCGCGCATAGATGGTCTCGGCGGCCCGCTCGAAGGCGTAGGCTCGCGCCAGGCTTCTTTCCCGCATCCGCGCAGTGGTCTCCTTGAATGGCATGCGTGAATAATAGCGCATGAGGCTCGGGGAGGTGAAGATGAGCCGGCGCCGGAGGCCCTATCTGCCAGCGATCTCGTCCAGGATCGGCTTCCTCATGGCGAGTATCGCGGGGATCATCCCGGAGAGGATCGACACCACGATGATGGTGACAGCGCGCCACATGAAGTCGATGTAGTTCACGAAGAGGCTGACGTCGCCCAGCGGTATCTTGAACGGGTGCACCTTGAAGTAGGGGATGATGATCGCGAAGTAGATGATAGAACCGATCGCCACCCCGACCACGGAGTAGATGGTCGACTGCAGGATGTAGGTCGAGCTGACCAGGTACGACTTGATGCCGATGGCCCGGAAAATGCCGATCTGGCGCCGTTTGTTGCTTATGTCCACGTAGACGATGATGAATATGACCACCGCCGCGATGATGAACCCTACGCTGGTGAGCAGCGCGTTGATGGTGAGGAAGCTGTTGGTGACAGACTTCATGAGGCCCGAGGCTTCCTTCCAGGTGATGAACTGGCCGTCCGGGATCTCTTCCTTGAGCGAACTGATAACCGGCGCCTCGTCGCCCTTCTTCTGTGTGCGGATGATTATGTTGGTTGTACGATTGGCATAGAAAGGCTGCATGGTGTCGAGTGCCTTCTGCGTGATGAACGCCTGCCGGTCCGCCTCGAAGTACTTGGTGTAGAAGATCCCCTTGATGGTGAACTCCTTGATCGCGTCGCCCATCACGAGGGAGATCTTCTGCCCGACCTTCGCGCCCTTGAACGAGGTCGCGTTCATCTCCACGCCCTTGCCGCCCGCGATCTGCCTCCCGATGACGATGGAGTCGGTGTCCGAGTCCGACAGGTAGGAGCCGGCTATCATCTTGCGGGCGATGTTCGTGGTCAGCCGCTCCAGCGACGGCTGCACGGCGTATATCTGGTAGGTCCCCTGGAGGTTCTTGTAGAGCAGGCTCGCGGGCACGACTGTCCGCGAGCTGGCCCCGACCACGCGTGGTGTCTTCCGTATCTGCGCCAGCACGCTCGAAGCGTTGTCTATGAACTCCTTGCCCGGGCTCTGCTGCATGGTGATGTTGCCGGAGGTGGTGTTGATGACCTGGTTGTCTGAGCTCTCGACGATGCCGTTGAACAGCGAGTTGATGAACACCAGGTTTATGAACGCTACCGCCATCAGGAGTATCACCAGGCAGAGGGTCCACTTGTTGCCGCGAAGGATGTGTCTGGATATCAGGAAGAACGGGATTTTCCGTTCGATGATTGATATTTTGGGCTCTTCGTCCCTGGGCCTGGGCTTACTCTTTCTCTTCATCGACTATGACTCCGTCCGCGAGGCGTATCAGGCGGTTGCCCAGGTTTGCCTCTTCGGCCTCGTGGGTGATCATGACCACGGTGCGGTCGTCCTCCTTGTTCAGCTTCCCGAACAGCTCCATGACTTCCTCGGCCGCGACCGAGTCGAGGTTGGCGGTCGGCTCGTCCGCGAAGAGGACCACCGGGTCGTTGATGAGCGAGCGCGCTATCGCGACCTTCTGCTGCTCGCCGCCGGAGAGCTGGTTCGGCTGGTGGTCGTGGAGCCCCTCCAGACCGACCAGGTCGAGGAGCTTCCTCGCCCGCTCGCGGCAACTGCTGATGCTCTCGATCATCATCGCCGGCAGCATCACGTTCTCGAGCGCGGTGAGCTCCTCGGCGAGGGCGAACTCCTGGAAGATGTAGCCGAGGTAGCGGAGCCGCAGCGAAGTCCGCCGCTTCTCGTGCATTTTCGTGACGTCCTCCTGGTCGAGCAGTATCTCGCCCGAGTCGGGGAGGTCGAGGAGGCCCAGTTGGTGCAGGAGGGTCGACTTGCCCGACCCGTTCCTTCCGGTGATGACCAGGAAGTCGCACTTCTTTATCTCGAGCGAGACCCCGCGAAGGGCGGGAACGTCGACCTCACCGAGGTGGTAGGTCTTGACCACGTCCTTCACGGTGATGATGTTCTGCTGCGGCTCGATGGCGAAGTTACTCATCCGACGCTTTCTCCTCGAGGGCGCGGTCGATCTGCATGAGCATGCCGAGGAACGCCTCGCGGTCCTTGCCGGACACTTTGCTGAACTCGCTGCCGAACTTGTCAGCGTGATAAGAGATCATCTTTACGGCGAACTCGCTGCCTTCAGTGGACAGCGCTACCTTCACGAACCTCCTGTCGCCCGTGTCCCGCTCGCGCTCGACCATGCCCTTCTCGACCAGGCGGTCCACCGTCCTCGACATCACGCCCTGGGATATCTTCAGATGCTGGGAGAGCTCGCTGATGGTGCTGGTGCCTTTCTCGAGCAGGGCGTACAGCACCAGTATCTGGGGATAGGAGAGCTCGACCTCGGAGAGGACGGCCATGCCGGAGTGGCGCAGGTTGCCCATGATATGCAGGATGGTCATGATGACCCGGGTCTGGTATTCGGCGAGTTCCGCGGAGTCTTCTTTCGTGGGTATCATCCTTTCGCAACGGTTGCGTTATGAAACGTATGCATAATGAATACATTATTTGGAGGCTGCATGTCAACTAAACTTTTGGGGGTCAGACCCCAAAAAGTTTAGTCAAAAGAGAGAAGCGGCGCGAGGGGGGCTCGCGCCGCTTCAACAAGCCGTTCTCAAGCTTACTTTCTGCGCAGGATCTTGGAGGCGATCTTGAGGGCCACCAAGGCGCCGAACAATGGCGGCCCGTAGCGCATCACAGGCTTGATGTACGGCATCAGACCTCTGTCAGGGTTGAAATCCTCGTTGAGCGATATGGTCTTTCCGAGCTTGTCCTGGGCGATGAGCTCGGCGCAGTGGTTCGCGGTCCAGGTCGCCGCTTCCATTCCGCCCGACGATACGTGCGTCTTCGTGTAATCGCCGGTCAGGTAGAAGTTGTCGTAGGGCGAGCGCTGGTAAGGGCGGCGCTTCTCCATCCCCGGGTAGGCGCGATAGACGCCCTGCCGCTCGCGCACGACCTTCCACTTGCGCACCTCGGCCTCACGCGCGATGGGGAAGAGCTTCCTGATCTGGGCGATGGCGATGTCGAAGATGACCTCGTCCGGCAACCCCTCGATGTGGTCGGCGGGGGAGAGGACCATCTCCAGCATGCTCCCGCCCTTGAAGACGTGCGGCAGCACGTTCGAGAGGTCGGCCTAGGTGTTGAAGATGCAGTCGTTGGAGAAGAACGTCACGTCGATGTCGGTGAGCTTGCGGTCGAACCAGGTCTGGAGCGACAGCGACGGCGCGTACTGGAAGTGCCAGAGGTCCTGGAAGTAATCGAGCTTGAACGATTCATCGGGCATCACGCGGCGCAGCGCGTACGGGCTGATTGCCGAGACGTAGAGGTCGGCGGTGCGCTCCTCCGAGCCGTTGACCGTGACGCTCGTAACCTTACCGTCCTCGACGTTTATCGCGGTTACGGCTTTATCAAGCTCGCAGGTGCCGCCCTTGCCCCGGATGTAGTCGAGGCAGTTGTCCACCCAGATCTCGCCGAGGCCGCCGTTCGCGAACCCCACCCTGGAGGTCTCCGCCGAGCCGCTCACCTTCTTGAACCAGTCGATCATCACTTTCGCCGAGATCATGGATGACGGCGTGAAGGTGAGGCCGTTGATGCCGGGCTCCATGGGCTTGAACGCGCCCTTGGGCGCCATGCGCATCGACCACATGCCGAAGGTGATGTCGTCCAGCTCGTCGAGCTGCGCTTTCGAGTACCTGGATACGCCCACGCCCATGCCGAGCGCGGTGAATATCATCTTCCACTTGGGGAGGCCGGTGTAAGCCTTGATGAGCGAGACGTATGCGGCCGCGACGTGCAGCGGCGCGGGAAGGTTCGGGAAGCGCAGGACGGCTTCCTTGCCGTCCTCCTGCATGTAGTAGAACTCCGGGTCCTTCCAGATGATGTTCTCGTAGATGCCCATCTTCTTGAAGAAGTTGCACAGGTTGACGTAGTAAGGGAAGAAGACGTGCAGGGCGTTATCGATCATGTCGCCGTCCTCGTCGAGCCAGGAAGACGCGCGCCCGCCGAACATGTTGTCGGCCTCGATGAGCTCGACCTCAACCCCGAGGTCGAGAAGGTTGATGGCAGTCGCCAGCCCGGACATTCCTCCACCCATGACCAGTGCCTTCATTGTGTGGTTCTCCCTTCTTGGCCGTCATCTGTGGCGATCGAATCCAGCAGCCTGTTAACCGCTGCCAGCGCTTTGTCCTTGGTGAGTACGTCCTTGAACCGCAATGTCGAGGCGAAGTAGAGCGTGACCCCGAGGGACACGATCTCCCACGCCGCGAGCGAGACGTCCATGTCTTTGCGAAGAGCCCCCTCGTCCACGCCCGCCCGGAGGACCTCCTCCACGACCTGCAGCAATTGTGAGAACTGGTCTCGCAGCGCCATCAGCATCTCGCTGTTCCTGGTCAGGCTGGCGGCCTCGAAGAGGACCCTTACCTCATCGGGGTGGGCCATGACGTAATCGTAGAAAGCGGAGCTCATCAGGCGCAGACGCTCGACGATGTCCTCGACGTCGCCTGCCGCCGCGGTGGTGTGAAGTATGAGGCGCATGCTGATGTCGTCGAGCGCCGCGAGGAGGATGGCCTGCTTGTTCTTGAAGTGGCGGTAGAGGGCTGGCTCGGTGACTCCCACCTGCTTTGCGATGCGCGCCGTGGTGGCGCCGGCCATGCCCTCTTCGGTCATGAGGCCGACCGCCGACTGGATTATCTGCGCCTTGCGGTCCGGACCTGCCTTGTCCTGCTTATCAGTCACCAGGTCTCCAGTGGTTAGTGATTACTAACGTTAGTGACTGCTAACATAAAGCATGGCGCACGGGGTGTCAAGAAAAAACCGTCAGGAAACCAGGACATGCAGTTTTATGATTGCGCCGGCTTCGCGCCGGAGCTGCTCAGCCCGCTTTGCGTTTCGCGGAGACCGACCGCATATTGCTGATCGTGTTCGGCAGGTTCTTCAGGGCGTAGCGCGGCCAGCCGCCCCGCGACTCCTTGTAGCCCTCCATCTCGCGCATCGCGACCGCCGACTTGTTGTACGACACCGCGCAGAGGCCGCAGCCGATGCACCGTACAGACTCGTGGAGAAGGCGCCGCGAGTCGCCCTCACCGACGATCGAGAGCGCGCCCATGGGGCAGACCTTCACGCACTTGTCGCAGTAGACACACGTCTTGTTGTCGAAGCGTGGCATGAAATGCGGCGGGGCGATCATGCCCGGGGCGTTGAACTGCGTGATAGTGCGCAGCGCACCGCAGCAGCACCCACAGCACGAGCAAGAGCCGTTGTAGCGCGTGTCGGAACTGACGTTGAACATCCAGGTGACGAGGCCTTCCTTCTCGGCGGCGGCTTTGACCTCCAGGACGTCCTGCTTGCTCGCCAGGGTCGTCTTGCCGGCGTTGGCGAGCCACACGGCGATGTCGCCGAACGCGGTGCAGACCTCGATCATGCGGCCGCAGTCCTCACCCAGCAGCTTCTTCGACGACCGGCACTGGCAGGTGGCGATCGAGAACTTGTCGTAGTGGTCGAGGATGTCTTCGAGGCGGTCGGACGGGAGCGCGGTAGGAATGGCCTCGATGACCTCGCCGACGGGCAGGTAGCGGACGGCGTGCGTCGGTTTCACCGAGTAGTCCGCAAGGTACCCGGTGCTGAAGAGTGCCTCAAACAGCTCCGCGAACCTGCGGTGCCACTCGGTGAAATCTTCCGTTGACTTCTTCATGAGGACGGCCTCGAATGTCCCCGGAACGACTGGCATCAGGGTGAAGCGGGCCCTTGGGCCGTGGCCGACCTCGAGGATGACGTATTTCTCGTGAGCGAGCTTCTGGAGGACCGGCTTTACTTCGTACAGCGGGCGGCCGGCCTGTCGAGCCAGGTTTGCGGCACTCTTCGCCCTGAACGGCTTGATGTGCTGGACGATCTCGGCCTCTTCGTCGGTGAACATATGCTCGACGAGCGCGACCAGTTCGTCGCACATCGGCGGCCCGGACAGCGCGGGGCTCGAGTAAGCCTTGGCGAGGACCAGGTGCGGGCGGGTCACTCCGGGATATTCAACGGTCTGCTGCATCCGATAGTCCTTTCAAAACGCAAAATGGGGACAGGCACTATTTTGCAAGTGTATAGAAGGCGCCTGGCACTTCATTTACACCGGATTCTACCAAATGCAAAAAGGTGCCTGTCCCTGTTTTGCGTTATTCGCCGTACTGGTCGCGGAGGACGCGCTTCAGTATCTTGCCGGTCGGGGTTCGTGGAAGCGCGTCCGTGAACTCGACGCTCTTGGGGATCTTGAACTTGCCGATCTTTCCCTTGCACCACGCGATGACCTCTTCGGAGGTAAGCTCCTCGCCGGGCTGAACTACTACCACGGCCCTGACCGCCTCGCCCCACATCTCGTCGGCGTAACCGACAACGCCTGCGTCCGCGATCTTCGGGTGGTGCATGAGGACGTCCTCGATCTCGGCGGGGTAGATGTTCTCGCCGCCCGAGATGATCATGTCTTTCATGCGGTCCATGATGTAGAAGAAGCCGTCGGCGTCGCGCCTGGCGATGTCTCCCGTATGAAGCCAGCCGTCCCTGATGGCCTCCGCCGTGGCTTCCGGGTTGTTCCAGTAGCCCTTCATCACGAAGTCGGCGCGCATGAGCACTTCGCCCATCTCCTCGGGCCCGACCTCGTTGCCGTCATCGCCAACGACCTTGACCTCGGCCAGGAACTCGGGCAGCCCGCACGAACCCGCCTTGACCAGCGAGTGTGGGCCGTCGATGACCGTCCCCGAGCCGCAGGACTCGGTCATGCCGTACAGGTTGCGGACCTCGATGCCGGCCGCCGCGTACTCCTCCAGCAGGGCCACGGGCAGTGGCGCGGCGTAGACGAAGACCTTGGTGACCGAGCTCCAGTCGTACTTCTCGAAGTCGGGGACCATCTTGATGATCTGCAGGAGGGCGGGCACCGAGCCGAAGACGTTGACCTTCTCTTCCTGGATGAGCTCGAGCATGCGCTGGGGGTCGAGGCTCTTGAGCATGATGCTGCGTATGCCGGTCTGCGGCGCCAGTGGCACGTTTCCGATGCCGCCGATGTGGAAGAGCGGGAGGACCAGCAGCGCGGTCTCGCCGAGGTCTCCCAGGGTCGCGATGAGGTTTGTCGCGCTGACAAAGTAGTTCCTGTGGGTCAGCATCGCCCCCTTGGGCTTCCCGGTCGTGCCGGAGGTGTAGAGGATCGTGAGGACGTCGTCGTCACCCCCGACCAACTCCGGCTCCTCGGTGGACTCGTTCGCGGTGAGCGCCGCGTAGGACAGCGCCCAATCGGGCGGGGCATCCATGAGCGCGATGAAGTGCTCAGCGGGTATGTCGCCGCGGAAAGTCTCGACCACATCGACATACTGGGGCCCGAATACAAACGCCTTCACGTCGCTGTCGGAGAGTATGTACTGCATCTCGGGGCCGGCGAGCCGGTAGTTTACCGGGACAAGGATGGCGCCGATCTTGCCCAGCCCGTAGAAGAGCTCGAGGTACTCCGGCTCGTTCAGCGCGAGCAGGCCGACCCTGTCCCCACGCCCGACTCCCAGCTTCCGCAGGGCGTGGCAGATCTGGTTGGTGCGTGCGTTGGACTCCGCCCAGGTGAGTCTCACGTCCTCGCACACGAGCGATTCGTCGTCGGGGTTCAGCATCGCGCGATGCGCCAGGTAGGAACCGATGTTGATGGTCATTGTGACTCTCCCTTCGCGACCTCAACGGGTGTCGAATCAATCCTACATACTTCGGGGGCGGCTGCCAACGATTTGGGAGTGGATAATGCCGGCGGGACGCCAGCGCTACGGGAATGGGATGCCGGGGTCACGCCGAGGCGGGAGCCACTGTGAGCTCGAGGTCCCCGTCCGTGGTGACGGACCACGAAGCTTCCGCGGCGGCCCCCAGCCTGCGCTCTGCTACGCCAAGCGCCGTGCCGACGATCACGTACGGGAGCGCCGGATTCTCGACCCTTGCGTAGAACGCACCGTCGCGGTCTTCCACCGCGACCAGGTTGCCGAAACCCAGCACTCCGAGGGATTTCCGCAAGTCTTCGGGGCCGAACAACTGCCAGGGGTCGAAAGCGAACTCGGTAGTGCGCATCCGCTGCGCCTCGATGATGGTCTCCGGGATCGTGTCGCCGAGCTCGGCCTGGAGCTCATCGAAGACCACCTGCAGCCCGTCCGGCCCCACGAACGCGAACCTCAAGCCGGTTATCGCGTTGTTGATGGTCCCCTTGTCCATATCCCAGACGAAATCCGAGAGCGCGGTCGGCAGGCCACACTGCCTGCAGTGTTGATGCACCAGGTCACCGCTCTTGAGATTCACTTTCGCGGAAGTGAGCCGCTCCTCGAGCCCGGATGGCCGCGGGCGCAGCTCGGCCTTGACGAAGTAGCTGCCGCCGGCAAGCTTCTGCCAGGTGACGTCCCCTGTGACGTTCCGTATCGCTTCAGTGGCGCCGCGCAGGTCGCCGCACATCAAGGGAAGGGAGTAAGGGTCGTTGAGGTGCCAGGTGACCAGGTTGTTCTTCCAGTCCATCTCGATGATGTTGAACTGGCCGTAGCCGAACATCCTCGCCGTCTCACCCATGCGATCGATGGCACGGTCGAGCCCGACCAGGTTGAGCAGGGTGCCTTTGGGACCACGGATCAGGCGTTTTGTGAACGTCCTGGCGGCTTTCGCTTTGCTCTCGGTGACTATCTTATCGATTGATATGCCCACCAGGGCTTCGATGTTCGCGAAGAGCTGGCTGATGCCGTCCACGTCGGCCAGCACCATCCGATGGCTGCGGTCACGGGTCTCGGTGATGGTGCCGTTGGTGTTCCACCTCAGGCTCTTAGCAATACCTCGAGGCACGCAGCAAATACTGCAGGTGCCAGTGCTCCCCAAGAGATTCGCCTCCCGCGTTTCAAGTTGGCTGACCGGTATATTATCACAATGGGGACGGCGCCGGCCGGGTCGCGAGAGTGGCCCTGTGGTAAACTCGTGAAGGGTTTTCACGAGACGAAAGTGGTGCAGATGGTACCCATGATCGCGGCGCGGGCTTCGCGTATCTGGTACGAGGCCTTTGCCCTGAACGAGACGAATATCGGCGCTCTGCTGGGGTTGTCTTCCGGGACCCTGGTGGACTGCGGGTGCGGCGACGGGCGAATCACCGCCGACCTCGCGGCCAAGGTCGGTTTCTCGAAGGTCGTCGGCCTCGAGATCGACGAAGAGATGGCGAAGCAAGCCTCGTCTCTCGGGGTGGAGGTGGTCGCAAGCGACCTGAACGTGAGCATCCCCCTGGAGGACGGCTATGCTGATGCAGCGGTCGCCAACCAGATCATCGAGCACCTGCGAGACTCTGACCGCTTCCTTTCTGAAGTCTCCCGGATACTCAAGACGGGCGGGCTCCTTGTCCTTTCCACGGAGAACATCGCATCCTGGCACAACATCGCCGCGGCGGTGATGGGCTGGCAGCCTTTCTCGCTCACCAACATCAGCTCGGTACAAGCGGGCATAGGCAACCCCGTCGCGCTTCACCGTGGGGGAAAGGGCGTCCCGGTCCCCATGCAGCACTTGAGGATCTTCACGGTGCGCGCGCTGTGCGAGCTCGGTGCCCTGCACGGCTTCGAGCCTGCCGCAGTGATGGGGGCGGGGTACTTCCCGTTCGCGGGACGCGTGG
>Ga0209538_1001414_pt1 | contig 12701 bp, 11 predicted proteins | sample BarGraNGADG00211_2_FD_184492 | JGI IMG/M metagenome (GOLD analysis project Ga0209538, IMG submission 184492) | Arctic peat soil microbial communities from Barrow, Alaska - Barrow Graham LP Ref core NGADG0004-211 (SPAdes) (version 2) | ecosystem: Environmental > Terrestrial > Soil > Wetlands >... | reverse complement strand
CATCATGCATACCGACAACCCGTTCATCGCACAGATGGCCGAGGGGCTCGGCTCCCACGTGCACCGTCTCCGCCAGAGTTACCACCAGGGCGACTCAGATGCCCACGACGCCCTTGAGGAGCACGCCCGTGTGCTGGACGCCATCGAGGCGCGAAGCCTCACCTTGGCTCGCGCGGCGATGCTAGCCCACCTCAATGGCGTGCGGTTACGCTCCACAGGCGACGGCTCGAGGGCGTGAGCGACGTCGACCATCAGACCATGTGCTTGCCACCGTCGATCAGGTAGGAGGCGCCGCTGACGTAGCCGGCGTCAGCCGACATCAGGAATGCCGTGAGCGCCGCGATGTCAGCGGGCTGGCCGACCCTGCCTACAGGTATCCCCGACGCCATGTCGGCCTTACGCTCGTCGGTCAGGCGACCACCCATGATCTCCGTGTCGACCGGGCCCGGTAGGAGCACGTTACAGGTGATCCCGTACTGTCCGAGCTCTCGACAACCGCCCTTCGTCAGGCCGACCACGGCAGCCTTGGCCGCCGCGTAGGCGATCTTCGAGAAGGTCCCGCCTCCGTCGATCGCCGTGATGGACGCGAAGTTGACGATGCGGCCGACGCCCGTGGCGCGCATCCTGATGGCGGCCTCTCTCATCATGAGCATCGTGCCCCGCGCGTTGACGGCCATCACCCTGTCGAACTCTGCCGCGGTGAGTTCCAACAAGGGTGTCGGGCACGCGATCCCCGCGATGTTCGCCTCACCCACAACCGGAGGGAGCTCAGCGTCGATGCGGCAGAACGCCGCGGCTACCGACGCCTCATCCGAGACATCCGCCTGCAGTGCGACGACCTTCAGGCCGGGTCGCTCTGCGGCGAGCTCAGCGGCGAACTGCTCGACCTCGGGCCGCACGTCCATCACGGCGAGGCTCCAACCGTCCGCGGCGAGGCGTCGCGCGACGGCTCGGCCGATGCCCAGTGGCGCCCCGCAACCGCTGACGATGGCGGTACGGTCGTTCGGGAACTCAGTCATGCCGGGACTCCATTTCGGTTGGTATTGGCCGAAACGGACAGTTCCGCTTCGTACGAGCGGATCGTGTCGACCTTCTGGGCAGAGGCCGACAAGGTGTCGAACTCGTAGCCCAGAAAGTCCTGCGCGAGTCGCCTGGCCAGTTCGATCCCGATCACCCGCTGCCCGAGGCAGAGAACCTGGCCGTCGTTGGAGCGAACCAGGCGTTCGACCGAGTAGGAGTCATGGGCCGTGCTGGCCCGAATGCCCTTCACTTTGTTGGCGGCGATCGCCATCCCCATACCCGTGCCGCACACGAGGATGGCGCGGTCCGCTGAACCGTCGGCGACCAGCTTGGCGCCGGCGACTCCCACGTGGGGGTAGGCGGTGTGTTCATCAGCGTTGACGCCCACGTCGATAACCTCAGAGACCCTGGGGTCGCTCTCTAGATCCTCTTTAATCGCCTTCTTGTACTGAACGCCCGCCTCATCACAACCGACCACGACCTTCATGCCGTCCCCTCACTTTTCGAAGCCCTGCTGATGGCTGGTGCGAGCGCCTCCACGACGAGCGCGAACGACTCCGCACCAGGGTCGGGCGTACCGATGCTCTTGTCGCCAAGCACGCGTGACCGACCGAGCTTGGCTGCAAACTCCTTCGTGCCGTCCGCTCCGGCCCGGGCAGCGGCAACACCCTTAGCCCACGCCCTTCCTGGTCCCTCACTCTGAGCGGCGGCGAGCGCGTCCGCGAACGGTACGACAGCGTCCATCATGGTCTTGTCTCCAGGGACCGCGCCGCCGAGCTGGCCGAGCGCCTCCCGTACGGCCGCGACGGCGGCGAAGATGCCGTCCAAGGAAGGAACAGCCTCGTCGTCGAGCGTGGCGGCGACCGCTGCGAGGGCGGCTCCCCACAGAGCCCCGGACGTCCCGCCGGCCCGCTCGCTCCATGCCTCACTGGCACGTTCAAGAGTGGTTCTGACGCCCGCGCCCGCGTCTCGCGAAGCCGCGCAGGATTCGAGCGCGGCCCTCGACCCGCGAGCCATGCCGATGCCGTGGTCCCCGTCGCCGGCGACTGCATCCAGGTCACCGAGCCGCTTCTGCTCCGCCGCGAGCAGGTCGGCCACGGTCAGCAGTCCACGGCTGACGACCGCCGCCGCGGCCTGAGATGCGGCCGAACCAGGGGCGATCGGCGCCACCACCGACTGTGATTCTGCTGGCTCGGTCGCCAAGGCACCATGGTCTGAGACGGATCCGCGCTTGAACGCTGGGGTGTCGCAGGCGGTCTGCCAATGGTGCTCCAGCTCCTCGTCGAGGTACATCACCGTGAGGGAGAGTCCCGCCATGTCGAGGCTGGTGCATTGCTCGCCGACCTCAGGCGCCACGATCTCGTACCCTGCCTCCTCCAGCAGCTGCGACACCGAGGCGTACACAACGAACAGCTCCTCGTACTTGACGGTCCCCAGGCCGTCGAGCAGGACCGCAATCCTCTGGGTGTCTCCCGGCGCCTCGGCAAGGACGGCTTCGACGAGCTCTGCGGCGATCTGTGCTGCGGTACCCATCGGCTTCTCCGAGATGCCAGGCTCCCCGTGGATCCCGAGCCCGATGCTCATCTCCCCCTCTGCCACAGTGAACAGAGGTGCGCTCGCCCCCGGCAGCGTGCAGCCTGCGAATGCCACGCCCAGGGTCCGGGTTCGACTGTTCGCGCGGCGGGCGAGCCGCTCGACCTCAGCGAGCTCTGCCCCCTCGGCGGCGGCGGACCCCGTCACCTTGAGCACCATCAGGTCGCCGGCGATGCCGCGCCGATCGGACTCACGGTCCCGGGGGGCTGACGCGACGTCGTCGGTGATAGGGACGATCCGTACGTCGATGCCCTCATTCCGCAGCCGCTCGGCCGCATTGCTGAAGTGGAGCACGTCGCCGGCGTAGTTTCCGAAGGACACCAACAGCCCACGGCCCTGGTGAGCCGCCTTGCAGACCGAATAGATCTGGGCGACCGCTGGCGACGCGAACACATTGCCGCATGCCACACCATGGGCTATCCCAGGGCCGAGCCATCCTGCAAAGGCCGGGTAATGACCAGAACCGCCGCCCGTGATGACGGCCACTTGTGGCTCGGTAGCCCGCGTCGCTCGGATGACACCGCCGTGCACCCGTCGCGCGGTGGCTCGGTGGGCTGCGGCGAACCCTGTCAACGCCTCCTCAGCGAACTCGCCGGGATCGTTGTAAATGCGCGTCATGGAACCTCCACAAGAACTGGATAGCCAAGGAGCAATACAGATATCCTATAGGCAATACCTCGATCCTGCAGGTAGTTCACTCCGTGGGAAGCTCAAGTCGGGATCCCATCGCCCGGCGCTGGTCCCCGCCCGGGCGGCCGCAGCCCGGTGTGGTGGGCGGCGAAGGCGAGCAGGTCCGCCCACTCGGCGGCCAGCATCTGCTGGGGCTTACCGGCGCCATGTCCGGTCGACACCTCGATGCGGGTGAGCACCGGCGCGTCGCCGGCCTGCGCGTGTTGCAGCGCGGCGGCGAACTAGTGGCTGTGCAATGGGACGACCCGGTCGTCGTGATCCCCCGTCGCGATCAGCGTCGCCGGGTAGGCGGTGCCACCGCGCACGTTGTGCAGCGGGGAGTAGGCCAGCGCCGTCTCGAAGTCAGAGGACACGTCGGGGTCGCCGTAGTCGCTCACCCACGGGGGCTGGGCATCGAGGCCCAAGGCTTGCGGACGTCAGTGGCTGACCAGAGCCGGGCGCCTGACAGGCGGATGATTTGGTGTGGGGCTGAGGACTCCCGTTCTGTCCGGTCGCTCGAGTCCAGCGCAAGTCATCCGACTCGTCAGCGGGGGTTGCGCGGGTCGATCGCAGCGTCGTCGACCTTGCGCAGCAGTGCGACCAGCTGAGTCCGTTCGTGCTCGGTCAGGATCCCGAAGGCTTGGGCGTGGATCCTGTCACGGGCTGCATCGGCCCGGGTGAGCGCCTCCCGGCCCTCGATGGTGAGGTGAATCCGTACTGCTCGGCGATCGGCCGGGTCAGGGACTCTGGTGGCCAGTCCCTTCGACACGAGGGCATCGATCACATCCGTGGCAGAGCGCGGCGCTACGTGGAGTCGCTCGGCGATGGTGGTCGGCCGAGCGCCCTCCTCCGAGGAGCGGAGCATCACGTGCAAGGCGCGGACCTGGTGCGGGTTGAGGCCCAACGGCTCGGTGACCTCTGCCGAGGCGTGGCGAAGGCGACGCGTGATCCGGAAGATCAGGTCGCCCACAGACGGATCGACGTCGGAGAGCCCGGTCGGCTCATGGTGGTTCCCTTGCATGGCGTGGAGTCTAGCATTTGTGCGGTTACCACATAATGAGGTAACATCCGCATTGTACGGAAGGGCGGGCACGCTCGCCGCGTACCCACCACTCTTCTCGTCACCAGGAGCCATACCTTGCCACCACCCGACCGCGCCAAGAAGATCGACCCGAACGACCGCGCACAGCTCAAGGAAGCACCCGTCTCCCTGCGGCGCGTGCTCTCACTGTTCACCGGCCACCGGAGCGACATGATCGTCGTCACCGTCATGATCGTCGCCACGTCGCTGATCGGACTCGGTCAGCCGTTCCTCATCCGGGAGATCGTCGACGTCGCGATCCCCACGCAGGACGTACGCGTGCTGCTGTGGTGCGTCGGCGGGATGATCGCCATCGCCGTGTTCACCCAGGTGCTGGGCATCCTCCAGACGTGGATCTCAGCCACGCTCGGCCAGCAGGTGATGCACACGCTGCGTACGAGTGTGTTCACCCACCTGCAGCGCCAGTCGCTCGGCTTCTTCATCCGCAGCCGTGGCGGCGAGGTGCAGAGCCGCATCATCAACGACGTCAACGGCCTCAACAACGTCGTCACCAACACCGCCACCTCGATCGCGTCGAACCTGACGACGACGGTGGCCACAGCCATCGCCATGGCGACGCTGAGCTGGCGGCTGAGCCTGCTCACCCTCATCGTGATGCCTCCGGCCGTGCTCCTCACCAGGCACGTAGCCCTCACCAGGCGCGCCGTCACCGGTGAGCAGCAGGCGGCCCTGGCCGACCTCAACACCCAGATCGAAGAAGGCCTGTCGGCCTCCGGAGTGAGGCTCGCCAAGACGCTCGGAGCAGACGGACACAACGCGCAGCGCTTCGAGTCCACCTCGTCGAGGCTGATCGACCTCGAGCTGCGCGCACAGCTCGCCGGCCGGTGGCGCATGGGCACCATGCAGGTGATGTTCGCCACGATCCCAGCACTGATCTACCTCGTCGCAGGCCTCCCCCTGACTCGCGGCGTCATGACCATCGGCACCCTCGTGGCCTTCGTCGCGCTGCAGTCGGCGGTGTTCCGGCCGATGATGGGTCTGCTGAACGTGGGTGCCCAGGTCGTCAGCTCGATGGCCTTGTTCAGCCGCATCTTCGAGTACCTCGACCTGGTCCCTGAAGTGCCCGTGCCCGCGCACCCTGTGAAGATCGCGCATCCGCGAGGCGACGTCGTGATCCAGGACGTCAGCTACCGCTATCCCGGGGCAGACCGGGACGCGCTAAGCCACATCAGTGCCGTCGTCCCCGCCGGCGGCTCCCTGGCCATCGTCGGCCAGACCGGGTCGGGAAAGTCCACCTTGGCGGCTCTCGCCGCCCGCCTGTACGACCCCAGCCAGGGTTCGATCACCATCGACGGTGTCGACCTCCGACGCATCGACCCCGAGCAGCTCAGCCGACTCGTCGGTGTCGTCAGCCAGGAGACGTACCTGCTGCACACCACCATCCGCGACAACCTCCTGCTCGCCCGACCCGATGCAAGCGAGGACGACCTATGGTCTGCCCTCGAGGCGGCCCAGATCGCCGCTCACATCGCCACGCTCCCGGACGGGCTGGACACCGTGGTGGGCTCACGCGGACACCGCTTCTCCGGCGGTGAGCAGCAGCGGCTCGCCATCGCCCGTACGATCCTGCGAGACCCGCCGATACTGGTCCTCGACGAGGCCACATCGGCTCTCGACAACGCCACCGAGGCCGCTCTACAGACAGCCCTCGACACCCTGGCCCAGGGACGCACCACGATCACCATCGCTCATCGATTGACCACCATCGCTGACTCCGACCAGGTGCTCGTGCTCGACCACGGTGCAGTCGTCGAGCACGGGGAACCTCGCGAGCTGGCGCTCGTCGGAGGGCCGTTCGCCCGTTTGGCGAAAGCCCGCGAGAACGCCTGACCGCGAGCGTGCGACCGTGCAGCCACCAAGATCAGGCGCGATGCGGCTGCTGCGCCCGACCCGCCGGAGATGTTGTGCATATGTTGTGCAAGGGTCCGAGAACGACAGTGGCTCTGACTATTTACCCTAGTCAGAGCCACATTCGTTTGGTGCGCGAGAGAGGAGTTGAAGCTCCCTGCTCGTCTGTGACGATGGCCCTCTGACAAGGCCTTGTGGCTCAAATTCGCCATCTCATCACCTTGCTCGTGGGGAATGCGTGGGGAATCGGGGTGCCGCCGAGGCGGAAGCGCGTCCGGCGGCTGGCCTACAGCGTAGCTCAGGAGTGCGACGTGCTCGAGGCCGCCGGCGGGGGCGGCGGCCTCGGACGCGACCCGACGCTCACGCCCCGCGAGCAGGAAGGCGCTACGTGAGGTGTTCCCCGACAGCAAAGGACAGCGCTGCAGGTTCCACGTCCAGGGCAAAGTGCTCGCGGCGTTACTGGCTCCGTTCACGCTGACGACCGGGGACGCGCCACGATCCAAGCCACACTCGATGACAGGATCCTGCCCGGCTGGCACACTCTCGTTCTCGGAGTGGTCAAGCCGGATGGCTCAGCCGAGGTACGCCGCGTCCGCGTCTACCTCATGCGTCCCATTCCGTGGTCGCTGATGGGCCTTGCAGTGGCTGGACTTGGCCTCCTGCTTACGGGAGTCATTCGCCAACGTCGGAGCCAGATGCGGTCACTTACGTCCCCCTCCTCCGAGGTGTCAGCGGGCTCGTAGTTGGCCGCCTGATCTGACGGTCTGGCACGTGTCTGGCTGCTGACACGCGGGGTGAGCGTGGGACGCGGTCGGCTATCCTTGTCGGCCATAGGGCCGGGTTGTTGCCGACATCTTTCTGGGGGTGGGCAAGACCGGCACCCCGGCCTTCATTATGGAGCGCGGCGCCCATCGTTTTGCCGGTCCTGGAGCCCGTCGCACCAGTCAACCGCCTCCGCACGACCACATCGTTGGCCTTCTTGCGTTCGCCCTGCCGGATCTGGTTCACAGCCATCGTCGGGTTCCTTCCCCTTCCCCCGAGCGCGTTCGGCTCTCACCACACGTAAGGGCGCGGGCAGCCACTTCGTGGACGCACGCCGGCGAGGCTTTTCCCGACGAAAGTCGCGCGCGACCCCAGGCCAGGACCGGCCATCGAGAATCCGAACGTCCCGCACCCGCTGACATCCCGTGAGCGCCGCCCACTCCCCTGCTCAGCACCCGAGCCCTCAATCTGCATGCGGACGGAAGGGGCAGCATGTTCTCCGGAAGAGCACATCCAGGAAAAAGGCGTTCGTCAAATGCCCACGGCCGGTGCAGCCCAAGGGCAGGCGCTCTAGTGTGGGGATGGTGATCAAGACGCCGCATCAACGGCCGAGCGCTGTGCAGTGGCGGCCAGTAAGAAGGCGCGGAACAGTCCGAGCCCGCCGCTTAGCACAGGACTTTGAGTGGACCACGCCTGGCGGGGACATCCTCCGAGGCGCGGCCGGGGACTGGCTGGTCACGGACGACAGTGGCGGGCAACGAACGGTCTCGGACGACTTCTTCCGAGCACACCACAGCCAACTCAGCGAAGACATGTGGGAGCGAACGGCATCGCTCGAAGCACGCCAGGCATTGCCGGGCGAACGTATCGAATCCCCTGAAGGCCTCGAGACAGCGAGCCCCGACGACTGGGTGCTGCGCGACGCAACAGGGGCTCAGTGGATAGTGTCCGACAAACACTTCCGAGCTGCCTATCGGCCAGAGGGGAGCGAGGCATGACTCGACAGACCGCACCTTCCGTAGTGGGCCGGGCAGCACGGGTTGTGTTCTGGATCGCGGCGGCGGGCCTGGCTCTCACGGCTGGTGGGCTTCTGCGACAAACATTCGAAATCTCACGACAGCCCTTGCTCGGGCCGACCGAGGGGCCTCACGACCTTCCTGTGCTTTGGGGCAGGTATGACCCCTCGCCGTGGTGGGGACTAGGGACGGTCTTCTTCGGGGTTGTCGCCGCTGCGGTCTACGGATGGCCGCGGCGCCATCGGTCCAATGCAACCAGTGTCGTCATCGGCGCTGCAGTGGGGCTTCTGGCCCTTGCTCTCGGGATCGCCGCCTATGCCCCGTGCGTCACGCCAGGGAGCGCCCTCTATCAGATGCCCGGCTGGGTTCTCGCCCTGTTCGTTGGAGGCTACGAGTTCGATGGACCGGGAGCAGTCTGCGCTCTCCGGTTCGCCCCCGGCTTGGAACTGGCCCGAACACTCGGCGTGTCTTTCACCGGCGTCGCCGGTGTGCTCGTTCTCCTTCGATTGGCCCGCCAACAGGTCGAGCGGCTCATCATCCGCATCTCTGGGTCTATCGACGCAGTGATCGGCCTCAATGACGAGAGCCTTCCCCTGGTCCGAGCCTTGGTGCGAGAGAACCAGACACGTCAATTCAAGGAGGCCTGGGTCGATCGAACGCCAGGATGGCTCCGGCATACGGCTGAGAAGGTCGATCAACTCCTGCGCGTCCTGCCTGGACCGCCAGAAACCGATGTTGTGCCCAACGCAGACGAGCCGACGCTGGTTGGCCCAGCGGCATATCGACGCTGGTTCTTGACCGGCCTGCGTCCGGGGGACTTGCTCCGGTTCCGCCCGCGCCGGCGACTGACGGTCGTGATCGACAGCAACGACACGAACCCACGGCTCGGCGAGGCTCGTCAAGCGGGAGCCATCGTCATCATCGGCGATCCGACCGACCCGGAGGTCCTCCGCTTAGCTGCAGTCGTGAGACGCTTCGGCAAGCGCCGGATCGCCTTCCATCGCATCTTCGCCGTCTCCGTGGACCAGAGCGTCAATCTCGAAGTCGACGCGACACTGACTGAGCTACTGGACCGCCTGGGAGTCATGCAGCGTCGCGACCTCGACCTTCCACGCCTCTTCGTAGGGATGGATGACGAGCGCCGTGCCCAACTCTGGCGGCTTCGACGTATGCAGTCCTTGGGGGCCGGACACACCAACCACGAATCAACAGAGGAGCATGTCTTCGCGTGGGATCGGCCGGCCCAACTCATTCGGGATGCCGTCACCAGCGATGGTCTTGCGGCCATCGAGCTCGTCGAGCGCCTCGTCGCTCCGGAGGACTGGGACCTTGCTTCCCCAGCGACCCCGACGCATTTGGCGCTAGCTGGTGACGGGCCGCTTTCCCTTGCCGTCCTCGATGAGCTCGCTTGGCAAGTCTGGACTCGAGTGGAAGTCGCACAGTCAGCCTTGCGCATTGCCCGAGAGGCGCTGGCCTCCGCGCAGAGGAATCGAGCGGCAGCGACTCCCTCAGAGCAAGCGCATCTCGCAGACGATCAGGTTGCGGAGGCGTCAGCCGCTGTCGATGTGGCTGCCGAACGTCTTGCAAGACTTAGTCAGCCACACCTCCAGGAAGTTGTCCTCTATGGAGATACCGCTGAAGCACGACTCGCCGAGTGGAGCACTCTCCGTGGCATATCAGGCCACGGACCAACCGGCACCACGCCGCTGACAGTGCGCGCGGTGGGTCCATCCACCGACGGCGCCTTCCTTGCCTTCGCCAAGGAACATCGGGACTGCCGCATCATCTTCACTGACTCCAGCCCCGCAGCCGACACGATGGGCTCGCGACTTGCACGCATGCTTGAGGCTGACCACCGCTCCGAGCGCGTCATCGCTGTGCGCTCCGAGTCGATGAAGACTTCCTCCGAAATCTCAGGGGACGTGATTCGTGTGTCGAAAGGATTGGTCCTCCACTCAGGGCTCAGTGACATTCCGCCCACCGATTCCATGAGCAGGCACGCGCGTCAACAACATCGCACGTACCTTGGCGCATGGTCCGAGGTCTCGCAACCCCATCAGGCTATCCGCGCTTCCAGACTCACCAATGTCTCATGGCCGGCGCTTCCGAACTTCTTCCAAGAGGACAATGTTCGGCAATACTGGGAAATCCTCAGCTGGTACACCAGAAGCGGACACACCTGGGAATGGATCCGCCCCGAGTCAATACCGCCTATCGATGATGACCTCCTTCTGCGGGCCACCGAAGCAGAGTACAAGCGGTGGCAAGGCAACCGGATCGACAACGGCTGGTGGGCCTGCCCGCCCGGCAATCGGCACGACTCATTCCGCTTGCACCCCGACCTCGCGGATTGGACACGCGTCGACCAACAATACAATCTCTTGCTCGCGAGATGGATTGTGAGCCGGATGGCGACACTAGGGCTCGCACCAACACCTCCACACGCGCTATCTGACCCCGTCTTCAACGCGCTGGATTCTGACGCGGGATGATCCGCCTCACTGATGCAGAGCTAATGTCCGGTGGTGGCGACTCGGCTTCCTTGGTGACCGAGCTGATTGGGACAGCACCACGATCATGAAACCTCACGGTGTCGAAGGGCATCGACCGACGACGAGTACGTGTCTCGAACGACAGAGAATGTCAACAACAGCGTCATGCCGAGCGGGATCAGAAACGTCAAGCGGACCGCACGGGCCCAGACAAGCGACGTCGGAGTGAATACCATCCCGGGACTCTTCCCCTCGAACGCAGATCTGGGCCATGGACCCGGTCGGCCAACCCGGTCTGAAGACTTTCGTGCCGTCACTAAATCCCGACGGAACTCGGGACATCGTCTCGCGATCATGGCGATCACGCACCCCCACAGCGGGGTCCCAGCGAGTTCGGAGCCCAGCGACCGACTTGGACCGACGCGTACTGGGTGCCGTCTTCGCGTAGGCTATCCTCACGGACCTATGGAAGGGAAGAGCATGACCTCGGTCTTCGTCTCCCATGCAAGCCAAGACGATCACGTTGTAGCGCAGGTCGTATCCGCTCTTCGAGGGTCGGGCCACCAAGTGTGGGTGGACCAGAGCGAGCTCAAGGTCGGCGGCTCATTGGCTGGATCCATACAAGAGGGCATAGCCAAATCCAACGCTTTCCTTCTGCTCTACTCGAGGGCGGCAGCGTCATCACCGTGGGTGGAACTCGAGTGGCAGGCGGCTTTGTCCCGAGCATTGACCGACCCGACGTATGCCCTTCTCCTCGGCCGACTCGACGCTGCGGACCCTCCTCTGCTACTTCAGACTAAGAAGTGGACAGACCTGAGTTCTGACTTAGTCGCTGGGATCGCCGGCCTCCAACAAGCGTTGGAAGCCCCGGGCTCAGAGGATCTCAGGCCGCTCGTGTGGTACTTCGACGATGAGTCGACTTGGATCGAGTCCTTCATGACTCGCCATCACAGCGGCTTCCGCATCCGCGCATTCAACGACGCCGCGGCGTTGCTGTCAGCCCTGCTTACTACGGCCCGTCGCCCGGCCGAAATTCCGGACCTGCTGCTGATCGACCTGTACGCCATCAAGGAGGGAACAACTCAGGACCACCGGTCCAAAGCGGAGTCCTGCGTCTCCGACATGATCCGCGCCGAGCGCCAGTTGCGGGGAGACGTCGATGCAGCGTGGCGTCCTGTCGGAGTCGAAATCGTCGACGCGGTTCGGGAGTTCTACCCCCCCAGCGTCCTTCCATTGGCCATGCATACGCAACAGGGGCTGATCCTCTTACGAGACGAGCTCATCCAGCAACTGGAGTCGCTCGGTGTCGGCTGGATCCTCAAGAACAGGTTCAGTCCCGAGACCGACCGAATGGTGCTTGACCGCATAGCCCGACGCAGTGGCCACAAGATGTCCTCCGCAAAGCCACGGGTGCTCATCATCGATGACAACCCGTCCTTCATAAAGTCGTTCATCGAGCGGCAGAGCGATGCCTACTCAATCCAGTCAATAACGAGCGAAGACGAGGTCATGCCCACGCTGAGTCGGCTGGATGCTTCAGGCGATTTCCCCGATCTCTTCTTGGTGGACATGTACTACCCCAAGGGGGGTCTTAACTCCGACCATTTCATTGAGGTCGCTAATCAGAAGCTCAAGGAGTTTGCCGAACTCGAAACCAAAGCAAAACGGGAAGTTCAGGAATGCTTTGAGCCTGTTGGCCTATCCATACTGCGTGAACTCCGGCGCAACTTCTCGCAGACAACCCTTCCAGCCCTCGTCTATACCCAAAGCGGACTCATGACGGTCGGGGATGAGGTCTTCCGCGAGATCGCACGACTCGGTGGAGGGTGGTTGCTCAAGGACCGCTACGACGCACGGACTGAGGAGGTAATGATTTGCGGTGAGCTGCTCCGAGCTCGATCAATGATGGCCACCAAGCAGCAAAGTGGCTCTTCACAAAAGTGAGTCGGTTAGGGGTCTGAATCCGACTGCTTCGAGGAGTGATCTGATTCGGTAGTTGGTGAGGTTGCGGAAGCCGAGGGCGGTGCCACGGAGGTGTTCGAGGCGGCCGTTGACGGCTTCGGTGGGGCCGTTGCTGGTGTGGGGGCGGTCGAAGTAGGCCTGGAGTGGGGGATTGATCTCGGATTGGTGGCCCATTGGATAGAGTTCCCTGGGTCGTCGAGAGAGGCGTAGCAAGTGGCACCACAGAGTTTCAGTGAT
>Ga0209538_1001413_pt1 | contig 12711 bp, 12 predicted proteins | sample BarGraNGADG00211_2_FD_184492 | JGI IMG/M metagenome (GOLD analysis project Ga0209538, IMG submission 184492) | Arctic peat soil microbial communities from Barrow, Alaska - Barrow Graham LP Ref core NGADG0004-211 (SPAdes) (version 2) | ecosystem: Environmental > Terrestrial > Soil > Wetlands >... | reverse complement strand
CCGGCAGTCCCTTGTAGAGGATGTGACCGCCGGTGGGGTCCTCGAGGCGCAGGAGGGTGCGGCCGGTCGTGGTCTTGCCGCAGCCCGACTCGCCGACCAGGGCGAGGATCTCGCCCTGCTTCACCTGAAAGCTGACGCGGTCGACGGCCTTCACGAACTTCTTCTCGGTGGCCACCATGGCCTTGAAGAAGCCCTGCTGGATCGGGAAGTAGACCTCGAGGTCCTTGACGTCGAAGAGGACGCCGTCCTTGACCGTCGCCGACGAGAGGTCGTCGGCGTGGACCGCGCCCTTCTCGTAGAGGTCGGTACGCGCGGGAGTGCTCTCGGTGGTCGCCATCGTCACACTCCCTTCTCGGCGTGGACGCAGCGCACAAAGTGGCCTGCTTCGACCTCGACCATCTCCGGGTGCTCGGTCTCGCAATTGGCGATCCTCACGTCGCACCGCGGGCAGAAGCCGCAGCCCGCCGGCGGATTGATGAGGTTGGGCGGGTCGCCCTTGATCGAGCTGACCATCTCGCGCTTCTCGTGGATGTTGGGGAAGGCCTTGATGAGCAGACGCGTGTAGGGGTGCGTCGCGTTGTTGAAGATGTTGGCCGTGGTACCGCTCTCCACGACCTCGCCGGCGTACATGATGACGCCCTTGTCGCAGGTCTCGGCCATCACCGAGAGATCGTGGCTGATGAGGATGAACGAGAGGTCGAGCTCCTTGCGCAGCCGCTCGATGAGCTCGAGGATCTGCGCCTGCACCATGACGTCGAGCGCCGTCGTCGGCTCGTCGCCGATCACCAGCTTGGGGTTGCACGCCAGCGCCATGGCGATCATGGCGCGCTGGCGCATGCCGCCCGAGAGCTGGTGGGGGAAGTCCATGACGCGCTTCTGGCTGATGCCCACCAGGTCGTAGAGCTCCTTGACGCGCACCATGGCCTTGGCCTCGGAAAGGCCCTCGTGCAGCTGGATGGGCTCGGCGATCTGCTTGCCCGTCTCGCGCACCGGGTTCAGGGCGTTCATCGCCCCCTGGAAGATGATGCTGATCTCCTTCCAGCGGATCTTGCTCATGCCGTACTCGGTGCGCTTGGCCAGGTTGCGGCCGTCGAAGAGCACGTCGCCGGAGACGATGCGCCCGTTCTCGGGCAGCAGCTTGAGGATCGAGAGGGCGGCCGTGGTCTTACCGCAGCCGCTCTCCCCCGCGAGGCCCAGGCTCTCGCCGGGCTCGAGGTCGAAGGAGACGCCCTGCACGGCCTTCACGTCGCCCACCCCGAGCTTGAAGTAGGTGGTGAGCTCGCGGACCTCGAGGATGCCCTTGTGCGCGATGCGCTCGGCGGGCTTCTTCTCGGGGGCTTTGGCCTTGGCCTTGGTGGCGCTCATTCTTCGCCCCCTTCCTCGTCGTCCTTGATGTGACCGCCGACCCAGCCGCCGCCCTCCGGGCGGCCGATGCTGCCGCCGGCCGGCTTGTCGAAGTCGGGCATGGCGTCGTCGGTCTGCTGGCCCGGCGTGAAGATGCCGCCGCCGCCGCCCGCGCCGCCCATGGCCACCGCGGGAGTCCCGCCGCGGGCTGTGAAGCGGTTCTCGGCGCCGCTGTCCTCGCGCTTGCGCAGCTTGGGATCGAGCACCTCGTCGTAGGCCGTGCCGATGAAGGTGAAGGCCAGCACGACGAGCACGATGGCGATGCCCGGCGGGAGCAGGTACCACCAGGCCGGAAGGCCGGCGGCGCCGTTGATCCAGGCGTTGCGCAGCATGGTGCCCCAGCTGAAGTTGAGCGGGTCGCCGAGGCCGAGGAACGACAACGTGGTCTCGGAGAGGATGGCGATGGCCACGACGAGCACCAGGTTGGCGAAGATCAGCGGCATCACGTTGGGCAGGACGTGCTTGCGCATGATGTGGCCGTTGCTGGAGCCGATGGCGCGCGCCCGCTCGATGAACTGCAGCTCGCGCACGCGCAGGGTGTCGGAGCGGATCACGCGAGCCGTGCCCGGCCAGCTCGTGAGCCCGACGACGAGGATGATGGTCCCGTAGCTGGGGCCAAGCAGCGTGGCTAGGATCATCGCCAGCGGTAGCCACGGCAGGACGAGGAAGAAGTCGGTGAGTCGCATCCACACCTCGCCCTGCCAGCCGCCGTAAAAGCCGGCGGCGATGCCGATCCCGGCGCCCATCACCGTCGACATGAGGGCCGCCAGCAGACCGACGGTGAGCGATATTCGCGAGCTCCAGATGAACTGCGCGAGCACCGACTGACCGACCTGGTCGGTGCCGAACCAGTTGTAGTACGACGCCGTGGGCGGATGGTACGCCATGTAGAGGTTTCCGGCGGAGTCCTTGATCTGCGCGTTCGGGTCGAGCAGCGCGTGATCGATGAGGAACGGGGCAAGCAGGGCCATGGCCAGAAAGACGACGAGGATGCCCAGGCCGACCATGCCCTGCCAGTTCGCCCGGTACAGCTTCCAGACCTGGTGCGTGTTCCACACCGTGAGCTCGGCGCGCTCGGGGTTGCCGACCGCCCAGAACCAGGCGGCCGCACCGCCGAGCACGACGACGATCGTCTGTAGCACCCAGCTGTAGGAGATGACGTTCTGGCCGGCGGACCAGCCGGAGGCGCCGCCGCCGGCCAGGAACGCCCAGACAGCGAAGACGACGCCCATGGCGACGAGCAGCAGATTGAAGGTTCGGGCCTTGCTCTTGCGCGCCAGCCCGAGGATGCCGAAGCCCGCGGTGAGGACGGCGCCGAGCACGAGGACCCACGCCGGGTACGCTCCGATCCGCGCCGAGAAGAAGCCCTTGAGAACGGCCGAGAGACCCTCCGACAGCGGGACGTCCTTGGGGTACATGAGCAGCTCGAGCACGATCCACGTGGCCGGTGTCCAGAAGAGGACCCAGTTTCTGTAGCGGCGGGGGATCATGCGTGCACCCGTGGGTCGAGGTAGTAGTACATGATGTCGGCGATGAGGTTGGCGACGATCACGGCGATGCTGGCGATGAGGAACACCGCCTGCATGACCGGGTAGTCGCGCGTATTCATCGAGTCGTAGGCCAAGAGCCCCAGACCTGGCCAGTTGAACACAGTCTCCGTGAGGATGGCGCCCGACATCACGAAGCCCAGGTTCATCATCACGATGGTCACCGTAGGCAGCATGGCGTTGGGCACGACGTGCCGCCACAGCACGGCGTTCTCGCTGAGACCCTTGGCGCGGGCCGTGAGCGCGAAGTCCTCCTTCATCACGCCGGTGATCGAGCTGCGCATGATGAGCTCGTATTCACCCACGTAGGCGATGGCGAACGTGAACGCCGGCAAGAAGAGGTGCTTGAGCAGCGACTGGAAAGCAGCGAAACCGCTGAGCTCGACCCCCGGTTCCTCCATGCGCCCCGTGGGGAACCAGCGGAGCTTGGTGGAGAAGAGCATGATCATGAGGAGGCCGAACCAGAACGTCGGCATGGCGTACAGCACCATCCCTAAGTTGGTCGTCACGACGTCGTAGACCCCGTTTCTTCGCCACCCCGCGAACACGCCGAGGATCATGCCGACCACGGTGGCGAAGACCGTGCCGACCCCCACGAGCAGGACTGTGGGCCAGACGCGCTCGGCGACCACCTCGGTGACAGGGCGCTTCTCCGCGAAGGACATGCCGAACCGGCCCCGCAGCGTGTCGCCCCAGTAGAGGCCGAACTGCTGCCACATGGGCTTGTCGAGGTTGAAGGTCTTGCGCTGTTTCTCGACGGCCTCAGGCGGCATCTTGCCCTTCGGCAGGAGCAGGCGCGCGGGGTCGCCCGGGAGGATCCGGAACAGGGCGAAGTTGAACGACGCCACCAGGATGATGGTGAGTACGGCGTTCAGGATCTTCCTCACGAAGTATCGTCGTTTATCCACTGCACTCCGGGCCCGCCGGACGCCCAGCCCCAACGGCCGCGGGCCCTTACCTCCTTCTCACATCCGCGATTGCCGTGCCCACGAAGTGGTGATGTGACTGCGGAACGCGCGGCTCGAGACGTGAGCCACGACCATTAGACGCGAGAAAGGCGGCCGTTCGTCGGTGGGCCGGGCGGCGGTGAGTCGCGGATCGCTCACGTCTGCTGAAGCCTGTTCACGGACGCACCCCCGGTACGGCGCCGCCCCGGCGGCCGCGGCCGCCGGCGCTCGCCCCATACTAGCCACCAGATGAGAGGCGCGGCAAGAGACGGGGCTATGCCCCGTCCGGCGACCGCGCCTCGCGCCCGTGCTTGCGCATGGTGGCCACGAGGCGGTCGAGCGGCAGGGCGTGAGCGACCTGCGCGTCGCGGCCGACGGTGGTGTGCGCCGCGCAGAGCGAGTTCACGACGCTCTCGGCGGTCGCGTCGACCGCCGCTTCGAAGAGCCCCTGCATCTGGTCGTTGGCGACCGACGTGAGCTGCAGCGGCTCCGCACTCGCCCGCGACACGCGATGGGCGGTGGTGAACGCGACCATGATCTCGCCGCTGCCATCCGAGGCGTAGGAGCCGGTCACCGCCAGGCCGAGCGCGCAGCGTTTGGCCAGACGTTCGCATTGACGGGCGCACAGCGGCGCGTCGGTGGCGAGCACCACGATGCAGGATCCCTCGCGGTTCTCGACCGGCATGAGGTCGGTGATCTCGCGGCCGACGGGCACGCCGTCGACTATGAAACGGTGGCGGACGCCGAAGTTGGTGAGCGCCAGCACTCCGAGTGTGAACGGCAGGCCGTGCGCGGTGACCACCCTGGAGGACGTGCCGATCCCCGCCTTGAAATCGAAGCATGTCATGCCGGCGCCGGCCCCGACGCAGCCTTCGGCCACGGGGCCGGCCGTCGCGCCGTCCAGCGCTTCGCGCACGTGCTCCTCCTTGACGTGCATGCCGCGCAGGTCGTTGAGGAAGCCGTCGTCGCACTCGCCCACGACCGGCATCACGGCATCCTCGATGCCGACCCGTGGGTCGTGATCCATCATCCAGCGCACCGTGGCGTCGTACACGGCGCCGGCGCTCTGCGAGTTGGTGAGCAGCACGGGCGTCTCGATAAGGCCCCACTCGCGGATGGCGCTGATCCCTATGACCTCGCCCACGCCGTTGGCGGCGAAGGCGCCGGCGACGACACGCTCGTGCCAGATGTCGTCGCCGTGGGGCAGGACGGCGGTGACGCCCGTGCGGGCGGGCCCGCTGCCGTGTGGCAGCTCGGGCCCGCCCCACGAGACGGTGCAGTGGCCGACGCGCACTCCCGGCACGTCGGTGATGGCGTTCAGCGGACCGGTGGGGAGCACGCCGACGGCGACGCCGAGGTCGCGCAGTCGGCAGCGCTCCGGCCCGCTCATCCCGCTACTCCAGGATGCCCGCGCGGTGCGCCTTGAGGTAGCCGCCGCAGAAGTTGTCTTCGCCGCGCAGCGCCTCGATGGCCTTGATGCTGGCCATCATGGGCTTGTTGCGCACGTCGAGCACGGCGCCGTCGATGCCGAGGCCCGCGCACATGGCCACGAAGGTGCGGTTGAGCAGAGCGCGGTTGGGCAGGCCGAAGCTCACGTTGCTGAGGCCGCCGGTGGTGCGCACGGGCAGGCGCTCCTTGACGAGCTTGAGGGTCTCCATCGTGACCTGGGCGGCCGTGGAGTCGGCCGAGACGGCCATGACCAGCGGGTCGACCCACAGGTCCTCGGACGGCAGGCCGGCGCCGGTGCAGAGGTCGTGGAGCTGCTTGGCCACGGCGAAACGGTCCTCGGCGGTCGGCGGGATGCCCTCGTCGCTGAGGCACAGGCCGATGACCGGGCACTTGTACTTCTCGACGAGCGGCAGGACGGCGTCGATGCGCGACTGCTCGCCACTGATCGAGTTGATGAACGGCACCTTGCCGCCCTTGTCGATGACGGCGCGCACGCCGGCGTCGAGGGCCGTGGGGCTCGCTGAGTCGACCATGAGCTGCATGTCGGTGACGCTCATCACGGTCTCGATGAGCCAGATGATATCGGCCACCTCGTCGCCGCCGGCCACGCCGCCGTTGACGTCGAGCAGGCCGGCGCCAGCGTCGACCTGGTTGGTAGCCAGGGTCTTGATGAACTCGGCGTCGCGCGCCTGGATCGCCTCGGCGACCTGTTTGCGCGTCCCGTTGATCGACTCTCCCATCAACAACATGTGCTCACCCTCCACGACGAGTGTGCGGGACGAACGTCCAGAGAGTATATGCGAACCGCGCGCCCGCCGAGAAGCGCGAGGCGCGGCGCGGCGGGCCGGACGCCGCGGCTTGAAGAAGCCGCGCCCTCAGGACGGCGGCACCAGCCAGTCGGGCGCGACGCGGCGCCGCTCGCGCGAACGGCGCTCGCCGGCGACCTGCGAGCGGTCCCGCCGTCGCTCCGTGACACGGCGGTCCTTGACGACCTCGACTCCCTCTCGTCCCCAGAAGAGCCGGCGAAAACGCTCGTAGAGCCGGTCGCGCCCGGGGCCCGTCACCACGAGCCGGTACGTAGCGGTGTCGACACGCGCATCCATGCCGTAGTTGTACCCACTTCGTCAGTAGGTGACGTACACGGTCTTCGTGCGCGTGAAGAACTCGATCGCCGCCGGCCCCTGCTCCTTGAATGCGTTGGCGCTGCTCTGCTTGAAGCCGCCGAAGGGCGCCTGGAGGGCCAGGCCGGTGGTCGTTCGTTGACCTTCACCACGCCGGCCTCGATGCGGTCGACGAAGGTCAGGGCCCGGCGCAGGTCGTTGGTGACGACGCTGGCGGCGAGGCCGTACCCGAGGCGTTGGCCTTGAACAGGGCGTCGTCAAGGTCGCGCGCCCGGATGATGCCCACGACGGGGCCGAAGACCTCCTCCTGCGCGAGGCGGCTGCGGACGTCGACCCCGTCGAACACGGTCGGCTGCACGAAGTGCTCGCCGTCCCCGGCGCGGCCGCCGCCGGCGAGCAGAGCGGCGCCCTCGTCCCTGGCGATCTGCACGTACTCGAGGTCGGTGGCGAGCTGGTCGGCGCTCACGGCTGGCCCCATCTGCACGCCCTCGGCGAGGCCGTCGGTCACCCGAAGAAAAGCGGCGGGCGGGCCGGGATGGGCCCGCCCGCCGCGACGCGAAAGCGTTGAAGCTGCGCCGCTCGCCGTCAGGCGAAGCGGCTCACGCCGTCTTGATCACATCATCCCCGGAGGCATCCCGCCGCCCATACCGCCGCCCATACCGGCGCCGGCGGGCTCGGGCTTGTCGGACACGATGCACTCGGTGGTGAGGATGTTCTTGGCGATCGACGCGGCGTTCTGCAGCGCCGAACGGGTGACCATGGCCGGATCGATGATGCCGGCCTTGACCAGGTCCTCGTACTTGTCGGTCTCGGCGTTGAGGCCCTCGCCCGGCTTGAGCGTCTTGACCTTGTTCACCACGACCGAACCCTCGAGGCCGGCGTTCTCGGCGATCTGACGAAGCGGCTCCTCGAGCGCGCGGACGATGATCTGCTTGCCCGAGCGGAAGTCGACGTCGTCGGACTTCCTGTCGACCTTGATCGAGTCGATAGCGTTGATCAGCACGACGCCGCCGCCCGGCACGATGCCCTCTTCGAGGGCGGCGCGGGTGGCGTTGAGGGCGTCCTCGACGCGGTGCTTGGTCTCCTTCATCTCGACCTCGGTGGCCGCGCCGACCTTGATGACGGCCACGCCGCCGGCCAGCTTGGCGAGACGCTCCTGGAGCTTCTCACGGTCGAAATCGGAGTCGGTGTTCTCGATCTCCGCCTTGATCTGCTTGATGCGGCCCTTGATGGCCTCGGTGTCGCCGGCGCCGTCGATGATGGTGGTGTTGTCCTTCGTCACGACGACCTTGCGGGCGCGGCCGAGCTGCGAGAGCTGGGTGTTGTCGAGCTTGAGGCCCATCTCCTCGGTGATGACCTCGCCGCCGGTGAGGATGGCGATGTCCTCGAGCATGCGCTTGCGGCGGTCGCCGAAGCCGGGGGCCTTGACGGCGACGCTGGTGAACGTGCCGCGCAGCTTGTTCACGACCAGGGTCGCCAGAGCTTCACCCTCGACGTCCTCGGCCACGATGAGGACCTGCTTGCCGGCCTGGATGACCTTCTCGAGCACGGGGAGCAGGTCCTGGACGGCGCCGACCTTCTGGTTGGCGATGAGGATGTACGGGTCCTCGAGCACGGCTTCCATGCGCTCGGGGTCGGTGACCATGTACGGGCTGAGGTAGCCCTTGTCGAACTGCATGCCCTCGGTGAACTCGAGGTCGAGGCCGAAGGTGTTGGACTCCTCGACGTTGACCACGCCGTCCTTGCCGACCTTCTCGATGGCGTCGGCGATGACGTCGCCGACGGCGCGGTCGCGGGCGGAGATGGTGGCCACGCGGGCGATCTCCTCCTTGCCGGAGATCTCCTTGGACTGTTTCTTGATGGAGGCGACGGCCTCGTTGACGGCCTCCTCGATGCCACGCTTGATGGCCATCGGGTTGACGCCGGCGGCTACCATGCGCAGGCCCTCGCGCACGATGGCCTGGGCGAGCAGGGTAGCGGTGGTGGTGCCGTCACCGGCGATGTCGTTGGTCTTGGTGGCGACTTCCTTGAGGAGCTGGGCGCCCTGGTTCTCGAAGACGTCCTCGAGCTCGATCTCACGGGCGATGGTCACGCCGTCGTTGGTGATGGTGGGGGCGCCGAACTTCTTGTCGAGCACCACATAGCGGCCCTTGGGGCCGAGGGTGATCTTCACAGCGTCGGCGAGCGCGTTGACGCCACGCTCCAGGGAGCGCCTGGCCTCGTCGGCATACTTCAGTTCTTTAGCCACGCTACTTCAGCCTCCTCTCTACTTTGTGACTACGGCCAGGATCTCGCTGGCGCGCAGGATCAGGAGCTCGTCACCATCGGTGGTCTTGTACTCGGTGCCCGAGTACTTGCCGTAGATGACCTTGTCGCCCTTCTTGACGTCGACGGGGATACGCTTCTCGCCGTCTTCGTCCCACTTGCCGTCGCCCACGGCGACGACCTCGCCCATCATCGGCTTCTCTTTCGCCGTGTCGGGCAGCACGATGCCGCTGGCCGTCTTCTCCTCTTCGGCGACGGCCTTGATGATCACGCGGTCTTCAAGCGGCTTGAGCTTCATGCAGCAACCCTCCTCTTCATTTGTCCGGAATCTGGCACTCTCGGGGGGAGAGTGCTAAGTCTTGCGGGGTCGTTATCGTATGACCGATCCGGGCCGCTGTCAAACCCCCGCCGGCACGCTCCGGCCGCGTCGGGGATACGCTGCGAACTGCGTTTTGCACGCGTTCTTCGCAGTCGCTGCAGGGGCCTCAGCCTTTGCCAGGGAGGCGGCGCCACCGCCAACAGGAGTTCCTCAAGTTCCTGCGCACCCTCGATCGCGAGTTCCCACCCGAGCTCGACCTGCATCTGATCCTCGACAACTACCAGACCCACAAGCACGCAGGCGTCGCTGCCTGGCTTGCCCAGCATCCGCGCTTCCATCTGCGCTTCATCCCCACCAGCAGCTCCTGGCTGAAACTCGTCGAGCGCTGGTTTCGGGAGCTCACCGAGAAGGCTCTTCGCCGCGGCGTCTTCCATATCGTGCCCGATCTCATCGCCGCCATTGGGGACTTCCTCGACGCCCGGAGCGACGACCCCAAAGCGTTCGTCTGGACCGCCTCCATCGACGCCATCCTCGAGAAGGTCGGGCGCTGTAAAGCCGTTTTAACGACACTCCACCAAGAGGCCACGTCGGCGGCGTCCTCACCCGACTCAGGTGAAATGGACGCCGGCAACGGGGCGCCGCCCACGGGGCGTACCGCCACCTCGCGCGGTTCCCCCCACGGGGGTACACGGGCATACCCGGAGTTCCCTCCGCAGTTGACCCCACGTTCCTGCGCCGGGGTGACGACCCGTGCAGCGGCCTCCTCTACGCTGGTCTCAGGCAAGCAGACCAGTCGGAACAGGAGGGATCATGACCACCATCGCATCTGCGCAGCCGCTCGGCGGGCAGACCTTGGACATCGGCCTCGTCTTCAAGCAGGGCTGGCGTCTGTTCGTGAAGGACATCGGCCCGCTGATCATCGGGACCCTGATCGTCGCGGCGCTCAGCCCAGTGACCTGGGCATCCTGGCCGGGCCGCTCGCGGCCGGCCTGTACGGCATGGTCGTCAAGCGCGTGAGGGACGGGCAGCAGCCCGAGGCCGGCGACGTGTTCGGCCAGATGAACCGCTGCTGGTCGTTCTTCGCCGCCGCGCTCGTGCTCGGCATCCTCATCGGCCTGGCCTCGCTGACGATCATCGGCGGCATCCTGCTGGCCACCATCTGGTTGTACGTGGTCCCGCTCATGGTCGACCGCGGCATGGGCCTCGGCGAGGCCATGCGGGCCAGCTACGAGATGGTGAAGCAGGCTGGTTTCTGGGAGCACCTGGCGCTGGTCATCGCATTCGTCGTGATCGCCTCGCTCGCCAACGGCGCGCTCGCGATCCTGGCCACGCCGTTCCTCATCGCCGCCGTCGCCGCGGGGTATTACGTCGCGGCGGGCAAGGGCGACGAGCTCGAGCGCGCCGCCGTCTGACGCGACGCGCAGATCGGCGACCTGGGCCGGACGCACGACGGGCGGGGAAGGCCCTCAGGCCTCCCCCGCCCGTCGTCGTTCTGGGCCGCGCGCAGCCGGCCGTCAACCGGAGGCGGCGCTTCGCGACGTCGGCGCCTCGCGACGGAGCGCCTACTCCGTCTCCACGCGCTTCGGCCGCCGCCGCATGACCACGAACACCACGATGGCGATGACGACGATGACCGCCAGCACGATGGCGACGATGGTGCCGGTGTTGCCGCCCCCGCTCGTGGTCGTGGCGGTGCCCACCGGCTTCAGGTCGATGTAGGTGGTGCGCAGCATGTTGCGGAAGGCCGCCCCGTCGTTGCCCCGCGGCACGTGGCTGTAGCCGGTCCACTTGTCGGTGCGGAAGGCCTGGATCAGCACGTTGTACCAGAGGATCGAGTACGGCGAATCGCGGTAGAGGATCTGCTGCATCTGGTCGATGATCCGCTTGCGCTCTGCGGGGATGACCGCCTGCGCCTGCGCCGTGTAGAGCTTGTCGTAGACGGGGTTCGCGTACTCCGAGTCGCTCGAGTTGAGGATCTGGTCGGTGGTGAAGACGCTCAGGATGTAGCCCGGGTCGATGTCGGCCGTCCAGCTCCAGATGTACAGGTCGTCGTCGGCGTTGTCGTAGTTCGCGTTGGTGAAGGCGTTCTCGTCCATCACCTGGAGCGTGATGCCGATGCCGACGTCCTTGAGGTAGGCGCTGATCTTCTTCGCCGCGGTGATGTCCATCGGGTACTCGTTCAGCGCCGCGAGGCGGAACTTGAGCGGCTTGCCGTTCGGGGCCACACGGACGCCGTTGGGGCCCATCTTGTAGCCGGCGTCGTCGAGGATCTGCTTGGCCTTGGCCGGGTCGTAGGAGTACTGCTCGGCGGGCGGTACATTCCAGTGGAAGAAGGTGTCGACCGGCGAGAGCAGCGACGTGCCGGCGGGCGCGAGGCCGTCCATGGCGATCGCGGCGATGGCCTGCTTGTCGATGGCCCAGTTGACCGCCTGCCGGATGCGCACGTCGCGGAGCAGCGGATTGCCCTTGCTCTTGGGGCTGTTCCAGCAGTTGAAGCCGAGCTCGTGGAAGCCCAGGCCCGGCGCCGCCACGGAGGTCGAGCCGGGCACGCCCTTGAGGCTGCGGTAGAAGCCCGGGTCGAGCTCGATGGCGGCGTCCAGATTGCCGGCCTTGTAGTCGGCCACCAGGCTGTCCTGCGTCTGGTAGATCTCGAACAGGACCTCGTCGACGGTCGGCTCCGCACCGAAGCCGTCCTGGTAGTGCGGGTTGCGCTCCATCTTGACGTACTTGCCGATCTTGACCTCGGTGACCTGGAAGGGGCCGCTCGAGACCATCGGCACGTTGGCATACGACTCGACCTTGGGGTCAGGCACCTTGCTCCAGATGTGCTCTGGGAGAATGGGCACGTAGAGGGCGGTCATCACTGCGTTGGGCCTCTTGGAGGTGATGACCACGGTCTGGTCGTCGGGCGCCTCGACCTTCGTCACCCCCGTGAAGTACGAGAGATACATTGAGAGCTTCTGGCGCAGGATGCGGTTGTAGGTGTAGGCGACGTCGCGGGCGGTCAGCGGTACGCCGTCGCTCCACTTGACGTTGGGGCGGATGTGGAAGGTCCACACGCGGCCACTGTCGGTGACGCCGCCGTTCTCGACGGTCGGGACGGGGTCGGCGAGATCGGGCGCCGGCTTGTAGTCGGCGTCGTACCAGGTGAGGAAGTTGTAGCCGACGCGGAAGCACTCCCACGGGATGGTGTTGTAGGTCGAGAACGGGTTCATGTTGTCGACGTCGCTCTGGAGGCCGATGCGGTAGACCAGCGGCGAGGACGAGCCGGCCGAGGCCGAAGCGTCCGCGGCCGGCGATGAGTACGGGGACGGCCTGGGCGACGCCGACGCGAGCGCCGCGGCCGGAAGAAGCAGCAGCGCGGTGAGCGCCGCCGCCAAGACGATGAGATGTGTGCGGACCTTGATCATGTGACCCCCCCAGGCTCACCTTACCCAAGGCCGCGGCCGCTCGCGGACCACGCCCCCTTTGAGTCAAGTGTACCCCGTAGCGGCACGAAGAAGAAGGCCGCGCCTCCGTCAGGCTCGGCCTCGCGGGGGCTCGCGGGCGGCGGTCACGACGCCTCTTCGAGCGCCTCCTCGAACTGGCTCGCGTACAGATCGTGGTAGAAGCCGCGGTTCGCGAGCAGCTCTTCGTGGGTGCCCTGCTCGATGATGTGG
>Ga0209538_1001409_pt1 | contig 12731 bp, 9 predicted proteins | sample BarGraNGADG00211_2_FD_184492 | JGI IMG/M metagenome (GOLD analysis project Ga0209538, IMG submission 184492) | Arctic peat soil microbial communities from Barrow, Alaska - Barrow Graham LP Ref core NGADG0004-211 (SPAdes) (version 2) | ecosystem: Environmental > Terrestrial > Soil > Wetlands >... | reverse complement strand
CTTCGCCGTGAAGCGAATTAATTATTTTTTTTCGCATGAGAAGCAATGTTACCTCACAACGTATACCATGCATTATACAGAATATAGCGTGCGAGGTAAAGTGCAATTTATCTATTTGCTTGAACGTTTTTCAACAATCTCTTGAGCAACATTTGGTGGAACTTCTTCGTATTGAGCAAGCTCCATTGTACTAGCTGCACGACCTTGGCTCATTGAGCGCAAATCACCTGTGTAGCCAAACATATTTGATAGTGGTACGAAGGCGCGGATAAGTTTAGCGGCTGCGCTTAAATCTTCCATAGCTTCAATTCGACCACGTCGTGAGTTTAAATCTCCGATTACGTCGCCCATGAATTCCTCTGGGGTTGTAACTTCAACGCGCATAACTGGCTCAAGTATAATTGGTTTAGCTTTTTTAATACCTTCACGAGTAGCTAAGCTACCAGCAAGTTTAAAGGCTAATTCGCTTGAGTCAACATCGTGATAGCTACCATCGTAAAGAGTTGCCTTAACATCAACTACTGGGTAACCAGCAATAACACCACCATCGAGGGTTTCGCGGATACCGGCTTCAACTGGCTTGCGATATTCTTGAGGCACAACACCACCTTTGATGGCATCAACAAACTCAAATCCCTTACCGACTTCATTTGGTTCAAACTTAATCCAAACATCACCATATTGACCACGACCACCAGATTGTTTAATGTGTTTACCTTGGACATCAGATGTGCCTTTGATAGATTCGCGGAAGGCAACTTGTGGTTCACCAATATTAGCTTCAACCTTAAATTCGCGGCGCATACGATCAATCAGAATGTCAAGGTGTAACTCACCCATTCCGGACATAATCGTCTGTCCAGTTTCTTCATCAGTACGAACACGGAAAGTTGGGTCTTCTTCAGCTAGACGCTGTAAAGCAATACCCATTTTTTCCTGGTCGGCTTTTGTTTTTGGTTCAACCGCAATTGATACTGGAGGATCTGGAAATGTAATTGATTCAAGTGTAATTGGATGTGCAACGTCAGAAAGTGTCATACCAGTAAAGGTATTTTTCAAACCAACAACGGCTGCAATATCACCAGCACCAATTGATTCAATGTCAACACGTTTATCAGCGTGCATACGAACAATTCGTCCAATACGCTCTTTTTCACCAGTTGTGGTGTTAAGAACATATGAACCAGCTTCCATCTTGCCGCTATAAACGCGAACAAAGATTAGTTTACCAACAAATGGGTCAGTTGCAATTTTAAATGCCAAAGCAGCCAATGGTTCAGTTTCAAGAGGTTTACGTTCGATTTCATCACCAGTTTTTGGATTATGGCCCCAAATTGCATCAACATCTTCTGGAGATGGCAAAAAATCAACAACAAGGTCAAGCACCTTTTCAACGATAACACCGCGGCCGTCACCACCTGTTACAAGGTAAAAGTCACCAGCCAAAACTCGTTTACGCAAAGCAGCTTTAAGTTCAGGAATTGTAATTGAATCTTCACCACGGTCGAGAAATCGTTCAAATAACGCATCGTCAGCTTCAACGGCAGCTTCAACTAATAGACGACGAGCGTTTTTAGCCTTTTCCAACATATCAGCTGGAACTTCACCAACCACTAATTGATGATCAGTATAGTCTGCGTATGTATAAGATTTCATGTCGATCAAGTCAACTACACCATTAATTTCTTTTTCAAAACCAATTGGCAAATGAATAGGCAAAGCATTTTTAGTCAAACGGTTATGAATTGAATCAAGTGATTTATAAAAATCACCACCAGTTTGGTTAATCTTGTTGATAAAACAGATACGTGGGACGTGATATTTGTTTGCCTGGCGCCATACAGTCTCAGACTGAGCTTCTACGCCCATCTTGCCGTCAAATACGGTAACAGCACCGTCGAGAACACGTAGAGATCGTTCTACTTCAGCTGTAAAGTCAATATGTCCCGGTGTATCAATTAAATTAATCTTGTGATCACGCCAAAAAGCAGTAACGGCAGCAGATGTGATTGTAATCCCACGTTCACGCTCTTGCTCCATCCAGTCAGTTGTAGTTTCACCTTCGTGAACAAGACCGATTTTATGAGAAAGACCAGTTCGATACAAAATAGCCTCAGTTGTTGTTGTTTTACCAGCGTCAATATGAGCAATAATACCGATATTACGAAGGTCCTCTAGCGGGACGTGTCTTTCTGCCATGGAATTGTCCTTTATCCTTCTCGCATTCGCTTTATGACGAATAACGAATAATTAATTAATTTTTGCCATTAAAAATAGCCGTCGCGTTCTAGTTTAGCAAATTTGTTTGCTTATTACTAGAGACCAGCACCTTAAAATAAGAAAAAACTTCGAACAAATGTCCGAAGTTTAATCTGATAGTAGAAATTACTAAACTCGGGCAAAGTGTGCAAACGCGCGGTTTGCTTCTGCCATTCGGTGAGTATCTTCTTTTTTCTTGTAAGCTCCACCAGTTTCGCCACAGGCATCGATCAATTCAAGTCCTAAACGGTGAGAATAAGACAAACCTTTGCGTGAACGAGCTGATTGTACTAACCAACTGAATGCAAAGTGTAATTGACGGTGTCCCTGAATTGGGAATGGAATTTGATAGTTTGCACCACCAACACGACGAGATTTAACCTCAAAGTTTGGAGATACATTTCTCAAAGCTTTTTCAAAAACTTCAAGTGGATTTTCGCTGTTAAGTTTCTTGGCAGCCATTTCGAGTGCGTTATAAACAGCACGTTCAGCAACAAGTTTTTTGCCATCAAGCATAGATTTGTTGATTAGGTGTTGGATTAATACGCTTTGGTACTTTCGATCTGGTTTCAAGATACGCTGTAAGCTAGCGGTTGTTTTACGAGGCATTATTTGGTCTCCTTTTTCGTACCGTACTTAGAACGGCCTTGTTTGCGCTTTGCAACGCCTTGAAGGTCAAGTGCGCCACGAACGATGTGATAACGTACACCTGGAAGGTCTGGAACGCGACCACCGCGTACGAGAACAACGGCGTGCTCTTGTAGGTTGTGACCTTCGCCACCGATATATGCCCAAACTTCTTGTTGGTTCGTCAAACGAACACGAGCAACTTTACGTAAAGCTGAGTTAGGTTTTTTAGGTGTTTTCGTAGTTACACGAACACAGACACCACGTTTTAGTGGGCTGTTTTGGTTGTAATAACGAGTTTTTAGCGCGTTATGTATCTTGGCAAGCGCAGGAGACTTAGATTTTTTAATCGCAGTCTTGCGTGGCTTACGCACTAATTGGTTGATTGTTGGCATTGTTAAATAAAACTCCGATTTGGTAGTTAGTTATAATTTACAGATTGAACTCAGCATGTTCTCTCTGTGTCATACTTACCGGCACTATCGAATCTGTACACATTCAATAATTCGTTAGCCCAATAAGAGTAAACTCGTTTGTGATTATAGCAAAAAATGAGTATTTATGCAACTGTAGTGAAAAGTTTTGTAGGTTATTACTTTCTTATCGTCCACTATCATTACATTTATACCAACGGCACACTCTACGTGTGACCTTTTCAGGTCAGCACGTGGCGTTCGGCTGCTTCGCACAGTCTGTTGGATATAAAGTAATGATAGTTGACGTACTTGGGTAATAGTGTGAGATTAATGGCTTACGGCAATGTCAAATACGCTTTCCAAGGTCCAACCTTGGAAAATTACAACATTTAAGTATTAAAAGGAATCACAGTAACGTCCTGGCAGACAACAAAAATAGCATAATACCAAGGTTACCAAGGTGCGACCTTGAAAAAAAGGTGTTTTACACCGTAATCCAAAGTGTATCCTAGTCTACATAAGACGATCTTGTGAAAAATAATTTTGAATTTCTAAATACGCGACACTCGGAGTTTGATATCAAATAACTAAATAATCTTTTTGTGTAAGAAATAGTCAAAGCCGGTCAAATCAATTTCCCAAGCAACGCACCGAAAAGCCGACGCCCTTGCCGAACGTGTCCCTGCCCACAGTCGCGCTGCCCCAGTACAAGTCACGGTACCAAGCACTAGTGCTCGCCTCCGAACTCGACCACAAGTAAGCGTCCCGCGACAGATCGAAGAAGGACGCGCCAGTGTCGCTGGCGCCGGCAAACGGCATATTTAGGCCTGAACTGCCACCGGATTTGAGCTGAGTTTCTTGATCGGTACCGCGCCAACCAGTAGCGTCGGCTTGAGCCTGTGACATACCTAGTTGCATCTCTAAAATCTTCCAATCATTATCAGTCGGGATATGTGAGCCAGTTGGACAGATGCCTTGGTTGTTAGTGTTAGGGTTAGCTGCGTATTGCATAGCTTCATCCCATTGGTATAATCCACCATAGGCTATTCCGTTTGAGTCAGTATTAGTGCAGCCTGCGTCAGTATCGCCGAAGCAGTACTTCTCGACTAAATTTGTACCGCCGTTGTTAGTTTGATTTGTGACACCAGCAATCCTAGCACCGACATTAAGGTTAGCTTTGGCCCAGACTTGAGTGCCAACAGCTAGCCAGTTAGCAGGATCAGAGACGGCTAGTGAAGCCGGTGCGATAATAGGAGATGAATCGTTAGTTATTTGGTAGACAGTAGTTCCATTAGTTGCTTTTAATGTAAATGTTTTAGGATTAGTGCCGTTTGATGGTGTGTAGGCATATGTATTACCATTACTAGCTTTTAGACAGATTTCGGTAGTGCCGGGAGTTGGGCAGGTGTTGGCGGTTGGATAGCTACCACTTGCTTCAGTTGCTTGGAATATTTTTAGTTGTGTAGAAGCACTAGATAGGTCGGATTGGAGAGCAGCTACTTTGGCCCGCTGAGATATGCCAGTGTAGCTGACTATTGTAATGGCAGCTAAAATACCGATGACTACAATTACAACAAGAAGTTCGACGATGGTAAATCCCTTCGACAGGCTCAGGGTCTGCGGCTTAGTTGAAGTTGCTAGGCTGAAGTTAGGTTTTTTGGAGATTTGCTGCATTACAGAAAAAACAACTTCCTGATTAGTTTGTTAAGTTAAGTTTAGCATTAGCAAGATGGGCTGTAAAGTAAACGACCTGTGCGAAGCAGCCGTTCGCTGTACAGCGAAGCCACGTGCTGGATTTCATCCACACGTAGAGTGTGACCGCTCAGTATAAATGTAATGAGAGTGGACGCTAAGAAAGGAGTATTCTGCAAACAACACAAACACATATATTGACTTTTTATTATGCTCGTGCTAATACAGATATATCAAGGATTTTAAAATAAACAGTTTAAAACAATGACGAAACCTTAACAAGTCAAATTGTTACAGTGCATGTTTATATTAAATCCTCCATTCTCTGGAGCGGCGCGCTAATTATACTGCTATTAGCATAATTTGCGCGTTGCTCCATCTATCGGAAGTAACGCTACTTATGTAAACCGTAAAGTCGTTATCCGTGATGAAGGAGGGTACTAATATGCCTAGAAAAATGAAACCTTGCGATGCCTTGTATCTTATCGACCTTGAAATTGGTAAATATTTTGAAAATGCAAGAAAAAATCAAATAAAGTATGTGCCATTCTCGATTACGGCCGATGAACTGCTGAAAAACTGCGGGCCATCAATTCGATTGAATTGTTTGGCTAATTATGGTCGAAATTCATTAAGAAGATCAATTGATATCGCACTTTGCGATATCAAAAAAAGAGAAATGCAGCTTGAAGCTGCAAAAACCAATACTACCAGCGCTAGGGTGTCTTTCCGCCTAATATTTAATAGTTTAGTTAATAATTTAGTAAGATCGTAACTTCATATTGGTTATCTGTCTGGGCAGTAATGCCCAGACGGTCAACCATTTTCATTATTTTAGATTGGCCACGTTGCCAAAACATGCACTATTGTAACAATTTGATTTGAAATGAAACAAAAATCCTGGATATAATTCCAGGTTTTTGTTTGTGTATTGACATTTCATTGTACTTATGGTATTATACAAGAGTCAATGATTTTAACATAAAAGATTAAAACCATGAAGATGCCTTAACAAATCAGATTGTTACAGTGCATGTTTATGTTAGATCCTCTATCATTTGGAGCAGCGCACTAGCTAATCTAATTTAGTTTAGCTAACGTGCTGCTCCACCCACCTGGAGCAACAATTAAGATAACACACCCTATTTATTGCTTTAGGCTTAAAAGAAGGAGGACGCTTGTATGTTTACTAAAATATTTAAGAAAAAAACAGAGTATGAAGCTCTGGGTTGTATTGACATCAAAGTCGGAGAATACTTTGAATTGGCACGGAAAAATAACATAAAGTTCGCGCCTTTCTCGATTACAGCCAGCGAAATGCTTGAAAAAATGGGTCCGACTATCCGATCAAACTGTCTATTAAATTATAGATATCACTCATTAAAAAGATCGGTTGATATCGCACTTTGCGATATCAAGAACAACGAAATACACCTTGAAGTTTCAAGAACACAAACTACAAGTGAAAGGATGAGCCTCAAACTCATCTTAAGTAGTTTAGTGAGATCGTAATTTCACATTGGTTATCTGTCTGGGCAGCAATGCACAGACAGAACAACCATTTTATTTTCTAAAATTGGCCTTATCGCCAAAACATGCACTATTGTAATAATTTGATTTTTAAGATTAGTACGCATTGACATTTTAATCTGTTTATGCTATCATGTAGTTATCAATATTTGGGCTTTGCGGCTCATTTTTTAGATAGAACGTTTACAAATCAGATTATTACAGTGCATGTTGAAAACATATCTATCCCCTTCTTCAGAAGCAGCACGCTAGCTAATCTATATGATTATTTAACGGCTGCTCCTGAATATTTACTCGAGCAGTATATGGCAGCGCTATATTTACCCGAGCAAAAGGAGAAAGATATGAATAAAATAGAGGTTAAGGGTATCGAGAAACAAATCGAAGATGCAGTAAAATTTCTGTGTATGAAAATACCCCATAAGCAAAATGTAAAGGAACTAAACAAAACCATCCAGGACATATTTAACGTTCCATTGCTTACCACTAAAGAAGTGCCGGTCATATATTTTTTTGGTGCACAGTATAAAAGCATATCGACAAAAATAATTGATTCGTTCTGCATAGTCAAAAAAGTAAAGCCCAAAATTAGCGCAAGAGATGCGCTAATTATCGCATTTCTGCAAACAGAATCTTTAAACAGACAGTTTTCAGACGCAATACTAAACACTGCTTTGTTTTTTGTGATTGGTGATCACTAAATGGATGCTTTTATGAGCTTGGTGTCAGCTAATGCATTTGATAACAGATCAATATGCAGAGGTTTAACTTTTCTTAAGATTGCTGAGCTAGATTGCTACGGCGAGATTGGTGAAGATTATATTGATTGGCTTAAAAGCGTAATTAAGTATAATTTTTATTATGCACGCAGAAGGTATCTTATGGACGAAAATTCGTTACTAAAGATCACCAAAGCAACCTTTAGTGGCTCGTTGCTAAAAAAAGAGTACAGAAACGCTACCCTCGATGATGCGATTAAATTTGCCTTATTGTGGGAAAAATAGTTTCTATTGTCAGCGGTAAACCTATTTGGCTTTTGTCGGATAGGTTTACCGCCTTGGCGGTTTTTAACATGCACTATTGTAATAATCTGATTTAAAACAAAACAAAAACCCTGGAGTTAAATCCAGGGTTTTTGTTATCGTCTGCTATTTATTAGATAGCAAGATCGATATCATCTGATACGTCTTGTTCGATCTCATCATCAGATTCGATAGCACCGTAACCTTTGGCGCCGGTTCCAACTGGAATCTTGCGACCAATAATAACGTTTTCTTTCAAACCGTGTAATCGGTCAACACGACCACTAATTGCAGCATTGATTAGGACACGAGTTGTATCCTGAAATGAAGCTGCAGATAGGAAGCTATCTGACCAAATTGACACCTTGGTAATACCAAGTAATAACTGAGTGTAGCCAACAAGATTTTTGCCAGCAGCTGCAAGTTCGGTGTTAGATTCAACGACCAACGCTTTTGAAACGATATCACCTGTGACAAAGATACTATCACCTGGATCCTCGATCTGAACGCGGCTAAACATCTGGCGAACAATGACTTCAAGGTGCTTATCAGCAACGTCTTGGCCTTGTGCAGCATAGATGCGTAGAATTTCGTTGATAATGTAACGCTGAGTTGCTTCAGTACCCTTTAAGCGCATTAGGTCATGTAGGTTCAATGAACCACCAGTTAACCTATCACCGGCTTCAACAACATCACCTGCTTTAACAACTGGTTGAATTGTGCCAGGAACTTCGTAACGTACAGGAGAGCTAGCATTTGCAGCTAGAACTAATGTATCTTCAGCAACTTCAAGTACACCGTCAAATGGAGCTGTAAGAGGTTTAGTCTCACTCTCACCCGTCGCTAGTACGTCACCAGCTTTGACATTGCTGCCAGATCGTACAACCAAAGTTCGGCCTTCGAGTGCAATGCGCTCAACATGACCAGCTTCTGGAGTGACTTGAACAATATACTTTTTACCATCTTCCCAAACATCAACAAGACCAGCAGCTTCAGTAACGTAAGCCTGACCCTTTGGTGTTCGAGCTTCAAACAACTCTTCAACACGAGGCAAACCTTGCGTAATATCTCCACCAGCTTCTCCGCCTTTGTGGAAGGTCTTTAGAGTCAACTGAGTACCAGGCTCACCAACAGATTGAGCAGCAATAACACCAACTGGTTGAGCTGCGTTCACTAGGCGACCTGTAGACATATCAATACCATAGCTCTTGCGTGGAATTCCACGTAGATTCTTGGTTGATAGAACAGATTGAATCTTGACGCTTGAAATCTTTTGATCGGCTTCAATGGCACTTGCAACTTCGCGAGTAATGATTTGATCAGCTTCAACATAACCAGGTACAGCTTCGGCAGTAAATCGTCCAACAAGCCTGTTGCCAAAGTCGATCATAGTTAATTCTGATTCGCTTCGTTTAATTTCGAAACCTTCATCAGTATTAACGGCTTCATCTTCGACAGTAAACACATCTTGAGACACATCTACTAGACGACGAGTCAAATAACCAGCATCGGCAGTCTTAAGAGCGGTATCGATAAGTCCCTTACGAGCACCACGTGTTGCCACGAATTGCTCAAGTGAACTTAGGCCGTCTTTATAGTTAGAACGGATTGGAAGCTCAATTTCGTGGTTATTTGAGTCCACTACGATACCAATCATAGCTGAGGCCCACTTAACGTTTGAAATATCACCACGAGCTCCGGAGTTAACCATGACGCTAATGCTAGTATCCATATCTTTCAACCGGCTCTGCAAGAAATCGGCAATCTTACGGTCAACTGAACGCCATGCAGCAATAGTCAAGCTGTAGCGCTCTTCCTCTGTAATAAGACCTTGGTCAAATTGTTCAGAGATGAGTGCAGTCTTGGCATCACCTTCGGCTACGAATGCGCTAATTTCTGGGAATTGTACGTAGTCATCTTTACCAGTTGATACAGCGGCAACAGTTGCAAAACGGAAAGCTAAACCTTTCATGCGGTCAGCAGTTTGAGCAGTTGTATCAGCACCGTAATCATTAAAAATCTTGGCCAAAACACGCTTTAGTTGCTTTTTACTTTGAGGTAAATTGTTATATGGGAAATCTGCTGGAAGAATATCGTTAAAGAATACACGTCCTAGCGTTGTTTCACGCATTTCACCTCTAAAGAAGACACGAATTGGGCTTTGTAGTCGTAATGAACCACCATCATATGCCATTTCAGCTTCATAAACTGAGCTAAATGATTTTTGCTTTTCAGCAGTTGCACTTGGCTTGTCGTATGTTAGGTAATAGTTACCCAAAACAACGTCTTGCCCAATGTTAAGTACTGGAGCACCATCGGCAGGTTTTAGAAGGTTATTTGTTGCACTCATTAATTCATGAGCTTCTTTTTGAGCAGCATCTGAAAGTGGCAAGTGAACTGCCATCTGGTCACCATCGTAATCGGCGTTAAATCCGTTAGCGACAAGTGGATGTAGTTGGATTGCTTTACCTTCAACAAGTACTGGCTGGAAAGCCTGGATAGACAAACGGTGAAGTGATGGAGCACGGTTCAAAAGAACGTATTTTCCTTCAATCACAGCGTCAAGTGCGTCCCATACTAGTGCATCACCAGATTCGATTAAACGTGTAGCTGAGCGAATATTATAAGCATGCTCACCACGAATTAACCAGCTAATGATAAATGGTTTGAATAATTCAAGCGCCATTTGCTTTGGAAGTCCACACTCGTTAATTTTAAGCTTTGGACCTACAACAATTACAGAACGTCCTGAATAGTCAACACGCTTTCCAAGCAAGTTTTGACGGAAACGACCCTGTTTACCCTTTAGCATATCGCTAATTGATTTAAGACGTCGGCGTCCACCAGTTGCATTTACGGCACGGTTACCCTTGGCAGCGCTGTTATCAATCAAGGCATCAACAGCTTCTTGAAGCATGCGCATTTCGTTGCGACGAATAACTTCAGGAGCGTTAAGACCAATCAATTTTTTAAGTCGATTATTTCGGTTAATAACACGTCGGTAAAGATCGTTTAAGTCTGATGTCGCAAAACGACCACCAGTTAATTGAACCATTGGACGAAGATCTGGAGGAATAACTGGCAATACTGTCAAGGTTAGGCTGTTTGGTTTAATACCAGCAGCTTGCATGCCTTCAAGCATCTTGAGGCGCTTAAGTAGTTTCTTTTCGCGTTGACCCTTGGCACCAGCTACCTCTTCAGATAGTCGAGCAATAAGTTCAGGCAAATCGATTTCATCAAGCAAAGCCTTAAGAGCAGTTCCGCCCATACCAACTTCAACTAATTCTTCATATTCTTCTGGCAAGCTACGGAAGTCAACTTCACTAAGCAAAGCACCCTTAACGAGGCTCTCAAGCTGAGCTTTTTTAACTAGATACATGTCATTAAGCTCTGTAAGCTCGTTTGACTGTTGTGTAGCTAAAGCCTTAATATCAGCATTTTCAACTGAAGCTTCGCGTTCGTAGCGAATTTTGATTGCAACTTTGCCAGCTTCGGTTTCAGCTTCGATATCAGCTAGGTATTGTTCGCGCTTTTTGTCATCAGATTTAAGTACAACATAAGTTGCAAAGTAAGCGATGCGCTCCAAGTTTCGAACAGTAATACCAAGTAGAAGGCTCATGGCACTTGGTGTACCACGCATAAACCAAATATGCGCAACAGGGGCAGCTAGTGTAATATGGGCCATTCGTTCGCGACGAACAATTGATTTAGTAATCATGTCACCATTTTTATCAACTGCAGCTTCGCGTGAACGAACACCTTTTAGCTTGTTATCGTGTGGATTTATATCCTTGACTGGTCCAAAAATGTGCTCACAAAACAATCCGTCACGCTCAGGTTTCTGAGTACGATAGTTGATTGTTTCAGGCTTTGTAACTTCACCATTACTCCATTTAAGGATATCTTCTGGACTTGCTACAGTAAGTCGGATTGCGTTAAAGTCAGCAATTCCGTTATTTGCAATTACTCGTGCCATTATTACGCCTCCTCCTTAAATTCTTCTGTCTCGTCAATCACTTCCATACCTTCAATATCGTCAACACTGTCAATTTCTTCAATTTCAGGTAAATCTATACCAATAATTTGTTCTTCAACATCGTTAACGCTTTGAATAATCTGTTCAGCATCAATTACTTCTTCGGCAGTTTCATCGAGTAGATCAACGCGTAAACCAAGACCTTGAAGTTCTTTAACAAGCACGTTAAATGATTCTGGTAACTTAGGTCCAACAATTGGCTCGTTTTTAATGATTGATTCGTAAGCTTTTGCACGACCATAAACGTCATCTGACTTAATCGTGATCATTTCCTGAAGTGTTGCGGCTGCGCCGTAAGCTTCAAGTGCCCAAACTTCCATCTCTCCGAAGCGCTGACCACCATTTTGAGCTTTACCACCCAAAGGCTGTTGAGTAACCATTGTATATGGACCAGTTGAACGTGCATGAATCTTGTCGCTAACCATGTGGTGTAGCTTGATCATATGCATAATACCAACAGTTGTGCGCTCTTCGAACGCTTCACCGTTGCGGCCATCAAACAATTGGAACTTACCATCACGAGCGAATCCAGCTTTTTCAAGCTCATCACCAATGATTTCAGTAGGAACACCGTTAAATGGAGGCGTAGCAACCTTGTAACCAAGGGCGCGTGCAGCCATACCAAGGTGAGTTTCAAATAGCTGACCAATATTCATACGTGAAGGCACACCGAGTGGGTTCAAAACAACATCAACAGATGTACCGTCTTCCATGTATGGCATATCTTCAATCGGTAGAATTTTAGCTACAACACCCTTGTTACCGTGTCGTCCAGCTAATTTGTCACCAACACTAATTTTGCGCAATTGAGCCACAAAGATTTGAATTTGCATCAAAACGCCAGCTTTAAGTTCGTGACCGTTTTCGCGGCTAAAGACCTTAACGCCAACAACTTTACCACCACCGGCATTATTCATACGTAGTGAGGTATCGCGAACATCTTTAGCTTTTTCACCAAAGATAGCACGCAACAATCGCTCTTCGCTTGATAGTTCTTGTTCGCCCTTTGGTGTAATCTTACCGACTAATACGTCGCCAGCTTTTACTTCTGAGCCAACTTGAACAATTCCGTCTTCATCCAAGTGTCGCAAAGAATCTTCGCTAACATTTGGAATATCTCGGGTAACAATTTCGTTACCAAGTTTAGTT
>Ga0209538_1001408_pt1 | contig 12734 bp, 9 predicted proteins | sample BarGraNGADG00211_2_FD_184492 | JGI IMG/M metagenome (GOLD analysis project Ga0209538, IMG submission 184492) | Arctic peat soil microbial communities from Barrow, Alaska - Barrow Graham LP Ref core NGADG0004-211 (SPAdes) (version 2) | ecosystem: Environmental > Terrestrial > Soil > Wetlands >... | reverse complement strand
GAGCGCGCCGGCGTGCCTCGCGACCCGGCCGTCCTGGACGACCTCACCGCGCGCGAGCACGAAGTCCTGGTGCTCGTCGCGCGCGGCATGACCAACGGGGAGATCGCCGCGCATCTCTTCCTCAGCGCGGGCACGGTGAAGACGCACGTGAAGCGGATCTTCGCCAAGCTCGGGCTGCGCGACCGCACGCAGGCCGTGATCCTCGCCTACGAGGTCGGCCTGGTGCGCCCCGGGGAGAGCGCCGCCGAGTAGCCTGGTGGCGGCCGGCGTTATGCGCGCCGCCGCAAGAATCCCTCTTCGGGCGACCAAGCGTTCCTGCCGTGGGGTGACCGGCGAGGAGTAGATCGTGGCCGGCCGTCTTCGGCTGCTGGACTCGCGTGTGAGGCGACGTCACCGGCCTCGATGACAGAACTGACAGAAGCGACGCACCCGTGGTCCAGGTGATTCCGTCTGTTCTGGCTATTCTGGCGGGGGGTGATCGGCGGCGCCGACGCCTGCTCCTCCACCCGTGGTATGAGGGAACCGTGGCTCTTGGCACGTGAGCCCCCGGCTTGTCGTCATACCGTGGGTGGAGATTCGGCCGCCGGCCGGGTGGAGATCGTCGCATCGGTCGCTTTCGTCGCTGCGCCCCGGGTGCGGCTCAGCGAGTCCTGGCTTGCAGAGACCGAGGCGACCGACGAGACCGAAGACAGTCGCGACGATTGCTTCCACGTCGGGCGGCAGTGGTACGCGAGCCGTCTGCCCGTACAAGCCCGTACACGGCATGCAGAGCCGGGAGATCCTCGCGGGGTTCGCCGGCGAATGACTACCGATCATGTGCCCGCTCGCGTTTCGAGCCTTTGGAGGACGTGGGTGCAGCTCTGGGCGACAACACCCACCTCCTGCGGCGCTGTTTCTGGCAGCAAATCTCCGCGGCAATCGTCGCCGACGGTGACCCAGAGCTAGTCTGGCTTGTGGATGCACTGCAGGAGTAGTACGGGCTGGCACCTGCTACGGGGTAGGCTGTCTCTCAGCTCGGCTGGGTCGGCGCCCTTTCAACTATCCGGCCGGTCACTCCGATAAGATAACAGAAGGTACGGCGACTCACGTCCGCGGGGGCACGGGATGAACATCAGCACCATCTTGGCGCAGATCGACCTGGGCGCAGTCGCCCTGCCTGAGTTCCAGCGGGGGTACGTGTGGAACCGCGAGCAGGTGCGCGGCCTCATGCACTCCCTGTACCACAAGCACCCGGTCGGCAGCCTGCTGGTATGGGTGACGCAGCCGGACACCACAAAGACCAAGGGCGACGGCGAGGTCACCCCCGGGTCGGTGGAACTGCTCCTCGACGGACAACAACGCATGACCACCCTCTACGGCATCATCCGCGGCAAGCCGCCGAAGTTCTTTGATGGCAAGGTCGAGACTTTCACCGGGCTCTACTTCAATCTCACCAATGAGGTCTTCGAGTTCTACATGGCGTCGAAGATGAAGGACGACCCGTTCTGGGTGAACGTCACCGATCTCATGCAGAAGGGCGTCGGCGAGTTCACCGTGCGACTGCTCGACGTGCCCGAGGTCAAGGAGAATCCGGCGCCCTACATCAACCGCCTCAACGGCATCGCCGGCATCAAAGACATCGAGCTGCACATCGAGAAGGTGACGGGCGAAGACAAGACGGTGGACGTCGTCGTCGACATCTTCAATCGCGTGAACAGCGGCGGCACGCGACTCTCAAAGGGCGACCTCGCTTTGGCGCGGATCTGCGCCATGTGGCCGGAAGCGCGCGACGAGATGAAGCTGCGCATGAAGAAGTGGCGCAACGCCGGCTACGACTTCCGCCTTGAGTGGTTGCTGCGCAACATCAACACCGTCGTCACCGGCAAGGCGATGTTCTCAGCATTCAAGGACGTCGACACGGAGGAGTTCAAGCAAGGGCTCGTGCAGTCTGAGAAGGCCGTCGACGCCGTCCTCACGATGATCGCCTCTCGCCTCGGGCTCGACTGCACCGCGGTCCTTGGCGGCTCCGCCGCAATCCCGCTCATGAGTCGTTACTACATGCAGCGCGGCGGCAAGGCGCTTGATCACGCGGAGCGCGACAGGCTGCTCTACTGGTACGTGCACACGTTTCTTTGGGGGCGCTACACGGGTTCGACTGAAACGATACTGAACCAGGATCTCGCCCTGATCGAGGACCTCGATGGGGCACTCGATCGTCTCATCGAGCAGCTGCGGCGTAACCGCGGCGACCTGCGGCTGCACGCCAATGACTTCCGCGGGTGGAGCCGCGGCGCCCGCTTCTATCCGCTTCTCTACATGCTGACGCGGGTGCACGGCGCGCGCGATTTCGGCAGCGGCGTCGAGCTGTCCAAGCACCTGCTGGGCCAAACCAGCACCCTCCAGCTCCACCACCTCTTTCCCAAGGCGTTGCTCTACAAGAACGGCTACACGATGTCCTCCGTGAACGCCCTCGCCAACTTCGCCTTCCTGACGCAGGAGACCAATCTCGAGATCTCGGACAAGGCGCCCTCGGACTACCTTCCGATGTACTTGGCCAAGCACCCCGGTGCCGTTGAGTCCCACTGGCTGCCGACCGATCCGGAGCTGTGGAAGGTCGAGAACTACCCCGCCTTCCTCGATGCTCGACGTGCCTTGCTGGCGGAGTCCGCCAACGATTTCCTCGATCAACTGCTCGTCGGGGGTGTCCCGGAGAGCACGCTCGTCGAGGACGTCTTCGAAGCTAAGCTGCCTTCGGTGTGCGGTGGCGTGGCAACCGCGGAAGAAGAGGACATACTCGTGGAGACGAACATCTGGGTCAGTGAACAGGGGCTTCCGGAGGGCGAGTTCATGTATGAGCTCACCGATGAGTCGACGGGGGAGCCGCTCGCCGTCCTAGACCTTGCTTGGCCAGAGGGACTGCAGACTGGTCTCAGCAAGCCTGTGGCGCTGCTCATCGATGAACCAGGTGAGACGTTGGAAGCAGCAAACGCGGCCGGGTACACGTACTTCACTCATCCGGCGGACTTCAAGGACTACGTGCAACGCGAGGTGCTCGGTCTGGAGCCAGACGAGACCCGGCTTGCAGCCGTCTAGCCAGGCGGCGATGGAGTCGGCGCTTCTTGAGAGGTGTCGAGCGAGTCGCTGGCCAGCGGCCAACCTGGTCAAGGAGAAGACGATGGAGAGGGCGTTGGCCCGGATCACATTGGCGGGGGCCTGTTCCGACTTCCGAGGGAGTCGGGTGAGAATCGGTGTCCACGAGTCAGAGATTGTGGGATGTGCTTGCCGCTCTGTGTCATCCACACTCTCTGAGGCTCGTTTGCCTTCTCCCCGTCGCGCCAGAGTGGGTCATGTATAAGCGTCTCGTCAGCCTCATGGCATCGTGCGAGCCACTGTCGCTCTCCGTTGCTCAAGCCGCGAACGCCTCTTGGGCTCCGCCTCCGCATAGTGCGCTGTCGCGCACCCTGCCTCAGGCCTGGCAGTTGTCCGAGGTGGAGAGTGACGCCTTGTGGCAGGCCTTCGACTCGCTGCCTCTCGGTTCGTTGGTCCCGCCATCGTGCGAAAGCGTCGGTCCGCATGCGACTCTACTTGCGCCGGAGGATGACATCGAACTGATCTTGGCTTCGTCCGCCCAGTACTTGCTGCACCTCGTGGGTAATCCGGACGCGTTCGATGTCTTGGTCGACAGCTTACGGACCGAGGTTGGCCTCACAATTGGCCGCGATGTCAACGATCTTGCGCAGCCTTCGGAAGCCCCGATCATCGGGTCCATCCCGCCCTCTCTGGTCGACATGCCGTTGAGTGCTGTCGCACCGCGCGAATCCCTAGCTCGATTCTGCGAGGACGAGGCCATTGGGAGCCTCGGTCTGCTCCGGGGCGTGAGCGAAGCGGCCATCCTGTCCGTTTGGGGGCTCAGGGCTGACGCCCTCCTGGCCATCGAAGATTGCTACTCGCTGTCGGGGCTCGTGGAGAGACTGCGGCGGACCGAGCCGGACCGCCCTGAAGACCTCGAGCTTGAGGCACTAGTTCGTACCGCGCTCAAGCGCGGCATCAAAGCTCCCGACCACGCCCTGCGAGCTACTGAGGTTTATCTCTATCGACTGGGATTACTCACCGGGAAGATGGAAACGCATCGTGCCATTGGCGCCATGATGGGCTTGACAGGTGCCAGGATCGACCAGATAGAGAAGCAGTCACTTCGCGGGTTCGACGCCTCCGAGTTCCTGGAATCGCTCCTGCCGTTGCGCGTGGCCTTGCTCACCCAACTTCATGGAAGCGGAGGAGCCGCTAGCCTGGATGATCTGACTCAGGGGCTGGCTTCATCTCTGCGGCTGAAAGAGACTGCACCCGCGACGGTGGTTCTTCGACTCGCTGAAATCCTGCCTGAATGCGATACGACCGCGGGACCAGACATCGTGCTACTAGCAGGTCTCTCGTGTCTTGGCTGCGACGCCGTACGATCGGTCGTGGATGACATCAAGGCAGGATCCGCGCCGGTCACACTCTCGGCAGCTACGGAACAGGTGACTGGAGAGTGCCGGGCGACTACGAGGAACGCGTGCACAGTCCCAGTCATGTCTCCCTTGGCACTCGAGGCGATAATCCGCAGCGAGCAGGGGCTGAGTCTGCGAAAGGGCTGGGTTGCGCCGCGCGGCACGAGTCGGGCTGGAGTAGGTTCGATCACCGGGCTTGCGGAAGAGATCCTACGACGTGAGGCCCGCCCGATGCACTTCAGTGAAGTGCACCAGGCTCTTGTAGAGGAGGTGGGGTACTCCGGTTCGGCGAGGTTCATCCACGCCTGCCTCGACGCGAATCCGGAAGTGGTTCGGTGGGACTCAGGCACCTTTCTTCACAAGAGCCACATGCCATTCCCGTACTCTCTCGTTCGCCGGGTTGAGGACTGGACTCGGGGGTGCCTTACTGCGCCCGATGACCTACCGATGATGTCCGTCCATGGCGTGTACGAGCACTTCCGAGACCCGTGCATCGCCGAGGGCATCTCGAGCGAGTCAGCTCTATACAGCCTCCTGAGAGAGTCCGCTGACCCAGATCTCGTCTATCCGCGTTACCCACGAGTCTTCCTCGCACGCGGCTTCGCTGGGCGAGTGCCGCTATCTGTGGTCATCGAAGAGCACATACGTACCGCAGGCCGTCCCGTCAGTCCGAAGGAGCTCCGCGACTTCGTAGTTTCCAGGATGGGCTTCAAGGATTTCCAGCTCGGCCAGACTCTTGCGCGAGGAATACCGAATACTCTGCGCACGGGGCATTCCGCACTGATTCACGAGGACTACGTGAGCGTGGACGCCACGGTAGTCGAGAAGTGCGCTCTCCACGCAGCCAGGCTGATGCCTGGTGATGGACAAGTGTCGGTCAAACGCGTCTTCGAAGATCTGAGAGTTGACTGCGTGCTCGCGGGAATCGACTCCCCCGAGCTCCTCTTCTCGTTGCTTAGGCGCGTCGAACCCGATGGTTTGGTCACAGGTCGCTATCCCTTGCTGGTCCGTCCCGACCACAGCGCGCCGTCATCGCTTTCCATGTTCGAGAGTGTCGAGGAATACGTTCGGTCAAAAGGTGGGCCCTGCAGCTTCCAAGAGCTCGAAGAGGAGTTCGTGGAGAAGCGCAAGTACGGGGCTCAGACAGTGTTCGCAGTCGCCCATCGGCACCACGTGCACAGGTACTTGCCCGCGAGCGTAATCCACGAGGACTCACTTGGGCTCGATGACTGGGGCGTGAGGGATCTCCACCGCATGGCCGCACAACGGTGCGCGGATGATGCCGCGGCAGGACGCCATTTCTCCACGGCGCTCGACTTGCTGGAGGAAGGACGACTCCCGCCATTGCCGGAAGGTATCGTGTGGACTCCCCAACTTGTCGCGAGCATGATCCATCGCTCAGGTGACTTCGCCCTCCTGGGCAATGCGCGAAACGCCTTCGTTACACGGCCGAATGCTCTCGGCATTGAGACCTTCGGAGACTTAGTGGCCGTGCTCGTCCGCGAAGACTACGGCGGCGGTGTGAACCTGGAGGTGCTGGAGTCGCGCCTGCGTGAGGAAGGCGTGACCTTGAGGCAGCTCACCGTGGCCATGCTCGACGGTAATCCTTCGGTTGCGATAAGTGGGATGGAGATCGTCGCCGCTGAGGTGACACATGCTTAGGGATCTCAAGCTGGCCTCCGTCTACGATAGCTCCACGTCTCACCTTGTGAAGGACCTGATTTCGCCTCTCATGGGGCAGGCTCAGGAGTACTTCCGGGGTGTTGGCTACTTCTCGTCAGGTTGGCTTCGAGAGGCCAGTGGCGGAATCATGGCGCTGGTTCACAACGGTGGCAGTGGCCGTATCGTGACTTCGCCGATACTCCAGGCCGAGGACTGGTCTGCGTTCCACAAGGGAGACGAGGCCAAGCAGGACTCGATTCTTCATACGTCCCTGCGGATGGCGATCGAGGATCTCGCAGAGTTTCTAGAGACTGACACGCGCAACGCGCTCGCATGGCTCATAGCGGATGGCCGGCTCGAGTTCCGTTTCGCGATTGCGCGCCCCAAATGGAGCGGCGGCGACTACCACGACAAAGTGTGGGTGTTTCGCGACACCGCCGGCGACCGAGTAGCCCTCCACGGCTCCTTCAACGATTCGGTCAAGGGGACGCTCAATGGTGAAGCCATCTCGGTCTTTAGGTCGTGGGAGCCGGGTCAGGACGCGTACGTCTCACTCCACGAACGCCGGCTTGAGGAACTGTGGTTAGGTGCAAATGCGCAGTTCGTGATCCGCACCATTCCGGAGGCGACTCGCGAGGAGCTGATTCGGCTCCGGACGACGAAAGAGCGTCCGTACCTCCTGCCTCTTTCAACGGAAGCGAATGGTGCATCTCGCCCCGAACCCCACGTCGCCGTGGACCTGCGGCCTTTTCAGGAGGAGGCGATCGACGCTTGGGTCCGTCAGGGCCGAGAAGGCATCCTCGAGATGGCAACTGGGACGGGCAAGACGTATACGGCTCTCGCTGCCGCTGCGCGCGAGTACCAGCGCATCGGCAGACTCGCCCTGGTTGTTTTGGTTCCGTACCTGCACCTGCTTGAGCAATGGCGGAAGCACTGCGAGACGTTCGGCTTTGCTCCCATCCTGTGTGGGACAGGGCACAAGGATTGGCGGCTCAAGGTACCGAGCGCCGTCAGCGACTTCCGCATAGGTGTGTCCTCGGCGATATGCATCCTCGCCGTACACAAGACGGGTTCAACCATGGCTTTCGCAAAGTCAATCCAGTCGCTTCCATCCGAGCAGACACTCATCATAGGAGACGAGGTGCACGGTTTGGGTGCGGAGGGATTCCAGGCGGCAATGACACCTGCCGCGGGGATGCACCTCGGATTGTCTGCGACTCCGCGGCGATGGCTCGATGAAGAAGGCACCGCGGCCATGACTGAAGCCTTCGGCGGCGTCTGTTTCGAGTTTACGCTGGCGGATGCCATGGAGCTGGGGTACCTGACGCGGTACGACTATCGCCCCATACTCATCGGGCTGGCGGACGATGAGGTGGAGAGATACCAGTCGTTGACGGCTGCGATTGTCCGGCTGCGCGAAGCCGCCAAGAAGGACGCAGAGAAGAAGCAGGTCCTCAAGCAAATGCTCATCAAACGGGCGAGAGTCGTTTGGGGAGCACGGGGAAAGCTGCCTCGACTGATTACGGAGATCAAGCAGCTCATGCAGCTGGCGAGCGATCGAGGAGAGCGGCTGCAACATGTCCTCGTCTACTGCGCTCCCGGGGAGCACGCCTTCGCCCTCTACGCCTTGGCCAACCTAGGCTTACGATGCCACGAATTTGTGCACACGGTGAGCGCCGCAGAGCGGGAAACCGTTCTTGAACAGTTCGAGCAGGGGCTTATCGAGGTACTCGTTGCCATTCGTTGTCTGGACGAGGGCGTTGATGTCCCGGCCACGCAGACTGCCTTCTTCCTCGCAAGTTCGATGAATCCGCGACAGTTTGTTCAGCGTCGAGGCCGGGTCCTCAGACTCTCAGAAGGCAAGGAACAGGCGGTCATCTACGATTTCCTAGTCGTTCCTGAGATGGACGTCAGTGACATGAACCGTGACACTGGCCTAAGCTTGCTGCGCAGGGAGATGCCGCGTTTCGCGGAGTTCTCGTCTGCCGCCAAGAACCCGTTCGCCGCCCGAAAGGTGGTTTTTGGCCTCCTTGATGCCTACCACGCGCTGAACATGCTCGACGAAACGCCATGGGAGCTCTACGAACAGGCGCTCGCTGGGGAAGGCGAGCTCGGCGACGTGGGCGACCCAATAGTACGGGGGGACTTGAATGAGTGATATTCACAGTGAGATTGCCGCCAAGTTGGAAGCGTCGCCGCCTGATGTGAGGAAGCTGGCGCTGAAGGCGCTTGAGTTGGCCCACGCCAATTCCGAGGCGACGGTCTTTGAAGGGCTGAAGAACTGGGTGCGTGAGATCGTGAAGGCTGGGTCCCCGCAATGATTCTTGAGCAGATCACCGTCGAGAACTTCCGCCAATTCAGAGGCAGGCAATCCCTCCAGTTCGCGACTGGAGAACCCGGCAAGGGCAAGAACGTGACCGTCATTCTCGGCGAGAACGGGAGGGGAAAGACCGGGCTCTTCAGGGCGCTGATGTTCTGCCTTTATGGCGACTGCTCGCTTGCCCAAGACGAGGACGTCAAGCGTGGAGAGTTGCGCCTGGTGAACACGTCGGCACTCGTTGATGCGAGTCAAGAGGGCAAGCCTGTCCACGCAACGGTCCAAGTTGAGTTCTCGCATGACGGTGTGCACTACGACGTCGAGCGGCGCGTGAAGGCCCTGCTTCACGATGGACAGCCCCTCGAACAGGTGGACAAGGCGGAGCTGCGATATCGCGACGAGCGCGGCAATACGAAGCTGGTGGACAACCCTTCAGAGATTGCCCGTCGCCTCAACGGGGTCCTCGACAGGCGTGTCCGTGAGTACTTCCTATTCGACGGTGAGAAGATCGAACATCTGACCAGGTCTAGCGCGGCTCAGCGAATCGAGGTTGCTCGTGGCATCAGATGCCTCTTGGACATCGATGACATGGAGCGCGCGTTGGCTGCCCTCAAGAAGCTCCGCACGTTCTTGGGTGACGAGCTCTCCAGAGTCTCAACAGGCGAATACGCGCAGGTCGTCGCACGCCTCAACGAACTGCAGAAGGAACTGGACGCTCGAACTGAGCGGCTGGAGGAGATCGACAAGGAGCTGTTGCTGGCCGAGGCCGAAAAGAAGCAGCTCGATGACAAACTCGCCGAGAACGAGGGCGTTGCAGCTCAAGTTGCGGAGCGCAAGCGACTTGAGGCGCAGCGCGATGAGCTGAAGGGCCGAGCCGGGGAACTACTTGACCAGATGCGAGATCGGGTAGGACCCTCCGCAGTCCTCCTCGCCACCGACCTTCTCGAGAGGGTGTACGGCACGGTAGAAGACAAGCGACAGCGGGGCGAGATCCCGACCGCATTGCGTAAGGACTTGATCGAGCGAATCTTGGATGACGAGGTGTGCATCTGCGGGCGGCCGGTCAAGCCGAGCGTTCCCGATGCCTTCGAGGCTATCCTTGAGTGGAAGAACAAGGCCGTAGACGAGCACATTGAGAACTCGGCCATGGATCTCTGGCGGCTCCTGAGCGGTTTGCTCGGACGCTCCGACGACATCAGGGTCTTCCTCGAGACGACCATCCAGCAGTACGGCAATATCCGCAACTCAATTGAGACCACACGAAAGAGCATTGAGGATATCAATGAGCAGATTGGTGGTAGCGAGCGGGCCGACCTCAGCAAGCTTGAGGCCATTAGGCAGGGCGTAGAGGGCCGGATAGTCCGCGTGATGGCAGAGCGTCTGGTGGTCGGGGGGGAGATTGCTGAGCGCGAACTCGAGGGCGGTCAGCGCAAGGCAAGACGGGAGCAGCTCGAGCGAGTCGAGGGGCAGAAGACCGAGCTCGCCGAGAGAGTGGAGCTCGCTCTGCGAACATACGAGGCCCTGGACCAGGTCAAGCAGGAGTTCACGGGCGAGGTGAAGACTAGGCTGTCTCACGACGCGAGCGAGGTCTTTGGCCGGCTACTTGACGAAGAGGGTCGCAGCATGCTGCGCAAGATAGTCGTCCAGGACGACTACTCACTGCAGGTGCTCGACCCCTGGGGGAAGCCGTTCCTTGCCAACATCTCTGCTGGCCAACGCCAGGTGGCCTCCATCGCCTTCATCCTTGCGCTAGCGAGCGCGGCGGCCGGCGGGGAGGTCCTCGAGATGCCCTTGTTCATGGATACTCCGTTTGGGAAGTTGTCGTGGCAGCACCGAGAGAACCTGATCAGCCAGATTCCGGGGGCCGCAACACAGTGGGTCTTGCTGGCCACGGACACTGAGCTCGGGCGGCGAGAGGCGAGTCTTCTGTCGCGTGGCGGAGCGTGGGGCAAGTTCCACGTCCTCGAGTCACAACCGGATGGATCGACAAGGGTGCGAGAGCATAGCGTCAGCGAAGCGTTGTCCCTCCTAAGGAACTCAGAAGAGGACTCATGAAGCAGTCAACGGACATCAGGGTCAGGACCGGCCCGCGCTATGACCAGCTCTACAAGGATCTGCGCCCATACTGTGGAGAGGCGCACGCTGTGTTCTTCTTGTGTTTCTGCCTGGGAGTCAGGACCGGACGTCGTGCGGAGGAAGGGGTCAGGCGCGCCGACCGCTTCTGGTCGGGGACGATCACGGCTGACGAATGGGCCTGCTTCTATGCCATGGCGGTCGACCAGAAGCACATGGAATTCGGCGCCCTCGACGACGACAAGGTCGTTGTTCGGATCGCTGAAACCTATGCCGATGGCGGAATGGAAGTCTTGATCGATGAGCTGCTGGAGCGCTTCCTTGCGAAGGGCGACACGTACAAGCTGGATACCAGCGTGTGTGCCGATCTCTCGTGGCAGTTACTGAAGTTCATTCCCGATCAACTGGTGTAGCCCAAGTGCGCCACATCCTTCTAGTCGAGCCGAACTTTCGCAACAAGTACCCACCCTTGGGGCTCATGAAGATCTCGACGTACCACCAACGTCGCGGTGATCACGTTGTGTTCGTCAAGGGGTGCGACGACGGTGCGTCAACGCAGCAATGGGACCGCATCTACGTGTCGTCGCTGTTCACTTTCTACTGGGACATCACTATCCGCACGATTCGGTTCTACGCTCAGTCAGTGCTCAGTCCTCGGGACATGTGGGTTGGCGGCGTTATGGCGACCCTCATGGGAGATGAGATCGCGGCTCTGACCGGCGCAAGCGTTGTCCGCGGCCTGCTAAACCAGCCTGGCCAGCTGGACCGCGATTCGCGAGTGATCGTGGACGAGCTTACGCCCGACTACTCGATGCTCGATACGATCGAGTATCAGTATGGCCTCGGGGATGCCTATCTCGGCTACGCGACGAGAGGCTGCCCGAACAGATGCGACTTCTGTGCCGTTCAGCAGATCGAACCCACGTTCATTGGCTACCTCCCTCTGAAGCGTCAGCTCAAATCGCTTGAGATGCTTTTCGGCGAGCGACACAACCTGGTTTTGATGGACAACAGTGTGCTCGCTTCGGAGTCCTTGGATCGAATCGTCGGGGATCTGCTCGATCTGGGCTATGAGCGCGGCGCCAAGCTCAATGGTCGTCAGCGTCGCGTGGACTTCAACCAAGGGACGGACGTGAGGCTTCTCACGCCCGACAGGATGAAGCTCCTAGCCATGACGGCCCTTCGCCCCCTGAGGTTGGCCTTCGATGATTCGAGACTGCGGCCGATCTATGAGGCTGGCGTTCGACTTGCCGCGGAGCACGAAGTCAGACACCTCTCGAACTACATCCTGTTCAACTACAGAGACACCCCTGAGGACTTCTACGAGCGGCTCCGCCTCAACCCGGTCTTGAATCAGGAGCTCGGCACGCAGATCTACTCGTTCCCAATGAAGTTCGTGCCGTTGAATGCCAAGGATCGCTCCTACGTCGGAAAGCATTGGTCGCCGCGACTCCTCAGAGGGGTGCAGTGCATTCTCGTAGCCACGCGCGGGATGGTTGGTACCCATCTGGATTTCTTCGAGGCAGCCTTCGGCCACGACGGCAAGGAATTCCTAGAGATCGCCCTGATGCCGGAGGATTACATCGTGCACAGACACGCTCATGCTGCCAATGGAGCAGAAGACTGGCGCCGTGACTTCCGGGCGCTTTCTGCGGGAGAACGCTCTGAGTTCCTGGACGTCGCTGCGGCCAAGAAGATCACCCAACGAGATGTGTCCGCAGCGTCTACGGGGCGATTGAAGCGCTTGCTGTCTCACTACGTCGACGAGCGGTCGTCCGATCAGGGACAGCTGTCGCTCTTGGACGGCTGACGGCCCGCCTACGCTCAGGCTCGACAACCCGTTGACAAACACACTGAGTGTGGGCGTGTGCGGTGCGCTTCGGTTCGGCGCAGCGGGCAGCCCAGAGAATCCCTGCCCTTCCGCCCCAACGAAGCGAGGTTCGTCCATGGTGTTCTGGAACCACACGGTCAGGACCAGGGCAATCACAGCGTCGTTGTGGTCGCTCTCCCGCCGGAGCACGAAGTCCTGGTGCTCGTCGTGCGCGGCATGACCAATGGGGAGATCGCCGCGCATCTCTTTCTCAGCGCGGGCACGGTGAAGACGCACGTGAAGAGGATCTTCGCCGTGATCCTCGCCTACGAGGTCGGCCTGGTGCGCCCCGGGGAGAGCGCCGCCGAGTAGCCGCGCGGCGGCCGGCGTACCCCCGTGGGGG
>Ga0209538_1001405_pt1 | contig 12749 bp, 11 predicted proteins | sample BarGraNGADG00211_2_FD_184492 | JGI IMG/M metagenome (GOLD analysis project Ga0209538, IMG submission 184492) | Arctic peat soil microbial communities from Barrow, Alaska - Barrow Graham LP Ref core NGADG0004-211 (SPAdes) (version 2) | ecosystem: Environmental > Terrestrial > Soil > Wetlands >... | reverse complement strand
AATAATCATCCCATTTCTACTAGCTCGTTTCTTCTTTAAGCGATCTGAAGCTATTTGAACGTCAAACCATAAAATGCAGTCCGTTCCCCGTTATCTCATCGTACCATCCATGCTTAATTTATGATTTAGACTAAAATCGAACATTATTTATAAGATCAAACGGCTAAATAGAGAATACGTAAGAAAGACAATCATTACGAAGAGGTGCCAAAAATTGATTAAAAAGCAAATTGGCTTATTAGCGATAATAGCGTTTATAGTTACGTTCATGGCATTTTCAGGCGTAGCATCGGCCCAAACAAGCAACGCACAAGTCGTATTTTTCACGTCACCCTACTGCTCGGCGTGCAAAACGGCTGAACCGATAGTTCAAAGTGCTGCAGCAAAATACGGCGTAACGTTAGTCACATATGACGTCACTACTAGCCCAGGCAAAGGTGTTGCAGCGGCGAATGGCGTTTCTGAGACACCAACTATCGTAGTTTCAGGCGCACAATCAGCAAGGTTCGAAGGATCAATCACACAAGCGCAGATTGAATCAACTATAAAAGCAGCGATAGGAACAACGACTGTACAGCAAGCAGCAGCAACGCCAACAGCAGCGGCAACTGTGAAGGCAGCAACGCCAACAGCAGCGGCAACTGTGAAGGCAGCAGCAACGCCAACAAAGACTCCAACAGCAGCGGCAACTGTGAAGGCAGCAGCAACGCCAACAGCAGCAGCAACTGTGAAGGCAACAGCAACGCCAACACAATACACAGGCCCATTTGTCGGAAGTAAGAACTCAAACGTCTATCACTATCCCTGGTGCTCTGAAGCACAGAAGATAAAACCAGAGAATCTAGTCAAGTTCAACACAGCTGCAGATGCTCAGAAGATGGGATATAGACCGTGCGAGGTGTGTAAACCGCCAACAGCAACGACTACAACAACACCAACCGCACAGCCTACAATTCAGGTCGTTGCACCAACTCCAACAACAAAGACTACAACGTCGACAGTTCCTGAGTTCTCAGTACTAGGACTAGGTGCTCCAGCGTTAATAGTAGGCGCAATTTACCTGTTCTTGAGAAGACAGTAATAAGGGTTATTCATTTAACCCCTCTTTTTTTTATTTATTTTTTTGTTAATTCCAAGTAATCTCTAAAGCGTAGCTTTGTTCTGGTTAAGTAAACTTTTTTTAGCTCAATTCCTCCAGTGGAAACACAGAAGCTAAAAGAGAAGCTATTTATATTGCGTTAAAGAAAATGCAGAAAGAATACCAATAGCGCCCCTAAAGGGCACAGGAGGTAATGTTTTGGAACCGAGGCAAAAGGTCATGGCTATCCTGATCGGGGTCGCCATTGTCACGCTATCTATACAGGTTGTAACAGCATCCACAGATTGCCCCACTTGTAAGGTCGTAAACTATGACGGCGGTATGACGGTAAATAATGGAGCTTCCGCACCGCAAGATGCAAATAACGTCGGACCGATCTCACTCTTAGACCCTTCAACAGCGTTTACGAGCCCGAGCCAAGTGAACATCGCAGATACTGTGCTGAAGCTGTTGTAAAAGTCCGAGCGGGCTGTTTCCCGCTTCCCCTTCTTTTATTGCGAATTAGAGTTGAAATGAAGCGACAAAGCATAAAAGCATAGAAACGATGTTATTACCTATGAAACGACACATCCTTCTTACTGCAATCGTGTCGGCGCTCCTTATTTTTGCGATTGTGCCTTCTTTTGCTTCGTCATTTAGCTTAAGTAGCGGACAAAATGCTCCCGATTTTCATCTTGCAGATCTGTCAAACACCAATCATTCGCTAAGCGATTACAAAGGAAATATCGTTGTACTTGACTTCTTTAGCGTTGGGTACAGCACCTGTCAGGCTGGTGCTAAAAATGTATTAGTGCCCCTTTATAATAACTACAGCAGCGGAGATGCCAACGTTAAATTTCTAAGCGTTGAAACAACCGGCGCTACTGCAGATACGATAAATTCCACATACGTTAACTCTACAGGTATCAAATGGCCTATCTTAACTGGAGGGGACAACCTTAAAAATCTGTACAAAACGAACGGCACTCCAACCGTATACATCGTTGATCCTACCGGAAAAATCGTTTTTTCAATGGCTTACCCTCTAAAAACAGTAGCGCTAAAAGCTGCTATAGACCCTCTTTTAGAGGCTAGTGCGAATGAAAAATCGAAGACGACACCAGACAATAAAAGTACCGCTACACCAACGCCAACTAATCCTTCTGCCATTCCAACTGAAAAACCGTCAACGACGCCTACGCCGACTCCTACTCCGGCTGCTTCCAACGCCATTCTAGACGCTAACAGTACCGCTACACCAACGCCAACTAATCCTTCTGCCATTCCAACTGAAAAACCGTCAACGACGCCTACGCCAACTCCTACTCCGGCTGCTTCCAACGCCATTCTAGACGCTAACACGTCTAACGTCTCCAAAGTTACACCGTCCAGTGAATCTACAGTAGCAAGCTCACTAACGTCCAGCGAATCAGTAACACCTGTATCAACAACCTCAGGTATACAAGAAGAAAACTCCTCCGCAGGACTCGAAAACTGCTCTATGGCGGTCACACAAAAAGCGTGTGTTTCCACTTCATCGCAGACATACCTAATGTACTCCCCGTCACTGATAACCTCAATCGTGCCCTCAACTGTATTAGCACAAGTAGCTACTATGTCAGCGGAGGCAACTGCATTATCCCAGAACGCAGTACCTACTATAGCCTTGCCAGCTCAAACAAACAGCACCGCAAGCTTACCTTTGCAGTCCGTATACGAATTCTCCCTTCTTGGATTGGGAGCTCCGGCGCTGCTAATTGGAGTCTTGTACCTGCTGCTTAGAAAAGTGTGAACTAGCCGTTGCCTTAGTTCTAGAAACTCTATCACGCTGCCCACACCCATAGCGCGACGCTTGTCGGGAAGACTGCTTGCGGTAGTGGTGTTTGGTATTATCTCAAACCATCACCTTAGTTTTTACCACTTCTTCGTGGAACCGCCCCGTGACACGGTAATGCGACGAAAAGGCTTTCTTAGATCAAGTCTAATGAGGATCGATGATCAGAGTTGGCATAATCGGCGGATCCGGTTACACGGGCGGAGAATTGCTGAGATTACTCGTACAGCATCCAGAAGTCGAAGTCACAATAGTTACTTCGCGAGCCCTCGACGGTACTCAAGTTGCTGACGTTCACCGCCATCTCAAAGGATTTTATGACCTAAAGTTTGTGGACGCTACAGCGAAATCGGTTGCAAAAGCAGCGGATGTTGTCTTTCTCGCCGTTCCACACGGCGCCGCCATGGGACTTGTACCTAATCTCATCGATGAGGTCCGCATAATTGATCTCAGCGCTGATTATCGACTTGGCCACCGTTACGAGTCGGTTTACGGCCCCCATACCGATCCTAGGGAAGCCGTCTATGGTCTGCCTGAGCTACACCCTGAAGTGGCGCACGCGGACTTATGTGCCAATCCAGGATGCTATCCTACAGGAGCCATCTTGTCAGCAGCGCCCCTGGTTAAAGCAGGATTCGTAGATCACATCGTATTTGACTCAAAGTCCGGCATTTCAGGCGCTGGAGCTGCTCCGACTGCGACTTCGCACTACCCCAACTTGGCTGAGAACGTTGTACCATACCAACTGACAAATCACCGGCACAAAGCCGAAATCGTGCAGGAACTTGAACGATTGGGAGCTGGGACAGTGAACTTTACCCCCCACGTTATTCCGTCAATACGGGGCATTCTCACAACCGCACACATCTTCACGAACAAAGACTTGGATAGTGATGGTGTTAGATCACTCTACGAAGATTTTTACGCCGGCCACCCCTTCATTCGGTTCAACGTGCCCTCACTCGGATCGGTCAGAGGCACTAATTTCTGTGACCTCTTCATTGAACGAGACGTCGCCTCGAACCGCGTTGTGGTCGTCTCCGCCATCGACAACATGGTTAAGGGCGCATCAGGCCAAGCTATTCAGAACATGAATCTTATGTTCGGTCTCGATGAAACAACGGGGCTCTGGACTCCTGCTCTATCACTTTGAGGTTACAATGAAAGTTTTTGATGTCATGAATCCAAACGTCATTACGGTGACGCCCGACACGACAGTGCGGGAGTGTATTAAATTGCTACGGGAGAACAATGTAAGCGGTGTGCCCGTTGTGACTGCAGGCAAACTTGTCGGTATCGTAACAGAAAATGACGTATTATCCCTGCTTGAAATTCCCGAACACACCGGCTACTGGCTGCCTAGTCCGCTCGAGATAATCGAGGTTCCGGTGCGCGAAATAATCGAGCGCCTAGAACTTAGAGACTCAGTTAGTGATGATGTGGGTGAGTGGCACGTGGATCGTGTTATGACAAAGTCAGTTCACACGATCAGCGCAGACGCTGACATCGAGACTGCCACTGAGCACATGATGAGACACAAGATCAATCGACTTCCTGTCGTAGACAAGGACGGCAAATTAGTAGGAATCGTTACTCGCGGCGATATAATAAAAGGAATTGCCGAGGGCAGCTAATGCGCATCGTTGAGGGAGGAATCTGCGCGGTGCGCGGTGTCAACGCCTCAGGTATCAAGGATGGCAGAAACGGCGTTGCGCTCATCACTGGCGGCGGACCGGCGGCAGGCGTTTTTACTACCAACAAAGTCACTGCAGCCCCCGTCATTGTCACGCGTGAGCACCTCAAACAGAGCAACGAAATCCTTGCAATCATAGCTAACAGCGGAAGCGCGAACGCTTTTACCGGACCAGCAGGGTTGGCCGATGCTAAAAGCGTCTCTAAATCGCTCGCGCAGCGTTTGCAAATTAACGATACGCAAGTTGCTGTTGCCTCAACAGGCGTAATAGGGACCCCACTCAATGTAGATTGGATCGATTCGAGAATCGAAACCCTTCTATTAACGTTAACAGATTCGGCAGAGGGCAGTCTAGCAGCAGCCCAAGCAATAATGACAACCGATTCTGTACCAAAGCATATTGCTGTCGAAGTCAGCGATGTCAGAATAGGAGGCATAGCAAAGGGGGCTGGAATGATAGAACCTAAGCTATGCACTATGCTTGCCTTCATTTACACAGACGCGCAGCTCAGCGCTGACGTTCTGCAAAAATGCCTGAAGCAAGCCGCCGACATAAGCTTTAACATGGTCGTTGTCGACGGAGATACGAGCACGAACGACAGCGTCCTTCTCATTGCGACCGGCGAAAGCCCTACAACAATTGAAATAAGCAAGTTTCAAGACGCACTGAACTTTGTATGTATCACGCTTGCAAAAATGATCGCGCGTGATGGCGAAGGCGCTTCGAAGATGATGGAAGTCACCGTTACAGGTGCACGAAATCGAGAAGATGCAGTAAAAGCGGCAAAGGCAGTCGTACGTTCACCTCTCGTAAAAACCGCGCTTTTTGGCGCTGATCCAAACTGGGGAAGGATAGTTGCCGCGGTCGGCTATTCCGAAGCGTTCGTTGATCCCTCACTACTCTCATTGTCGTTATCAAACGGAAAAAGCCCCCCTATAGTGTTGCTCCAAAAAGGTATCATACGCACTGCTAACGCTGATGATTTCGAAAAAGACGCGCTTGCGGCTATAATGAAGAGCGCTGAGATTTCAATCCAAATTGATTTGGGTCTCGGAGTGGCCTCAGCCACGGCTTGGGGCTGTGATCTCACCGAGGACTATGTGCGCATCAACGCTCAGTATACCACCTGACACTTACCCTTCAAGCTGCAGTTTGGTCTGAAGCGCTTCACGTGCAATATCCTTTTTACGCAAAATTGATGCCATTGCCCCTATAGATTCCATCAAACGCACTGTTTGATCGAGATAGTTGAGGACATCTCCAGAATACGCATGCACGCCAAACGCCGACATCTGTTCAACTATGTCAGCTGGATCGCAACCGCTCACACGCTGTTCTATTACCCACTTCGAGAAGCTCCGCTCGGGGCAGCCACAAAATGGCGACTCCTCGCAATCACAATCGACGAAAGCGATTGAAAACGCGAGGACGCTTTCTAGCGCTTTCTGGTCGAGATGCGTAAGCTCATCCCCACTTCCGGAAAAGAGCATCTCTAGATTTCCACCACTGAAAACGTTCGGTGACATGTTAACACCAAGTATCTGCGCCATTCGCTGAATGTCATTGAGGTACACAGCAGTAAAAACGTGTAGTTTAAGTATGATATCAAGCGGCTGTTGTCCCTTCTTCACACACTCAACAATTTGAACTGCTTGATCAATGGTAAGGAAATCACCAGAAACGACATATCCGAGCTTTGTCGCCTGCCCATCATCCGAAACAAAGCCTAAACGTTTGAGCCTACCAAGATGCACTTTGACATCATACGGGGCCAGCATCTTAACTGGTTGACCAAAGGTGAGGTTTGCGAGAGTCTGCTCCGCTTGCTGGTCATCATCGTAAGCTATTTCGACATCCTCAATAGAACTTGAGAGCAACTTGATCGCAACTTGATCCTCTGTCTCTGGCCCCCTGAATTTCTTGTCGGGTTGAGCGAGGAGGACTACCTTACCGACGTCGTGATAATCTGGCCTCCCTGCTCGACCGAGCATCTGATGAAACTCTTGCACAGTAAGCCAGTCTATGCCCATCGCCAGTGATTCAAATATGACTTGCGACGCGGGAAAATCAACGCCTGCCCCCAGTGCCGCTGTAGTGACGACGACGTCTATACGGCCGTTGGCAAAGTTCGTTTCGACCTTCTTACGTTCGGCGTACGAGAGGCCCCCATGATACGGGACACTTTTTGCAGACAACGCTTTCGATATCCTATGACACCGCGCCCGGGAATTAGTAAAAATGATCGATTGTCCTTTATAACCCTTGCTCGAGGTTCTTTTGATTTCATATCTGACGAGCTTGTTGATGATTGACAGCTTCTCGTGTTCATGAGCGAAAATGAGGTGACGCTCAATAGGCACCGGCCGCTCCTCGTACTCGACGAGATCAGCGCCGAGCTCACGCGCTAACGCGTGAGGGTTGCCAACAGTTGCCGAAAGATATATGCGTTGTGATTTCGGGGCCAGTGCCTTTAACCGAGAAATAAGCCCGTCAAGGCGACTTCCACGTTCTTTGTCTTCAAGCATGTGCACTTCATCGACGACAATTGTTCCAATCTTTCCGAGGAGCTCAGCGTTATTCGTGCGCAGCACCTGATCGATCCCCTCGTAGGTTCCCACGAGAATATCGGCTGAGTAGTCGGACTCTGCTCGCACCCAGTCCCGAGTCCGAATTCTGCTGCCGCCGATCCGAATGCTAACGCTTAGGCCAAGGCTACGGTAGCGCCCTTCAAACTCACTATGTTTCTGATTTGCAAGGGCGACAAGTGGAACGACGAACAACAGCTTTCCCTTACCATGGAGCACATTGTTAACGCCTGCTAGCTCCCCAATGAGCGTTTTTCCCGTCGCTGTTGCTGAGACTACGAGAAGGTCTCTACCCTTTAAAAGCCCTCGTTCGACCGCAATTGATTGAACGGGAAGCAGCTTTGACAAACGCTGCTTGATTAGAAGCTTTAATCTGTCATCTACATTGAGGGCATCAATTGGCACGCTTTGGTAGCTTTCAGCTTGTCTTGAAAGCACGTCGTATAGCGTTAAATCAGGATCGACCCCAGAATCGAGAAAACGAATCACGCGGTCGAGGTCGCGTACCTTGTTAAGAAGCGCATAGAAGTGGTTGTAATGCGCAAATCCCCGAAAACTGAGCTCTCGTCGTAGTTCGGTCTGAGCACAGTCCATGCAGATGCGCCCCCCTTCATGGCTAACAAAATTGGCGTTTACTGGCTTGTATCGTCGCTTTCCGATGCAAAACCCACAGACATGCACTCGATCGTAGGAAATCTGGTACGCCTCGAACAGAGCGATTAGGTCCTGAAAAGCTTTCTGCTCGCGTGCCGTGGAATGATCACGCTCTGCGAGCGTCACGTTGTGCAGCCGCAAAAGCTCAAGAACCCCAGCTGGCCTCTTGGAAAGCTCTTTCCCGCCGCTGATGACCATAAATCGTTTTGGCCTCGGACCCTTGGAGGTGTCACCGAGCGTCAACGTTGCGTCTAAGACAAATTGCGCAGGCTCTGCTGAAAATAACCTAATGTTGGAGCGCTGCGCGTGGGCGATCAAATGAGGCATCTACCGATTTCCTGCACTAAGATCAATCGATTCGTAGGAAATATCGCGGGACAGAAGCTCCGCGATCAGCGGTGGCACTGCCTCATCAACTGCAACTATGACCGTTGAGAGCCCCCGAAAAGCAGCTTCAATGACGCCTTCTACAGCTGCGTATTGGATAAGTGGAGAGATACCCACCTTTTTTACGGATACGAGCGCCTCCAATCCCAGAACTGCGACGGGCTTATTTTCAGCTACTTTTTTAAGCGCTTCAATGTCAACAGCTGCTGACCCGCCGCGTTGAACTCTGGGAACCACGGCGATCGTAACATGGACTCTATCCATCGGGATGATGCCACTTAAATGCTCCACCCCCACGTCATCTCCTTTGCGCGCATCGCCTATCGTCGTCCCATGTGCATACGATGACTTATTATTAGAATAAAACGCGTGCAGAATCCCGTCGCGCATCCTTAGTGCAACTTTGGTGCCTTTGCTGACGTCTTCTTCAGCAACGGCCGTCCAAATGGCCACCTTTCCTACGATGTCCTCAGTGACATATCGTATGTAATTGTTGAGCTCGTTAGTCCATTCGATGATGAGCTCAATACCTGCCTTGGTGACTTCGTATTGTCCGCGCCTATTGAACTTCACGGAGCCGTCCGTAACAAGCTCCTTGAGATACTCAGAGACCGCTTGAGGAGTCACTCCGACCCGGTCAGCAATTTCTTTTTGCCTGATTTTGGGTTGAAGCGCAGCTACTTCGACGAGCACCTGCATCTTAGTGCTCTTTCCTTTCTTCATCGACGCAAAAAAAGACTATCTTTTTGACAGCTCAAATCGATGACCCTTGACCACAAGATGTTGTGATCGCTTCGCGATGCCCCTAAGGAAGGTAGGACTCTGGTTCAACGTGCGTGAAAGGTTTTGAACGGAACAATTGCCATTTTTTACCTCGCATTCCATCGCATCTGCGACGTTGCGAAGGCCCTCATCATCAGTGATCGCTATACGAATAAGGTCACTCATGTCAGAGATGGAACACTGAAAGTCAGCCCGAAGCTTCGAGTAACAGGTGTGGTACTCTATCTGCGGAGTATGTCCTGGCTCAGGCATCCGCCACTTGCTCTCGATAAGACCGATTTTCTTGAGCATCTCGAGGCTATTATAAGTATCTTCCTGCAATATCTCTTCAAGCTCATTCTCAGTTTTCCACCCATTGAGTAATGAGCTAAACACCCGCTTATGAGAGTCAGACTTAAAAACTTGCAAGAGCGGGACCAAATCAGCAGGGTCGTTGACTATGCGGGTCCTGTTGTTCATGTGACTACCTGCATTATATAACGCTGCTAAGGTTATTAAACCTTTTTGAACCCAAGAAGACATTATTTAGGGGCGCGCTTATAAAACACAAGACGAATCATGTCAATTTGATCTAAATGAAACAGCGAGCGAACAAACGCTCCAGAGCGAAAATCCGCGTAAAGGGCGTTGTGCAAGGGGTCGGTTTTCGGCCTTTCGTTTACAAGCACGCCGTTGAGCTGCATCTGACTGGCTACGTCAAGAACCTCGGCGCGCACGTTGACATCGACGTCGAGGGATCATACGATGCTATCGTTCGGTTGATAGCGTTGCTCAAACAAGGTCCGCCCATATCGCGCATCGACGACGTTCATGTTGAATGGCGCCACCCGTATGGATACACCGAATTTTCGATTGCTTCAAGCGGTGAAGGTGAATTCGGCTTCACTTCACCTGACGTAGCCACCTGTGACGATTGCCTACGCGATTTGAGAGAGAGCAGCAGGTACGAAGGGTATTGGGCCACCTCTTGCGTTAACTGCGGGCCACGATTCACCGTCACTGAGCGACTTCCGTACGACCGTGAGACGACCTCAATGGTTGACTTTCCAATGTGCTCCGAATGTGAAAAGGAGTACCGCAACCCACAAGACCGACGGCATCACGCTCAAACCATCGCATGCGAACGCTGCGGCCCTACTCTTGCGCTGCTCGATGGAGATTTAAAACGCTTGAATGAGCCAGTACGCACTGCCGGAAAACTGCTCCTTGCAGGCCACATTTTAGCGATAAAAGGGATTGGTGGATTTCATCTCGCGTGCATCTTCGATTCCGCAGTTGAACTCAAACGGCGGCTTGGGAGAACAAAACAACCCCTTGCGATTATGGCGCCGAATGAGGCGTGGGTGGAGCATAACCTTAACGTGAACGAAGTGGAGCGCATCCATCTCACATCAGCCAAACGACCCATTATGGTACTCGACAAACGCGATGAGGGCACGTTCGGGGAGGTCTCAAATCTTCATAACATGGGCGTAATGCTGCCATATAGCGGCCTGCACCACCTTATTTTTGACATAGTAGATCAACCACTTATTTTGACGAGTGCGAATATTCCGGGCGAACCGATGATTATCGCCATAGACGACGCACTTGCGAATTTACGTCACAAAGTTGATTTCTTCCTGCTGCACAACCGGCGCATCGTCAACCGCTGTGACGACTCGGTTATGAGAGTGCTCGACCAGCCTGCGTTTATTAGGATGTCGCGCGGCTATGCCCCCACGTCTTTCGCAGTACCCGTATACTACGATAAGAACATACTCGCGCTGGGGGCTGAGATGAACGCAACGGTAACGACCTATAAAGACGGACGGTGCTACGTCAGCCAACACGTGGGCAACATCAATAAGCCGAAAACCTTCGATTACCTCGAAACCTCAGTCCACAATCTTGTCTCCATGAGCGGTGTCGATGTAAGCGTTATAGCGCATGACTACCATCCGACGTTGCGTTCTACGCGTTTAGCTACCGAACTCGGAGAGACATACGCCGTTCAGCATCATCAGGCCCACATTGCATCACTCTTTGGCGAAGGAGCACCCAGGGACCTTATAGGCATCGCTATTGATGGCGTAGGCTATGGGTGGGACGGCACCATCTGGGGTGGGGAGGTGTTTTCACCGACCCTTGAACGAGTTGGCAGCCTCATTCCCGTCCCTATGCCGGGCGGAGATTTAGCAACCAGATATCCTGTTCGAATGGTTGCCGGCATTCTTCACAGTATTTTCGAAGTCCACAAGCTTACAAAAACGCTCACTTCGTTAGGCCTGAGTGAACTCGAATCGTCGATTCTTTTGGAGCAAATTGAACGAAGCGTGAACGTAGCGATGACCTCAAGCACTGGGCGGGTGCTCGATGCAGTTGCCTCAGCATTGGGCATATGCCAAAAAAGGACGTATGACGGAGAGTCTGCCATGACGTTGGAAGCAGTGGCACACTACGGGCATCCCGACGTTTCACTTCCTCTCGAAATAACGACCTACCAAAAACGGAAGGTCTTAGACACGCGCCCACTGCTTGCAGAGGTGCTCCACGCGAAAGAGGGAGGTAAAAGCGTTAAGAACATTGCCGCCTCGGCGCAAGCTGCACTTGCACGAGGCATCGCAACGATTGCCGTGGAAGCAGCAGAATCGGCGGGAATAAACAACATCGGATTATCGGGAGGCGTCGCCTATAACAAAGCAATCGTCAATACCATAGTCGATGTGTGCGACGCGCACGGGTTCGGACTCTTTACGAACACGAAAGTGCCTAGAGGGGACGGGGGGATTTCGTTCGGCCAAGCTGTGCTTACCGCTATGGTCAAAAGTGGCGACCGCGGTTTGACGCTATAACTACGTTCCTTGCTGAGAATTCGCTAAAACTAGCGGCTCATACGTTGCCTATTAGGCGCCTTCACGCGTGGCTATTAGCCTTTTTGGCTCCTCTTTACGCTCAGATCGCACCTATAACGTAAGCGAGCAAAACGACGAGCATTCCGTACTTAATGAGGGCTGATGCTCTTGAAGGAGCGTTACGCGCCAGCGATACGCCGTATAATAGAATTAAATCAGCCAACATGACGATTCCGAGGTACGCAAAACCTAGCATTGAAGTGACGAATGGTAGTGGGCTTATAGCAACGGCAGCAAGCATAAACAACGCCGCCAGCGTAAGAGAGGGAGAGACTCCGTAACGGATAGGCAGTGTCGACGCTCCAACTCGCTTGTCTCCTTGGAGATCCTCGACGTCTTTAACGATTTCGCGCGATGTGATAGCCAACATCGCGCTTAAAAAGAGCACTCCCGGAAGAAAAATCGCAGATACAGCCGCCCCTCCGAAGAGAAAGACTGACCCTGTCAAGAATCCAACGAGCAGGTTGCCAAAAAGTGCAGTTCGCTTCAGCTTCCACGAATAGAGCACAAGTAGGATGGCGTTCAACGTAGCGAGCCCAAGACATAAAGGATTTATAAAAAGAGCAACTGCAACGCCGAAAAGCGTAAGCGTGATAGCGTAGAGCAGGGCGCCCCTCTGCGTTATCTGCCCGCTTGGGAGGGCTCGGTCAGGCTTATTGACCTTGTCAATCGTAATGTCAAAGTAATCGTTAATGACATTCCCACCTGCGGTTACAAGAAATATGACGACAAACGCCAGGACGCCGGGGCCAATGAGCCCGAAAGAGAGCGTCGTTTTGCTAACCAAAATGCCAATAAGCGCTGCAGCTGCTGCCATGAGGCAGTTCGCAGGTCGTATCT
>Ga0209538_1001402_pt1 | contig 12769 bp, 10 predicted proteins | sample BarGraNGADG00211_2_FD_184492 | JGI IMG/M metagenome (GOLD analysis project Ga0209538, IMG submission 184492) | Arctic peat soil microbial communities from Barrow, Alaska - Barrow Graham LP Ref core NGADG0004-211 (SPAdes) (version 2) | ecosystem: Environmental > Terrestrial > Soil > Wetlands >... | reverse complement strand
TCAATCATTTTTAATTCGCGACCGACCATAACTTTATTCAATAATTTCAATTCATCAACTTGATTCATAAGCTTTCCTGTTTGCTCGACTGTCTTAACCTCAAGCCCCTTGGTATACTTAGCTAATTTTTCCTCAAGCTCCTTTCTGACGGTAATGTCTTCCATAGCTAAGACAATCATTTTCACCGTATCTATATCTATTTGTCTGGCATTGAGCAAGATTGTTTTTTCCCCGATTGTTTCAAATGTATGCTTAACCTCATAATCCTTGACCACTTTTTTCTCGGGCAAAATTTCTTCCAATAACTTCTTCAGATCAGGAATATTCCACTGACCATTTCCCAAGTCATAAAGCAGCACATCTACCGTTTGCGTCGGTGTGACCTGAAAATTTTGGTAAAAAGTTGGGTTCGCCGAAACCACCCGAAGGTCGAGATCAAGAATTAAAAATGACTCTCTGGCAACTTCTACTAGCGTTTCCATATAATGCAAAGCAAGATCTTTAGATCCTTTTAGTTCACTAATTTTTCCTTTGTTATTTTCCATATTCCTCCTTTAGTATATTGGTCTAATTATATCCTAATTAATAGGTGAAATCAAAAAATCTCATTTACTTCAAAAGTTCATTATTCCAGCTATAAACTACCCCGCGGCCAAGCCGTCAGGGTATTCCTGATGGAAAAGTTTGTATTCAAATGGGCTTTCGTCCCTGTGGCAAGACCACAGGGTATGCATGCCTAAAGGCAGCCCCTTGATTATAAAAATCAGAGAACTATAAATAAACCAGCAACTACAGATAGCCCGACAGCAATCCAAAAGTTTTCCGGACCAGTTTTGTAAAGTGTTTTTCCGCCGTTAATGGCCGAATTATTTGAATTATTTTTTAATGAGGAATTATCCGAAACAGATGACGAGTTATTATTACCAGAAACATTGAGATTAGTATCCGATGAGCCGTTGGCCAACACAATGGTGATCGTATTTGTGTTAGCAGAAACATCGTCGTACAAACTGGCAAAAGCATAAAAATCCCATCGGCTAAGAGATAATTTTGTTAAATCAATTTGGGTACTCCAATTACCACTAGCATCTGCTTTGGCACTAAAGGTTTGTTTGTTTGAATCAGCTAGCGCCTGACCAATAATTGACGATTCGACCTGGGTAATAAAATTATTATTCTGACTGACAGTTTCTTTCTCAAAAACTATACTTATATCTGAATTGGCCGGGGCAGTGCCGGTAAGATCAAGCTCTTTTTGCTTGGAAAAATCAATTTGGTTGGGGAGATTGGTTTTATTGATAATCGGTACACCGAGAGTGTATTGGGATACGTTATATGACCAAACGATACCGTTACCACTTGTGCCAAGAGCTATTTTTAAAGGATTGGTAGGGTGAAAGGCAGTTGCGGTCGTTAAGAGGGATGGCAAGTTTTTATTCTCTGTCCATGTTTCACCATTGTCATCGCTTATTAAGAACCCAATGTCTCCGCCATTATCAGAATTGTTCAAATTAACAGCAACTCGGTTTTCTCTATATGGGTCATAAGTAATCTTGCCAATACCGGTTGCTGGGTAGACAGCCAGCTCCTCCCAAGTTTGTCCAGCGTCTTTTGACCTGATCAAGAATGAATCGGGAGTGGCATCTATAGTTGTATTTCTCAACCAACCCTGAGTGATTGCCATGATTTCATTATTGTTGAAGGGATTTATCTTTAAATCCAAAACTCGACCGGCCGCATCGGTTCGACTGTCCTTTTGAACTATGGTTTTTTGACCAACTACTAAACTTTCTTTATGAGTCACAGCTGTGTTTAACCGCACCCATTTTACGCTTGGATCGGAGGAGTTTTTAAATGGTGCCAATTTGTAAAGACCGTATCCGTGACAATTGCCATCGAGCGGATCGCAGCTGAAATCAAAAGTTCCAAAATATAGGCTGTCGCTATTGGAATCATATGCAACCGTCCCCCATGAACTCGTCGGGAGTCCATCTTTTTTTACCGCTTGCCAAGTTGATCCACCATCTCCTGTCGTCCAGATTGGGTTGCTTAGATTGACGGAGGCTATTCTTCGACCGGTGTTATCTGCCCCATCTGCCGTTGTAGTGCTCCATATTGCAAGATTTTGGGGATTTTCACAGGTTTGTGCTTTCCATGTATCTAAATTCGCAGGGCTGTATATGTTGCTGCAATCAGGATTATCTTTGGCGTTACATGCCTCATATGCCTCAATGCAATTTTGGTGAGAGGAATAAATCTGATTATAGCTGAGAAAAATCCGATTTGAATCAGATGGATCAATTATAAGAGATTCTATACTCGCACCTCCACCATTGGGAAGCTCTGGCGGTAAAGAGTTTGGTGTCCCGGGGGAGCCTGAAGCGCTAGTCCAATTCTCTCCATGATCTATACTTTTAAAGAGAGTTCCTCCGGAGTACCCCCACTTACTTAATCCCGCATAAACAGTACTTAGGCCATTGCTGACGCTAACCGCTAAAGCGTGGCCCCATCCACCAAAGAAGGAATCCTGACCTTCTGTTCCCCAATTGGGGTATGAAGTTTTTATGCCAGATATACTTCTTTCAAAAGTTTTGCCACCGTCTTTTGACCGGACAAAGCCATGGTCAGCAAATGTAAAATAAATGAAATTAGGATCAAGAGGATCGTATAAAGCTTCTGTTTGGCCGGTATTTTCAAGTCCTTTCCAGCTCCAGTTCCAGTCATAATTATAGGAATAGCCGGATAATCCGTCTGCCTGTGAGGCTGGAACAGTTTTGTACTTTTGACTGGCAACACCTTTAGCTGCACCCCACATCCCTGAGGCATAGATGGTCCGGTTTGGGTAGCTGGAAGATAGATCAAGATCAAACATATCTACCCCAGAAAAACCATTCCATGCTTTGCCGAATGTCCAGTCGTTCCTTGATAAATTACCGCCTGTTTTATCATCGCTCAAGACTGGTTCCCACAATTCGTTATCGCCAAATACCGTCGCTGTTGTCGAAGAAGGCTGTGAAAAAGCATTGAGATGAATGTTGCTCGAATTAATGCGCCAAATCTCTTTGCCCCGTGATTCTCCTGATTCACTGTTAATATAAATATAATAGTCGCATCCAGAAAGGTTGGCCTTGCATATATCAATATTATTTTGGTCAGGGTTGACATCAATTTTTATCGACTCAAATAATCCATGTCTCGGGTAAGTGCTATTGTAGTTATTGCTGTCGAAGCCAAGCCAATCCCTATCGTCCCAAGCGAAATTTTTGGTGTTGTCGACATGGCCATAGCTGGCAATCGGATAATCACGATGATAGACTTCGTCCCAATTTACGCCCATGTCATCACTCTTGAAAATATGACCCCAAGCCGAAAGTACAAAAATCTGGTTACTATTATATGGATTAAAGGCAATGGAACGAACATCGCGTGGACCCTTGAAGTCTCTGGTGGGTGAGTCTGATTCCGCCGGATTGTATTTGGCAACGCAACGGTCTATGCTTCCAGAATCCGCCGAAGTAGTATCTATTTTGCAGATGTTTTTTATAACGCTTGTGTCATCGAGCTGATTGATGTCAGTGCTGCCATCGGCATAACCCAAAGAAAAATTAATTTTAGAATCTAAGCCCGACACTTTTCCCCAATTGCCTCCGCCGTCAAGCGTACGATATAGCCCTTTATCACCGCCAATATAAACAATATTTTCATTTGACGGATCTGTCATAATGGCCCTTAAAATATTACCCTTAGCCTTATCTTCAATCGGCTGTATTACATTCGGATTGGCGCCCGGTATTCTTACCCACGACTCGCCGTGATCAGTACTTTTATATACCCAGAATTTATAATTGTCTGGATCGGTGTAAAATTTACCCTCCCAAGAAATAGCATATAAAACATCTGGGTTGCTTTTACTTTGGGAAATTGAGACGGTTCCTGCGCCACTATTGCCAATCCATTTATTGACTCTTATTTCGCCACTTTTCAGGGTCCATTCTTCTCCGCCATTTAAAGATTTATACAACCCTGTGTCCGTTGTTGAATAGATAGTATCGTGATTCTCAAAATCAACGGCTATTCCACCGTTGTCATAATTGTTCAGACCATTGTTTATTGGAAACCAGCTTTCACCTGAATCAATCGATTTTAATGCGCCAGATACGTCGGTTCCAGCATAAATAATATTTGGTGAAGTTTGATCAACTGTGATTTTGGGCACACGACCGCCCATGCCTGGACCGTGTAAATACCAATTGGTCGTGGTACTTTCGTCGGCCCGAAATATTTGCTTTGTTACTAAAAAGATACTACCAATAACGACAAAAATAACTAAAACATAGACCGTTAATTTACGTTTGGGCGTATTTCTTAAAAATCTCAGCCAATTAGAACGGATCCGATTATTCAAAAACCCTTCCTTTTTATTTTATAAACTACCCTGCGACCAAGCCGTCAGGGTATTCCTGACGGACAAGTTTGTATTCAAATGGGCTTTCATCCCTGTGGCAAGACCACAGGGTATGCATGCCTAAAGGCAGCCCCTTGATTATAAAATTAATTTAAATATTTATTTAATCTTATCATTTCTAGAAAATTATTTCTATTTAAAAATCACTCTTGAACTTGACAAAATTTGTGTAAGTATCAGCAATTATCTTTACATAGGGCTGATACGGTTCTTGAACAAAAAGAGCTGGTTCCGTATTCTTTTAGGGAGCTATAATTAATCACCAGATTCTTTAATCGCCTCAGCCACGATTTTGACAACGTTTTTATCCAAAATCTCTGGCAGAATATGATCTGGACTTAGATCTTTCACGTAACCGGCCAAATTTTCGGCGGCGTTAATTAGCATTTCATCAGTAATGTTAATAACTTTATTATCTAGTGCTCCCCGAAAAATTCCCGGAAAAACCAGAGCGTTATTAATTTGGTTAGGAAAATCAGATCGGCCAGTACCAACAATAAATGCACCGGCTTTTTTGGCTATATCGGGCATAATTTCGGGAATCGGATTAGCCATAGCGAAGATGGCCGGGTCTGGATTCATTTCTTTGACCATTTCAGGTGTGACAATATTACCTTTACTCACACCAATAAAAATATCTAATTTTGTTGCACAAGCAAAAGTTCCGCCAATCACACAGTTTGAGCTGTCTAAACCGCCCTGGCAAGCAATATTTGTTAAATTGGCAAGTTCAGTTTTATTCGGATTAAGATCGGAGCGGCCCTGATAGATTGCGCCACTACTATCGCAAAGCACTAAATTAGTAAAACCATATTTTAAAAATAGTTTCGCAATAGCAATACCGGCGGCACCGGCACCATTAATCACCACCTTGGCTTCGGTTTTAGTCATTTTTTTTAATTTCAAAGCGTTGATTGAGGCCGCAAGGACAACCACTGCCGTGCCTTGTTGGTCATCGTGAACCACTGGAATATCTAATTCTTCTTTAAGCCGGGCCAAAATACCAAAACAGCGCGGCGCACTAATATCTTCCAGATTAATTGCGCCAAAAACTGGGGCAATTTGTTTAACTACTTTAATAATCTCTTCGCTATCTTGAGTATCAAGACAAATGGGGAAAGCGTCAATTCCAGCGAATTCTTTAAAAATAGCGGCTTTACCCTCCATCACAGGAATGGCCGCATATGGACCCAAATTACCCAACCCTAAAATAGCTGAACCATCCGAAATAACAGCCACAGTATTTTTTTTGATGGTATATTCTTTAGCCAGCGCCTTATCAGTACCGATTTGACGGCTAACTTCTGCGACTCCGGGCGTATAGACAATAGCTAAATCTTCGCGACTTTTGATTGGAACCTTACTTTTTATTTCCAATACACCGTGATGTTTCTTATGAAACTCTAACGAATCCTCATAAACCTTTTCCATTATAATATCCAATCTAATGTTTACGTGATTTATACTTTCTTTTTTGGTAGCGCCAAGGGGAATCGAACCCCTGTTACCAGGATGAGAACCTGGCGTCCTGCCTCTAGACGATGGCGCCATGAGCAAACGCCTTTAGGCGTGCAGCAAGTCGAATGGCTCCCCCTGCTGGACACATTCCGAACCCAAGATTATTATATAGCGATAATGGATATGTATAAAGAACTTCAAATCCTATCTGAAGAGTTCGTTTTTCTCCCAACAAGTTGAGAACTATTTATCTAGATATTTAAATACTTAACTTTTTCAGCTCTTCCTTTAAAATTGGTGGAATATGAAGCTCGTCGCTCAACAGTTCTTTGAGCAATTTTTTTGCATCGCTATTGTCTATTTTGCCAACACAATTTGAGAAAAACTCTGGTAAGTCTCCCCTCTCTGGATTACCGTAATATGCTGCTCTGTCCTTGTATTCTTCTGTATTGCGGAGTTCTACGATACATAACAATACATTATCCATCTCCCACGCTCTTTGAGGGTTTTTTGCAATATTATTTATCATTCTATTTCTCTTGACGGTTTCTTCTTCGCACAAGATTTCAGCTACGAAAATAGAATCTGATTTCTTGATCAACAGGATAAAATCTTTTTCTCGGTATTTATAAACATCGCCGAATGAAGTGTAATTTATTGATGGCATAACGAGCTTTCAAGGAGTTCAATTGCTTCTTCGCTTACCTGGCAATCATCGTCTTTAGAAGCTAAACTATACGGTATTGTCTCTAATAAATCAGTTTTTGAGTAAGGGGCTTCATTATGTGAGGCGTCCTCAATATATTTTGTATTTTTGTCGCCAAAACGAATACATACCTTTTTAAGTGTTTCTAACTCTGCTTTTGAAAATAACTTCGCATCTGCATCTGAAAATTTTCTTTGCCCGAGTATCCTACACATACGAATATTTTCCGGTTTATCAATAGAAATTGTGTCTGCCAATTCTGAACTATCAATGTCGTATTCAGCAGAATCTACAAGATTCATTATGGCCGACGGAATGGGACCGTGTTCTAGATGTACATATGTGTCATACGTAATAGGAGCACCATATCGTTTTACGTGCATAAAGTCTGTATAATAGAACAATTTCATTAGCTTAACTTTCCCCAAAAATTTTGGGTCTGTATTAGAACAAAAGTACAGAATTAACGCTTTTAATTTTTTGATGGGTATTTTCATTTTTTTCCTATCTAATAAACACTAAATACTACCATAACCATCAAGTAGAGTCAAGAGATTCTTCATTCAACTATATAATAACAAAAAAAGTACAATACCACAAATTTAGTGGTATTTTTTCGATATTGGTCTATAAATTACCTAAAAAGATGGGTTTTCATTGACTTTTGACCAATTATTTGCTATATTGTATGCAGTTTGGGGGGATGTTCCTGAACAACTCAACATGATGGAGGATGGAAGGATGAAAACGCTGTTATTCGTAGTATTTCTGGTTTCTGTGCTGGCTTTGCCAGTATTCGCCTATGACTGGGTAACGAGCCCTGCCAATGGGCATCGCTACATTCTCGTTGATGCGGAATCTTGGACTGGGGCTGAATCCCAGGCAGTAGCTCTTGGTGGCCACCTCGCAACAATCAGAAATGACGCCGAAAACGACTGGATATACCAATTCGCACTTGCCAACAAAGCGGACTGTTATCGGCTTTGGATTGGTATACATATCAACAGTCCTAATGAATCTGGTCTTGGATGGGAATGGGTTTCAAACGAACAGGTTTCGTATACCTACTGGAATAACCTTGGCTGGTTTGACCCGGATTATCCCGGATGGAGCAATCATAACCGCGGTGGTTTTATGTGGGTTCGATATTGGGATGTACAGGATGAACAGCTCAAACATTGGGGACCGGAAGTTGAAGAAGGATTACCAGGAAATCCCGTCTACAAGACAGGCATCGTCGAAGTCGTCCCCGAGCCGTCCAGCTTGTTGGCTCTTAGCTCCCTTATCGCACCACTCGTACTTATGAGGAGGAAAAGAGGATGAAAACGCTAGTACTGGTAGCTTTTCTACTCGCGATAGCCATTTCGGCTTCCGCACTTCCAACTTATATATCAAACACAGATCAATATCTGGCTGGCACCTATGTTGGCACAATACCAATTTGGTTTGATGATGAAACAGGCAACCAGCTTTTTGATGGCGATTATGGTTGCACAGATTGGTTGGATTTGGAACCTCAGACAGAGCAACAATACTGGGATGATTACGCAACCCACAATGGATATGCCAATCCATATGTTGCTTGGTATTCGGATAACAAAACCGAAGCTCTAATAACCTTTGATATGAACAGGCCTTTTATGTTTTCACAAATCGGGGTTCATGGCTTCCAAAGAACTGTCTCTGGAGCCATCATGCCATCTACCATATCCATCTCATTCAGTAACGACAATGTGATTTTCTCTGCCCCACTGAATCTAGTGTGTGCTGGCGACGTAGTGGAAGGTGCCTTGATATGGAAGACAATAAGTTTCACAGAAACTGAATCAAGGTTTGTTAGAATATCAATGGAAATTCACGACATTCGACAGGGTGTTCCAAACCGATATTGGATTGACGAAATCTCAATCAACGGTATGGATGGAGCTCAATTCGCTGCATCTGTTCCCGAGCCGTCATCACTCATTGTCCTTGGTACACTACTAGTACCACTTCTTGCTTTCCGCCGACGTCGGTAATAGCGAGCAGAACTCATTTCGAACATTTTCCCGCTTTAATGCGGTTAGCCCTCTGAGCAATCGGAGGGTTTTTGTTTAACTTATCCTTATCTTTTAGCTGATTTGGGACAGGTTGACAAGAGCGTTACAATCTGCTAATGTAATAATTAGTTTAACAATTTGGAGAAATGAAGTATTTGCCCTATTTCATTCCTTCCTATATTTTCGGCTGTATCGCAATAAATGAATCAGTCATAACTGATTCGGAGGGACCATTTATTGTAAATTAGGAAGAAAATGATGTGGGCTGTATTTTCAGTTTTTGAATTTTTAATAGATACCGATGGGGAAATGTATATTAGACCTGTTCTTTTATGTATTTCTCTGTCGGTTTTTTTGTTGCAAAAATATTGAGCCGACAGTAAAGTAAAAAAATTTACTTAAGAGGTTCAGAAGCTCGTAGTTTGAGCTGAACCTCTTAACTACGAGCTTTTTTATACAATGCAAATCGCAAAAAAATCACAACTAAACGCTTTTGAGGAGCTTTATAAAAAGAAGCTCTCTGATGACGAGCTTGAAGAAATGAAAAGCAATTTCTTCGGGTTTATGGAGTTGCTTATCGAAATAGACCAAGAGCAGAAAGCGAGCCAAAATGATTGATACTGTCATCTTGTCTTTGCCTAATTACACCATTACAGATCACGACAAATTTACTCCCTCAACCAGAAACATTGATTTTGACAGATTTGGCGGTCAAGCGTGGATCAAATACGCTCAAAATCCAACGGAAGCCGAGAAATTACGAGATGGTTACAAGCCAAACTTGACGATAACTAAAAGGATCACTAACAACGGCATTATTAAACCTCTTAAAATTCAGTTCTCGGCTCCAAAACTTCTTTTTGGTAATAACTTTGACGAGCTAACGGAAAACGATTTTTCGGAAATTATTGAGAAATTAGAGCTAAAACTTAAAGATATGGGAGTTTTAGTTTTTCGGTCCCAGCTCCTGAAAGCGAAGGTTACGGCAATACATTTCGGCAAAAACATTCCTTTTTCTGATTACACGACTTCGACTTCAATCATTAGAGAATTGGCAAAAATAGATTTGACTAAAAAATTAGATTTAACCAGAACCAAATTTCAAAATGAGGGGCATTCTTTGCAGTATTACACTAATTCTTTTTCGGTTGTTTTCTACGATAAGATGAAAGATTTGCAACTGCCAAAAGGTAGAGCGGTTGAAAAGGATCGTCTACAACTCAATATATTTGATTATTTGGAAAATAAAAAATCATTAGAAGTTTTAAGATTGGAGGTTCGACTATGCACATCACAAAAGATCAAGCGTCTATTCAAGGACCTTAATTTACCCGATGATTTAACCTTTGAAGCGGTCTTTAAGGAAACTACCGCTAAAAAGGTCATAAGTCATTACTGGCAAGAGATTTTAAGCGGTTTGGACCTGATCAGGTTTTCGACGGTCCAGCCAGTTGATTTACTGGAAGGGATTATAAAAAGCAATAAGCTGAATTTAAAGACCGCTTTGAGCTACTTCGGGGCTTTGACGCTGATAAACGATATTGGAGCCAGAAAGTTTAGACAGGTCGTCAACGATAGCTATTCCGACAGAACTTGGCAACGGCTCAAAAAACAGTTAAACGGCTTACAGAGCCCACCTGAGGGCAAATACAAGCCATTTGCAACGATTAGCGAGGTTATAGACAGGTTCGAGCCCCTTAAAATGAAGGACTTGGAAAACACTTTATAACTTGACAAAATGATAACAAATGATATAATAAAACAGAAGGATAAAATGAAAGAAAAATTACTTACAATCAATGAAATAATCGAAATTTTGAAAGTTAGCAAACTAACTATTTACCGCTATATTAAAGCTGGTAAACTGCCCGCTTATAAAGTTGGTAGAGATTATCGAATTAAACAAAGTGAATTTCAAAAGTTTTTAGAAAAAAGTAAAAAAAGAGGTTAAAATGACCAAGTTCTTTGACTTTGCAAGAAAACTTAAAATTTACCATTGGCTAATCATTGGTTTTATCGGGGCAATTATTATTGGTCTTGGGGTTGGTTATACAGCAGATCAATTAAAAAACAAGAATATAGAAGGCACTAAAACACAAATAACTTCGCCAAAAGTAGAAGAAACCCAAGTAGAAGAACCAAAACCAACCGAAACTAAATCAGAGCCAATTAAATCTTCCTCTGCCAACACTCCAAATACGCAACCAAAAGCCACTACTCCGGCAGTAAATGATTACAAACAATATTTACCACAACTGTATGAGAAAAAAACTGAATGCGAAAAAGTCATAAGTGATCAAGATGCATTGCTCACTACAGGTAATCTAAAATATGATAAAGCAGTTGCCAACATAGATAAGTGGTATTCCGAAACACTAACTGGAACTTGCTCATATAGTTGTGGCGATGCGATATGTGGTCGCTCCTGTCACAGTACCGAGGATGACGCACTTTATAAACAAAAAAAAGACAATGCTTATAATACTTATGAAGAAGAAACTGGTCTGACCAGAAAGATTAGAAATACAGCCAATGATTTTTTAATAAAAATTAAATCAGTTATAAGTGTAATTGAAAGTCATACCTCTGGTGCTCTCTGGGGAACATTGCAGTCAAAAAATAATGTTATTTTAGAAAAAAGTATAAACGATATTATGAATAATAATACTGATTTATGATAGCTATTATTGAAATAACCTAATCAAGAAAAGAGAGAAATGAAAAATTGGAATGAAATATCTAGAGTTACATTTTGGATAGTCATTGTCATTGGTGGAATTTGGCTGATAACAATAATTTTAAACGATCTTAATAAAAACAAGGAAGAAGCACTTGACCAGCATTTAGAAAGAGTTTGTGGGGTTATCACAAATGAACAACCTGACAACATTAATTTGTATGACAGATGTATGAACACGGGTTATGAAGAATTTGCTCCAAGTACTGATTAATAATTAGTTAGATAATAGATGGACCAAAATGAAAGCAGTTTTATTAGCAAGAGTTTCAACTCAGGAGCAAGAAGAAGGACACTCGCCAGAAGCCCAGCTTGAGCGTTTGAAAGATTACGCTAAACGAAGGGATTTAGAAGTCATTAAATCGTTTCGGATTATCGAATCGTCAACCAGAGGCGAAAGAAAAGAATTTCAAGAGATGATCGAATATATTAAAAAACAAAAAGAAACAATCGCCTTGGTTGCCGACGCCGTTGATCGGGTCCAGCGAAGTTTTAAAGAATCGGTCCTGCTCGACGAGTTAAGAAGGCAAGAAAAAGTTTCATTACACTTTTTAAGAGAAGGAATTGTTTTAGACAAAGACGCCAACAGCCGAGATATTATGATGTGGGATTTTGCGGTTATGGGAGCTAAAACCTATGTTTTGGCTATAAGCGACAATGTCAAAAGAAGTTTTGAATTTAAGATAAAAAATGGCGAATGGATCGGGCAAGCTCCAATCGGTTATCTCAATATTGATACCGAAACAGGCAAAAAAGATGTCGTCAAAGACCCTGTAAGGGCTTCTCTGATAAGAAAAACCTTTGAGCTATACTCGACCGGCAATTACTCTTTAACCAAGTTGACCAAGATAATGCAAAAATCAGGATTAGTTAGTAGATCGTCTGGTCCGATTGCAAGGTCCGACATTGATTTTATTACACGCAACCCGTTTTATTACGGCGAAATGAGAATTAAGGGGCAATTATACAAACATAAATACGAGCCAATAATAACCAAATGGCTATTTGATAAATGCGAAAAAGTAAGGCAAAGCTGGCATAAAAAGCCCTTTAAATACGGCAATAAGCCGTTTATCTTTGGTGGATTAATCAAATGCTTCTATTGTGGTTGCACGATCTCATCGGACCGAAAAAAGAATAAATATACTTATCTTACCTGCACTAAACATCGAGGCGAATGTGGCGGTCTTAGGGTTAGAGAAGAAGTCATTGAAGAGCAAGTTAAAGAAGTTCTAAGAAAGTTGATAATACCCGAAAAGATGTTGCTTGAGTTTAAAGAATATTTGAGAACTACGAGCGAAGCTGAACACGAATTTCACAAAGAAGCCGTCGAAGAAATTATGGCTGATATTAAAACGATCAAG
>Ga0209538_1001401_pt1 | contig 12771 bp, 17 predicted proteins | sample BarGraNGADG00211_2_FD_184492 | JGI IMG/M metagenome (GOLD analysis project Ga0209538, IMG submission 184492) | Arctic peat soil microbial communities from Barrow, Alaska - Barrow Graham LP Ref core NGADG0004-211 (SPAdes) (version 2) | ecosystem: Environmental > Terrestrial > Soil > Wetlands >... | reverse complement strand
AAGCCAGTGCGCCGTGACGTCCAGGAGCTGCTGCCCCCGGCTCTGCACCGCGCCGCCCGCAACCTCATCACGGCGCGCCCGCGGCTGGTCGATGCCGAGGCCTGCATCGAGTGCGGCGAGTGCGAGCTGATCTGCGGGGCCGCGGCCATCACCTTGGCGCCGACCCCCGTGTTCGATGACCACCTCTGCGTGCGCTGCTACGCCTGCACCGAGGTGTGCCCCACGGCGGCGATCGACACCGTCACGCCGGCGCTGGCGCGCCCGTTCACGCGCCGGGCGTAGAGCCCGCGCGCCGCGGACGGCGGCGTACGGCTACTGGTGCTGCGGCACCGGCCTCAGGCGCGACGACGTCCCACCGATGACCAGGTCGAGACCGTCGCCGTTCGTCGTCTTGACGACGATCGTCCCGCCCATGGGCTCGCGGATGTGCAGCTCATCGCCGACGCGAGTCGCCGGGTAGGGGCGCTTGCCCGCGCCGTAGTACAGCCGGTACGAGTCGCCGTCCTTCCTGATCTCGACGCGGCGCGCGGTGGCCGGCTCCCAGTAGAGCCCCTCGAAGGGATCGTCCTGGGCCCCGCAGGCGGCGAGCGCCAGGGCAAGCGCGCAGAGCAGAGCCGCCAGAGTCAGGATGGCGACCGTGTGGCGCATCCTGCGGCGGCGACTCACGCGGCGCCGGCCTCGACGTGGAACACTACGATCTCCGGCCGGCAGAAGGCGCGCAGCGGCAACATGCTCGTGCCCGCGCCCCGGGTGACGTACAGCGGTCGTCCGCCGACGTCGTAGGCGCCCTCGGCGAAGCGCGCCGACGGGTCGCTCAGCAGGATGCGCCGCCCCGGCAACGGCAGGCAGATCTGGCCGCCGTGCGTGTCGCCGGCCAGCGCCATATGGAAGTCGCCGGGCGCCGTCTGCAGGACCACCCCGGCGTGGTGAGTGAGGAGCAGGCGCAGGCCGCGCGGCCGACGCTCGAGCGCAGCGAGCACGGCCGGCAGGTCGTCGTGCACGCCTTCGGCGTCGTCGACGCCGGCGATCTCGACACAGGCGTCCCCGTACGGCACGGCCACCACTTCGTTGGTCAGCAGACGGATGCCGCACTCCTCCAGCAGCCGCGGGTCGGTGGGCTGCACGAACGGCGCCTTGCTGTCCCCGTGATCGTGGTTGCCGAGAACCCCGTACACTCCGAGCGGCGACGCGAGGCGCCGCAGCTGGCGCTGGAACTCGGCCCGCCCGTGCGGCCCGCAGGCGAAGTCGCCGGTGATGACCAGAAGATCGGGTCGGGCAGCCAGCGCCAGGTCCACCGCTTTGCGCATGGCGCGCAGGTTGAAGCTCGGCGTGAAGCCGGCGTGGAAATCCGAGAGCTGGACGATGGTGAGGCCGTCGAGGTCCGCCGCGGCATCCGGCGCCGGCAGGCGCCGGTCGACACGGCGGACCCACTGCGCCTCATACAGCATGTAGACGAGACTGAGGGCGGCGCCCGCGTCCAGCGCGGCCGCCGCCCTCAGCGCGTTCTTGAGCAGAGGTCTCAGCTCACTCGACCGGATCGCCGCCGGGCGCGTCCTCGCCGCCCTCTTCCATCTGGCTGCGCAGACGCTCGCGCGTCTCTTCGATCTTGTGCTTGAGCGCCTCCGACTGGTCGGCCGCCGACTCCTTGCCGGCGCCGACGGCGGTCTTGAGGCGGCCTACCTGGTCCCCCAGGCCGCCTTCGCCGCCGAACACCTGCGCGCGCGTCTCCTTGCCGCTGCGCGGCGCCAGCAACAGACCGGCGGCGGCGCCGGCCACGGCGCCGAGCACGAAGCCGCCGCGGCGCCTGCGCCGGCCGGCCTTCTTGGCGGCCTTCTTCTCTGCCTTGTTCGCCCTTTTCTCGGCTCTGCCCACCGTTAGCACCTCCGCTTGGTCGCGTTGTCCTCAGGTATAGCACACGACGGCGCGGGAGCCTAGACGGCGGGGCGTCACGAGCCCAGGCGCCTACAGCAACCGGGCACCGTTCACCACGATCGAGAAGGCACAGCCAAAGAACTCAGCCGCCCGGCGGCACATGATCATGCGTTTGAGGAAGATCTCGAAGTAGTGCATCACCTGGATGATGGTCGTGTCGATCTCGACCTCCAGGGTTATGGTCTTGGCCTCCGCGTCCACGGCCAGGAACGAGCGCGTGGTGGCCATGTTGACGCGGTCGTGGATATCGTCGGTGTCGGGGTCGATGATCCGCACGCGGCTGCGATGCACGTCCGACTTGTCGCCGAGGATCACCGCCGCCGCCAGCGGGCTCACGGCCTCACCGTACTCCTCTTCGTGGTTGCCGATGGCGCACATGACCTCGGCGAACTCCTCCGCGGGCATGCCGAGACGCTCGAGCACGTGCTGGCTGAACAGCGCACCGGCGATGCCGTGATCCAGCCGGTTGATGCCGTTGCCCACGTCGTGAAGGTAGCCGGCCACGGCCGCCAGTTCGGCCTGCCGCGGCGGATAGTGGAGGCGCGCCAACACGTTGGCGGCGATGCCGGCGACGATGCTGGCGTGCCGCGGCCCGTGCTCCGTATAGCCCAGGACGCCGAGGTTCTCGTTCGCCAGAGCGACGAAGACCTGGACTTCGCGGTCACGGCGCACATCATCGACGGTGACGGCCATCTACCTCACCTCGAAATCACTCAAGGCCTCGTCGGGCGCAGCGTCGCTCACATCCAGCCAGTCGACCCGCGCAGCGGGCGGACCCACGCGACACCAGCCCAGCATGACATCGACGGCGGCGGGGTCGCCCTGCAGACGCAGGGCGACGGTACCGTCGCTCACGTTCCGCACCCACCCGCGGAGGCCCAGCCGTACGCCCTCCGCACGGGCGGCGGTGCGATAGTACACGCCCTGGACCGTGCCGTGCACGCGCGCGTCGACCGCCTTCATCGTCATCTCCTCCGTCGCTCCTCTTGAGTCTTCCCCGATGTCCGTGGGCGGTGACGCGCCGGGTGAGGCTCCACCGCCTGGGCGCTCGCCGGCGTCGCGGTCGCTCACCAACGGCACGAAGCGGCAGCGTGTATGAAGCCGCTGCACGAAGCTGTCGCCACGGCGCTCGAACACCGTGAGCACCTGGTCCCGCCGCGGCTGCACGATGGGCACCACCAGCCTGCCGCCCTGGGCAAGCTGGCGCAGCAGCAGCGGAGGAGCCTCCGCCGCCGCGGCTGCCACCAGGATGGCGTCGAACGGCGCCAGGTCCGGCCGGCCGCGCGTACCGTCGGCGATGGCGGTGTGGGCGTTGGCGTAGGCGAGGCGCGCGAGCGTGTCGCGCGCGCGCTCGGCGAGCTCCGCGAGTCGTTCGAGCGCGAAGACCTCGCCCGCCACCTCGGCCAAGACCGCGGACTGGTAGCCGCTGCCCGAGCCGACCTCGAGGACGCGGCTGCGCACATCCACGCCCAGCAGCTCCGTCATCAGCGCGACCATGTAGGGCTGGGAGATCGTCTGCCCCAGGCCTATGGGCAACGGCGTGTCCATGTAGGCCTCACCGGCGAAAGCGGCAGGCACGAAGAGGTGACGCGGGACAGAGCCCATCGCCGCCAGCACGTTCTCATCGCGGATACCGCGCCGCACGAGTTGCTCGTCGACCATGCGCACGCGCCGCGCCCCATTGTCGGATGTGTCCTGCTTCATCGTCGACCTCGCGTCACCCGGGCGCCGGTGGGGCTACGCCCGCCGGCCCGGACGGCGCATGTGCCGGTATTTTGCCCGCCGCCGGTAGCGCGTGCTCCAGAAGGCGACCGCGGTGAAGCCGGCCATGCCGTAGCCAACCGGCGAGAAGAGCAGCGTCAGCAGCGTGCCCGCAAGCGCCGCCAGGTCCTCCCACAGACCCATGAGGTTGAGCACGGCGTCGCTGGGCACCGTCTTGGGCCGCGTGAGCTGCTTGGCGTACAGGGCGAACCATGCCGCGAGAGCCCCGACGACAGCGCCGACGACGACGCCCTGCCAGCCGAAGGGGATCGTGCAGGCGCCGGCCACGCCGCCGGCCACCACGCGATAGGGCATCGTGAGGCGGCCCTGCAGGCGGTCGAGCTTGGGTATCTTGTCGAAGCTCGACTCGAAGATGGCCAGCACCACGAAGACGATGATCGCCAGCCAGTGCCCGAGGATGCCGAAGGTCGCGTTGAGCCCGACGCCCCAGTCGAGCTTGTACATGATGCCGATGACGGCGAGTGTGAGCGACGGCCGCGTGCCGGCCGCGGTGCCCAAGCCCAGCATGCGCCCGACAGGGAACACCCAAGCGGTCACGACGATCCCTCCATGCCCGGATTGTATCTGTTCCACTCCGGGATGCCGCATCTCGATCGCCATGGAGCCGATGTCGAAGCCGAGGTCGAGGTCGCAGCGCTTGTGAAACGGGGCGGGCGGCCCTTCCGGCCGCCCGCCCCGCTCTACCACTGTCTGCGTGGTCGGCTGCAGGCTTCGAGGCGCCCCTCAGGGCGCCGCCGCCTGGCCCGCCACGCTCAGACGGTCTTCGCGTACCGCTTGCGCCCCTCCTCGTACAGGTCACCGCCGTGGCAGTCGTTGACCACGATCGCCGGGAAGTCCTTGACCTCGAGGCGCGCCACGGCCTCGGCGCCGAGCTCGGGCCAGGCGATCACTTCGTTGCCGACGATGCGCTTGGCCAGCAGCGCGCCGGCGCCGCCGGTCGCGGCGAAGTACACGGCGCTGTTGTCCACCATAGCCTGCTTCACCTCGGCGGTGCGCAGGCCCTTGCCCACCATGCCCTTGAGGCCGTGCCTCATGAGCAGCGGCGCGTAGGCGTCCATGCGGCCGCTGGTCGTCGGGCCGGCCGAGCCGATCACGTTGCCGGGCTTGGCCGGGCTCGGCCCCATGTAGTAGACGACGGCGCCCTGCAGCTCGAAGGGCAGCTCCTCGCCGGCCTCGATGAGCGCGACGAGCTTCTTGTGGGCGCTGTCGCGCGCCTGGTACACGACGCCGGTGATCTCCACTGCGTCACCGGCGCGCAGGTCTTTGACGACCTCATCCGTAAGGGGGGTCGTGATCTTCTTGACGGCCATCGTTCCTCCCCTCTCCTCAGAGCTCGACGGTCTTGTGCCGCTGGGCGTGGCACTGCACGTTGACGGCCATCGGCATGCTGGCGATGTGGCAGGGCATCTCCTCGATGAACACGGCCAGCGCGGTGGTGCTGCCGCCGAGGCCCTGCGGCCCGATGCCGAGAGCGTTGATGCGCTCGAGCAGCTCGGCCTCCATCCCCGCGAGGCGCGGATCGGGATGCACGCTGCCGATGTCGCGCAGCAGCGCCTTCTTGGCCAGGACCGTGACCAGGTCGATGGTGCCGCCGATGCCCACGCCGATGACCACCGGCGGGCACGGGTTGCTGCCCGCGCGGCTCACGGTGTCGACGACGGCCTGGCTCATGCCGGCCCAACCCTGCGACGGCTTGAGCATGTTGAGGCTGCTCATGTTCTCGGCGCCGCCGCCCTTGGCCATCATAGTGATGCGGACCTTGTCCCCCGGCACGATGCTCGTGTGGATGATCGCCGGCGTGTTGTCCTTGGTGTTGCGGCGCGCGTGCGCAGGCTCCTCGGCGACGGACTTGCGCAGGTAGCCGTCGCCGTAGCCCTGGCGCACGCCCTCGGTGATGGCGTCGTCGAAGTCGCCGCCGACGAGGTGCACGTCCTGCCCCACCTCGGCGAAGAGCACGGCGTAGCCGGTGTCCTGGCAGATCGGCACGCGGTCGGCGGCGGCGATGTCGGCGTTCTCGATGAGCTGGCCGAGGACCTCCTTGCCGGCCGCCGACTCCTCGGTCTGCCGCGCCGCCTTCAGCGCGTCGTAGACGTCCCCCGGCAGATCGTAGTTGGCCGCGATGCACATGTCCTTCACGGCCGCGGCGATCTCGCTTACGTCGAGGTCACGGACTCGAGTCACAGCAGTCTCCTTTCTTCACGACGCGACGAGGGCCAGCCCGCCGGTGATCGACGTCAGGGCGATCGCGCCGATGAGGATCCCGACTAGGACCGTGCCGCCGATGATGACGCCGATGATGATGCTCGCGGCGATGAGGGTGCCCTGCAGAGCGCCGCGGCGCGCTTCGCGACGCACCTCTTCTGCGGAAGGACGCTCACCGAAGCGCGCATGACACCGAAAGCATTCGGCGGCGCCGGCCGCGAGCGTGACGCCGCAATCGGGGCAGTGGTTCATGGCCGGCTCCTTGGAAGCGAGTGGATGGGGCGGGGCGGCCGAATGAGCCGCCCCGCCCACCCCCTGCTCGCTACTCCTGGTCCTTCTTCTCGCCGGCGGCGGGCTCGGCTTCGCCGCCGCCGGCGCCGTCGTCCTTCTTGCTGCGGTCGGTAGCCTTCTTGAACGCGTCGACGGCCGCCTCGGCCGCCTTCTGGACCGCGTCGGCGGTCTTCTGCGCCGCCGGCTGGATGGCGTCCACGGCCTTGTCCATGGCCTCGCCGGCGTAGTCGACGCTGCCGCGGGCGGCGGCATTCATGGCCGCCCTGGTCGGCGCCGGTGGCCTGTCACCCTCGGGCATCTTGATGTAGCCGATGGCCATCGCGTCCTGCACCTGCCCACGAGCACGGGCGATGATCGCCGTCGCCTGCTCGACCTCCTGGTCGAAGGTGAGGTCGGTGCGCAGCGCGATGCCCTGCTCGATCGCCTTCATGGCCACCGCCGCGGCCTCGCGCGGGAAGACCTCCCAGTCGTCCATCGTCGGCATGATGTAGTCGGCGCTGAGACCCTTGTCCTCGGCCACCTTGGCGAGCTCCACCGCCGCGGCGATGCACATCTCGTCGGTGATCGTCTTGGCGCGCACGTCGAGGGTGCCGCGGAAGATGCCCGGGAAGCCGACCGAGTTGTTGACCTGGTTGGGGAAGTCGCTGCGGCCGGTGGCTACCACGGCGGCGCCGGCCTCCTTGGCGTCCCACGGCCACATCTCGGGCACGGGGTTGGCGCAGATGAAGACGATCGGGTCGGGCGCCATCGCCTTGATCCAGTCCTTCTCGATCGTGTCAGGCCCCTGCTTGCTGAGCGCGATGCAGACGTCGGCGTCTTTGAGCGCGTCGGCGATGCTGCCCTCACGCTGCTCTTCGTTGGTGATCTGGCAGTACTTCCACTTGTCGACCCACTCGGCCTTGACGGCCTCGATGTCGCCGCGGCCCTTGTGCAGGATGCCCTTGCTGTCGACCACCCGGCAGAGGGCCGGGGTGGCTCCGTACGAGAAGATGAGCCGGCTGATGGCCACGTTGGCGGCGCCCGAGCCGATGAAGGCGATCTTCACCTCGTCGATCTTCTTGCCCACGACCTTGAGAGCGTTGACCAAGCCTGCCAGCGTGACGCAAGCGGTGCCCTGCTGGTCGTCGTGCCAGACGGGGATCTCGCACTCCTCGCGTAGTGTGTCGAGGATGCGGAAGCACTTGGGCTGCGAGATGTCTTCGAGGTTCACGCCACCCAGGCCCGGCTGCACGAGCTTGACGAACTCGATGAGCTTGTCGGGGTCCTTGGTGTCGACCATGAGCGGAAAACCGTCGACGCCGCCGAGGTACTTGTAGAGCAGCGACTTGCCCTCCATGACCGGCAGGCCGGCCTTGGGACCGATGTCGCCCATGCCCAGCACGCGGGTGCCGTCGCTGATCACGGCCACCGTGTTGCCCTTGTTGGTGTGCTCGTAGACCTTCTCGGGGTCGTCCTTGATGTCGAGACAGGGCTTGCTGACGCCCGGCGTGTACCAGATGCCGAAGTCCTGAAAGTCGCGCACGCAGCACTTGAGCGTGGTCTCGATCTTGCCCTTGTAGAACGGATGGAGCTTCATGGCGTCTTCCATGGGCTGGTACGCCTTCGCCTTGAGCTCCTCGACGGTCGGCTGGTGAGTCTCTTCCGGCATGTGGCCCTCCTTGTGCTCCGGCGGGGACGGCCCGCCGGGTCGCGGCGACGCTACAGGCACTCCCCCGTGGAACCTGCCACGGGCGCTACAAGTGGGACCGTAACGCTAGCACCCAAGGCTGGGGGCGACAATGTGTGGGGAGGTCAGAACCTGATGGCCGGCCCGGGCCCGGAGAGCCAGCGGCCGGCCCCGGCCGACGCATCTGTCAGCCTACCTGCGCGCGGTACCGCCCTGGCCATGACGCGGAAGGCCTGGATAAGCGCCTTCCGCGTCCCCGAGAAGGAGCACTGCTCGAGCTCTGCGACGATGCGGGCGCCCATGTGGAAGCCTCGTTCATGGTTCGGCGATTCCGCCATGCCGCGCGACACGCGTCACGCGCGCGATGCGCACTGCGGCGACCACGACGACGTAGACGAGGCCGAAGAAGAACAGCAGCCAGAGGCCGGGGTTGAGGCCGCCGCGCGCGGCGGCCCACAGCGCCCCGGCCGAGAGCCCGGCGGACACGAGGAGAACGGGGATCCAGACCATCGGCGAGCGCCGCTCGTAGACCAGCAGGATGGAGCAGGCGAGCAGGACCGCGAATGCGGTCAGCAGGAGCGACCCGACGTAGATGACGCCGGCCGGCGTGACCAGGCGCGTGTAGCCGACGTCGACGTGCTCGACGCCGGCGGCGACTCCGCGGGCGCCGCGCGTGATCGCCCAGGCGCCGGTGACGCCGTAGCCGAGCATCCAGGGCAGGGTGACAACGGCGGCGAGCAGGCGCAGCCCGCCGCCGGGGCGCTGCAGGGCGAGCTCCGGCTCCGGCCCGGCCGGCTCGAACGCGGCCTCGTCGTGAGCCGCCTCGGCGCCTCCGGCCGGCTGCTCGTGCGCCGCCTCGGCCTTCGGCTCTTCGGGCGGCGCCGACTGCTCGCTGTTGGAATCGGGCATCCTCACATCCTGTCGCCTGCGCGCGCGGGTGGATTGCACCGCTAGCGTACAATCTCTGGCGGCCCACAGCACCGTCCGAGGAGGCCCAGTGAGCGACCGCCGGCCCGACGACCATCTGCAGACCGCGGCTCGCGTGGTGGCGCGCGCGAAGCGCCTCGCCGTGTTCACTGGCGCCGGCGTCAGCAAGGAATCCGGGATCCCCACCTTCCGCGAGCCCGAGATTGGGCTGTGGGCGCAGTACGACCCCATGGAGCTGGCCACCCCCGAGGCCTACTTCCGCGATCCCGCCTTCGTCTGGAGCTGGTACGAACACCGCTTCGGGGCCGCCGCCGCCGCGGAACCCAACCCCGGGCACGAGGCCCTGGCCGAGCTCGAGACGATCCTGCCCGTCGTATACGTCATCACTCAGAACATCGACGGCCTCCACCAGCGCGCCGGCTCCAGCGACGTCATCGAGCTCCACGGCAGCATGTTCCGCTTCAAGTGCCTGAGCGAGAGGCACACCGGCTTCGTGTTCGACGACTTCGCCGGCCAGGACGAGAAGCCGCCGCGCTGCCCGGAATGCGATGGGCTGCTGCGTCCCGATGTGGTCTGGTTCGGCGAGGCGCTCCCCGACGATGCCATCGACCGCGCCCGGGAGCTCAGCGCCAGTTGCGACGTGATGCTGGTCGTGGGTACGTCCGGCGTCGTGTTCCCGGCGGCGGCGATGCCGCTGATCGCCAAAGAGGCGGGCGCGACGGTGATCGACGTGAACCCGGAACGCGACGCGCTCGCGCAGCGCTGCGACCTGTTCCTCAAGGGGCCGGGCGGCAAGGTGCTGCCGCGGCTCGTGGCCGCGGTGCGGCAGCACCTCTCTGCTTAGCCCTCCTCGCCGGGCTTCAGCCCGGCGGCCGCGCGTCGCGCCGCATCGTCCCACGTGCCGCGCCGCTTGGCCTCATCGACGAGCGCCCGCCCGGCAGGGGTCATCCGGCCCTCGGCGATCATCTTCTCGACGCGGGCGATGTTGCTCTCGCTCCAGACACTGCCGGGCTTGCGCGGCGTGAAGCGCACCGCGTAGCTGCGCTCGTCCCAGCGGTTGGTGAGGCCGTCGATCCAGCCCCAGCACAGGGCCTCCTCGACGGCCTCGTCGTAGGTCACGCTCGATTCGTCCACGTGCTTCTTGTGGAGGAGCAACCACACGACAGTGGCCATGGCATGATGCGCCTCGAGCCATGCGCGCCAAGCAGCGCGGTCGGCGGCGAACAAGGTGTCGGCGGCGGCGATAGTGGCCATGGGGCCTAGATACCCGCTGGCAGAGCGCCCTGAGCCCGGTGGGCGGGCCGGGCTAGCGGCGGAACGCGGAGAGGTCGGCCGCAAGGCCGAGCTCGGCGTAGCGCAGCGAGCGCCGCGCATAGCGCTCGCGCAGCTCGGCGCGCGGCTTGAGGTCGTCGTCGGTGATCTCGCGCACCACCTGTGCCGGCGAGCCCATGATGAGGCTGCGCGGCGGGAACTTCTTGCCCTGGGTGACGAGGCTGTTGGCGCCGACGATGCTCTCGTCGCCGATCTCGCAACCGTTGAGCAGCGTGCTGCCCATGCCGATGAGGCAGCGGGCGCCGATGGTGGCGCCGTGGACGATGACCCCGTGGCCGATCATGCAGTCCGGCCCGACGACGATGGGCCAGCCGGGGTCGGTGTGGGCGACGGAGTTGTCCTGAAAGCTGGTGTGGCTGCCGAGCAGGATGCGCTCGACGTCGCCGCGGAGCACGGCGCCGGGCCACAGGTTGGCGCCCTCCTCGAGCACGACGTCGCCGATGACCGTCGCGTCCGGATGGACGAAGGCGCCGGGGCCGAACCGGGGTAGCTTGTCGCCGAATGCGGTGATAGACATGGGAAGGAGTATACCGGAGCGAGTCATGGGCGACCGACGCCCGCCCTCAAGGAGGACGAGATGAGATTCACGCACGTGGCGACGCGCACCAGGGACCTGGACGCGGCGATCGACTTCTACAAGGCGCTGGGCCTCGAGCTCAGCCGCACCCACGAGCTCGAGAGGAACCAGGCGACGCTGGCGTTCATGACACGCCCCGGCGACGACTTCAGCATCGAGTTCGTCTACAACTGGGGCAAGGACGAGCCCTACGACGGCGGCGCCCGCTTCGGGCACTTCGCCTTCGACGTCGAGGACCTCGAGGCCGCGTACGCGGAGCTTCTCGCGGCCGGCGCAGCGGACGTCGGCCGGCCGCCGGCGGAGCATCCGACCGGCTCGGGACCGCGCATCGCCTTCGTTGCCGACCCCGACGGCAACTCGATCGAGCTCATCGAGCGTTAGTACGCCTGCGGCCGCCCGCCTAGGCGTGCCGCGGCATGCTGTTCCGGCTCCAGCTCATGCGGCCGGCGCTGAACGCCCGGGGAACGGCGAGCAGGGTGAGCACGCCGAGCAGGATGTAGTAGGTGAGGTTCAGGTTGGTGGCGGTGCCCGTCATCGCCGTGGCCAGGTTGTAGGCGGTGGTGGCGCCGGCCACCAGCGCGACCAGGCCCCAGGCCACGCGGTGCGACGTCGGTGTGAGCTCCAGAGCGAGCGCCGCAAGGTACAAGGCGGGCGGGAAGAGCAGCAGGGGAAGGGCGGCCAGGTCGCCGGCGTTGAACCCCGTGGGGTCGACCGCCGGCAAGGAAGCCGCGTAGATGGCCTCGTAGATCTGCCACGCCAGGCCGGCGAGCAGGAAGAGGATCACGCTGAGCCGGCCGATGAACTGGCGGTCGTGGCGACTCATCGACGGCAGGCGGCGGTTCCAGGCCCGCGAGCGCCGCCACGCCCTGGCGACGATCATGGCGCCGACGAAGATGAAGAGCGGCGCCAGCACCCAGGGCCGCGCCGTGAACCAGGGGAACCACGAGAACGGCGGCCAGGTCTGTTCCAGCAAATGAAGGTGGGTCTCGCCGTCGACGGGGAGCACCTGCAGCACACGGCGTTCCTGCAGCAGGACGTCGACCTGCAGCGCGGTCAGGTCGTCGACCCGCAGACGCTGGTCGACGGTCGCGTACGGCGGCACCGGCTGGTCGTTGCTCATCGACGTGAGCAGCGGCCACAGGCCGGCCATGCTCCGTGGCTTCGCGGCCGCCCAGCCCACGGTGACGGTGGCGCCGGCAGGGGCCTCGGTCGTGCCGCCCCACGGCTTGACGTCGGCGCCGCCCCAGTCTGCGCCGGCGAGCAAGGCGGCGATCCGCGGGTCGGCCTGAGCGATGGCGATGGCCGCGCCGGACTGCTTGTCCGGAGGTTTGGTCGCGCCCTCGGCCGCCGCGGCGCTGCCCAGGGCGGCGGCCGCCACGGCGGCCAGGCAGAACAGCAGGGCGGCGGCCGGCAGCAGGCGGCGGAGGCCACGCTTCACGTGCTTCGGCAGAACCTGCCAGACGCTGGTCGGTCTTGCTCCGGGCCTGAGCTCGTAGCCGCTCCAGCGGACCCACTCGCCACCGGGATGCCGGGCGTACACGGTGTAGGAATACTGGTGACCGTTGCGCAGGCCCATGTCGCGGAACGAGCCGGTGACGTCCTCGTACACGACGATCTGACCGGCCGCACCCTCGCCGACCTCCCTCACGTCCGGCGAGTCCGCAAACCCCCGCTCCGACCTCAGGATGCGCACTTCGAGCAGCGTCCTGCCGGGGTAGTCCCAGCCGACGGCCACGTAGCCGTCGCCGGTCGCCACGCGCAGGCGATACGTGTCCGTGTTCGTGATGTGCTGGGTGCTGTGGTCGTGCGGGGCGGCGCTGCGACGCATAAAAGCCCTCCGTTCGGCCAGTGGCCGGCCGCTGAAAGCATACCAGTCCGGCAGGGTTTGCCGCCGGGGGCACTTGTGCTACCCTAGTTCGCCGCTGCCGCTACGGGATCGTCAAGCGGTAGGACACGCGGCTCTGGACCGTGGAAGCGAGGTTCAAATCCTCGTCCCGCAGCCAACGTTTTTCGAGAGGCGGGGCGGGCAGGCAGGGTCCCGCCGGAGCAGCAGCCCCATTTG
>Ga0209538_1001398_pt1 | contig 12785 bp, 9 predicted proteins | sample BarGraNGADG00211_2_FD_184492 | JGI IMG/M metagenome (GOLD analysis project Ga0209538, IMG submission 184492) | Arctic peat soil microbial communities from Barrow, Alaska - Barrow Graham LP Ref core NGADG0004-211 (SPAdes) (version 2) | ecosystem: Environmental > Terrestrial > Soil > Wetlands >... | reverse complement strand
CATATACAGGACGACCCTTTTTAATACTTTTGTCGCTGATTTTTTGGTATCTATTAATTTTTATAATTTCTGATGAACATAGTCCCAACTCGTCAGGACGAGTTCCATCATACCATTTGAATAAATTATTATATGATGAAAAGAACAATTATTATTACAGGTATTATCGTGGTGGTAGCAATCATAATTCTGATTGTTGTCAGCAAGGCAACCTCAAAGAAAGATATTTCAAACCTTTATGTAGAATCAAGTAGAGGTCAGTTTGATATAATAGTCACAACAACTGGTGAATTACAGGCTGAGAATTCAACTGATATAAGAGGACCGGAATTTACCCAGAGCAGGAATATAAGGGTAATGGATATAAAGATACAGGATCTTGTTCCCGAAGGAACGGAGGTAAAAAAAGGTGACTTCATTGCCACTCTTGACAGGACAGCTTTTGATAACAGCCTTAAGGACGAGCTTGAAAGACTTACAACTTTTGAGAATAACCTGGAAATGAAAATATTGGATACTGCGGTTACTCTCAGTAATTTAAGAGATAATATCAAGAATCTCAGATATACAGTAGAAGAAGCTGGAATAACTCTCCAGCAATCTAAATATGAACCTCCGACGACGATACGTCAGGCAGAGATTGCACTCGACCAGGCTAAACGTACTCTTGATCAGGCAATAAGGAGTTATTCCTTAAGAGTTGAACAGGCTAAATCAGAGATGAGGACTAATAAGAACAACCTCTCCGAAGAGCAGAAACGGGTAAGCGATCTTCAGAATTTATTGTCAAAGTTTGCAATAACGGCACCTTCATCAGGCATGATTATATATAAGAGAGACAGGATGGGTATAAAGAGAAAAATCGGTTCCTCGATCAATCCCTGGGATAATGTTGTGGCAACCCTTCCTGACATGTCTTCAATGATTTCAAAAACGTATGTTAATGAAATTGATGTAAGTAAAGTAAAATCAGGACAGAAAGTTGAGATTATGGTAGATGCTTTTCCTGAAAGAAAATATAGCGGAGTAGTGACAAGCGTGGCAAATATTGGGGAACAGTTGCCAAATGCTGATGCAAAAGTATTTGAGGTACTGATTAAGGTTGATGGTTCAGATCCGATTTTGAGGCCTTCCATGACAACAGGTAATAAGATAATTACTAAAACTATTAGTGATGTAATTTATGTACCGCTTGAGTGCGTTCAGGCCGGACCCGACAGTATTCCGTTTGTTTATCTTAAAAACGGAAATAAACAGATTGTAGTTCTTGGGGAATCGAACGAAAACAATGTGGTCATTGAACAGGGATTGAAAGAGGGGAGTCAAATTTATCTCAGTACACCGGAAAATCCGGAAAATTACAAACTGGTTGGTGAGGAACTGGAAACTGTTATCAGAGATCGTGCAAAAGCAAAAAAAGAAGAAGAACAGCGTCTAAGACAGGAAGCTGAAACAAACAAAGAACAAAGAGAGGGTATTGTGAATGTTTCTCCTGAAAGGATGAGGCAGTTTCAGAGAATGAGCGGGAACCAACCCGGACAAGGCAGACCCAGGGATACGACAGGAATGAGGAGAATGATGAAGACGGCTAATAGCCAGCCAGGAGCTGTCAGGGATACTTCTGCAAGACGGACACCAAATAGTAGTCAAGGTCAGAAGACTCCACGATAAAATTAACAGTTTTTACCCGGGCCATAATTAAAAATTAATAATTAAACAGGAAATAAAATGTTCAAATTTATCCTACGATATTTCCATGATATTGAAATTGCTGTTGAGTCTATTGTTTCAAATAAGTTGAAATCGATGCTTACAGCCCTTGGAATAATATTCGGTGTGGCTGCTGTTATTGCCATGCTTGCTATAGGAAAAGGAGCTAAAATGGAGATTATGGAACAGATGAAAATGGTTGGGGTAAATAATATCCTCATCAATCCCATCCTCCAGGACAAAACTTCTTCAAATGAACAGGGAGAGAAACAGCAAAAGAAATTCTCAAGAGGATTGAATCTTCTTGATGTTGAAGCTATAAAGGAAACACTTCCTTCAGTGAAAAGGATAAGTCCGGAAATATCGTTCAATTCTACAGCAATGCTGAACGGAGTAAAATATACCGCCAAGCTTGTTGGTGTTTCAAATGATTATTTTTACCTGTACAATCTGCCATTGGTAAGTGGAGCAATTTTCAATTCTTACCAGGAAGAAAATGGAATCCAGGTTTGTATTATCGGAGCAAACATAAGGGCAAAATTCTTTAGTAAGATCGATCCTCTTGGTCAATACATCAAGTTCAATGGTATATGGCTTAAGGTTATCGGAGTACTTCAGAAAACCAATGTCAGTCTGACAGGTTTTGAGGAAAAAGGAGTCAATGTCTATAATGATAACATTTATATTCCTATCCAGACTATGCTTTTAAGATATCAAAACAGAGCACTTCTCAATACTAAAATGGTATCGGAAGCAAGTTCAGTTCAGTTTTTCGGAGGGGGTATGAGCCGTTCTGTTAATAGCAGTTCTGATGCTTCGAGTGATTATGAGACTAATTATAACCAGCTCGACAGAATTGTTGTCCAGGTAACAGAAACAGAACAGCTCCAGCCAACAACTGAAATTCTCAGCCGTATGCTTACCAGGCGTCATACAGGGGTTAAAGACTTTGAGATAACTGTTCCGGAGTTACTGCTAAAGCAACAGCAGAGGACTAAAGATATATTTAATATAGTTCTCGGGGCAATTGCCAGTATATCACTTATTGTTGGAGGAATAGGAATCATGAACATCATGTTTGCTTCGGTAATGGAGAGGATAAAGGAGATTGGTACCCGTATGGCGATTGGTGCAAAAAAAATGGATATAGTTGTACAGTTCCTTTCGGAAGCAGTTCTTATAAGTGTTTCCGGAGGTTTTATCGGAGTGTTTTTTGGAGTGATAATGGCAAAACTCATAGAACAAATAGCAGGAATAATGACCGTTGTCTCCTTCTTCTCGGTATTTATTGCATTTGGAGTTTCGGCTGCTGTTGGAGTAATTTTTGGTTATTCCCCTGCTAAGAGGGCTTCGGAAAAAGACCCGATCGAATCATTAAGGTATGAATAACCCCTTCTGCCTCACAAGTTCGGCATCTTTCCCCAAAGGGGAAGAAAAGATGGAATAAATTATTAAAATATAAAAATGAAGAATTTACTTTTAGCTGCAATTATATCCGTGCTTCTTTTTTCTACGAAGGAAATTATTGCACAGGAAGTTAAAAAACTTACTTTCCAGGAAGTAATAAAAATTGCCGAAGAGCAGTCACCTAATGCCCTTATGGCTAAACACAGGTTTCGTGCCAGTTACTGGCAGTACAGATCATACCAGGCACAGTACCTTCCATCACTTACCTTGTCGGGTACTACCCCGGATTTCAGCAATGGACTTGATAAGGTTTATGATTCCAACACTGGCCAGTATTTGTACCAGTCTACAAATACGGTAAGTACACTGGGAACTCTGGCTCTTTCACAGAACATCGGCCCGACAGGAACAATAATTGCATTGAGGTCGGACCTTACACTGTTCAAGGATATTAAGGAAAAGCTTGTTCCAAATTATATTACAAATCCGGTGAGTATTGATATTACTCAACCTATCAGGAAATATAACACGTTAAAATGGCAAAAGAAGATTGAACCTGTAAAATATAATGCTGCCAAGAAAACTTATCTTTCAAATATTGAGGGAGTTCATTCAAGTGCGGTACAGAATTTCTTTTCTCTGGCTCTGGCACAAATAAATAAGCAGATTTCAGAAATGAACTTTTCCAATGCAGATACTCTGTACAGAATTGCAAAGGGGAGATATCAGCTGGGAACTATTGCCGAGGATGAACTGTTACAGATGCAGCTTTCCTGGCTTAATGCCGAAACAGCCAGAAAACAGGCGGATATGAATCTGCGCGACAGGGAGATCAGGTTAAGATCATTTCTTGGATATAATGAAAATGTAAGGCTTGAACTGATCCTGCCTAATGAAATACCTGACTTACAGGTTGATATGAAAGAGGTGCTAGATCTGGCTCTTGCCAATAATCCGGATATCCTAAATCAACAGATAAGTGTTCTTAATGCCCAGAGCAATGCTGCCCAGGCTAAAGCTTCCATGGGACTTAATGCAAGCCTTACCGCATCTCTGGGGCTATCTCAACAGTCAACTGATTTTGCAACAGCCTATGAAAAGCTTAGCAACTCACAAAGAGTCAGGGTAGGATTTACTTTTCCAATACTTGACTGGGGTCTTGGCAGAGGAAGATATCAGATGGCAAAGTCGAGTCTCGAACTGGCGCAGGTTCAGGCAAATCAATCGCTTGTCGACTTCCAGCAGAATCTTTTCCTTGATGTTGAACAGTTTAATCTCCAGAAAAACCAGGTTGAAATTGCAGCAAAATCAGATACCGTTGCGATGAAAAGGTTCGAAGTTACCAAACAACGCTTCCTGATAGGTAAGATTGCGGTTCTCGACCTGAATGATGCTGATAGCAGAAAAGACCAGAACAGAAGAGCCTATGTTCAGTCTTTACAGGATTACTGGAACTTTTTCTATAATATCCGCAGTCTCACTCTGTTTGACTTCATTAACAGAACCCCACTAGAGACGGATTATGAAAAACTGCTTCAATAACAGATAGATAGGTATTTATAAAATCTTGCTGAATTGTAGATATCCAGTCCTTTTTTACCCCCTGACTTTTCCTCTAAATCAACCCCCCAACCCCCCAAATGGGGGGCTGGAAGTTGTTCCAGTGTTCCGCGATAGGGGATTTAAAAGTGGTTTTAAAGTCCCCCATATGGGGGATTTAGGGGGTTGAACATAGAAGTATTGGGATGAAAAGTAACAGGATCGCAGGTTTTTGGAACAGTCTTACTTATTTACTATTCTTTTCCACCAATTCATCTGATTAATAATTGATTGTTTTTGCAAAATTTTAATATCTTTGCGCCTCAATAAAGAAGGATAAGAAAATAAATATCAAAATAATCCTAAAAGAACAGACAAATGCAGAATAAAGCAGCTATTATCGTTCTGGCAATTGCATTAGGGTTGGTATCGATTTACCAGCTTTCATTTACAGGTGCAACCTATAAGGTTAGAAAAGAAGCCAGAGAATATGCAAAGGGAAACCTTGTAAAGGAAACTCAGTATCTCGATTCAATTTCTACATTGCCAAAGGAGAAATGGAGTTTCCTGGGTAATACATTTAAAGAGTGTCAGAAAAAAGAATTGAACCTCGGGCTCGACCTTAAAGGAGGAATGAACGTGATCCTTGAAGTATCTGTCGAAGATATTTTAAAAGCGCTTTCCAACTTCAATCCTGATAAAACTTTTAATACCGCTCTTGCCCGCGCAAAGGAACTTCAGAAACAGAGTCAGTCGGATTACCTTACACTTTTCGGGAGAGCTTTCCAGGAGACAGATCCAAATGCAAAACTTGCTTCGATATTTGGTACCGTTGAATTAAAAGAAAAGATCAATTTCAATTCCACAAACGCTGAGGTCCTGAAGGTGCTTGATAGTGAAGTTTCAGGTGCTATTACCAATGCATTCAATATTTTACGTACAAGGATCGACCGTTTTGGCGTTGTTCAGCCTGACATTACACGGATGTCAACAAAAGGTCGTATATTAATTAATCTTCCCGGACAGAATAACCCAAAAAGAGTCAGGGAACTGCTTCAGGGAACAGCCAATCTGGAATTCTGGGAGACTTACGAAAACAGTGAGATTATCGGCTATTTATCTCAGGCTAACAATCTCCTGAAAGAAATTCAGGCTAATACCGGGAAGGCTGGTAAACCTGCTGAACCATCTGTTAAAGGTGCTGTTTCCGACACGACCAAAAAAGATCAAACACTACTCGACCTGATTGAAAAAGATACAACCAAGGTGGCTGAAGCATCAACACGCGAGGAATTCGCACTTAAAAATCCTCTTTTTGGTCTGCTTAGTCCACGCGTATCCGCTGAAGGGCAGCCTTTACCATCATCTATGATCGGACTTGCAAGTTCAAAAGATACTGCAAAAGTTAACCAGTTACTGAAAATGAACCAGATAAAGGCTATGTTCCCACGCGATCTTAAGATGATGTGGAGCCAGAACCCTTATAAATATGACCCGACAAAAACATTATATGAACTTCATGCTATTAAAATTACTACCCGCGACGGGCGTCCTCCTCTCGATGGCGATGTAATTACTTCAGCCAGAACCTCATCCGGAGTTACAGGTGCAGAAGTGAAAGTAGATATGTCAATGAATTCCGAAGGCGCAAAGACATGGGCAAGAATGACACGCGAAAATATTGGCCGTTGTCTCACAGTTGTCCTTGATGGTTATGTTCGCTCATATCCAAGAGTTCAGAATGAGATAACAGGTGGGAATACAGAAATAACAGGTGATTTCACTATTGAGGAAGCTGATGACCTTGCAAACATTCTTAAATCAGGTAAATTACCGGCTCCGGCGCATATTATATCTGATACTATTGTCGGACCAACCCTTGGTAAGGAAGCTATTAATGCAGGCTTTTATTCATTTATAATAGCGTTTGCCCTTGTTCTGGCTTTTATGATATTCTATTACAGCAAGAGTGCAGGCACAATCGCAAATATTGCTTTGGTTACAAACGTATTTCTGCTTTTCGGTGTACTTGCTTCACTTAATGCCGTGCTGACTCTTCCGGGTATTGCGGGTATCGTTCTTACAATGGGTATGGCAGTAGATGCCAACGTTCTTATTTATGAGCGTATCAGGGAGGAACTTAGAGCGGGAAAAGGAATAAAGCTTGCTATTGCTGATGGCTACAAACATGCTTATTCAGCAATTATTGACTCAAACGTTACAACAATTCTGACAGGTATTGTACTTTATATATTTGGTACCGGACCAATTAAAGGTTTCGCAACAACCCTGGTTATTGGTATCCTTACATCAATGTTCACAGCAATATTCATTACAAGAATAATTTATGAAAGTCTTCTGAAAAGAAATGCAAATCTGACCTTCTCTATAAAGATAACAGCAGATGTGTTTAAACACACAAAGATTGATTTTATAGGGATGAGGAAATATTTCTATATTGTTTCAGGAGTTATTCTGCTGGGAGGTGTTGTTTCATTATTTGTCAGAGGTCTTAATCCGGGTATCGACTTTACTGGAGGGCGTACATACGTGGTAAGGTTTGATAAACCTGTAACCACAGAAGACATTTCAACCAGGCTTACAGCATCATTCGGAGATATGCCCCAGGTAGTTACATTCGGTAGCGAAAACCAGGTTAAGATCACAACCAAATACAGAATTAACGAAACTGGAGTGGACGATGAAGTAGAAACTAAATTGTATGATGGATTAAAAGGAGTAGTAGGCGGTGATATCAACAAGGAAGATTTTCTCAGTAAGTACAGGGTAAGTTCTGAGTCAGTAGGTCCGGTTGTAGCGGCCGATATTAAGATCAATGCTTTCTTCGCAGTGGGTGTTGCACTTATTCTCATATTCTTATATATTTTCATGAGATTCCGCTACTGGCAATATGGATTCGGAGCCGTGATGTCACTGTTTCACGATGTTCTGCTGGTAATAGGAGTCTATTCGATATTCTGGGGCTTAATGCCTTTCTCAATGGAAATTGACCAGGCATTTATTGCGGCGATACTTACTGTAATCGGGTTCTCTGTAAACGATACGGTAATTGTCTTTGACAGGCTGAGGGAATATATTCCTTTGTATCGTAAACGTCCTATGAAAGAGGTCCTTAATATGGCAATTAACTCAACACTTAGCAGAACCATAAATACAACACTAACTGTAATACTCACCATTGTAGCCATGTTCATTTTTGGCGGCGCAGTAATCCGCGGTTTTATGTTCGCCCTCATGGTAGGGATCGGAACTGGTGTTTATTCATCGGTATTCGTTGCTACTGCGTTGATGTATGATACATCTCCAAAGGAAAATGCAATAGAAGAGGCGAAGGTCAGGATTAAAGCTTAGGTATAAAATCATTTATATAATGAAGCCGTCCCCAAAAGGCGGCTTTTTTATTTTTTATGAAAATTTAAACTGTATGAATATCATTAAACTTTTCTAACTTTGCCTTTCATAAATGGAGGGAAATTTATAATAAATTTTTTATGAGCGGACAGGAAATATTTGTTATCATCATTGTTGCCCTTCTTCTATTTGGCGCCGAGAAGCTTCCTGATACAGCCAGGACTATAGGAAAGTATATGCGCGATTTTAAAAAGGCCACTGATGAAATAAGGAGAGAGCTGGAGTCAAGTACTCAGGAAATACGAAATGATTTGAATGAAGTGACAAGTACAATAAAACAAGATGTTACTGATTATTCAAATAAGCTTAATAAGGATATAAATGAAGTTTCTGATTCTATTAAGAACGACATGAATGATGTTACATCAGATGTCCGGAAGAATATGAATGATGTTACTGAAACTATCAATAAGGACATGAATGAATTTAAAGAGAGTGTCAATAAGGATGTAAGTGAATTTAAGGAGAGTGTCCAAAAGGATGTGGATGATACTAAGGAGAATGTCCAGAAGGATGTTAATGAAGCGAAAGAGAGTGCCCGGAAGGATGTGAATGATGTCACAAATAATGTTCAGAAAGATTCAAATGTTGTAGCTGACGGGAATTTTAGAGAGGTGAATGACTAGTATATTAAATTTGTCTGCTTCAAAATAATCCTTACAGGATCATTATCATTCAATAGTTATTTTTTTGGCCCTCTTAAAACATTATGATTCGAACAGCCGGAATTACTAAAGCATACGGAAACCTTAAAGTTCTTAAAGGTATCGATATTCAGATTGAAGATAAGGAAGTGGTCTCAATAGTCGGGGCCAGCGGTGCAGGAAAAACAACTCTCCTTCAGATTATCGGAACACTTGACCGCCCTGATGACGGAACTATTTTCTATAACGGTTCGGATATAAGCCGGCTGAAAGGAAGACCACTTGCCGCTTTCAGGAATAATAATATCGGATTTGTTTTTCAGTTTCATCAGCTGCTTCCTGAATTCACAGCTCTCGAAAATGTCTGTATTCCGGCATATATAGCCGGTAAGAGCAAAGTTGAGGCTGAAAAAAAGGCGACTGAACTCCTCGGATTTCTCAACCTTTCTGAAAGACTCGAACATAAACCTTCTGAACTAAGCGGAGGGGAACAACAGCGTGTCGCCGTTGCCCGTGCCCTGGTAAATAATCCTTCAGTTATTCTTGCCGATGAACCTTCGGGTAATCTCGATACAGAAAATAAAAATGAACTTCATAAATTATTTTTTAAACTCAGGGATACCTTTGGTCAGACTATTATAATAGTTACTCACGACCGCCAGCTTGCAGGCATGTCAGACAGAATACTTCAGATTAAAGACGGACTTATTGTTAATGAGTCTTAAAAAATCATACAACGGTATTCCGGCCGGTGAGGTAAAATTGTTTCTGGAAGAAAAATATCTTCAGTATAATAATCCTTCTTTCATTGCCTGCGATCCTGTTTCCATTCCTCACAGTTTCTCTGATCCGCATGACAAGGAAATATCAGGTTTTCTGACAGCTGCAATTGCCTGGGGACGCAGAGATCTTATTCTGAGGAGCAGCCGTTTAATGATTGAATTAATGGATAACTCTCCTTATGAGTTCATCATGTCAGTCAGTGAAACTGAGCTTCTCAGACTTTCCGGATTTGTTCACAGGACATTCAACGGGATTGATTGTATGTATTTTATTAAGGGGCTAAAGCATATTTATTCGAACTATAATAGTATGGAAGAGGTTTTGCTTCAGGGGATGGAAGCTGACGGATCATTGAAAGATGGTTTGTACCACCTGCGTTCTGTTTTTTTTTCTCTTCCTCATGCGTCGAGGAATGAAAAGCACTTTGCCGACGTTATGGGAGGAGCTGCGGGAAAGCGATTGAATATGTTTCTCAGATGGATGGTTCGTAAAGATAATCACGGTGTTGACTTCGGCATCTGGAAGAAAATTGATCCCGCAATGTTATATATCCCCTTAGATCTGCATTCCGGTAATACTGCACGACGTCTTGGATTGTTAACCAGGAGGATGAATGACTGGAAAGCTGTTGAAGAGTTGACAGAAGTTCTCCGGGAGTTTGATCCTGCTGATCCGGTAAAATATGATTTTGCACTTTTTGGTCTGGGTGTAAATGAAAAGTTCTGACAATGGCCAATAATTATTTCAGTTTTAAACAATTCACTATTTACCAAGACAAATCAGCCTTTAAAGTGGGGACCGATGGTGTTTTACTCGGAGCAAGTGCGGATGTTACTGGTGTAAAAAGAATCCTGGATATAGGATCAGGAACGGGCCTTATCGCTATAATGCTTGCTCAAAAATGTGATGCTGAAATTGTTACAATAGAACCTGATAAGGATTCGTTCATCCAAACTTTAGAAAATATCAGTCTTTGTAAATGGAGTAGCAGGATAAAAGTTGAACACACTGATCTACAAAACTATTACCCGGTAGGAGAAAAATTTGATTTGATTGTTACTAATCCTCCTTATTTCAATGATTCAATTAAAAATCCTGATCCGCGCAAATCGGCTTCCCGGCATAACGATTCCCTGACTTCAGATGAGATACTTCATGGTGTATCAAGATTAATTGAAGATGACGGGTGTCTTCACTTAATAATGCCTTATGTTGAAGGGAATATATTTATTGCTGAAGCGTCTGAATATGATTTATTCTGTAATAATATACTGAAAATAAAACCATTGCCAACAGCTGAAATCAGAAGGCTGATTCTGACATTCTCAAAAAAACGGCTGAAGGTTATAGAAAAATTTCTCACTATAGAACATGGAAGAAGGCATGAATTTACGGAAGAGTATATTAATCTTACAAAGGATTTCTACCTGAAATTCTGATCCGCGCTAGCTTTTGCGAGCTCGACGAAGTCAAATCCGCACCAACGGTTTGTTTCAGATTTGTGCCTGAAAATTAGAGCGGTAATCCTTATGAAATCATCTCACTCTCAGGTAGTCCATATTCCTCTTTCATTTCGATGCCAAGAGTTTTCAGTTCATTAAGAACAGGATTATATATTTCAGGTACAACAGGTCTGTAGACACCAGATAGATTAATTTTCTTTTCGAGTATCATTTTAACTGCAATAGCTGCTGGAAGTGCTACTGTTCTGGCAATAGACGTATTTGTGGAAGGTGATCCGAAATCGAGCATTGAAGATTTAATGACCTCTTTCTGTCCATCAGGGTATGAAGCAAGAAATATATGTTGCATTAAAACCATATCACGCTCATTATCGGATAACAGCATTTTTTTTATCATCCTGTCAGATGTAATTTCGAAAGGATTTGTTTCGTGATACCTCAGGATTTCTTCACTGAAAAAACCAAGAAAATCAAACGATTCGATTGCAGGAGATTTTTCAGGAACTCCCAATCGCGATGCAATATTTTTTTTAAGATCATGGACTTTCATGCCGGCTCTTTCAGCAAGGAATTCGGCGTAGCTCATTCCTTCATAATCATTGACAGTATCATCAAGCATATTAAGGCTCTTCATTGCATCAAGAGTTTCGCACCACCCTTTGTATCTGACTGTGCCTCTGTACATTGTTTTAGTTTCGGGTATTCCGTAAATGTCAATATAGCTTATAGAATCCCTGTTCGGATAAACATCAAGATCACCTATGCCTGGGAAAAAGAAATTAAAGCTGTCTTTAAAAAGATTAGATGGTTCAATGAATACTTTTATGTCCTTTTTAAGATAGAGGGCACTGTTACGGCTAGCCAGGATAACTCCTTTTGGACTCCATGAGAATTTATATTTTAAAGGATTGTCGGCAGCCTCCGGAGCCGGCAGAGCGCCACATAGTGAATAAAACTCTTCGACACTGCCGCCCTTATTATGAATATGATCAATTATCCTCATTGCTGACATATGATCAATACCAGGGTCTAGACCAATCTCATTCAGGAATAGTACTCCGGCATTTTTTGCGGCCTCATCCAGAGCAAGCATCCCTGGCTGTACATAAGATGTTGTAACAAGAGATTTTCCATACTTAAGGCAGACCCCGGCAACATCAGAGTGGTATTTATAGGGAAGAAGACTTACTGTTATATCATGCTCATTAACAAGCTTTTCAAGCATTATGGGATCATCCATCGACCAGTCGAGAGAAGATCCCAGTGGATTCCCATTAATCATCTTATCTGCCCGTTCTTTCATTGGAGAAGCAACCAACAGTTTGAATTTATTTTCAAGCAGGTATTCAACCATTGGTTTGGCTATCAAACCAGCTCCTAAAATAAGAACCTTATTCATTTTTATGATTTTCTTCGTTTACCCCGGCCCCAAGGGGAGCGAAGAAAATCAATTTACTCCCCTTCGGGTTGGGGTAAATAAATTGATTTTCAAGCGCCTTAGGCCAAGTTATTTACTAATCTCGATATTTCAAAGTAAAAAATCATCAGCAAGTTAGAAAAACTCTTTAACAGAATCTATGATAATCAATGAGAAATCTTTGCGTCTTTGCACCTTGGCGGCAATTATTTTTTTGCCACGAGACACCAAGGCACGAAGCAGCACAAAGATTTATTCTTAAATCATTACGGCATATGAATCCCTGCGAGCGCATTCTCCGTAGCTTGCTGCGGAGTCAGCGAGCATTAAGAAATTACCTTAGGGGATCGAAGATTCTTCGTAGCTTGCTGCGAAGAGCTTCAATTAAAT
>Ga0209538_1001397_pt1 | contig 12793 bp, 12 predicted proteins | sample BarGraNGADG00211_2_FD_184492 | JGI IMG/M metagenome (GOLD analysis project Ga0209538, IMG submission 184492) | Arctic peat soil microbial communities from Barrow, Alaska - Barrow Graham LP Ref core NGADG0004-211 (SPAdes) (version 2) | ecosystem: Environmental > Terrestrial > Soil > Wetlands >... | reverse complement strand
CTTTAGGCGGGAGACAATAATAGTCATTTTTCTCCATCGGGGCAAAGGGAGGAATTTTCCTCTCTTGCTCTGAAAAAATAACTATACTATCTGACCATCAAAGTTGCATTTACTAATTGAATTTAGATGATAGCAATTGTCCCCAACTCTTAGCTTGTTCGTTTGTTATTTTAGATTCCGGTTGTCCGCTTAAAATATATTCACGTTCTTCTTCCGTTATCCATTTATGTTTTTTTGGTCCTTTTTTGTTGATTATCAACCAAGGAATTAGCCATAAAATGCCTAATGTGCCGACAACAACAAAAGTGAGTTTCCAACCTAACGAAATGTACAACATCAAAATAACTATTGGTGCCAAAATTGAACCGATGGAAGCTGCGGCACCAAAAAGTCCTTGTGCAAATGCCCGTTCTTTTTGCGGAAACCATTCGGCATTGCTTTTTGTGGCTCCCGGCCAAGGACCGGCTTCACCTAATCCAAGCATCATTCGGAAACCCGTAAGTGACACCTTTCCTTGAGCCAAAGAAGTTAATGCATCTGCCGTTCCCCATATTAAAACCGATACAAGAAAACCTCGGCGAGTGCCAATTTTATCATACAATTTTCCTGAAAAAAGTTGGCTGAAACCGTAGGCAATCATAAAGAAAATGGTTATTTGTCCCAACATGTCTTTAGCTTGTTTTGAAGATACTTCGGCTGAAGCATTTGCATCTACAATTCCTAAGTCGTAAGCAATTCCTTGTCGGTTAACAACTGTTTTTCCTTCGTTTTTAAAAGAAACGTTAGTGGCTTTTTGAGTGATTTCGTCTCCTTTTTTCGAAACTAATCGATACATATCATTAGCAGCCAAATATTGAGCCTGATTTTCTTTGTTTGATGCGTCAATTTTTTCAACCAATTTATATTCGATATTGGCTACCCACATGTAATTGAGCGTACCTCTATCCAAATAATTTATTATGGTAATGAGCATTATCAAACCGATAATCCACCAACGCAGTCCTTTTATTTTCATATTGTTTAGTTTATTTCTTCAAGAAATCCAGTCGCATCGGACTGAACGTATCAATCAGAACACCTTCTTCGAGACAAACCGCACCATGAAGAGCATCGGGTTCTACATAAAAACAATCTCCTGCTTTCAAAATTTCTTTTTGACCGTTAATGGTAACTTCAAAAACTCCACTAACAACATACGTACATTGTGAATGAAAATGTTGATGCGCATACCCGACACTTCCTTTTTTGAACTTTACTTCCAATAACATTAATTGTCCATCATAACCCATAATTTTGCGTGTTAAACCACCATCGACTTCCACAGATGGAAGTTCTTTTCCCATTAAAAATTTCTCGCTTTTTGTTACCATAATGTATTATATTTAGTTGTTAATTTCGGTAAAATAATAATTGCCGGTAAATGTAATTATTTTTCCTTCAACCGTCAAGGTTCGGTTTTTAAATTCGCCAAAGTCTTTATTTACAGTTATAAACAAGAATTGAAGATTGTTTCTTGTCTTAATTTTTGTTGCTGTAAAATTCTCATCGTCTTTCGACAATTCAATATTTGCAACGTTCGATTCGAAGCCCAAAGTCACTTCACGTGTTAAATCATATAAACCGTGAGGCTCAATGACCGAAACAAAAGTGTGATTGACAGTATTTTGTTGTCGAATCATAAAGCAAGGAGTATTTCGCAGATTAAAATCAGGATCACCAGCTCCAATTCGGGTCATCATAAATTGATTATCAGCATTGGCCAGCGTTGTTATACTGTAAAACCGATTTCCATTTACCCAGGTAAAAGAGGCGGTCGGTTTATCGGTTTTTCCCGTTGCTTCAAGCCAAAGATGCTGATAACCGTTTTTCGTGCCGAGCGCTTTTAATTCTTTGGTATTTTTTTGATAGTTTATGTCTGTCATCCCCATTTGACCGTTGTAATAAAATGAGAAATCGAGATTGTGCGTGGAATCGGAATTGACTTTGAAAATATCTATTACCACAGGAAATTCAAAGGCGGGATGATGAATTAAAGCTAAAGTTCGGTTTAGGATTACTCCTTTGTATGCATTGTGTTCAACGGTAACCGAAGCTGTTGTCATCGAGGTTCCACTATCACCAACCCGAATAATTTCCTGACCATTAATTTCAGCTCCGGTTGAGTCCAGATTTGAATTCCGGTAACCAAAATAATTATCCGAAATAATATGGCTCGGTGTTACTCCATTTACTAACCAAACTGCCAGCAAAGTGCCTGAATTTGTTTTATTTACAAATGAACAGTGATCTACTTTATTATTTGCACCGTACAACGAAACCCATTTACTGTCTACAGTATTCAATGCCTGGTTATAGTTTACGATGGCTGTATTGGTTAATCTGCAATTTTCAGCAAACAATAACGATGACGTACGAAAAGATACAACTTCAGAACCACTTAAAGTGCCGTCTTTGAAATAAAGGCCGGATATTTCGATATAACTTCCTGAAAATGACAGTTTAGAACTTCCGGTAAGAATCACACTTCCGGCTGTTTCTGTCAACAAAACTATGGGTTGAGTTATTGTTCCGAATGCTCTAAATGAAATGGATTGATTTGTCCAGGTGCCGTTTTTCATAACGATGGTATCGCCTGCACTCCAACTTCCGCCATTTATTTCGGTGGCAGTGGAAACAATAATGTTCTTTGAGCTTATTGACCAGGCACAAAGCAAAAAAACCAACGTGAAAATCAGTTGCTTCATTTTATTTTTTTGAAAACGCGAGCAAGTAGTTTCCAACTCACCCGCGTTCAAAACCTAAAAAATCATATAGTCCTAAAAAATCTACTTAATCTAATGTAACTTTACCGGAAGACGTTTTTCCGTCAATACCGACAAAACGCACGAGGTATAACCCTTTTTGCAGCGAAGTTTCTAATCTTCCGGTTGTTTTTGCATTCATCATTTCCGAGCCGGCTTCGGCTCTCCAATCCTGGAAATTTTCCTGAACTAAATGTACTTGTGCGTTTGCAACAATCGTAATCGTAAAAAGAAAAAGAAGTAAAGTCATCTTTCTCATATTTATTTGATTTTCAGGTGTTAACGATATTTCTGTGGTTAATAAAAAAAAATAAATTTAGGACACTATCTTTTGTCAACCAATGATTTGGTCAACTAAAAATACTGTGTTCGCACACAATAAAAAAAATTATTTTGGCATTATTTTATCAAATATGCTGTAAAACATATTATTGCTTTTATATTAAGTTAAAAATCGAATGATAATTAAGTTGAAATTATTTTTCAATGCTAAACAAAGGAATGAAATTAAAGAAAAAGTTATTGAAAAAGCAATGTCGGATTCGAATTAATTGGTTTAAAAACCGGGAATTTAATTAGAAGGGAATTTCTGTTTAAATGGAACAATTTATTTAACGCACGAAATACATTTAACTCTTCACCCAATTAACCGATAAATTTTGGTTTTATTTAATGTTATAAAACATACATTTAAAGCATATTTAACTCAATATATTTGGAAATCAATAAATAACACTGTACTTTTGCCTCGTGATTTTTTCATAGTATTAGATTTAAGGTTAACAAAGATTGGTAGATTACCGTGAGGTAAAGCTACCTTTCGTCTTTTATAGACTTACCATAAACAACCCAACCGCTAAAAGAACGGCTAGTTCGTCATCTGACGAAGAACTAAAATACCGTCGTCACACATAAATATTTTCTTTTTGCAAATAATGTTGCAATTTACTGTTCTACTATAATCCCACTTTAGGAATTCTTGTCTCTTTCAAACAATTTCCTTACTTTTGCACCATAAACTCAATCACAAAGCCCAATGAACATTCTTCTCCTCGGCTCTGGCGGACGTGAACATGCAATGGCTTGGAAAATAGTTCAAAGTCCAAAACTTTCGCAGCTTTTTATTGCACCCGGAAATCCGGGAACAGCTTCTTTAGGGACGAATTTGCCGATTGCTGCCGATAATTTTCCAGCGCTAAAAAACGCCGTATTGGAAAATAAGATTGATTTAGTTGTGGTTGGACCTGAAGATCCGCTGGTAAAAGGAATTGTAAACTTTTTTGCGGATGATGATGAATTAAAAAACATTCCGGTTGTTGGACCGGATAAAGTTGGTGCACAACTTGAAGGCAGCAAAGATTTTTCAAAACAATTTATGTTCCGCCACAATATCCCAACAGCAGGATATTTAAGTGTAACCAAGGAAAATATTGCCGAAGGAATTGAATTTCTAAAAAAAATGCAACCTCCTTACGTACTCAAAGCTGATGGATTGGCTGCAGGAAAAGGTGTTTTGATTCTGAATGATTTAGACGAAACAATATCAGAATTGAAAGCCATGCTCGCCGGCAAATTCGGCACTGCGAGTAAAACCGTAGTGATTGAAGAATTTCTTTCAGGAATTGAATGTTCGGTATTCGTAATTACTGATGGGAAAAACTACAAAATTCTGCCCGAAGCCAAAGATTATAAACGTATTGGTGAAAGAGATAAAGGTCTGAATACAGGTGGTATGGGCGCTGTTTCACCTGTTCCGTTTGTAGATGCCGAATTTATGCGAAAGGTAGATGAACGCATTATTAAACCTACAATAGATGGACTTAACAGCGAAGGGATTGTTTATAAAGGTTTTATCTTTTTTGGCTTGATAAAAGTAAACAACGAACCTTTCACTATCGAATATAATGCCCGAATGGGCGATCCGGAAACAGAAGTGGTTATGTTGCGAATCAAAAGCGACTTTGTTGATTTGCTGGAAGGTGTAGCAAACGGAAATCTGAACGAAAAAATGATACAAATTGACGATCGTTCCGCCGTTACAGTTATGTTAGTTTCAGGTGGTTATCCCGAAGAATTTGAAAAAGGGAAAATAATCAGCGGTTTGGAAAGCGTTTACGGAAGTATAGTTTTTCATGCGGGAACAGCACTGAAAGATGGAAATATTGTTACCAATGGAGGTAGGGTAATTGCGGTAAGTTCTTATGGTTCAACTATAGATGAAGCGCTGACTGTTTCATTTGCAAATGCACAAAAAATTCAGTTTGATAAGAAATACTTCAGGAGCGATATAGGGTTTGATCTATAAACTACTAATTCATACAATTTCGTATATAAAATGGCAAAAATATTAGTAATTGACGATGAACGCAGTATTCGGAGTACGCTGAAAGATATTCTGGAATTTGAAAAGCATCAGGTCTCCTTGGCTGAAAATGGGAGGCAAGGATTGGAAGCAGCGCAGAATGCGGTTTTCGATCTGATTTTTTCGGACATAAAAATGCCGGAAATGGACGGTATTGAATTGCTGAGTCATTTGAAAGAATCAAATATTGAAGCTCCTATCGTTATGATTTCAGGTCATGGTAATATAGAAACGGCTGTAGAATGTATCAAGAAAGGCGCATTTGATTTTATTGTTAAACCAATTGACTTGAACCGACTGCTCATTACCGTTCGCAATGCATTGGAAAGAAACACGCTGGTTACTGAAACCAAAACATTGAAAAAGAAAGTAGCTAAACATCATCAAATGATTGGCACTTCGCCTGCCATAGAAAAAGTAAGAATGATGATTGAACGGGTTGCACTTACCGATGCCCGCGTATTGATTACCGGTGATAATGGTACGGGGAAAGAAGTAGTTGCACGCTTACTTTTTGAACAAAGCAATCGTAACGATGCACCTTATGTGGAAGTAAACTGTGCAGCCATTCCTTCCGAATTGATTGAAAGTGAACTTTTTGGACATGAAAAAGGTGCTTTTACTTCGGCCATCAAACAACGAATCGGAAAATTTGAACAGGCAGACGGAGGAACAATATTCCTCGACGAAATTGGAGATATGAGTCTTTCGGCACAAACCAAAGTGCTGCGTGTATTGCAGGAAAATGAACTGACACGCGTCGGTAGCGACAGAAGTATCAAAGTAAATGTCCGTGTGCTGGCCGCCACAAACAAAAACCTGAAAAAAGAAATTGAAAAAGGAAATTTTCGGGAAGATTTATTTCACCGCCTGAATGTTATTCCTATTCATGTTCCAAGTTTGGAAGAACGTAAAGAAGATATCCCGCTATTGGTAAAACATTTTTGTGAATTAATTTGTAGCGAACAAGGCATTCAACCCAAATGTTTTGAAGATTCAGCTATAGAAATTCTTCAATCCCAATCCTGGACAGGGAATATCCGCGAACTGCGCAATATGGTGGAACGGTTGATAATTCTTGGTGGAGCAACGATTAGTAAAGAAGATATTGAGATGTTTGCATGAGAAACCCAAACTAAAGGGGATTAAGTTACTTTCATCTTTTATTACAACATAGTATAAACAGTTGTACTAATCCAATTTTCCATCAGTTGGCGGATTAGGGGTCATTAATTATGAATAAACTCAACGCTCAAATAAAATTTTTATTCCACGAGCAGGTTTCCAACTGGGAACTTGCCCGTGTCAATTATGCCGGATTGAAGACCGTGAAAACCAAAAGCTTTTCGTTCGGCGATTTCGAAGTGAAGGTTCAGTTTAATCCGGCCCGCATTGTTTCGTCGGGAGCCAAAATGGATGCCAAATCCATTGCCGAACGCAAATGTTTTTTGTGTGCGGCCAATTTGCCCGCCGAACAAAAAGGCATTGATGCCGGCGATTACACCATTTTGATTAACCCGTTTCCCATATTTCCCGAACATTTCACCATTCCGCAGAAAAAACATGTCGACCAGCAGATAAAACCATATTTCACAGATATGCTAGAACTGGCAGAAGCGTTGGACGATTATCTCGTATTTTACAACGGTCCGCGATGCGGTGCATCCGCTCCAGACCATTTGCACTTTCAGTCCGGAACGAAGAACTTTTTACCTCTTATTTCCGATTACAAAAGACTAAAAATAACTCATACTGAATTATTGGATCAAGGTGTGAACTATCAGATGTTTCGTTTAAAAAACTACCTGCGTACGGTTTATTGCATAGAATCGGACAACATCCAATCAGCTCAAAACCTGTTTGAAAACCTTTATATCGAATGGCAAGCAGAGAAAACCGATGAACCCATGATGAATATTGTTTGTTCATTCGAAGATGGAATCTGGTACACGTTTATTCTGCCACGTGCAGCATTTCGTCCGTGGCAATACACTGCTGAAGGCGACCAACAATTGCTCATAAGTCCAGCTACGGTAGAGATGAGTGGTATATTTATCACACCCATCGAGAGCCATTTTGAGCGAATTATCAAAGAAGATGTGGTAAGTATATTGGAACAAGTCACCAGATAATGTTTCATACTAAAATTTATTGCTGTTATAGCAATATGTTATAGCTTTATATTAATCAATTGAATTATAAACAAAAACTTCAAAGAGTGCGAAGCATCTTTGAGAGTTTTGATAAATGAGCGTTCCAGAAAACTTTTAGGAGGTATGCACTCCAAAAGGTCTGTAAAATAGAAGATAAAAATATTTAGTTGATGTTTACGAAAATCAAAATCACTTTTTTTTTAATAGTTTTGTTTTGCAGTGGAATATTGGCGCAAACTGTCAACGAATTTTCATCTGTTGACAATACGATGCTTCAAATTCCGGATTCGTCAACAAAATCGACTCAAAGCATAGCTCGTTTTATCGATAGGAAGTTTACAAATCAAAATGACAAAATTAGAGCGGTATTTTATTGGGTTGCAAAAAACATTCAATACGATATAAAAAATATGTATGTGGTTGATTTTCTGGAGGATAAAAAAGAACTTATAGACAAAGTGCTGCGAACCAGAAAAGCGGTTTGTTTTGGTTATGCTGTTCTTTTCTGCGAAATTGCCAACAAAACGAGCATAAAATCGTGTGTCGTTGAGGGTTTCACAAAGCAAAACGGGAAGGTGGATTATGTATCACATGCCTGGTGTGCCGCTTACATTAATTCCGGCTGGTATTTATTCGATCCTACCTGGGGTTCGGGCGGCATCTTAAACTCAAAATTTGTGAGTCAATTGAGCGATTATTATTTCAAAACAACACCCGTAAGTTTGATTAAATCACATATTCCTTTCGATTTGCAGTGGCAATTTCTAAACTATCCTGTTACTTTTCAGGAATTTTATCAGGGAAAAACGGATTCAAATCCCCAAAAGAAGTTATTCAATTTTAATGATTCAATTGCTGCGTATGAAAAACAAACCGAAATCGAACAATTGATCACTGCCACTCGTAGAATAGAGGAGAATGGAGGAGCCATAAATTCAATCATATTTGAAAAACTACAGTATAACAAACGAAAAGTTGAGTATATAAACAATAAACTGATTTCCGAACAATTTAATTCAGTAGTCAATAATTTCAATACCGGGATAAATTTATTAAATGAATTTATTAACTACCGAAACAAACAATTTACGCCCATCAAACCCGATTCTGAAATAAAACTTATGCTCGATAACATAGAAACTTCTTTCAATTTGGCGAAGGAAAATATCAACCAAATTAATAATCCCGAATCAAATATCTTGTCGTCAATCAACCAATTAAACAAATCGATAAACGAAGCGTATCAGAATTTGGACGAACAAAAAACGTTCTTGGAAAAATATTTGTCAACAGGGAAACTATTCAGAAAATCGTTATTTTACAAATATATATGGATGGAAATTCCAATAAACTGATATAAATGAATCAAAAAGAACCCATTATATACGTCGGAATTCTTTCCGCCACCGAAATTGAATTTATCCTGAACGGAACATTTACCGCTTCGAACGGCAAAACGTACAGCGGAAAGCAGAAAGCGGAATATCGTGACGGAAAGGTACTGTTCGACGGTGAAAGTGTGGCAGAAATTATCTTTGAATCAACCGATGCTGATTCCTCTTTCGATTTAATTGACGTGGTTATCGGTATCAATTTTCACTGGGAACGCAAGGAAAATCAACATTTCAAAGGGGCGTTGAAAATCATTGTGGAAGATGAAAAAATCACCGCTATTAATCGTATCGGGGTGGAAGATTATCTCACCAGCGTTATATCCAGCGAAATGAGTGCCATTGCTTCCGACGAATTACTGAAAGCCCATGCCGTAATTTCGAGAAGTTGGTTGTTGAGTCCATTGCAAGAACCAAGAACAGAGAGCCAAGAACAAAGACAAAAGACTGAACAACAAACTACTGACTACCAATTACCGACTACCAACTATATTTTAAAGTGGTACGAACGAGACGCTCACACGCACTTTGATGTGTGTGCCGACGATCACTGCCAACGATATCAGGGAATTACACGTGCAAGTACGGCCGCTGTTGAAAAAGCCATCGATGCAACCCGGGGCGAAGTGTTGTGGTATGAAGGTAAAATTTGCGATGCCCGTTATTCCAAATCATGTGGCGGTATTTCAGAAACTTTTGAAAATTGCTGGGCACCGGAGCATTATCCGTACCTTACAAAAGTCATCGACAACCCCACCGAACCGGCCGGTTTTGAGTTAGATTTAACAGTGGAAGCGAATGCCGAAAATTGGATCCGAAAAAATCCCGAAGCATTTTGCAACACCAACGACAAAAAGGTATTGGCGCAGGTGTTGAATAATTACGATCAGGAAACAACGGATTTTTACCGCTGGAAAGTGGAATATTCACAGGCTGAAATAGCGGAATTAATAAACCGTCGTTCCGGATTCGATTTTGGAGAAATTATTGATTTAATTCCGGTTAAACGCGGAGAATCAGGCAGACTGATTGAACTGAAAATTGTCGGGACAAAACAAACCATTATTGTCGGGAAAGAACTGGAAATCCGCAAATGGCTTTCGAACTCACATCTCTATAGTTCGGCTTTTGTGATAGATAAATCTGAAATTGTTGATGGTATTCCACAGCATTTCACCCTTACCGGCGCCGGTTGGGGACATGGCGTGGGACTTTGCCAGATTGGTGCCGCCGTGATGGGCGAAAAAGGATATCCTTACAACGAGATTTTGTTGCATTATTTCCGAGGAGCGGAATTGAAGAAAATGTATTGATATTAAACTTTTCCAAAGTTTGGAACTTTGGGAAAGTTGGTAATAAGAAGGTTTGTGGAGAATAGCAGGCGTAATTGCCGCATAATTTGCGGAGAATATAAGGCAGACGTTGTGCTTTTTTATGACGGTGAGAAAATATATTAATGAAAATAAAAACATCAATTCCTATGAAAAAACTATTGGTTTTTATGTTGTTATCAATAAGTTTGACCACATTCTGTCAAATAGATACGATTGATTCAAAAGTAGTCAGGAAGATTAAAATGATTAATCTACCAACAAATGCTTATAATATTGATTTTGAAACCAAAGATTATTTTTTCTATTTTTCTAAAACAGATGTTTTAAAATTTTGTAAAATAAATGATTTCTGGAGACAAGAAAATCTTAAACAATTTGGAAAGGAACTTGAATTATCAAAGACTAACTTACATTTTCAGGATGTCTTTTGGAAATTGAAATTTTATGAAAATCCTAATTTATTTAAAAAGAATTGGGAAAAAATAAAATCAGATAAATATCTAAATAATTCATATCTTTTTGAGCAGATAATGAAGTATTATTTAAAAACAGGTAATTTTAAAATATTCAGCAAAAAAGTCAAATCCTTTTTGAAGGTTGACAAAATTAATTTTGTAACAACAAATAAATACAATAATCGTGGTTCAAGTTATTCTATTGATAAAAAAGAATACTATCAGCTTTTAAACGGTGTGATTTTATTTAATGGTAACTTTACAGCAACTTTAGGAGATAGATTTAATATTCCAACTAAGAAGAAAAATGAAAATGAAAAACGACAAAACTAAACGCTCCCCCTGGGCATGGATTCCAACGCTTTATTTTGCACAAGGCATTCCGTATGTAGTAGCCATGTCGGTGGCTGTGATTATGTACAAACGTTTCGGTATTTCCAATGGTGACATTGCGCTATATACCAGTTGGCTTTATTTGCCGTGGGTAATCAAACCCTTCTGGAGTCCGTTTGTTGACATGATTAAAACCAAACGTTGGTGGATTGTAACCATGCAGTTGCTGGTTGGAGCCGGATTGGCCGGAGCTGCATTTCTGATTCCGATGCCGTTTTTCTTTCAGGCCACGCTGGCTGTTTTATGGTTAATTGCGTTCAGTTCGGCCACACACGATATTGCCGCGGATGGATTTTATATGCTGGCGTTGGATAGTCCGCAACAATCTTTTTTTGTAGGCATCCGAAGCACATTTTACCGGTTAGCCATGATTACCGGACAAGGTTTGCTGATTATCATTGCCGGAAGTCTGGAGAGTTTTACCGGACTGGAACCGATGCAATTTACTGCCGAATCGTCGGAAACGTCCCAAACAGAAGTTGTGCTTCAAACTCAAAACTATGCTGTTCCAAAAACAGACAAAATGACTTTTGTGGCATTCCCATCCGATCTGGTGCTGAACACGAATAATATTCCGCCCGACTCGCTGGCAAAAATCAAAGCTTTTGCCTTGGCCGAAAACCAAAAGAACGGTTTTGTAACGATGGAAAGCAATGCTTCAAATAAAGACAAAAAAAATACAGGCTCGAAGTCTGCCACTTCGCCACTGGCTAATTTCATTAAAACACATTTTGGAAAAACGACCAAAAACGTATTTGCCGGCGACGGCAGAGTCGGAAACGCCGGAATTGTAGCTGTGAGGCTAACCAAACAGCCTGAATCAGGGAAAACGGTGGTACTCAATTCCAGTTTTGGCAAAGGCGATAAAAGTATTTCCATCGCTTCGGGCGAACGGGTTGTATTTACTTCCGAAAACTGGAATAAGCCGGCGTACATGGTGGTACAATTGGATTACAAACTGAAGGATCAGGTAAAAAGTGAATTCAAAGGAATTTCCGGAAATATTAAACTGGCTTGGAGCATCACGTTCTTTATTCTGTCCGGATTCTTTATCCTGATTTTCATTTATCACCGTTTTATTCTGCCGCGTCCCGCATCCGATCATGCAACGGTAACCAACAGTGTCGGCGATATATTCCGCGAATTCGGTCACACCTTTGCCACTTTCTTTCAAAAACCGGGTGTAGGTTTGGCCATTGCCTTTATGTTGTTGTACCGGCTCGGAGAAGCTCAGTTAGTAAAAATGATATCGCCGTTTCTGCTCGACGGCCGCGAACTTGGCGGACTCGGACTGACAACAGGACAAGTTGGGTTGGTGTACGGGACAGTTGGTATTATTGCTCTGACACTCGGCGGAATTACCGGTGGAATTGCAGCGTCAAGGAAAGGTCTTAAATTCTGGATCTGGCCCATGGCTCTGGCAATTACATTACCCCAACTTGCTTATGTGATGTTATCGACATTTATGCCGGAGAATCTGATTTTTATCAATATAGCGGTTGCTATTGAGCAGTTTGGTTATGGTTTCGGATTCACGGCCTACATGCTCTATATGATTTACTTTGCCGATGGCGAACACAAAACAGCGCATTATGCCATTTGTACCGGATTTATGGCACTGGGCATGATGTTGCCGGGAATGATGGCCGGTTGGTTGCAGGAATTACTGGGATATCAGCATTTCTTTATGTGGGTAATCCTTTGCACTATTCCTATGTTATCATTAATTCCTTTGCTTAAGATTGACAGGAATTACGGTAAAAAAACAGCCCCTAACCCCTAACCTGGACAAGCCAGAACCAAAAAGGAAAGATACTTAATAATTTGTTGTATGGGAATACTACTTATTTTTATGCCTTATGAAACTTCTGACAGAAACTTACGAAAAAGAAATAGCCTTTTCT
>Ga0209538_1001395_pt1 | contig 12794 bp, 10 predicted proteins | sample BarGraNGADG00211_2_FD_184492 | JGI IMG/M metagenome (GOLD analysis project Ga0209538, IMG submission 184492) | Arctic peat soil microbial communities from Barrow, Alaska - Barrow Graham LP Ref core NGADG0004-211 (SPAdes) (version 2) | ecosystem: Environmental > Terrestrial > Soil > Wetlands >... | reverse complement strand
AGAAAAACAGAACAATGATCAAAAGAAACTGTTTGAAATGAGTAATAAATTCAAATTTCCGGAGTTTGTTGTAAAAAAAAGGTGGTGGAAATTAATAGTTGGATACAATTTACATAATGCATCTTAAATATGACTTGGTTTTTAATTGATGTAAAATATTGAAAATGTATATAAAACATGATTCTTAAAAAAGATATTCTCAATTTCATTAATACTAAAGGCAAAAAAGAATTTGATCCATACTATGTATATGATAGTGATGTGATCAGGGAACATTGCCGGGCTTTTCAGAACATTTCCTATCAAAACAAATCAATTCATTTTGCCTCGATGGCAAATATCAATCCTCAGTTTCTAAGAATTGTAAGAGAAGAAAAGATCAACATATTTGTTAATTCCGTAATGCATTTGGCGGTTGTTCAGGAGGCTGGATTTAGCAATCGAGAAATAATTTTTACTTCATCTGCACTTACGGGGAAAACAATGCAAATAGCTCATCATAGCGGTGTACATCTTAACCTTGATTCACCCAATCAACTTGAATTGTGGTTGAAACTTTTCCCCGGTGAGCCAATAGGAATACGCTGTAATATTGGTGACAATGTTACACCTTACGCATCGCACGCTGGATATTTTATAGGTTCAGAAAGCCGGCTTGGATTTACACGAGAAGAAATTGCACAAATAGCTGATAAATCAGTTATTAATTGTTTGCATTTATATGCTGGTACCGATATTTTTGATATCGATTATTTTATCAATTGTTATAAAGAACTATTAGATATTGCTGTCGATTTTCCAAATCTTGCGTATTTGAATTTTGGTGGAGGATTTGGGGTTTCTGAAAATGGAGAAATTCAATTCGATTTTTCTGAATACAATAAGCGCGTAACTCAACTTATGTTGGAGGTTTCTCTTCGTAAAGGATCATCACTAAAGCTTATTTTAGAGCCGGGTAGAATTATTGGCGGGGAAGCAGGCTTTTTTGTTTGTAACATTACCGATGTTAAAAAAAGAGGGGATCACAGGATGGCAGGAGTAAATGCTTCAACTGTTCAGTTTTCGCGTCCTCTGATGTATCCCGAAATTGCCAATCATCCGGTTGTGATAATCAGGGATGAAGTTCAGCTTATTACTGAAACACTCTTTCCGACTACCATTTATGGTTGTTCAACCTATTCAAGAGATTTGTTTTCCAAGATGATTCAACTCCCGGAATTGGAAATCGGCGATACAGTTGTATTTGGCAATGCCGGTTCTTATTCGGCATCTTCATATTCACATTTCCTGGGATTTCCTCATCCTGAAGAATATTTTGTATGATAATCGAACTAATTGAAGGTAACCAGGCATATAAGACTTTCTCGAAGGTTAGTACTGATGTTTATGTGGGAAATAAATTTTACAGGGGAACAGAAGCCAGTATTGAACGACTGTTGTTAAACTCAGACTGTGCTTTCAATAATCATTCTACTGTCAAGAAATTTGTTGTACGGGATGGTAATCATCTGGTTGCACGATTTGCACTCATTCAAGATCAACGGTTAGCGGATTATGTACAGGTTTCATTTTTTGAAGCTCAAAAAGGACTCGGAGATATTTTCGCTCTTATAAGAAAGAAAATCTCATTACATTTTCCTTTTTGTAAAAAAGTGGTTGTCGGTTTAAATGGTCATTTAAACTATGGTGCAGGTATATTATTGAATCGATTTGAGGAGGTTCCATTGTTTGGGCTTCCTTATAATCCGGATTACTATGCCGCTTATTTTAAAAGTCTGCGATGTCGTAAGATGCATACATTCAGGCTAAATCTGGAAACGTATACATCCTGGGCTAAGGCATATCAGTCACCCAGAGTTCTGAAAGGACTCACCCTGCGCTTCATGGATAAGCGAAATATTAAAGCAGAAAGTGCTTTATACACTCAGTTAAACAATAAGGCATTTACACAACATCCATATTGGGCAAACCGTGACAATGAAGAAGATCTTGAACTATTTAAGCCATTCCGGTATTTGTTGGACAATGAGAATCTGATATTTGCTGAGATCGATGGAAAGCCGGTTGGATTCTATTTATGGTATCCCGATTTTAATCAAATGGTTTCAACCCAAAGAGACCTCAATGTTTTAGATGTCATAAAATTCAGGTTAAAGAGTTCAATTGATACTATCCGTTTCACCGAAATCGGAATTGTTCCCCAATACCAACGAAGTCCTGTAGCCCTGGCATTGATGGATAAATCGGTGCAGACCCTTATCGGGAAAGGCTACAAATTTTGTGAAGGGGGATTTATATTTGAAGAAAACCTTGCTTCAATGGCTTTTGTGAAAAGGCTTATTCAACGAAGTCATGGCTTCATTCCTGAACCTTATCGCCAGTTTGCTGTTTTTGAAACCTCTCTGAAATGATGACATTTCAATGTATAGAGGAAGCAAAACAACTTCCACCCGAATGGGATGAGCTTGCTGAAAATTACTTCCAGCAAACTGATTTCCTGCTTCATACTGAAAAGTATAATCGTTGTCATCAACGGTATTATTTAGGCAGGGATGGAGATAAACTTGTTTCGGCCGGTATCGTGTATTCTTTGCGACTTGATATTCTTACCTATCTCAAAATTAAAAGTCCTCTGACAATACATATTGTAGGAATACCCTGTTCGGTGTCAAGTCAGGGAATATTTGGGAAAGCACTTGACATTGAGGCATTGAAAAATCATATTTTTGAAGCTGAAAAGGGATTTGTCCTTATTTTGAATCTGAAAGATGAACCTTCAATCGGGTCAGGGGCTGCCGGGAAAACGTTACCGACAGTGGTGTTATCAAATCATTTTGCTGACTGGGAGGATTATACTTCTTCTCTTCGCACAGGTTACCGACGGAGGTTGAGGCTAATCAATCAACCGGAAAAGGATTTAAGATTCGAAAAGAAACCCTGTTCAGAATTCACAGGAACGATGTATCTGCAATACCTTGAGGTTTTTAAAAGAAGCAGTGGAAAGCTTGAGAAGTTAACTTTTGACTTCTTCAGACATCTCCCGGCCGATTTTATACTTACGGTTTGTAACAAAAACAATGAAGTGATCGGTTGGAATATTGCCTTATTCGATCAAAACACCTATTATTTTTTTCTGGGAGGCATCGATTATAAAAAGAATAGGATTTACAAAACATATTTGCGATTGTTATCTTCAATTGTTAGTGATGGTATTGAGATGAGATCAGATTTCATTGAGATGGGTCAAACAGCAGAAATTCCTAAAATGAGAATGGGAGGGAAACCAATCCCCTTATATATGGAAGCTCATCACAGTAATATCTTTTTCAATAAGTTGATAAAACTATCCGGTAAATTTCTGGAATACAAAAGAAAGCTTGAAAATACACATTCATTAAAACAGGACAAAGCATGAAAATTCTGATGGTTAGGCCAAAACCTTCTTCTGAGACAATTGGATTGCAACATGTGATGATTGTTGAACCTTTGGAACTGGAAATTTTATGTGCTTTAAAACGCGATAATGACACTGTAGTTGTTCTTGATATGATTCTGGAGAAAAGAACTTTTGAATCTTTCGTAATAGAACATCAGCCCGATGTTTTATGTGTATCGGGGTATATTACAAATGTTTCAACTATGATATCTTATTGTCAATCGGCAAGACTTCTCTGTAAGAAATTAACAACTATAGTGGGTGGTGTCCATTGTGAGGTATGTCCGGAAGATTTTGAACATGAAGCCATTGATTTCAGGGTTGTAAGAAATGCTGCAGTGATATTTACAGACTTACTCAACCATATTGAATTAAATTCAGAACTTCAAAAGGGGGTATTTAGAAAAGGTGATAACGTCAAAACTGTTCATCTTCCCGCTTTTGATTTTAGGGTTCCATTACCTGACAGAGATTCAGTAGCAAGATATCGTGAAAACTATTTTTATATTTTTCACGATAAAGTCGCCCTTATTAAAACATCTTTTGGTTGTCCTTACAGCTGTTCTTTTTGTTTTTGCAGAGTTATAACTGATGGTAAATATATACAGAGACCGCTTTCAGATGTTCTCCGGGAACTAGAACTGATCAAAGAGCGAGAGATTTATATCGTTGATGATGATTTTCTGGTAGATAAAAAAAGGTTGCAGGAGTTCATCTCGGAAATCAGGAAAAGGAATATTCAAAAGCATTTTCTGATTTACGGGCGCGCTGACTTTATTGCTCAAAATCCTGATGTCATGCATGAGCTTGCAGCAATTGGACTAAAGACCGTGATTGTCGGATTTGAAAGTTTCTCGGATAAAGTGTTGGATGCCTACAACAAAAAGACCTCTGTTGAAATGAATAAAAAGACTATGAAAGTTCTCCAACAAAATAAAATCGAATGTTTTGCATGTATCATCATTCCTCCGGAATGGGACAGACAGGACTTCCGAAACATGGTGAAGGTTGTCAAATCGCTTGGAATCCATTTTGTAAATTTACAACCACTAACACCATTACCTAAAACCGGTATAAGTTTTCCGGCAGATCAGATTATAATCGCAAGGAGCAATTATGAAAAGTGGGATTTGGCACATGTCTCGGTTCAACCTTTAAAATTATCTGTGCCGGATTTCTATAAAGAAATACTCAAAGCATACAGTTCTATTTTATACAGCCCCAAAGTGCTTTGGACATATCTCACCACCTACAAACCAGCCATGCTTTTCAAAATGCTGATTGGAAGTTATAAAGTAAGTAACCAGTACCGAAAGAAAATTAAAGAAGCCCAAAAAAATGCCTAAAATACTATTTATACAGCCCACACAATATGCTGAAAGCGGGAAATTGTGCAAACAGCACAAGATCAATCTTCCCGGTCTGGCTTTTCCTTTATTAGCGGCCTATACTCCATCGAACTGGGATGTTGAACTCTTGATTGAAGTTGTGGACAATATTGATTTTGAGGCTGAAGCAGATATTGTTGCCATCGGGAGTATGGGTCATGCTATTTTTCGTGGGCTGGAAATAGCAGCAGAGTTTAAAAAACGGGGGAGAATTGTGGTCATGGGAGGATACATGGCTTCTATTGCTTATCAGGAAGCCATGAAACATGTTGATTGTGTGGTTATTGGTGATGCTGAGATTTCATATCCCAAAATGTTGAAAGATTTTGAAGAAACCGGAACCGTAAAATCTTTTTACAAAGATCCTGTCAGTGAGTTGAAAAATCTACCCATACCCAGGTATGAATTGCTCACGCAAAAGAGAATTGGTTCCATGTTACCTGTTCAGGCTGGCAGGGGGTGTACATTTACCTGTTCTTTCTGTTCAATAGCATGTCTTTACAAGGGAAAATATATATTTCGACCGGTCGATGAAGTAATCAGGGATATAAAAGAGGTCAAGCGATTAGGCTTCAACCGCTTTTATTTAATCGATGACAATATTGTTTCGAATCCAAAATATCTCAAAGAACTCTGCCTAAAGATTACCCCACTCAAAATGAATTGGGCAAGCCAATGTGCTATTCATCTGGCTAAAAATGCTGAGCTATTGAAAATAGTCAGAGACTCTGGTTGCGACCTGATGAGTTTTGGGGTGGAAAGTATCCAACAGGACGCCATTGACAGTCTGGACAAACCCTGGCTCAAAGCAAATGAGCATGAACAAAACATCAAAATTCTTTCTGAATCAGGAATCATTGTGAGTACGGAAATGATTGTGGGTACCGATTTTGATACAGAAGAATCGATAAGGGAAACCTATCAGTTTGTTTACCGCAATCGCATACCCATCCCTCGTTTTTACATACTTACCCCGATCCCAGGCACCGATCTATTTAATGAGTTAAAAAAGGAAGGCCGGTTGTTGACTGAAGATTTTGAACAATTTGATGGAGCCCGGTGTGTCCATATCCCTAAATGCATTGATCCTGAAAAACTGACTGAAATGTATTGGTGGTTAAATAATCGGGTTTTTTCTCTAAGAAGTATCTTACATCGGACGCTGTTCAATATGGTTCTCTGGAAAAATCCCGGTATGTTGCTTTTCTCATTGGGGGTAAATTTTCATTACAGACACTATGTGAAGAGAAAAATTACACCTAATATCTTTTAAATGAATGAATAACAAACTGTTGTTTTCATAATCATGATAATGACAGTCTATTCCTTTATCACAGCGCGGGTTCCTAAATCATACTTCTGGCCTGAACGAAGAAAGAAAAAAGGTCCATTTGAAGCCGTAGAGACCTCTTCCCCATTAACAACATGATTTGCCCCGTTATCCTGAATTGTATTGTAATCGTAAATGGCAACATAAGATTTTCCAAGTACTGTCAGTATATCTTTCTGAACTAGAATTGCAGTAGATTCATCAAGCCCTATCCCTATGAGTTGAGGGCTTAGCTTAATAAAATTTACCAGATCAAACATGCGGTTCCTTGTGAGAAGGTGCTGATCAATAACTGAATTCCTGAGGAATCCAAGGCCCTGAGTATGATCGCCAACCAGAATCTGAGCCCCTTTGGTGTCGCCTCTCCAAAGGAAAGATCCTTGAATTGTTGCTCCTGCAGAGGATCCAGCTATAACTCCTCCGCGTTCCAGAACCTCAAAGAATGCTTTATGCGTGAGCGTATTGAGATAGGAATCTGCAATTCTCCACTGACGGCCTCCTACAAAAAACACCCCTGTGGCTTTTCTAAGAGACAAGACAAATTTTTCACTGTTGGCCTCTTTCAGATCATTGGTGTGTAGCAGTGTCACATTTTTAATTCCGGTTTGGATTTTCATTTTTCTGACCGAAGCTGTATCATATGCAGCTGAATCACCTCCGGCAGTTGTAATCACAACAATAACGGCCTTATCACCTCCTCCGGCAAGTTCTGTGAATTTACTCCACATTTCGGGTGTTGTTGTTCCTCCTCCAATGATTATAAGTGAGCCTTTTTCAGGGCCATGCTTTGTTGTTGAGGGTATAATTGTGATCGGTGTTTGAGAATAGGTATTGATTGCAAATAGAAGTACAATCAGTGTTAAAAGGGCTTTAATGTTATTCATTTTTTATAAGGTTATTGTTGAAAGTATGTAGGTATTCATATTTTGTGAAGTGACTCAGTAGAGCTTTTTTACCCACTTTCAAAATTATATTATTTTAAAATATTAAACTGTTTTATTATTGGGAAACTGTTTAATTGGTCTTATATTTGTATATAATAAACCAAAACAAAAAAGATATGAAAAAACTAGTTTTATTAATCGTTGTCTGTATTTGTGGTTTGATGAGTCAAACTTCATTTGCACAAGTTTCAATCAGGGCCAATATATCACTTCAACCTATTTGGGGCCCGGTAGGCTATGATCATGTAGAATATTACTACTTACCTGAAATCGAGGCATATTATTATGTGCCGACACACATGTTCTACTACATGGAAAATGGACGTTGGGTCAACAGAACTTATTTGTCTGGACGCTACAGGAACTATGATCTGTACAATGCCAGAAAGATTGTTATCAATGATCAAAGACCTTACTTGCGTCATCAGCAATACAGAACCAGGTATTCTAATGCGAGAGGATATACAAGAGCGATGTCAATTCGTGATAGCCGTGATTCAAAATATTATGTAATCGGAAATCATCCTCAACATTCTATGTATAATAATGGTAGAGGTCCGGTAAATGACAGAAGAGTAATAAATAACCGGGGTCCGGTTAATAGAGGTACCATGAATAACAACAGAGGTACTATGAATAACAACAGAGGTACTATGAATAACAACAGAGGTACTATGAATAATAATAGAGGTACTATGAATAATAACAGAGGAACTGTCAACAATAACAGAGGTACTACCAATAATAGAGGTACTACAAATAATAATGATCCCAGAAGGAATCAAAATTCAAGATAAGAGACAGGAATTGATTGTAAATAGTACAAAGAATTTCTAATTAGCAAAATATAATAAAAAAAGCCCCTGACTTCAAAATAACCTTTTGAAATCCGGGGCTTCTCATTATACATCTTAAGAAAACTCACTTTTAAGCATACTGTAAACTTCCAGATCAGTATATCCCGAAAGTAGTAACTCGCCACAACGTTCAATCCCTTCAAATTTAAAGCCCAGTCGTTTGGGAATATTTTTGCTCTTGACATTTTCGACTCCAACCCTGATCTGGATACGATTCATAGACATGTTTTCAAATAAATACTGTGTCAGCCTGTAGCATGATTTAGTGACAATGCCTTTTCCCTGCATATCGTGTGAAAGCCAGTAGCCGATTTCAGTTTTATGGTTATCGCGATCGGTTCCTTTCAAACCCATCAGACCAGCAACCTTGCTCTGATACCAGATAGTAAATACCATATCGCGATGGTTATAAGGTCTGTCGTATAATGACAGGATATAAGCCCTGGTGTCACCGGCTTGTTTTGTATAATCAATAAATGGTAGCCATTCACGCAGGTAGTCTCTTTGATGGTCTATGATTTCAAAAATAGCATTGGCATCATTGAGTTGTATTTCTTTCAGAATCAGATCATCATCAACTAAAAGATTGAGAGGTCTGGAAAGGGAGCTACCTGTACTGTTCATTGTGAAATGTAAGTTAATGGAGTGCCAAATTTAGTAGAATCAGGATTCATTGTCAAGCGATAAAAAACAATGACATCATTAAAGCTTCTCAATGCTTATAATTCTCTTTCGAACAACAACTGGTAATAATGCAACCCTGTTTGGGCATCGACTCCTTTGATTAGTTTATCCCTGTCGCCATGAATATAGACATGAAAGTTTTTATCCAGCTTGATCACACTTTTAAAATTCCGGCTTTGTTGTTTAACGGCCTGTCCATTAATATCGAAATCATCGGGCATGGAGATATCCCTTTCCGACTGAAACTGGTTTTTGTAATCGTTGAATGATTCAATCACCTGTGGTTGCTGCATCACTACCTGAGCAAATTCATCGAAGGTAAACGATTCATTTTCCTTAAAAAACTTCACCGATTTATTCAGCATGTCAGCCTGGTCAGCCTTAGAGACATCAAACTCCTGAGGCATTTTTTCAACCACGAAGTTGCGTGCCATGGTGAGCGCATTACGGGTATGGTGAAAATCATCAGCCCTGGGGACCACATTGAGGAAATCGTCTTTCCAGTAAACAGCTTCACTTCCTTTACCAGCAGTGTCTACAAGCGCAACCAGATATCCATCTTCGCGTAGGGTGTTAAAAATCATGCACCCCTTATCCAGTTTGTTGATATTGATCCCTTCGTCCTCGTTGATTGAATAGTTGTCAGAGGTCTGACTTACCTTCAGATAGGTTTCTTTGGACTCGGATTTGAAAAGCCCAATAGCATCCATCTCTTCATTATCCACGATAACCCCTGTGAACAAGGCCACATATAATTCTCCGGGTTTTATTTTTGAATGGGTGCTTTGCTCATAGAGATGGCGAGCAAAGTTGACAGACTGTGGATAAAAAGTATCCCGGTTTTCGAAGATTTGTGTTGCAAAGTTGAAGGTCTCGTTCAGATTGATTTCTGCTTCATGATGAAGATGATACCACTCTCCCGACTTAAAAGCAGAAAGGAAATAGGTTTGCAGTAATGCTTTTATGTGCTCATCCGAAATATGCATCACATCATTGGAGAGACGGATTCCGTCATCATCTGCTTTATTTCCAACAAAATGAACTGCCAGGTTTTCCAGATTGATTTTAAAAGTGCTAAACATTTGAATAATTTAAAATGTTAAAAATGAAAAACAGACATGAAGGGATAAGATAATATTTTTAAAACCATCCTTTATTACTGTGTTTTAAACTCAAGCAAAGGTAAAGATGTTTTTGTGAGTCATGACGTTCTTTAGCGGTCGCGAGTTCGTATCTTTGTATTATTATTTAAAAGACTTAAACAAGAAATTATATGTCATCACCCGATAGAAGATTATTCCTGCTCGATGCCATGGCATTGATATACAGGGCATACTATGCCCTTAACAAAAACCCGCGCATCACTTCAAAGGGATTGAACACATCAGCAATCCTTGGCTTTGCAAATACATTGTTTGAAGTATTGAAAAACGAGAACCCGACACATATAGCCGTTGCATTTGATAGTCATGCACCTACACTCCGTCATGGCGATTATATTGAATATAAGGCCAACAGACAGGCGATGCCTGAAGATATTATTGTTTCTATTCCATATATCAAGGGATTGGTCAATGCATTTAATATCCCGGTAATAGAACTCGAGGGTTACGAAGCAGATGATATCATTGGTACACTGGCAAAACGTGCCGAAAAAGAAGGTTTTACTGTTTATATGATGACTCCTGACAAAGACTTTGGTCAGCTCATCTCCGAAAATATCATGATGTATAAGCCGGCCAAGTTTGGTGAAAAGGCTGAAATAGTTGGGGTGAAAGAGATCTGTGAGAAGTTTGGTATCAGCCGCCCTGATCAGGTCATCGATATGCTTGGATTATGGGGCGATACCTCCGACAATATCCCCGGTATCCCCGGTATAGGCGAAAAGACAGCCCGCGATTTAATCAAACAATTTGACAATATTGAGAACCTGATAGCACATGCTGAAGAGGTTGCCAACCCGCGTATACGTGAAAAAGTGAAGGAATATGCCGATCAGGCCAGGATGTCACGGTCATTGGCAACAATCATTCTCGATGTACCCATTGATACCGATCCGGATATTTTGGAACGGACTGCTCCGGATAGAGAGACATTGACCAGACTCTTCGATGAACTGGAATTCCGAACATTTGCCAAACGCATCTTTGCTGAAGTACCACCTGTGAAAGTAGAAAATCAGGAGGAGGTTAAAAAAGAGGTTGCAGAACAAGTTGCAAAACCAAGAGGAGGCGCTCCCGACCTGTTTAGTGGACTGAGCGAAGAAGATCTTTATGTGAAGAAGTCCGAACATAAGACCATTGAAACCGTGCCTCATGTATATCATCTTATTGACACACCTGATCTAAGAACTGAACTTATTCGCTTATTGGAAAAATCCAAATCTGTTTGTTTTGATTCAGAAACAACAAGTCTGGATACCCTGGATGCCGAATTGGTAGGAATGTCGTTCGCTGTTCAACCAGGTGAAGCATGGTATGTTTCAATGCCTTCAGATCAAAATGAATGCCTTGAGATACTTGAACAATTCAGACCATTTTTTGAAAATCCACTGATTGAGAAGACGGGTCAGAACATCAAATACGATATGTCGGTTTTATACCAATATGGAATCAAGGTCGCAGGGCCACTGTTTGATACCATGCTGGCACATTATCTGATAGAGCCTGATCAGAGACACAATATGGATTTTCTGTCAGAGGTTTATCTCGATTATTCTCCTGTTACTATTGATACTTTGATTGGACGCAACGGAAAGAACCAGATTTCGATGCGTCAGGCCCAGAGTCTGTTTCCTGAACGTGTGAAGGATTATGCTGCAGAAGATGCCGATGTCACCCTTCAGCTGAAACATGTCTTCGAACCCATGTTGGCCGATACAAATACCCGCGAACTGTTCGATAAGATTGAAACACCGCTGATTCCTGTCTTGGCTGCGATGGAAGCCGAGGGAGTCAGAATTGATACTAAAGCATTGCTCGAATCATCATTGCTGCTTGAAGAAGAGATCAAACATATTGAGCTGGACATCTATGAACATGCAGGTGAAAGATTTAATATTGCCTCTCCCATGCAATTAGGAAAGATCCTTTTTGATAAACTGAAGATCAGTGACAAACCAAAGAAAACAGGTAAGACGGGACAATATGCAACCGGTGAGGAAGAACTTGTAAAGCTTGGCCTCAAGCATCCTATCGTTGCGCTGATTCTTGACTTCAGACAACTTTCGAAATTAAAATCAACTTACATTGATGCCCTGCCCGCTTATATCAACAAGAAAACAGGTCGCCTTCATACATCCTACAACCAGGCCGTTGCTGCAACAGGTCGTCTGAGTTCAAACAATCCAAACCTCCAGAACATACCGATACGTTCTGAGCGTGGACGTGAGATCCGGAAAGCATTCGTTCCCCGGAATGAAGACTATGTGTTGTTGTCTGCCGACTACTCGCAGATAGAACTCAGGATTATTGCCCAGTTGAGTGGTGATGTTCATATGCTGGAGGCATTCAGAACGGGGTTGGATATCCATTCTGCCACTGCATCACGCGTTTATGGTGTTCCTCTGAATGAGGTAACTCGCGAGATGCGCCGCAATGCAAAGATGGTCAACTTCGGCATCATCTATGGTATTTCAGCCTTTGGGCTATCCGAACGGCTGGGTATCAGTCGTAAGGAGGCAGCCGGAATTGTAGATTCCTATTTCAAACAATATTCAGGTGTTCGGGAATATATGGACAAAGCCATTGTAACAGCACGTGAACATGGATATGTGGAGACCATTATGAAGCGTCGCCGTTATCTGCGTGATATCAATTCAAACAATGCCAACATCAGGGGATTTGCAGAGCGTAATGCCATCAATGCACCTATCCAGGGCTCCTCTGCCGATATGATCAAGATTGCGATGATCAATATTCATCGTGTCTTTAACGAGATGAAACTACGTTCCAGAATGATAATGCAGGTGCATGATGAGTTGGTTTTTGATGTGCATCGAGAAGAGATTGAGATCGTAAAAAAGATTGTCGAAGAGAAGATGCGGACTGCCATTTCGATGTCGGTTCCCATCGAAGTAGAAATGAACGTTGGTGAAAACTGGCTGGAGGCACATTAATAATCTATGCTGTAGGGACAGGTCGCGACCTGTTCCTT